>Ga0209061_1000393_pt1 | contig 119380 bp, 113 predicted proteins | sample Coa_R1_10_FD_187157 | JGI IMG/M metagenome (GOLD analysis project Ga0209061, IMG submission 187157) | Surface soil microbial communities from Centralia Pennsylvania, which are recovering from an underground coalmine fire - Coalmine... | ecosystem: Environmental > Terrestrial > Soil >... | reverse complement strand
GAAGATGCCGGTGTCCAAGCCGGCAGCCAGCGTGCCACCGAGCTCCTCGGCCGCTTCGAGATCGGCTGGCTGGATGTGGCCCACGACGGTCAGCGGCGGCAGGACCTGCTTCCAGCGCATGCCGGCTACGATGCGTTCCACACTGTGCACGGCCCCGTCGACGTCGGTGTCCCCCTTGCACACCAGTGCGTAGGGCATGCCTGCCGTCGTCTGCAGGCAGGGGTAGTAGATCCGTTCGAGGAAGTCCTTCATGGCACCCGCCATGGAGCCGAAGCGGGCGGGCGTGGCCAGCAGGACGGCGTCGGCCCACGCCACGTCGTCGGGACCGGCGGCGAAAGCGTCGAGGACGCGCAGGTCGACCGCACCACCCGCACGCCGGGCACCGTCCACCGCCGCATCGCACAGCTGGGCTGTTGTGCCCGTCCGGGAGTGCGACACCACCAGCAGGTGGCGATGGTGGCCGCCGTCGGGCACGGGTGGCTCCTCTGTCATGCCGTCTCCTCGAGGCACGCCGATCCTAGGGGTGGCGGCGCGAGGTATCCCCCGTGTCCCCGTGCGTGGCGGCCGGCGAACGAGCGATGGTGCCGTGCTCAGCCGGACCGGGCCGGCGCGCGGCGCCTCGCACGCGTGCGCCACAGTGCCAGGGCGACCGACACCACTGCGACGCCGGCCACGGCCACCACGGCGGGCAGCGGCCCCGGCCCACGCGAGCGCGGTGGCAGTCCCGTGGCGGGGAGGGCCAGGGGATTGGTGGGCGACGGCGCAGGCCGCTGCGTGCCGGTGGTCGCCGTGCCCGGTGTGGACCCACCCGGTGCCCCAGCGGCGGGCGAGGGCGGTTGACCGGCGGTGAGCCGTGGGCCGTGCCCTGGGCTGGCGCCGGTTGTGTCGGCGCCGGCACCGGTGGTGCCGGACCCGCCGTGTCCGCCTGGGCCCGTGCCCCCGCCTGATCCTGGTGGCAGCCCGGCTTGCTGGTCGGCCGCGGCCATGGCGGCAGCAGCGTCGACGATCCCGTGCTGCGTGGTGGCGAGCAGCGTGTGGACCGCCTGGTCCGGCGTGAGCCCGCGGCCGAGCAGCAGGGCCAGGGTCCCAGACACGAAGGGCGTCGCCATGGAGGTGCCTTCGTCGGTGGCGTCGCAGGTGTCGGGGTTGGTGCTGGTCCAATACGTGGAGAGGATCTCAGCCGGGTCCCAGCTGGTGCAGCTGGGCTGGGTGGGCCCGTTGGGGTCGTCGCCGCCGGGTGCGAGGACGCCCCATTGGGCGTTGCCGGTGGTGCTCGAGTAGGAGGCGAGAGATCCGTCCGGACCGGTCGCCGCCACCACGACGGCGTCGATGGTGCCGTAGCCCGACGGGCCGAACAGCGCACCGGCGTTGTTCCCGGCGGCGATGACGGGGATTGCACCGCTGTCCCAGGCGTCCTGGATGGCGTGGGTGAACGCGCTGGACGGGCTGCAGCCAGTCGTGATGCAGTTGAGCCCGAGCAAGCCCACGTCGGGTCCGAGGCTCAAGTTGACGACGCGGGCTCCGGCGTCGTGCACTGCCCACTCGATGCCCGCGGCCACGTCGTCGATGGACCCGGATCCGCTGCTGTCGAGGACCTTCACCGCCACCAGCTCGGCACTGGGCGCCGCGCCGTAGATCAACGAGCTGCCCGAGCCTGCGGCGATGCCGGCCACGTGGGTGCCGTGTCCGTTGTCGTCGGCGGCACCCCCGGCGCTGCAGGCGGCCGGGTTGCCGTTGGCGCCGATGCAATTGGCGGCGGCCACCACCTTTCCGGCCAGGTCGGCGTGGTTGGCGTCGATGCCGGTGTCGACGACCGCGATGCGCACGCCTGCCCCGGTGCCGCTGGCCCAGGCCGCCGGGGCCTGGATCTGCGCCAGCCCCCATTGCTCCTGGAGGTTGGGGCCCGCGGCGTCGGCCGGGGCCGTGCCGGTGCCGGCTGCGCCGGCGAGGGCGAGGGCCAGGGGACCTGCCACGAGGGCGGCGATCGCCAGCCGTGCCCGCACGCGCCAGGGCCGGGTGGCCCGCTCCCGGCCACCGGGTGCCGTGCCCGTCGTTGTGCCCCGCATGCCACCGGGAGAACGGTGCGACGTCCCCGACCTTGCTGCGTAAGGCGGTGTAAGGCGGTGTGAGGCGGTGTGAGGCGGTTGAGGACGGCCACCAACCGGTGACCGCTCCAGGGCCCGTCGTCCCTCGACCGTGCCGCCCAGCCCAGGCACGCCTGCTGCCGTGCGTGGTCAAGATTGTCGAATTCCTCCACCGTCGATTGACGGCGGCAGGAGGGGGGCGCATACTCCCACCACCAGCATCCCTCTGCTGGGGCAGGTCGAGGGGGGTGTCGTGAGGGTACGGCTGCGGCCGTCGCCGCTGGCGGTGGCGATGACCGCCTTCGTGGTGGCGCTGGGCGTCACCGGCACGGTGGTGACGGCCCACGTGGTGGACCGACAGGACGCCACGCTGCTGCGCGACGACACCGCCCAGGGCGTCGACTACCTGAGCTCGATCATCGGGCAGGTCGAGTCGGGGCTGTTGGCCATGGGGGCGGTGGCCACCTACAGCGACGATCCGGCCGCCTTCGTGAGCAAGGCGCACCAGGTCGCCTCCGGGATCACCGCCGCCGTGCTTCGGCGTACGGGCGACGGGTACGTGGTCAGCGCGGCCGAGACCGGGCCGCTGCTCGCGCCGGGGCAGGTGATCGACCCCGCACAGGCCGAGGCCATCGCGTCTGCTGGTGCCACGGTGGTGGCGACGCCGGTCGTCCAGCGCGGGGCGCAGACCCAGGTCGGCTTCGCCCTCGGGCCGCCGGCCACCCCGCCGGGCACGGCGGTGTACGAGGTCGCCCTCGAACCGCACTACCTGCCGCCTGGCGCGGTGCAGGGCTTCTCGGAACTGGCGGTGGCGCTGTACGCCGCGCCCCACCCGAGGTCCGACGCCCTGGTGCTGGCGACCACGCGGGAGCTGCCCGTCACGGGCACCACGGTGCACCAGCAATTCCGCGTCGGGGCGAGCACCTGGGTGCTGGTGGCCTCCGCGCGCCATCCGCTGTCGGGCACGCTCGCCCACGCCATTCCCTGGTTGATCCTGGGTCTCGCGGTGCTGATCGGTGTGGGCACCGGCCTGGTGGTGGAGCTGCTGGCTCGCCGGAACCGCTTCGCGACGGCAGTGGTGGAGCGTCGTACCGCGGAGTTGCAACGGACCGTGCGCACCTTGCAGGAGGCCCAGCGAGCCCTGGTGCAAAGCGAGCGCCTGGCGGCGGTGGGCGAGATGGCCTCGGTCATCGGACACGAGCTGCGAAACCCGCTCGGCGCGGTCATGAACGCGCTGTTCCTGGTGCGCAACGGGCTGGACGACGCGCATGCCGCTGCACTGGACCGCCACCTCTCCCTTGCCGAGCGCGAGACGGAGAAGGCCGCCACGCTCGTCGACGACCTGCGCAACTTCGTGCGGCCGCGCGCACCGCAGCACGAGACGGTGGCGGTGGCCGAGGTCCTCCAGGAGGTGCTGCAGGCGACGCCGGCGCCAGCTGGTGTGGACGTACAGACTGACGTGGAGGGCGTGACGCTGGCCGCGGATCGCCACCAGCTGGCCGAGGTGCTCACCAACCTGGTCTCGAACGCCTACGAGGCCATGGCTGACGGCGGGATCCTGCGCGTGTCGGCGTGCATCGAGGCCGACGAGGTGTACATCACGGTGCAGGACACGGGACCGGGCATCGCCGGCGAGGCGCTGGAGCGCATCTTCGAGCCGTTCTTCACCACCAAGCCAAGCGGCACGGGCCTGGGGCTGGCCGTGGTGCGGCGGATCGTCGACGCCCATGGCGGCGACGTGCGGGTCGACAGCACACCCGGTGCGGGGACCAGCGCGCAGGTGGTTCTGCCGGCCCGGGTGGCGGTGGGTGCGCGATGAGCATCCGGGTGCTGGTGGTCGAGGACGAGGACGACCTGCGCACGTCGGTGGCGAGCTTGCTCGAGGCCGCCGGCTACGAGGTGCGCGAAGCCGCCGACGGCGACGCCGCATTGCGCATCCTCGACGACAACGGGGTCACCGTCATGATCCTCGACATCCGCATGCCCCGACGTGACGGGATCGCCGTGCTCGATGCCCTCGAGAAGCCCCCGGCCGTGGTGTTGGTTTCCGCCCACCGCATCGACGACGAGCTGCGCACGCGCGTGGGGCCGAAGGTCTACCAGTTCCTGCACAAGCCCGTGCCGCCCCGGCAACTGCTCGAGGCTGTGGCCGGCGCCGCGAGTCACCGGCGCGCGCCGTGAACCCCATGCCGCCCGATGGGCGCGACGAGGCGCCATCGGGCGCGCGCCCGGACCGAGCACGGGTCACGAACCACGCTGGCGCGGCCCCGAGCGTGCCCAGCACGGCGGCGGGCGAGGTGAACGGCGCGCTGCGGGTGCCCGCCGGACTGGTGCTGGTGGTCGACGACGATGCCGCCGTCCGCGACAGCCTGGTGGAGGTTCTGGGCACCAGCGGTATCCACGCCATCGGGGCGCGGTCGGCGACCGAGGCCTTGAAGGCGCAGGACGTGTATGCGCTGGCTGTGGCGGTGGTGGACAACCGCCTGCCGGACCTCGGCGGCATCGAACTGGCCCGGCGCCTCAAGGAACGTGCCCCGGACTTGCCGGTGCTGTTGCTGACCGGGTACGCCACGCTGGACTCGGCAGTGGAAGCGGTGGGTCAACTCGACGCCTATCTCCTCAAGCCGGTCAACCCGGCGCAGTTCGTGCAGATGGTGCGCAATGCGTTGGCGCGCCACGCCCTGGTGCTCGAGCACCGCTACGCGGTGGAGCGGCTCCGTCGCCTCAACATGCTCCAGGCGCTCTACGACCCCCTGACGCGACTGCCCAACCGAGCCCTGCTCGACGACCGGCTCGCCCAGGCGGTGGCGTCCAGCCACCGCGACGGCAGTGCGCTCGGGGTGCTGTTCATCGACCTCGACGGGTTCAAGCTCGTCAACGACATGTTCGGCCACCACGTGGGGGACCAGATGCTGCGCCACGTGGGTGACCGGCTCCGGCGCCTGCGGCGGGCAACCGACACCGTCGCCCGCTTCGGCGGGGACGAGTTCGTGGTGGTGTGCCCGTCGCTGTCGAGCGCCGAGGCCGCCTGTGTCATCGCGCAGCAGCTCATCGACCGCCTGGCCGATCCCATGGTGATCGAGGGGATCGAGCACCGCGTCAGTGCCAGCGTCGGCATCGTGGTCACCGACCCAGGAGCAGGGCGCGAGACGCCCGAGGCACTCCTTCGCAACGCGGACATCGCCATGTACCGGTCCAAGGAGCACCAGCGCGGTGGTTGGGTGCTGTTCGACGAGCAGATGCACGCCCGCGTGGCGGAGCGCTTCGAGATCGAGCGGGGCCTGCGGGCGGCCATCATGCGCGACGAGCTCCAGCTCCTCTACCAGCCCCTGGTGCGGCTGGCGACGGGCCGGCTCGAGGGGGTCGAGGCGCTGCTGCGCTGGCAGCGTCCCGGGCACGGCACCCTGTTGCCCGGTACGTTCCTGGGCGTCGCCGAGGAGAGCGACCTGATGGTGCCCATCGGCACCTGGGTGCTCGAGCGGGCGCTCGAGGACCTGGTGGCCTGGGAACGGGCCGGGCACACCCTCGAGGACTTCCGGGTGTGGGTCAACACCTCGCCCCGCCAGCTGGCCGATCCCCGCTTCGCGGCCGCCGTGGCCGGGCAGCTGGAGCACGCTGGCGTGGCGCCGCAGCGCATCGGGCTCGAGATCGTCGAGGCGGCGCTGCTCAACCAGGGTGTGACGGTGGCCGTGCTCGACGAGCTGCGTGACGCGGGGGTCGCGCTGAACCTCGACGACTTCGGTGCCGGGCACTCGAACCTGGCGTGGCTGCAGGAGCTGCCCATCACGGGGCTCAAGATCGACCAGCGGTTCGTGGCCGGGCTGGAAGCCGGCCCCGAGCACCGCGAGGCCGCCATCGCGCGGGGCATGGTCGAGCTCGGCCACAGTCTCAACCTGACCGTGGTGGGGGAGGGCGTGGAGTCGGAGGTCCAGGCCGCCGCCTTGCGGGCACTGGGATGCGACCTGGCCCAGGGCTACCACTTCGGCCACCCGGTCACCGCCGCCGCGCTGTGGGCCACGGGGGTGGCGGGCGGGGCCGGCGTCAGCTGGTCCGGGCCCTGAGCCGGGCGGCGCCCCGGCACCAGGTGGTGTTCGCCAGCGCGGTCGAACAGCTGTTCGGTACACTGGCGGCGGTGGGAGGCGTGCTGCGCTGGCGGTTGGCCGACGACGACGGCGGGCAGCCGACCCTGTTCGACCCCGATGACCTGGTGGTGCGCCACGTGGGCGTGGGGGAGTACCGGGGGATGCAGTTCCTCCACGTCCGAGCCAAGCGCATCGTCAACGAGCTTCCGCCGACCAGCCGCCTGCCGTTCCGCTACACCGTCAACGCCTACCGCGGCTGCAGCCATGCCTGCACCTACTGCTTCGCCCGGCCGACGCACGAGTACCTGGGCCTGGGGATGGGCGAGGACTTCGAGCGCACGATCGTGGTGAAGGTGAACGCCGTTGAGCGCCTCCGGGCCGAGCTGCGGGCGCCGAGCTGGCACGGCGCGCCCATCGCCATGGGCACCAACACCGACCCCTACCAGCGAGCCGAGGGGCGCTACCACCTCACCCGCGGCATCGTCGAGGAGCTGGGCGCGGCGCGCAACCCGTTCTCCATCCTCACCAAGTCGACGCTGGTGCTGCGCGACCTCGACGTCCTCGCTGCAGCGGCGGCGCGGACCGAGGTGCGGGTGAACCTGTCCATCGCCACCCTCGACGAGGCCGTGTGGCGGGCGACCGAGCCGGGCACCCCGCATCCGCGGCTGCGGGTGGAGGCGGTGCGGCGGCTCAACGGGGCAGGGATCCCGACCGGCGTGATGGTGGCTCCCGTCATCCCGGGCCTCTCCGACGACCCCGAGCAGCTTCGGGCCGTGGTGGCGGCATGCGTGGATGCGGGCGCGGTGGGGATCGGCACGGTGCCCCTGCACTTGCGCGGTGCGGTCCGGGACTACTTCCTCGGGTGGCTGTCCACGGTCGACCCGATGCGGGCAGCGGCGTTGGCCCGTCGGTACCGGGGTGCGTACCTGCCACGCGCCGAGCAGGCAGCCGTCATCCGCCTGGTCCGAGACGCCTGGGTGCAGGCGCGGCACGCTGTGGGCGCTGCGGCCTCGCCGGCCGAGGACGGGCTATGAGGCGTCGGCCAGTCGGTCGTGGGCCAGGCGGTGATGGGGTGGAGGTGCGATCTGCCCCGCCTCGTGCTCGGCACAGCGCTCCCCGGGGTTGTAGATGGACAGGATCGTGGTGCACCCCGGTTCCGCACAGATCCGGCCCGACCGGTAGGTCCGTGAGCGGCGGACCGCCGAGGTGCACAGCACGCCTCCGATGCCTTCTGCCAGATCTCGCATGATGACCCCCGTCGGCTCGTGCCGGTCAGAGCCCGGCACCAGCCAGTCTCCGCCCAACCGCACGACGCGCGACAGGGCCGGAAGTCCCAGCGCGATCACCCGTTCTCGAGCCGACCGTTGCGATAGTCGTCGTAGGCGCTCAGGTCGAGCAGCCCGTGCCCGGAGTAACTGAACAGCACCACCCGTTCTTCGCCGCTCTCCTTCGCCGCCAGCGCTTCGTCGATGGCGGCCCGCACGGCGTGGGCCGTCTCGGGCGCAGGGATGGTGCCCTGGGTCCGGGCGAAGAGCACCGCGGCCTCGAACACCGCGGACTGCGGGTAGGCCACGGCCCGCATCCGGCCGTGCCGGACCAGGTTGGAGATGATCGGTGCGTCCCCGTGGTAGCGCAGGCCACCGGCGTGGATGCGCGGCGGGACGAAGTCGTGGCCCAGGGTGTACATGGCCAACAACGGCGTGACCCCGGCGGTGTCACCGAAGTCGTAGTCGAAGCGCCCCTCGGTGAGAGTGGGACAGGCCGAGGGCTCCACCGCCACGAGCGCCACCTGCGGGTCGGGGACGAAGGGCAGCGCGATGCCCCCCAGGTTCGAGCCGCCGCCGCATGAGCCGATGACGACGTCGGGGAGCCGCTCTCCTGCCGCTTCGAGCTGCTCCTTCGCCTCGAGGCCGATCACCGTTTGGTGCAGCAGCACGTGGTTGAGGACCGAGCCAAGCGAGTAGTGGGAGTCGGCGCGCCCCACGGCGTCGCGCACAGCGTCGCTGATGGCCGTGCCCAGCGAGCCAGGATGGTCCGGTTGGTCCACGGGAGAAGCGTCGACCTGACCGCCCCACACCTCCATCATCACGCGGCGATAGGGCTTCTGCTCGTAGGACGCGCGCACCATGTAGACCTTGCACTCCAGACCGAACAGCGACGAGGCGAAGCACAGCGCGCTGCCCCACTGCCCCGCGCCGGTCTCGGTGGCGAGGCGGGTGATGCCTTCTGCCTTGTTGTAGAAGGCCTGGGGGACGGCGGTGTTCGGTTTGTGCGAGCCGGCAGGGGAGACGGATTCGTCCTTGTAGTAGATGCGTGCCGGGGTGTCGAGGGCTCGCTCCAGGCGTTCGGCCCGCACCAGGGGGGTGGGTCGCCACAGGCGCAGCACGTCCAGGACCTCGCCCGGGATGTCGATCCACGGCTCGCTGCTGGCCTCCTGGGCGATCAGGGCCATGGGGAACAACGGCGCGAGGTCATCGGGGCCGACCGGCTGGCGGGTGGCCGGGTGCAGAGGGGGTTGCAGGGGTGCCGGCAGGTGGGGCGCGACGTTGAACCACGCTGCTGGCAGGCGGTCGGGGGGCAGGATCCAGCGCATCGTCTCCTCCTGGGTGCAGCCGCATGCACCACCCGGGGTGCAGCCGCGTGCAGCACCCCGGTGCACCGGTGCGCACCGGGCTCGCACTGTAGCGGGACGCCTGGGGCAGCACCGCAGCTGTCGTAACGGTACGCCCCGCTCGTGCGGCGGGGCGACGTCAAATCGACACCTGCCCGGGCGCGCCGTGGCGACCCGCCGGTGCGGGTTGTGGCGCGCCGCGGCGCAGCGCCAGCTCGGCGCTGGGCTCCGGTGGCGGGCGGCGTTCGGGGTTGGCGCGGGAAGTGCCAACATGGCCCGATGGGCGCGGCGATCGTGGCAGCGGGCACCTGGGTCGTCGATCTCGACGGGGTGATGTGGCTGGCGGAGCAGCCCATCGCGGGATCGGCCCAGGCCGTGGACCTGCTACGTGCCGCCGGGGTCCGCGTGCTGTTCGCCACCAACAACGCCGACCCCACCCGGGCACAGCTGGTCACGCGGCTTGCTGCCGTTGGCGTCGAGGCGGCGCCGGGGGACCTGGTCACCTCGGCCGAGGCGGCTGCCACCATGGTCTCTCCCGGGGCCACCGTGCTCGCATGCGGGGGTGACGGGCTCCGCGAGGCACTGACAGCCCGCGGATGCCGCATCGTCGAGGAGGGGCGCGCTGATGCGGTCATCGTGGGGCTGACACCGGCCTTCGACTACGACATGCTCACCCGCGCCGCCATGGCGGTGCGGGGCGGTGCCCGCCTCATCGGGACCAACGAGGATCCCACGCACCCCACCCCCCGCGGCCTGTTGCCGGGCTCGGGTGCGCTCCTGGCGGCGGTGGCGACCGCCGCCCAGGTACGCCCGGAGGTGGCGGGCAAGCCCCACCCGCCCATGGTCGCCCTGCTCGCGCAGCGGGCACCGGATGTGACCGTGGTGGTGGGTGACCGGCCTGCCACCGACGGCGAGCTGGCAGCGCGCCTGCACGTCCCCTTCGCCCTGGTGCACTCGGGCGTCACCGCGCCCGGACACGGGCCGGTGCGCGAAGCGGTCGCCGTCGAGATGCGGGATCTTGGCGCACTGGTGGCGGCGGTCGTCGGGCCAGGCGCTGCGGAGGGCTGACCGTTGCCGCCGGCACCAGGCGTCGCTACCGTGGTGCCCATGGCGCTCAACGACGGTCTCCGACGGTATCTCGAAGCGGGCGTGTCGCTCACCCAGATCACACGGGCCCGCGCCGAGGAGCTCGTGCGCGACCTGGTGCGCGCCGGCGAGGTCGAAGCCGAGCGGGCCCAGGACTGGGCGGAGGACCTCGTCCGCCGCAGCCGCGAGCGCTCCGAGGCCTTGGTCGGCACGGTCCGCGCCGAGGTGCGCCAGCAGCTCGCGGAGCTCGGGTTCACCAGTGTCGAGGATCTCGCAAAGCGCGTGGCGGACATCGTGAACCGGGCTCAGGCGCAGCTGCCCGCCCGACGCCGGACGCCGGCACGCCCGCCCGCCGCCTCGACCCGCACGGCCCCGGCGCGCAAGGCCACTGCCCACAAGGCCACTGCCCGCAAGGCTCCGGCGCGCACGGCTGGCACGAAGGCCGCTGCCCGCGCGACGACCACGGCCCCGGCGCGCAAGGCCGCTGCCCGCAAGGCTCCGGCGCGCAAGGCGCAGGGCTGAGGTCCGGCACCTGAGCACGCGCCGGCGGCTGGACAGCGAGCTTGTTCGCCGCGGCATGGCGGCCTCGCGCCAGCAGGCGCAGGCCCTCGTGGCACGAGGCGCCGTGCTGGTGGGGGGCGCGGTGGCCGACAAGGTGGCGCGGCTGGTGTCGCCGTCGGATCCCATCGTGGTGCTGCCCGGGGTGCGGTTCGTGTCCCGTGGCGGGGAGAAGCTCGACGCCGCCCTGGCACGATTCGGTGTCACCGTCGCAGGGCGCCGGTGCCTGGACGCAGGGGCATCGACGGGCGGGTTCACCGACTGCCTGCTCCAGCGGGGTGCGGCCGCAGTCGTGGCCGTCGACGTGGGCCACGGCCAGCTCGCACCCCGCCTGCGGGCGGATCCGAGGGTGACCGTCCTCGAGCGCACCAACGTGCGGTGTCTCCGGGCGCGGGCAGTGGGTGGTCCCTTCGACGTCGTGGTTGCCGACCTGTCGTTTATCTCGCTGGTGGCGGTGGTGCCGGTGCTCGTGCGTGAGCTCGCCGGACCCGGCGGCGATGTCGTCGTCCTGGTCAAGCCCCAGTTCGAAGCAGGCCGTGTCGAAGCTGCACGGGGGCGTGGGGTGATCAGGGACCCCGCCGTGCACCGCCGGGTGCTCGGTGAGGTGGCGTCCGCCGTCGCTGGCGCCGGTGCGGCCATTATGGGGGCTATGCCCTCACCTCTGCGCGGGCCGGCCGGGAACGTGGAGTACTTCCTCCATGCGCGCCGGGGGCCGGGCGCTGGAGACGGCGCAGGAGCGGTGCCAGCCGGCGCCGGGCTCGAGGCGCTGCTCGACGCGGCCGTGGCCGCCGGCGGGGCGGGGACCAGGGTGTGCTCGGGGTCGGGCCGCCCCGCTGGCGCGCCCGTGGCCGGGTCGGCGGGTGAGGCCGTCGCCGGGTCGGCGGGTGAGGCCGTCGCCGGGTCGGCGGGTGAGGCCGTGGCCGGGCGAGCGGACTGAGGCCGTGGCGACCGTCGCCTTCGTCGTGCACCCAGGGCGCCCTGAAGCCGCCGACCTCGCGGCGCGCGCCGAGGCGTGGTTGGCCGGGCGGGGGCACCGGGTCGTGCGGATCGCCGACGACGAGGAGGCGGACCTGGCGGTTCCCCTCGGAGCCCGCCGCTTCGTGGCCGACGGTGTCGACCTGGCGGTGAGCCTCGGCGGCGACGGGACCATGCTGCGCACGGTCGACCTCGCCTCGGCCCAGGGCGTGCCGGTCCTGGGGGTCAACCTCGGTCGGCTCGGCTACCTGACCGAGGTGGAGCCGGCCGGCCTCGACGACGCCTTGGAGCGGTTCCTCGCCGGTGAGTACCAGCTCGAGGAGCGCATGACCCTGGAGGTGACCGTCGAGCCCGGTGACCTGGGCGCGTCAGGTGCCTCCGACCACCCAGGCAACGCACCGCGAGTGCCCGAGGGGGGCGCCGGCGGTACCGGTGGGGTCCGAGGCCTGCCGTCGCACCCCCGTCTGGGGCCGGGCACCTATCTCGTGCTCAACGAGGCGGTGGTGGAGAAGACGGTGCCCGGTCACACCATCCGACTGGCGGCGGCCATTGCGGGACGGCCCTTTGTGACCTATGCCGCCGACGGCCTGCTGGTGGCCACGCCCACCGGCTCCACTGCCTACAACCTGTCGGCGCGCGGCCCCATCGTGAGCCCACGGCTGCGCGCCATCGTGGTCACCCCCATCTCGCCCCACATGCTCTTCGACCGTGCGCTCGTGCTCGAGCCCGACGAGTGGCTGCGCCTCGAGGTGGCCGGCCCGCGCCCGGGGGTGTTGGTCGTCGACGGCATGCTGGCCGGCGCGCTCGAACCCGGCGACGCCGTGGCCTGCCGGGCAGGCGAGCGCTGTGCCCGGCTGGTGACCTTCGGCAAGCGCGACTTCCACGCCATCTTGAAGGCCCGGTTCCACCTGGCCGATCGCTGATCGCCGTGCTGGTCGAGCTGCACGTCCGCAACCTCGGGGTGATCGAGGAGCTGGCCGTGGACCTCGGTCCGGGCATGACCGCCCTGACGGGGGAGACCGGTGCCGGCAAGACCCTGGTGGTCGAGGCGTTGGCGCTGCTGCTCGGCAGCCGGGCAGATCCGGTCGTCGTCCGCCCCGGCTCGACCGAGGCGCTGGTCGAGGGCCGCTTCGCCACCCCCGGCGGCGACGAGGTGATCCTGGCCCGCGCCGTTGCCGCCGAGGGTCGGTCACGGGCGTGGGTCGACGGCCGCATGGTCCCGTTGCGGGCGCTGGCCGAGGCCGGCGCCGGACTGGTGGAGCTTCACGGCCAGCACGTGTCCCAGGCGCTGCTCGACCCTGCCGCCCAGCGTGCTGCCCTGGACGAATTCGCCGGCGTGGACCACGGTCCGCGGCGCGCGGCGCGTGCTGCCGTGCGTGCGATCGAGGCGGAGCTCGCCGCGCTCGGCGGCGACGAGCGGGCCCGGGCCAGGCAGGCGGACCTGCTGCGATTCCAGGTGGAGGAGATCGCGGCCGCCGGCCTGGAGGATCCGGGCGAGGACGAGGTCCTGGCCGCCGAGGAGGAGCGCCTGGCCGAAGCGGCGGCGCACCGGGAGGCTGCAGCCGCCGCACTGGCGGCCCTGGACGGTGCTGCCCGTGGTGATCACACCGGCGCGGCGGTGGACCTGCTGGGCTCGGCGCGTGCCGCGCTGGCCGGCCGCCAGCCCCTGGCGCCGCTGGCAGAGCGGTTGGCTGGAGTCCAGGCGGAGGCGACCGACATCGCCAGCGAGCTGCGCGTGGTGCTCGACACCTGGGAGGACGACCCTGTGCGGCTGGCAGCTGTGCGGGCCCGGCGTCAGCAACTGCGCGAACTGTGCCGCAAGTACGGGGACGACCTCGCCCAGGTGATGGCCTTCGGCGCCGAGGCGGCCCGCCAACTGGCCGCCCTCGAGGCGGTGGAGGCACGCGCCGCGCGGTTGCAGGCGCAGCTGGCCGAGGCGCGTGAAGCGCAGGCGGCGGCCGAGGCCGAGGTAGGGCGGATCCGGAGGGCGGCGGCGCCCGCGCTGGCTGGCGCCGTCGAGGCCCGCCTGCGCGACCTCGCCATGCCCATGGCGCGCCTCGAGGTCCGGGTCGGGGACGCCGATCCCGGCGACGACGTGGTCGTCGCGCTGGGCGCCAACCCGGGGGAACCCGTCCTACCGCTCGCCAAGGTGGCCTCCGGTGGCGAGCTGGCGCGCGCCATGCTGGCGCTGCGCCTGGTGCTCACGGGCGCACCGCCCACCATGGTCTTCGACGAGGTCGACGCCGGTATCGGTGGGGAGGCCGCGGTCTCGGTGGGCCGGGCGCTGGCGGAGGTGGCCGAGGGGCACCAGGTCCTCGTGGTCACCCATCTGCCGCAGGTGGCGGCCTTCGCCGATGCGCAGCTGGCGGTGCGCAAGGAGGTGGCCGGCGGCCGCACCGTGGCCCGGGTGGCGCAGCTCTCGGGCGAGGAACGGGTGGTGGAGCTCGCCCGGATGCTGTCGGGCCGGCCCGATTCGGCCACCGCCCGGCGCCACGCGGCCGAGCTGCTGTCGGCCGGCGCGGGGCTGCGCCGGTCCCCCCGGTAGCCTGCGAGGGTGGACTACCGTGGGGCGATGCCGAGGTACGGCGCGTGACCAAGTTCGTCTTCGTCACCGGCGGTGTGTCCTCGTCGCTTGGCAAGGGGCTCACGGCCTCGTCCCTGGGTCGGTTGCTCAAGTGCCGCGGGTTGCGGGTCACGATGATCAAGCTCGACCCCTACATCAACGTCGATCCCGGCACGATGAACCCCTACGAGCACGGCGAGGTGTTCGTGACCGAGGACGGGGGCGAGACCGATCTCGACCTCGGCCACTACGAGCGGTTCATCGACGAGAACCTCCACCGCGATTCGAACGCCACCACGGGCCAGATCTACTCAGCCGTCATCGCCAAGGAGCGCCGTGGGGACTACCTGGGCAAGACCGTGCAGGTCATCCCGCACGTCACCGACGAGATCAAAGAGCGCGTGCGGCGCCTGGCCTCCGACGATGTCGACGTGGTCATCGTGGAGGTCGGGGGCACGGTGGGCGACATCGAGATCGTCCCGTTCCTCGAGGCCATCCGCCAGTTCCGCCACGACGTGGGCCGCGAGAACGTCTGCTACGTCCACCTGACACTGGTGCCGTACCTGACACCGTCGGGGGAGCAGAAGACCAAGCCCACGCAGCACTCGGTCACCGAGCTGCGCAGCCGGGGCATCCAGCCCGACGTCATCGTGTGCCGTTCCGACCGCGAGGTGTCGACGGAGCTCAAGCGCAAGATCTCCCTGCTCTGCGACGTGCCGGTCGAGGGCGTGGTGACGGCCCCGGACGCACCGAGCATCTACGACATCCCCTTGGTGCTCCACGAGCAGGGGCTCGACGCCGTGGTGTGCACGACCCTGGCGCTGGACCCGGCGATGCACCCCATCGACCTCGGGGGCTGGCGCCGCGTGGCCGACCAGGTGCACGCCGCCGACCGGCCGGTGCGCATCGGGATCGTGGGCAAGTACGTCAACCTGCCCGATGCCTACCTGTCGGTGGTCGAGGCGTTGCGCCACGCCGGCTTCCACCACGGCGCCCGGGTCGAGCTCGAATGGATCGCGGCCGAGCAGTTCCAGGACCTGGTGGCATCCGAGCGGATCGAGCGGCTCGACGGCATCGTGATCCCCGGGGGCTTCGGGGAGCGCGGGGTGGAGGGCAAGGTGGCGGCCGCCCGCTACGCCCGCGAACACCAGATCCCGTGCCTCGGGCTGTGTTTGGGCCTGCAGGTCATGGTGATCGACGTGGCCCGCCACCTCGCCGGCCTCGACGGGGCCAATTCCACCGAGTTCGACGCCGCCACCCGCTATCCGGTCATCGACCTGATGGACGAGCAGCAGCACGTGGTGAACATGGGCGGCACGATGCGGCTGGGCAAGTACGTGGCCAGGCTGGTGCCGGGGTCCAAGGTGGCCACCGCCTACGGCGACACCGTGGTCTCCGAGCGCCATCGCCACCGCTACGAGGTCAACCCCCGCTTCCGTCGCCAGCTGGAGGCGGCCGGTCTGGTGTGCTCGGGCACCGAGGTGGGTCGGGGCCTGGTGGAATTCGTGGAGCTCCCCGACCACCCGTGGTGGGTGGGGACCCAGGCACACCCGGAGTTCAAGAGCCGTCCCGACCGGCCCCATCCGCTGTTCCGGGAGCTGGTGGCGGCTGCGCTGGTGCGGGCCGAGGGCCGTCTCCCGCGGCTGATCGACATCGATGCCGATGTCGGCGTCGCGTCCTGAACCAGCGCCGTCCGGGCCGAGCGCGCCAGCCCCGCACGGCGGCTTCCGCTTCCTTGGTGAGCAGGAGCGCTATGCCGGGTGGCGCATCCGGGTGGTCGAGGCCACGTTCGAGTCGCCCACCGGTGCCCGCTTCACCCGGGACGTCGTGCGCCATCCCGGCGCGGTGGCCGTGGTGCCGGTGACCGACCGGGGGACGGCCCTGCTCCTGCGCCAGTACCGGGGACCGCTCGAGCGCGCGCTGCTCGAGATTCCCGCTGGCACCCGCGACCAGCCCGGCGAGCCGCCGGAGGACACCGCCCGGCGCGAGCTGGCCGAGGAGCTGGGCGTGCGAGCCGCCCACCTGCAGCATCTGGCCACCATCGCCAACACCCCCGGCTTCTGCGATGAGGTCACCGAGCTGTACCTGGCGACCGGCCTCAGCTACGGGGACCACGAGCGCCACGGCGAGGAGGAGACCCACATGTCCGTGGAGGAGGTGGCCCTGGCCGACGTCGACGCCATCGTGGGGCGCGAGCAGATCGCCGATGCCCAGACCGTGCTCGGGCTCATGCTGGCGCGCGCTGCCCTCGCCCACGACGCTGGTGCGGACCGTGTCCAGCCGGAGGGCCCATCGGGTGCGTCCGGCGGGGGGTGACTGGCACGTTGGGCCGGGCGCTGCCCGAGGAGGGACCCGACGGCACGCGTCGCGGTGGGCCGACGGGGTCGACGAGGGCGAGGCGCTGAGCGCCACGGCGGAGGAGTTCCTCACCTGGCTGGCCGTCGAACACGGCCGTGCCCGCAACACGCTGCAGGCGTACCGCCGGGACCTGCGCGGGTACGAGCGCTTCCTCGCCGAGAACGGCACCGACCCCGAACACGCCACCCCGGCGGCCGTCGAGGGGTACCTCGCGGCCATGGCCGCTGCCGGGCGGGCCCCGTCGACCCGCGCCCGGGCGCTGGCCGCCATCCGGGGCATGCACCGGTTCCGCCTCGAGGAGGGCGCAGGCGGGGGTGACCCGACCGCCGACGTGCTCGCGCCCCGTCCGGGGCTGCGGTTGCCCAAGGCGCTGGCCGAGGACGAGGTCCTGGCCCTGCTCCAGGCGGTGCCGGACGACGACGCGGTCAGCCGGCGGGACCGGGCCATCGTGGAGCTGCTCTACGGCACCGGCATGCGGGTGTCGGAGCTCGTGGGGCTCGGCCTGGGGGACCTGCAGGGCGAGCGGAGGCTGGTGCGCGTGCTGGGCAAAGGGGGCAAGGAGCGCCTGGTGCCCTTGGGGCGCCACGCCGCGCTCGCTGTCCAACGGTGGCTGGAACCGGGCGGCCGGGCGCGCCTCGCCCCGGCACGCTGGGCCCGCCGGGGCGACGCGGACGCCCTCTTCCTCAACGCACGCGGCCGCAGGATGACCCGGCAAGGGGTGTGGGGGGTGCTCAAGCGCCGGGCGGCCGCCGCCGGCTTGGCGGCCAAGGTGCACCCGCATGTCCTGCGCCACTCGTGTGCCACCCACATGCTTGCCCGCGGCGCTGACATCCGGGTCGTCCAGGAGCTCCTCGGGCACGCGTCGGTGGCCACCACGCAGCTGTACACGCGGGTCACCCTGGAGCACCTTCGCCGGGTGTACGAACAGGCGCATCCGCGCGCCGGCCGGGCAGGGGAGCGGTAGGCTCGACGTGATGGCTCAGGACGCGCCGGCCGTGAACCACCGGGCCCTGCTCGAGGAGGAGCGGGCGGAGCTGCGCGCCAAGCTCGCAGAGCTCGGCTTCGGGGAGTCGCGGCTGCAGTACGACCCGAACTTCGCCGACTCCAGTCAGGTCACCGCGGAGCGTGGCGAGGCAGAGGCGCTGGCCGCCAAGCTGCAGGAGGCCCTGGCCGAGGTGGAGCGGGCGCTCGCCAAGCTCGACGACGGCACCTACGGCATCTGCGAGGCGTGCGGTCAGCCCATCGACGAGGCGCGCCTCGAGGCGAAGCCGGCTGCCCGGTACTGCATCGCCCACGCCGCCAAGCACTGACCGGTGGGCGTGGCCGCCGGCGGGCCCGGCCAAGGGGACGGCTGGGGCGAGGACGGCCAGGACACCGGGCCGCACGGCCTCTACGGGGGGGAGCCGGTGCGGGCCCGTCCACCTGTGCCGAAGGGGACCGATCCGGTCACCACCGCCGCCACCATGATCGCGGTGGCGGTGGTGGTGCTGCTGTGGCGCCTCGGCCACGTCAGCCGGTTCACCGTCATCTACTTCGCCGTGCTCATCCCCTCGATCATCCTCCATGAGGTGTCCCACGGGTGGGTGGCCAACGCCTTCGGCGACGACACGGCCAAGCGCGCCGGTCGCCTGAGCCTCAACCCCCTCGTGCACGTCGACCTGTTCGGGACCATCATCGTGCCGGCGCTGCTCATCGTGGTGCCGGCCGTGACCGGTGCCGGGGCCGGCGTGGGGTTCGGGTGGGCCAAGCCGGTGCCCGTCAACGTGGGTCGGCTGCGCAACCCGCGCAACGCGAGCTTCTGGGTGTCGTTGGCGGGGCCGGCCACCAATGCCGTGCTGTTCGTCGCCTTCGCCCTGGCCTTCCGGTTCGCAGCCGCCAGCCAGTGGGGCGTCGATCCCACCACCGGTGCGCTGGCCACCGGACCGCAGATCCTGTTCCTCGGCGGCCTGGCCAATGTGTGGGTGGGGCTGTTCAACCTCCTGCCCGTCCCGCCACTCGACGGCTCCGCCCTGGTGGAGCGGTTCGTGCCCGCCCGGCACCTGATGTCGTACTACCGCATGCGCCAGGCGTCGATGGTCGTCGTCTTCGTGCTGGTGTTCCTGGTGTTCCGCCAGCCTGGCGTCCAGCACGGGTTCCTGCGCTTCGCCCTCACGCTGTGGAACGCGGTGGCCGGCACGCACTGGAGCGCCTGAGGCCGCAGCGCCAGCGGCCGACCGGCGTCGGGACGGGCGGTGCGACGGCGCAGGGGAGGCTGCAGGGCCGAGCGCCGGCGGCGGGTCACACCGGCGGCGGTGGCGCCGGGGCAAATCCCCCTGGTGGCGGCAGCAGGCCCACGGCGCGCATGGCGTGGTCCAGGGTGGGACCTGCCACTTGCTGGGCCCGGCGGGCCCCGTCCGCCAGCACCTGGGTCACGTGACCCAGGTCGCGGCGCAGCTCGGCGTGGCGCTCGCGCACCGGCCGGAGCAGCTCCGTGAGCGCCCCGGTCACGTCCTTCTTGAGGCTGCCGTAGTTGGTGTACCCGGCGGCCAGCTCGTGGGGTGTGCCGCCGGTGGCCGCCGCCAGCAGCTGCAGGAGGTTGGACACGCCGGGCTTGGCAACGGGGTCGTAGCGCACCTCGGTGCCGGGGTCGGTGACGGCCTTGCGGATTTTGCGCTCGATCTCCTCGGGCGGATCCAGCACGAGCACGGTGCCGAGTGGGGAGCTGACCGACTTGGACATCTTGCGCGTGGGGTCCTGGAGGTCCATGACCCGGGCGGCCACCGCCGGCACCGCTGCTTCGGGGACCACGAAGGTCTGTCCGTAGTGGTGGTTGAAGCGCGTCGCCAGGTCACGGGCCAGCTCGAGGTGCTGGCGCTGGTCCTCGCCCACCGGCACCCGGTCGGCCTGGTAGAGGAGGATGTCGGCGGCCATGAGCACCGGATAGGTGAAGAGCCCGGCGCGCACCGTGTCGTGGCTGGTGGCCTTGTCCTTGAACTGGGTCATGCGCCGCAGCTCGCCGAAGGTGGCCGTGCACTCGAGCAACCAGGCCAGGCGGGGGTGCTCGGGGACGTGGCTCTGGACGAAGATGGTGCACCGCTTGGGGTCGAGCCCCACCGCCAGGAGGCTGGCGGCCGCGTCCAGGGTGCGCTGGGCCAGGAGGGTGGGGTCGTGCGCCGCGCTGAGCGCGTGGAGGTCGACGATGCAGAAGAACGCCTCGTGCTCGTGTTGGTCGGCGACCCAGTTGCGCAATGCCCCCAGGTAGTTGCCGAGATGGAGGTCACCGCTGGGCTGGACGCCGGAGAGGACCCGGGCCATGGCCGCTCATCGTACCGGTGGCCGGCCGCCGTCCTCGGGGCCGGCGTCCCTCGGGATCGGTGCGAACCGCCCGGTCGCACCGACAGCAGATGCGCGTCTGGCGGCCCACCAGCCGGTAGGGTCGGTGGTCATGTCGGCACACGTGACCACGCCGGTGTTCGAGGGGCCCTTCGACGTGCTGCTCCAGCTGGTGAGCGACCACAAGGTCGACGTGTACGACATCCCCTTGGCGCAGGTCGTCGACGACTTCGTGGCCCGGCTGGCCGCTGCCAACGAACAGATGGATCTCGAGATGGCCTCGGAGTTCCTGGTGATCGCGGCCATCCTGGTCGAGCTCAAGTCCAAGCGGCTGCTCCCCGGGCCCGACGACGTGGACCCCGACGAGGAGCTCTCGGGTACAGAGGAGCGCGACCGGCTGCTGGCGCGGCTGCTCGAGCTCCAGGCGTATGCGGCCGCGGCAGAGACCTTCGCCCTGCTCATCGATCGAGCGGCCCGCTCGGTGCCGCGCACGGCGGGCCTGGAGGAGCGGTTCCGGGACCTTGCCCCCGACCTGCTGGCGGGGGTCACCCCCGAGCGCCTGGCTGCCGCCTACCTGGCGGTTGGCGAGGGCAGGGCCGCCGTGCCGGTGCTCGACCTGTCCCACGTCACGGTGGAGGCGGTGACCGTGTCCGAGGCGGTGGCCGAGCTCGAGGCGCGGCTGCCGGGGGCCGGGCCGTTGTCCTTCCGGGAGCTCACCTCCCACTGCACCACCCGCATGCAGGTGATCGTGCGGTTCCTGGCCGTCCTCGAGCTGTGCAAGCGGGGCCTGGTGACCCTCGAACAGGGGGAGACCTTCGGGGACCTGGTCGTCGACTGGACGGCGCGGGAGCAGACCCTCCAGCGGGTGGGCGCGGTGGAGGAGTACGAGGGATGACGAGCCTGCCCGGGTGGGCCGACGACACCCAGGAGCACACCGACGACCCCCGTGCTGCCTCGCAGCACGCTGGGGCCGTCCGGCACGAGACCGGGCACATCGGGCTGGTCGGCAGCCCGGGTCCAGCCCGGGCCGAGGCGTCCGACGGTGCCCGGCGGCCTGCGGCGCGCCCGGAGGAGCACCGTGCCATCGAAGCGGTGCTGCTGGCGGCGGTGGAGCCCGTGGCACCTGGGCTGCTGGCCGAGCTGCTCGAGCGGCCCGTCGAGCAGGTGGAGGCCGCCTGCGCCGAGCTGGCCGCCAGCTACCTGGCCGAAGGGCGCGGGTTCGTCCTGGCGAAGGTGGCTGGGGGGTTCCGGTTCCAGACCCATCCCGACCTGGCGCCCTTCGTCGAGCGGTTCGCCCTGGAGGGCGTCTCGGCGCGCCTGTCGTCGGCCGCGCTCGAGACCCTGGCCATCGTGGCCTACAAGCAGCCCGTGTCCCGGGCACAGATCGCAGCCCTGCGCGGGGTCAACGTCGACGGGGTGGTGCGGCTGCTGGTCCAGCGCGGCTATGTGACCGAGGTGGGCCACGCGCCGGGTCCGGGCCAACCGGCGCTGTATGGCACCACGCCCGCGTTCCTCGAGAAGCTCGGGCTGGACTCGCTCGACCAGCTGCCGCCCGTCGAGGACCTGCTGCCGGGGCCGGAGGTGATGGAGCAGCTCGAGGAGCGGCTCCGCCCCGGCACCGATGACCGCCCCCGCTGAGCCAGCCGGTCCCGAGCGCCTGCAGAAGCTCCTCGCCCGGGCGGGCTACGGCAGCAGGCGGCGATGCGACGAACTGGTGGCCGCGGGCCGGGTCACCGTCAACGGGCGCCTGGCCGAGCCCGGCTGCCGGGTGGATCCCGCCATCGACGTGGTGGCGGTGGACGGCGTCCCGGTGACGCTGCGGGCCGGGCTGGTGCACTACCTGCTCAACAAGCCGCGTGGCGTGCTCACCACGGCGGCCGATCCACAGGGTCGCCCGACCGTGCTCGAGCTGGTGCCACCCGAACCCCGGGTGTTTGCAGTCGGGCGGCTCGATGCCGACAGCGAGGGCCTGCTGCTGCTCACCAACGACGGCGACCTGGCCCACCGGCTCGCCCATCCGTCGTTCGGGGTCGAGAAGGAATACCTGGTCGAGGTGCACGGTCTGCCCTCGGCGCGCGCCCTGGCCGCCTTGCGGCGAGGGGTCGTCCTGGCCGACGGGCCCACCGCCCCGGCGCGGGTGGGTGTGGTGGGCCCGGGCGTGCTGCGGATCACGGTGCACGAGGGGCGCAACCGCCTGGTGCGGCGCATGTGCGAGGCCGTCGGCCACCCGGTGCGGCGGCTCGTGCGGACGCGTATCGGGCCCTTGTCGGATCCGGCACTGGCGCCGGGACGATGGCGGGCGTTGACACCCGGCGAAGTCCGCGCCCTGGCCGAGGCCGCCGCTCGGCGCCCAGGGCCACCCGGGCGGGCCCGGCGCGGTCGCTAGCATGCCCGGTGCCATGGCCACTGTCCGAGCCCTGCGGGGTGCCACCACGGTCGACGCGGACACCCCCGAGCAGGTCACCGAGCGCACGACCGCGCTGCTGGCGGCCATGTTGGCCCGCAACGGGCTCTCCAAGGACGACCTGGTGAGCATCCTGTTCACGGCCACGGGCGACATCGTGTCGATGTTCCCGGCCACCGCGGCGCGGAGCATGGGTCTCGGCGACGTGCCGCTCATCTGCGCCCGCGAGCTGGACGTGGTCGGCGCCACACCCCGATGCGTCCGGGTCATGATGCACGTCCTCACCGATCGGCCCCGGCACGAGCTCCACCACGTCTACCTCGAAGGTGCCCGGGGGCTGCGCGATGACCTCCCCGAGTGACGCCACATCGAGCGACGGCGTCGTCGATCCGCCATCACCGCGGGCGGCCATCGTCGGGACCGGGCTCATCGGCTCGTCCATCGGGCTGGCACTGCGCCAGCGTGGTTGGCACGTCACCGGGCGCGACGCCAACGGCGCCGTGGCTCGCCAGGCCCTCGAACGCGGCGCGCTCGACGCCATCGGGGAGGATCCCGGCGCCGTCGTCACCTTCGTGGCCACTCCGGTGGGCGCGGTGGCCGCCGAGGTGGCGGCCGTGCTGGCGCAACCGGGGCTGCGACCGGACGCCGCGGTCACCGACGTGGCCGGGGTGAAGGCGCCGGTGGTGGCGGGGGTCACCGACGCCCGCTTCGTGGGCGGCCACCCCATGGCCGGCTCGGAGCAGGTTGGCGTGGCCGGCGCGGATGCGGCGCTGTTCACCGGCGCCACATGGGTGCTCACGCCCACGGCCACCACCGATCCTCACTGCTACGCGCGGGTGCGGGCCACGGTCACGTCGCTTGGCGCAGAGGTGATCGAGCTCTCGCCCGAGCGCCACGACGCGCTGGTGGCGGTGGTGTCCCACGTGCCGCACCTGACGGCGGCCACGCTCATGAACCTCGCCGATCGCGTGGCCGAGGAGCACGGCGCGCTCTTGCGACTGGCGGCTGGAGGGTTCCGTGACATGACGCGGGTGGCGGCGGGCTCGCCTGCGATCTGGCCTGACGTGTGCGCGGACAACGCCACGGCGATTCTCGAGACCCTCGACGCCTTGGTGAGCGAGCTGATCGCCATGCGCGCCCTGGTGGCCGCTGGCGATCGCCGCGGGCTGCTGGCGACGTTGCAGCGTGCTGCCGCCGCCCGCCGCAGCCTGCCGGCCGGTGCCGTGCGTCCCGAGCGCAAGGCCGAGCTGCGGGTGCCCGTCCCGGACCGTCCCGGGGTGCTGGCCGAGATCACCACCCTCGCCGCCAACCTCGAGGTGAACATCTGGGACCTCGAGATCGCCCACAGCGCGGAGGGCGACCGAGGGGTCCTCGTGCTGGTGGTGGACGCCGAGGCGGCCGACCGCCTGGCACAGGCCGTGGCGGCGCGGGGCTACCGGGCCACCTGGACGCCACTGGGATGACGCAGGTGTGGTGGCACCGAGACACCCGGGCGCGGCCTGCAGCGCGGCACCGGCGGCAGCTGCCACCGGTGCACTCCACGACACCGCCGGGCGCGGCCGGCCCCGGGCCGGCGCCGACGCGACGTCGCCCGTGACGCGCTCGACGGAGCTCGTGGTGCGGCAGCAGGCCGAGCTGCACGGCCGGCTGCGGGTGCCGGGGGACAAGTCGATCTCGCACCGCGTCCTGCTGCTGGGCGCGCTGGCCGAGGGCGACACCGTCGTGGCCGGCCTGGCAGACGGCGACGACGTGCGGCGCACGGCGGCCGCGGTCGAGGCACTGGGGGCGCCGGTGCGCCCTGTGGGCGAGGTGGTGGTGATCGAGGGCGGCGCGGCCCGGCTGCACCAGCCGGTCGGCCCCCTCGACCTCGGGAACTCTGGCACGGGCATGCGCCTGCTCGCGGGGCTGGTGGCGGGCTGGCCGTGGCGGGTGGAGCTCGTGGGCGACGCCTCGCTGTCCTCGCGGCCGATGGATCGAGTGGCCGAGCCCCTGCGGCGGATGGGCGCTGCGGTGGAAGGCCGGGGCGAGCGCTGCCTGCCGCCGTTGGTGATCCGAGGCGGGAGCTTGCGGGGCATCGACTACACGGTGCCGGTGCCCAGTGCGCAGGTGAAGTCGGCCGTCCTGCTGGCCGGCCTCCGGGCGACGGGGCCGACCACGGTGCGCGAACCGCGCCCCACCCGGCCCCACACCGAGGACCTGCTGGCTGCCTTCGGTGCCGATGTGGCGGTGGAGGAGACCGGCACCACCCGCGTCGTGCGCCTGGCGCCCTCGACGCTGGCCCCGGTGGCGGTGGAGGTCCCCGGCGATCCCTCGCAGGCGGCGTTCTGGGTGGTGGCCGCCTGCATCGTGCGCGGGAGCAGGGTCGTGGTCGAGCACGTGCATGTGGGCCCGGGACGGCGCGGGTACCTCGACGTGCTGGCGCGCATGGGTGCGGCGGTCGAGGAGGTCCCGACTGCCACGCCATGGGCGCCGTCGGGCGTGGCGGGCGGGCGCCGGCCGGTGGGCACCGGGCCGATGGCGGACCTGCACGCGTCGGCAGGGCCGTTGCGCGCGACCGAGGTGGGCGCGAGAGAGGTGCCCGGACTCATCGACGAAGTCCCGGTGCTGGCGGTGGCGGCCGCGGTCGCATCGGGGACGACGGTGTTTCGCGGGGTGGGGGAGCTGCGGGTGAAAGAGTCCGACCGCCTGGCGGGCGTGGTCGACCTGGTGCGTCGCTTCGGTGCCGAGGCGTCGGTCGAGGGGGACGACCTGGCGGTGACCGGCACCGCTCACCTCGTGCCGGCCGTGGTGGACGCGGCGGGCGACCACCGGATGGCCATGGCGGCGGCCGTGGCCGGGCTGGCCGCCGGGGGGGCACAGGTCGAAGGGTGGGACGCGGTGCAGACCAGTTATCCGAACTTCGCAACGGACCTGCGCCTGCTGGCCGGCGGGGACGTGGTCGACGTCGTGGAGGAGCCTGCCTGATGCCGGCGGCCGGCAGGCAGGTGCGCACGGTGGCCATCGACGGACCGGCCGGCGCGGGGAAGTCCACCCTGGCACGGGCGCTCGCCGCCCGGCTCGGGCTGGAGCAGCTCGACACCGGTGCCATGTACCGGGCGGTGGCATGGGCGGCGCTGGAGGGCGGCATCGACCTCGCTGACGCCGAGGCGGTGGCGGCACTGGCCCGGCGACTCACCATCGTGGTGGGGGACCGGGTGTGCGTCGACGGCCGTGACGTCACCGACGCCATCCGCTCCGCCGACGTGGACCAGGCGGTCTCGGCGGTGGCTGCCAATCCCGCTGTGCGCCGCGAGCTGGTGCGCCGCCAGCAGGCATGGGTGGCCGAGCGCGGCGGTGGCGTGGTGGAAGGGCGGGACATCGCCACCGTGGTGCTCCCCGACGCCGACGTGAAGGTGTACCTGACCGCCACGTCCGAGGTCCGTGCCGGTCGGAGGGCAGCAGAACGGCCCGAGGAAGTCCCGGCGGCCGAGATCGAGCGCCAACTTCGCCGGCGTGACCGGCTGGACTCGAACCGGGCGACCTCACCGCTCCCCGCACCGCACGAGGCGCCGCCGGGGGTGCTGGTGGTGGACTCGACGGGCAAGACTGCGGCCGAGGTGCTCGAGGAGGTGCTGCGATGGATGGGCGACCCGTGAGCGGGGCCGGCCGGTGACCGCGCTGGACGAGGTCGGCACCGAGGTGCGGGTGCCCGATCGTGTCTACCGGTTCCTCCGGGCAGTGGCGCACGCCATCAACCGCCTCTACTGGCGGGTGGAGGTGCAGCACCACGGCGAGGTCCCGGCCGCCGGCCCCGCCATCGTCGCCCCCGTGCACCGCAGCTTCATGGACTTCTTCGTGGCCTCGGAGGCCACCACCCGGAAGCTGTTCTTCATGGCCAAGGACGACCTGTGGCGCAGCCGCCGCTTCGGACGGTTCCTCGAGTCCCTCGGCGCCTTCCCGGTCAACCGCTCGGGCGCCGACCGGCTGGCGCTCGAGCGCGCCCAGGGGGTCCTCGAGCGGGGCGACGTGCTGGTGCTGTTCCCCGAAGGGACCCGGCGCGTCGGCCCGGTGGTCGAGGACCTGCACGAGGGCGCGGCGTTCCTGGCGCTGCGCACGGGGGCCCCCATCGTGCCCGTCGGGATCGCGGGCACCGACCGGGCCATGCCCAAGGGCGCGAAGGTGGCACGACCGGTCAAGGTGCGCCTCGCGGTGGGCGCTCCGATCGCGCCGCCATCCCGCCCGCGAGGGACGCGCGTGCGCCGGTCCGAGGTGCACCGGCTCACCGAGCAGCTGCGCCAGGCCCTCCAGCAGCTGGCGGACGAGGTGGGCACGGGTCGGGTCGGATCGCCCACGGACTCCGGCGGCGACGGGCGGCGCTGAGGCGGAGCGGCGACGACCGGGCCCGGCCGGCGCGAAGTCAGCGCTGCCGGCGCTGCCGGCGCTCGCGCCACCAGGTGCGGGCGATCACCCGGGCGTAGTGGAGGCCGAAGAGCAGGTTGTGCCCCTTCTTGGAACGCCCCGAGGCCCGCGGGTGCCACACGGTGGGTCGTTCCGCCAGGCGCCATCCCCGTGCTGCCGCGGCCAGGATGAGCTCGGCCGTCTGGTACTGGTCCTGCTCCAGGGTGACGTCCCGGAGGACCTCGACGCGCAGGGCGCGAAAGCCGTTGGAGGTGTCGGTGAGCCGCAGCCCGGTGAGCAGGTTGACGATGGCGGCGAAGACCACCACCCCTGCCTTGCGGAACCGATCGGTGGTCCGGTCGGTGCCCAGGCGGCGGCTGCCCACCACGAAGTCGGCGTCCCCGGCGAGCACCGGCGCGAGCAGGCCGGGGATCTCGGCCGGGTCGTTCTGCCCGTCGGCGTCCACCGTCACCACGTAGCGGGCACCGTGGGCGGCTGCCAGCTCGTAGCCGAGGCGCAAGGCCACCCCCTGGCCCATGTTGACCGGCAGCTTGGCGCAGAAGGCGCCGTGGTCGACCACCACGTCCTCGGTGCCGTCGTCGCCGCCGTCGACGATCACCAGCGTGGTCGTGTCCAACCCGTGCACGACCGGCGGGACGGCTTTGAGCACCGCCCCGATGTTGTCCACCTCGAGGTAGGCAGCGATCAGCACCACGACCGGCGCGAGGGCGGCATCGGGGTGGCGGCGGCGGAAGTCCTGGCGCCCGAGCTCGATCACGAGCCGGCGCAGGTCGTCGTAGCGGTCGGTGCGCACGCACCCCGCCCGCGGGCGCCGCGTGGCGCCGGTCACCGGGCGTGGCGCGCAGTGGCGAACACGTCGCGCACCAGCGGCTCGAAGTGCGCCAGTGGCTCGGTGGGGTAGTCGGGGTCGAAGCTGGTCTGGTCCCACTCGTCCGCGAAGCGCTCGGCCAGCGGGAACCAGGGCTGGGCCCGGTAGCGCTCCCGAGCGTCGGGGTCGCCGCCGAAGTGGTGGTAGTAGTGGCGGCCCTGGAAGTCCTGGTGGGCCGCGATCACCTCGCACACCTCGGGTCGGACATAGGGGCGCAGGATCTCGGCCGCGATGCGGGGATGGTTGGCCACCGAGGCGAACTTGCCCACGTCGTGGCACAAGCTCGCCACCACCAGCTCGCTATCGGCACCGTCTCGCTCGGCCCGGGTGGCGGTCTGGAGGCTGTGGACGAGCTGGTCGACGGCGAACCCGTCGGTGATGCCGGCGAGCGCTCGCAGCATCTGCAGCACGGCGTCGGCCACCCGCCCCTGGTTGCGGGCCGTTTCGGCGCCGATCAGGGCCCACTGCGCGGCGGTGGACTCGTCCATGCGGCGGAAGCTCGTCGTGCTGGTCATGGGCGCCATTGTCGCACTACCGGTCGTGGACGTGCCGGTTGGCGCCGCAGCGGTCGTGCAGGCGGCCCGCTGGCCCGGTCGCTCGCACCCCGGCGCCCCGTGCCGCGGCCGGTTGCCCCCGCGCTCAGCTGCCCAGGGCGGCCAGCACCTCGGCTGCCGACACGTGGCGGTCGCCGGCCAGGGGTCCGCCCTCGGGCTCGGCCCCGATGGCGCCGGCGCCTTCGGTCCCGGTAGCGGCGCCCTCGTGCGGCTGGGGCGATGGCGCCGACGTCGACGCCGTCGCCGTGGTCGCCGAGTGTCCGCCAGCGGCGCCGGTCGGCGGGACGCCCAGCCCGATGCTCAGGGCGCTGACGAGGCCCCGCAGCAGGTCACGCAGCTCCGGGGGCGGGGGGAAGTACTCCTCCTCCTCGGTGACGTGCACCTCCTCGACGCCCTGGCGGGGCGCGAGCCGGGCGACGACCTCGGTCACCAGTTCGTCGGGCGCGGACGCCCCGGCGGTGACCCCGACGGTGCCGGCCAAGTCGCCGGGCAGCTCCGTCGCGTCGTTGATCCGCACGACGCGGGGGCAGCCCGAGGCGCGGGCCACCTTCTCGAGCGCGCGCGTGTTGGACGAGTTGACCGACCCGATCACCACGACCGCATCCGACCGCCCGGCGATCGCCTTGAGCGCCGCCTGTCGGTTGGTGGTGGCGAAGCACAGGTCGGAGCGGTTGGGCATCCACAGGTCGGGGAAGCGCTGGCGGGCCCGGGCCACGATGCCGGACCACTCGTCGTGGCTGAGGGTGGTCTGGGCGAGCAGGGCGACGGGATGGTCGGCTCCGATCTCGTCGGCTGCCCGGTCCACGTCCGCGTCGGATTGCACCAGGCGGACGGCGTCGGGGGCGACGGCCATGGTGCCCACCGCCTCCTCGTGGCCTTCGTGCCCCACGTACAAGACGGTGTAGCCCTTGCGGGCCCGGACCTTCAGCTCGTGGTGCACCTTGGTGACCAGCGGGCAGACGGCGTCGACGACCACGCGCCCTCGGGCGCGCGCCGCGGCCACCACGTCGGGTGCGGTCCCGTGGGCCGAGAGCATGAGCGGCGCACCGGCGGGCACGTCCGCCACGTCGTCCACGAAAATGACGCCTTGGCGCTGGAACCGCTCCACGACGTACCTGTTGTGGACGATCTCGTGGTAGCAGTAGACGGGCGGCTCGAAGACGCGCACCATCCACGCCAGGGCCTTGATGGCCTTCTCCACACCGGCGCAAAAACCCCGGGGAGAGGCGAGGAGGACCCGGTCGACGGGCACGTTCCCAGGCTAGCCACGAACGGTCCGCCTCCCCGCCGCGGGTAGCCTGGTGCCATGTCGGCGCCCCGGGTGGTCTCCGTGGCAGCCGGGTCCCCCGCAGCGCTCGCCGGGGTCGCCGTGGGCGACGAATTGGTCTCCATCGGCGGCCAGGTGCCCCGCGACGTGGTGGAGCTGCGGTTGCTGGCGGATGCGGCCGATCCTGAGCTGGTCGTGCGCCGGGACGGCCGGCAGCTGGTGCTGGAGGTGGCCAAGGCTGCCGGCGAGGCGCTCGGGGCGGAGCTGTCCTCGGCCGTCTTCGACCGCGTGCGCACGTGCGACAACCACTGCGAGTTCTGCTTCATCTACCAGCTGCCCAGGGGCATGCGCCGGAGCCTCTACCTGAAGGACGACGACTACCGACTCTCGTTCCTCTACGGCAACTTCACCACCCTGACGCGCTTTACCGAGATGGACTTCGAGCGCGTGGTGGAGCAGGGCCTGTCGCCGCTGTTCGTCTCCATCCACACCACCGACCCGCACCTGCGGGCTCGGATGCTGCGCAACCGGCGGGGCGCGGTGTCGCTGCGGTGGCTGCGGGCGCTGCTCGAGGCCGGGGTGGAGGTCCACGGCCAGATCGTGGTGTGCCCGGGCGTCAACGACGGTGCCGCCCTCGAGGCCACCCTGGCGGGCATCCTCGACCAGTACCGCCAGCTGGCCACCGTGGCATGCGTGCCGCTCGGGGTGAGCCGCTACTCCTCCGAACCGGGCATGCGGCCCCACACGGCGGCGGAGGCGGCGGCAGTGGTCGGGCTGGTCGAGCAGTGGCAGGAGCTGTTCCTGGGCGAGCTCGGGCGGCGGGTGGTGTACGCGGCCGACGAGTACTACCTGCTGGCCGGCCGGCCGTTCCCGCCGGCCTCCGCCTACGACGGCTTCCCCCAGCACGAGAACGGGGTGGGGATGGCCGCCGCCTTCGCCGCCGCCTTCGCGGGGGACGCCGGGGCGGCACGCGGCGTGCGGGCCGGCTTCTTCGCCTGGGTCGACGGGGCGCCGGCCGCCGGGTACCGCGCCGTGCGGGACCCGGCGTCGGCCCCGACCGGCCGATCCGGCGTTCGGGTGGGTGATGGCCGCGGCGGGTCCGGCGGCGACGTGCCGGCCGTCGTGCTCACCGGCGAGTACGGGGCGCGGGTCCTCGGGCCGCTGCTCGAGGCGTGGCGGGGACCGGCACCCGTGCGGGTACTGCCCGTGCGCAACGAGTTCTTCGGGGGCAACATCGCCGTGACCGGGTTGCTCACGGGGGCGGACGTCGGGCGGGCGCTGGCGACGCAACCGGCCGGACTGCGGTACCTCCTGCCCGACGTGTGCCTGTCGGAGGGTCGGTTCCTCGACGGCGTCACGGTCGACCAGCTGCCGCGGCCCGTCGAGGTCGTGGGTTCCGACGGCCTGTCGCTGCGGGCCGCGCTGTGCGGGACCCCACCGCGCACTGCCGCCGCCGCCGCAGCCGAGGGCCGGGCTCGGCCATGTGGGACGGGCACGGCCGCGCCCGTGGCAGCTGGCGCCGGGGGGACGCCACAGCCGGTCCGGTTCACCGCCAGGAGCGCGCCATGTGTACCCTGAGGGCACCGGTGGAGCGCTCCGGCACGAGCCGCGGGGCTGGGGTGCGGCGTCCGGTCGTCGTGGTGACCGGGCGGCCCAACGTCGGCAAGTCGACCCTGGTGAACCGGCTCGTCGGGCGACGCGTGGCGGTGGTGGAGGAGAAGCCGGGCGTGACGCGGGACCGCCTGGAGCTCGAGGTCGAGTGGAGCGGCCGGACGTTCACGGCGGTGGACACGGGGGGCTGGCTGCCGGCGGGGAGCCTCCTCGACGCCAAGGTCTCCGCCCAGGCGGAGCGGGCCATCAGCGGTGCCGACGTGGTCCTGCTCGTGGTCGACGTGACCGTCGGGGTCACCGAGGAGGACCAGGCGCTGTCACGGGTGCTGCGGCGCAGTGGGCGGCGCGTGCTGGTCGTGGCCAACAAGGTCGACAACGACCGGCGGGAGGCCGACGCCTGGGAGTTCGTCGCCCTCGGCCTCGGTGACCCCCGTCCGGTGAGCGCCCTGCACGGCCGGGGCGCGGCGGAGTTGCTCGACGAGGTCGTCGGCCTCCTGCCGGGCGCCGACGGCGCGCCCGACGGCGGCGGCGAAGCCGGGGCCGGTGGGTCGGCGCCGGTTGCGGCCCGATGGCGCGCCGCGCCAGCGAGGGCCGAGGCGTCGGCGGCGAGCATGGTCGACGGGCCGGGTGGGGAGCCGGCCGGGCGCGAGGTGCGGGTGGCGATCGTGGGTCGGCCAAACGTCGGCAAGTCGACCCTGTTCAACCGCCTGATCGGCGAGGAGCGCTCGGTCGTCCACGACATGCCGGGGACGACCCGCGATGCCGTCGACACGGTGGTGGACACCCCGGAAGGTCCCGTGCGTTTCGTCGACACGGCGGGCATGCGCCGCCGCTCGCGGGCCGAGCAGGGAACGGAGTACTACGCCATGGTGCGGGCGCTGCAGGCGGTGGACCGGGCCGACGTGGTGCTGCTGGTGGTGGACGCCACCGAAGGCGTCACCCATCAGGACCAGCGGCTGGCCGAGCGCATCGGCGTGGCGGGCAGCCCGGTGGTGGTCGTGCTCAACAAGTGGGACCTGCTGCCCACCGAGCGCCGACCCGAGGTGCTCGAGGGTGTGGGCGACCGGCTGGCGTTCCTGGGGGATGCCCCGGTGCTCAAGCTGAGCGCCCGGACGGGGCTGGGCGTGCGGCGGGTGCTGCCCGCCCTGGCAGCGGCCGTGGAGGCCTACCATCGCCGCATCCCGACCGGTGAGCTCAACCGGGCACTGCGCGCCATCCAGGCGGCGCACAGCGCTCGAGGTGCCCGCATCCGCTACGCCGTGCAGGGGGCCGTCGACCCGCCCACCTTCACGCTGTTCAGCTCAGGGCGGCTGCCGGCCACCTATCTGCGCTACGTCGAGCGCAAGCTGCGGGAGCAGTTCGGCCTCGGGCCCACGCCCGTCAAGATCCGGGTTCGGGTGCAGCGATGACGGCGCCCGCAGCGGGGGCCGGCGCCATGCAGCTGGCGCGGGGCGTGCCCGGGTGTCGCGGCCGGCGGCTGGGCGCGGCGTGGCACGAGGTGGACCAGCTGGTGGACCAGTGAGCGGACCGGAGGAGATCGCCAAGGCCATCGAGGCGGCCCTGGAGGGCAACCGCGTGTCGGGCGCGGCCAAATTGGCGGCGCAGGGCAAGCTGCACGTGCGGGACCGCCTGGCCCTGCTGCTCGATGAGGGGTCCTTCGTCGAGGACGGTCTGCTGGCAAACGCCCGGGCCGGGGACCTGCCCGCCGACGGGGTGGTGACCGGGCGCGGTGCGGTGGACGGGCGGCCGGTGTGCGTGATGGCCAACGATCCCACCGTCAAGGCCGGGTCGTGGGGGGCGCGCACCGTGGAGAAGATCGTGCGGCTCACGGAGTACGCGCTGGTGCACGAGCTGCCGGTGTTCTGGTTGGTGGACTCGGCCGGGGCGCGCATCACGGACCAGGTGGAGCTGTTCCCCGGCCGGCGCGGTGCGGGCAGGATCTTCTACAACCAGGTCCGCCTGTCAGGGCGCGTGCCGCAGATCTGCTGCCTGTTCGGCCCCTCGGCCGCCGGCGGCGCCTACATCCCGGCCTTCTGCGACGTGGTGTTCATGGTGGAGGGCAATGCCTCGATGTACCTCGGGTCACCCCGCATGGCCGAGATGGTGGTGGGGGAGCGCACCACGCTCGAGGAGATGGGTGGCGCCCGCATGCACTGCACCGTGTCAGGATGCGGGGACAACCTCGTGCCCGACGACGCTGCGGCCATCGCGGCGGCCAAGGCGTACTTCTCCTACCTGCCCGGCTCCTGGCGCGACGACCCGCCCGTCGCTCGTGTCCGTCCGCCGGCGGCCGAGCTGCGCGCCGAGGTGCTGCCTGCGGACGGCCGGTCGCCCTACGACATGCACGACGTGGTCGAGTGCCTCGTGGACGAGGGCAGCTTCTTCGAGATCAAGCCGCAGTACGCGCCCGAGCTGATCGTGGGGTGGGCCCGGCTCGAGGGCCACCCGGTGGGCATCGTGGCCAACAATCCCGCGGTGCGCGGCGGCGTGCTGTTCGTCGACTCGGCCGACAAGGCGGCGCGGTTCGTGTGGTGTGCCGACGCCTTCAACGTGCCGCTGGTGTTCCTGGCGGATGTACCCGGCTTCATGATCGGCACGGCAGTCGAGCGCCAGGGCATCATCCGCCACGGGGCCAAGATGATCACCGCCGTGTCGGAGGCCACGGTGGCCAAGGTGTCGGTGGTCGTGCGCAAGGCGTACGGTGCCGGCCTGTACGCCATGGCGGGTCCCGCCTTCGAACCCGATGCCGTGCTGGCGTTGCCCGGTGCCGAGATCGCGGTCATGGGGCCCGAGGCCGCGGTGAACGCCGTGTACGCCAACAAGATCGCGGCCATCGCCGACGAGGAGCAACGGCGGGCCTTCGTCGAGGCGCGCCGGCGCGAGTACGAGCAGGATGTGGACCTGCTGCGGCTGGCCTCGGACCTGGTGGTCGACGCCGTCGTGCCCCCCGAGCAGCTGCGGGCGGAGCTGGTGGCGCGCCTGGCCATGGCGACGAACCGGGATCGCAGCTTCACCGAACGGCACCATGGCGTGCCGCCCGTGTGAGGTTCGCCCCGTGGCAGCCGTGTGAGGGGTGGGCCGTGCCCTGGTGCGAGGAGTGCGACCGTTTCGTGGAGGACGGCGAGCTGGCAGAGGGGGGGACGTGCCCGGGGTGCGGCACCGGGCTGGCACCGACCCGGCGCGTGCCGTGGACCTTCAAGGTGATGGTCGGCGCCACCGTCGTCTACCTCGGGTACCGGGCCTACCAGGGGATCGCCTGGCTCGTGCACCACGTGTGACGGCGCGCTGGGGCGAAGGCGGGGCAGAACCGTCGGCGGGATGGGCACCACGCAACGTGATCACTGTTGTGCAAACTGCACAGCGTCGTCGGCCGAGGCCGCGCTCTTCAACACCTGGGTGTCGGTCTTCGCCTTCAGCTTCTACCGGCCGGCGGTGGGGGCACTGTACGTGGGGGCGTCGGCGCCCCAGCCGTGTACCGTCGGCACGAGCAGCTTCACGCCGGGCGACACGGTGGACACCTTGATCGGCCGGGCGGACGACGACCTGTACGCGCGGCGGCGCCGACCCGAGCCCAACCGGCTGCTGGCACGGCGCCCGGCTCCCGGGCGGCCGGCGGGGCCGACCACGCCCACCCGTGGCCAGGCGCAGGCAGGCGGCGTGGATGGCAGCCAACGCGTCGGGCTGGCCGGATTTGAACCGGCGACCTCTTGACCCCCAGTCAAGCGCGCTAACCAAGCTGCGCCACAGCCCGTCGGTGACCGCTGCGGCGCGCCGCCCGACCGGCGGCCGGGGTGCGCGACATCAGGGCACCGAGCCGACACCTTACCGGAGCGAGCCAGGCTCCCGGCGGCCGGGAGCTGGGCGGCCGGCCGGGCAGCCGGTCACGCCGTGGCGAGCAGCGCCGGCACCTGCTGCGCAGCGACGGGTTGCCCGAACAACGGCCCCTGCGCCCGGTCGCACCCGAGGCGGACCAGCTCGTCGCGCTGGACCGCGGCGTCGACCCCCACGGCGCACGCCAGCATGCCGAGGGCATGTGCGATCCCGATGACGGCGGCAGCGATCTCGGTGTCGGCCGGATCGGACCCCAGCCCGTCGACGAACCCTCGCTCGACCTTCAGGACGCCGGGACGGAGCCGCCGGAGCCGTCCGATCGAGCACGAACCGCTGCCGAAGGCGCCCACGGCGAGACCGACGCCCAGCCCGCGGAGGTCGGCGAGCGTCCGGTGGATGGGCCCGGCGTCGCTGGCGAGCACGGCTTCGGGCACCTCGATGTACAGCTGGGCACCGTCGAGGCCTGCGGCCGGCAGGACATCGCGCAAGGTGGTGGCGATCTCCCCGTCGCGCAGTTGGCGGCCCGACACGGCGACGACCACGAACGCGCCGGCGGCGGCGGGTGACCGCTGTCGCCAGTCGCGCAGGTGGTGGCACACCCGTGCCAGGACCCACCGGCCGATGGGGACGGCCAGACCGGTCTCCTCCGCCACCGCCAGCACCTCCTCGTCGGCCAGCGCCGGCTGCGCAGGTCGCTGCCAGGTCAGGTGCGCCTCGAATCCGGCCAGTGCCCCGCTGCGCAGGTCGGCCACCGGCTCGTACGACAGCTCGAGCTCGCCGCGCTCGAGGGCGTGGTGCAGCGCGGTACCCACGTCCAGGCGCGAGGTGGCTGCGACCGACATCGACGCGTCGAACAGCTCGTAGCGGTGCCGCCCGTGCTCCTTGGCTCGGTACATGGCGAGGTCGGCCTGGCGGACCAGGGTGTCGGCATCCGCGCTGCCGGCGGCGCAGGTGGCCACGCCGATGGACACGCTCATGTACACCTCGTCCCCGTCGAGGTCGAAGGGGGAGGCGAAGGCGTGCTCGACGCGCTTGGCCACGGCCACCGCCCCCTCGACGCCCTCGATGTCCTCGCACAGGACGAGGAACTCGTCGCCGCCGAAGCGCCCCACCGTGTCACCGGGCCGGAGCTGGGCCTGCAGGCGGGCAGCGACGTCCTGCAGGAGGCGGTCCCCGGCGCTGTGGCCGAGGCTGTCGTTGACGTCCTTGAAGTTGTCGAGGTCGCAGAACAACACGGCGACGGCCCGGCCGCTGCGTCGGGCGCGGGCCAGGGCGTGTCCCAACCGGTCGAGCAGCAGGGCGCGGTTGGGCAGGGAAGTGAGCCAGTCGTGGGTGGCTGCGAACTGCAGGCGTTCCTCCGCCGCCTTGCGTTCGGTCAGGTCGCGGGAGACACCGGTCACGTAGCGCAGGCGCCCGTCGGGTTCGCGATGGCCGATGAGCATGTTCTGGAACGGCACCAGGACGCCATCGGCGCGCCGCATGCGGCTCTCCCACGTGGGCGACTCGTTGCGCGCCAGGGCGGCGGCCAGCTCGCTGAAGTCCGGCTGCGTGCCGTCGGCCGACAGGATCAACCCGCGGAAGCTGAACCGCTCCAGCGGATCGTCCGGGCCGAGGCCGAAGAAGCGCCGCCCGGCCGGGTTGAGGTACACGACCCCGCCGCCGAGCTCGACGGTGCCCACCAGGTCGGTGCTCAGGTCGCAGATCTCCACGAACCGTTGGCGGTCCTGTTCCGCCGCCACGCGGGCACTGACGTCGCGCAGGCTGAGGACGATCCCGGCGACGTCGGGATTGGCGAGCAGGTCGGTGCCGACGATCTCGACCCACAGCCAGGACCCGTCCTTGCGCCGCAGCAGGACCGGCGTGGGGTTGGGCACGCCGACGCCGCCCACGAAGCGCTCGAGCTCCTCGACCATGTGCCCGACGTGGTCCGGGTGCACCAGGTCGAGCCCGTTGCGGCCGACGAGCTCCTCGGGAGCCCAGCCGAGCAGGCCAGTGACGTTCTCGGTGGCCCAGCGGACGGTGGCGTCGGGACCGACCACGGCGACCACGTCGTAGCTGTGCTGGACCACGGTGCGGAAGCGTCGCTCGCTCTCGTGCAGGGCACGGCGGGCCTCGATGCGGGCCGTGGCGTCGCGCAGGCTGAACACCGTGGTGGGCCCGGGAGTGCCGCCAGAGACCGGGCGTGACAGCGACTCCACCCATACCCAGGTGCCATCGGCCGTGCGCACCCGCAACTCGAGCGGCTGGCCCCTGGCCTGTCCGGCGACCGCCCGGAGCAGTGCCGGCTCGGTGGCCGCCAGGTCGTCGGGTGCACGTAGTCGAGCACTCGCGCACCGACCAGCTCCTCGGGCCGGTACCCGAGCAGGTCGGTCACCGAGGGGCTCACCCACGCCGCCCGGCCCTCGTGGTCCACCACGACGAGGACGTCGGTCGTGTGCTCGATCACCAGTCGCAGCTGCTGCTCGCTGCGGCGGACGGCGGCCTCCTCGGCCCGCTGCCTGGTCACGTCGCGCAGGTGGACCACCACCAGGCCCACCGCCTCGTGGTCGAGGAGGTTGGTCCCCACGGCTTCCACCACTCGCCAGCCCCCCTGCCCGTCGACGAGGCGGAACTCGGCGGCCACCTCCTGATGTGGTTCGCGCAGCAGCTGTTCCCACTGGGCCCGGCAACGGTCGCGGTCGTCGGGGTGGACCGGCAGCAGCGCCCCGCTGCCCGCCATGCCGGCGGGACGGAAGGGCAGCACCTCCTCGAGCGCGGGGCTCACGTGGACGGGACGGCCACTGCGGTCGAGCAGAATGTAGGCGTTGTCGGGCAGCGCCGGTTCGATCGATCCGTGCCCGGGCTCGCCGAGCGGGAGACCCTCGAAAGGCGGGCCGGGTAGGCCGGGAGGACCGGTCATCGCCCCCTCACCAGTGCCCGGCGCCCGCGCCCATACACGACATCCCCCTCCGGCCCCGCCCCTGCACCGGATCGACCGCTTCATCCTACCCCGTCACGACGTGTCCGGCTCAGGCGGTCACCGAGCGCGGGGTTCTGCCTCCGGTTCTCGCGTGGGTGTGCCTGGATGGCGGTGGGCGGCCCAGGCTGGGAGGGGAGTCCCGGCTACGCCGGGGAGACGCGCTGCTCCATGGCGGCGGCAGCGGGCACGTAGCGGTCATCACCGCCGTAGAAGGCGGTGACCGAGTGGGTGCCGGCGGAGGGGAAGTCGGTGATGCACGTGGCCGCACCGTCCGACAGGGGTCTGCCCTGGCAGATGGGCTGTCCGTCCACCTCGAAGGTGGCCACGCCCGTGGCCGGCGGCCCGCCCCCCGGTCCGGCGACCGTCAGGGTGAGGGTGACGGTCTCGTAGGCGTGGGGGGCTGGCTCCGGTGGCGTGAGCTGCTGGCCCGGCCACGAGGCGGCGAGGGTCAGCGTCGGCGTCCGCTTGCCGGGAGGGGGGCTGGATCCGGGAGCGGGCAGGGGTGCCGTGCCGCCGGTGGGGGTTCCCGTGGCCGGCGCCGGTGCCGTGCCGCCGGTGGCGGCGATGGCGGGGGTGGGTTGGCCGGGGGGGACGGAGAGGTCCGTGACCGGCCGGGACGGAGCCGAGGGTGCGGGGCCAGGCCGGTGGGAGTGGCGCGTGCCGCCGGCGCCGGCACCCGTGGTGGTTCCTGTCAGCCCGCCAGAGACGCCAACCCACAGGCCGACCGCAAGCACTGCGGCCGCCACGGCCGCCGCCGCCACCAGGGCGCGACGGCGTCTCGGCCTCACCCCCAGACGCCCCACGGCCCGGGAACGGTCGGACGCGGGGCTGCTTGCGGTCGGTGGCACCCGGAGGCTCATCGCTGCCCCATGCTTGCATTGCTAGCGCGTCGGCGGTGGGCGGACCAGAGTCGTGCGACCCAGTCCAGGCGACCTCGTGCCGGCCGGCATCCAGTCCCGGCGACCCCCCCACCGAATGGGAGCGACATCCCCTGTGCCCGGAGAGGCATCGGCCTCGTGGCCCAGTCGGGTCGGATGGCGTCTACCCTCGCCCCATGCCGATCTACGCCCTGGGTGACGCCGTGCCCTCCATCGACCCCACCGCATTCGTGCACCCCGACGCGGTGGTGATCGGGAACGTCGCACTCGGCCCGGGATCGTCGGTGTGGCCGGGAGCGGTGCTGCGGGGTGACTACGGCCGGATCGAGGTCGGCGCCCGCAGCTCGATCCAAGACGGCACGGTCGTCCACGCCGGGCCGGGGTTCCCCACGGTCGTGGGCGACGGGTGCGTGGTGGGGCACCTCGCTCACCTCGAGGGCTGCACACTCCACGACGGCTGCCTCGTCGGATCGGCGTCGGTCGTCCTGCACCATGCCGTGGTCGAGACCGGTGCCACGGTCGGCGCCAACGCCGTGATCCCCAACCGGATGGTGGTACCTGCCGGCGCGCTGGCGGTGGGCGTGCCCGCCACCATCCGCCCCGGTGCGTCGAACACGGCGCTCATCGCCGTCTCGGCGGCGGAATACGTGAGGAACGCCGAGCGCTACCGCAGTGAGCTCCGCCGCGTCGGGTGACGTGCTGCCATCAAGTTCGTCACTCAGCGTGTCGATATCACCGGAACAATGGGACCACCTTCCGAGGAGCATGGCGCGGGCGCCCACTGCTGCCGGCGGTGCGGCGCGCGGGTCGTCCCGCACGACCCGGCCCATCCGGTCGCGTGGTGCGCGGTGTGTCGCCGTGTCGTCGTGGCGGTGGTGCACGGCGCCCCGCCTGCATCGCCCGGGTGACAACCACTTGGCGCCCTCCGTCGAGGCAACCTTCAATGTCAAGGAGAACGTGAGAGAAGTCTCATCGTCAACAAGACGGTGAGAGAGTGTGTCGTACCACGTGTCGTGGCGGGATCAGTGCCCGGACAGGCGAACCGGCGCTGCTCCTGCGCCGCCCGGGAGGCCAGCACTCCGGGCGCCGGCGTTTCGCCGGTGTCGCACTCCCCGGTGTCGCACTCCCCGGTGTCGCAGTCCCCGGCGTCGCAGTCCCGGACGAGTGGCAGACGGTCTGCGGCGCGGGCCCTGCGGCCCGGGGCCAGGCAGAACGCGTCGGAGGGCGGCAGGGGATGCGTCGGTTGGCCACCGCTCGGCGGACGCCGTCGACAGACGCGTAACTACCCTGGTGTGAGCCGGCGGGCTAGGATGAACCTGCACCTGAGGTGTACCTGCCCTCGGGTGGCGACGCCGGGTCGGGGCGGAGGAGGATTCGATGGCCGAGCAGGCGTGGTCGACGGCGCGGCTACCTGGGATGGACCGGCTTCCCGGCATGGAGACCCAGGGTGCGAGCGCGGCCCGGCAGGCGGAGCCGGGATTTCGTGGCCCGCAGGTGTGCGCGCTGGTGGGCATCACCTACCGCCAGCTCGACTACTGGGCTCGCACGGGGCTGTTGCGCCCGTCCATCGCCGATGCCCGCGGGAGCGGGACGCAGCGGCGCTACTCCTACCGTGACGTGCTCGAGCTGAAGGTGATCAAGCAGCTGCTCGACGCCGGCGTCTCCCTGCAGCGGGCGCGCCGGGCCGTGGAGTGCCTGCGCGACGAGGTGGGTGGCGATCTGGCCTCGGCCACGCTCGTGCTGGCGGGACCGGACTCGGTGCTCGCCCACACCGACGGCGAGGTGGTGGATCTCCTCAGAGGTGGCCAGGGTGTGCTGAACCTCGTCCCGCTGTCGGCGGTGCTCCAAGAGCTCGACGCGGCGATCCTGGCGATCGACACCGCGGTGCCGGCGCGTGGCGGGCCGCACCGGCGTGTCCGGGGCGGCGAGGGCACCAGCGCGGAGGCAGCCGGCCAGTGAGGTCGGAGGCGACCGGCCAGTGCGCCCGCCAGTGAGACCGGATGCGGGCCACCGCCCGATGCGCGGCGGGACCTCGCCCGCGTCCGGCGAGGTCAGGTTCGCGCACGAGTCCGAGCGCCGCTTTGCCGAGCTGCTCGACTTCTACGGCGTCCGTTGGGAGTACGAGCCGGTGGTGTTCGCGCTCGACTGGCACCCGGACGGCACGGTGCGCTCGGCCTTCTGTCCGGACTTCTACCTGCCGGACCACGGCACGTTCGTGGAGCTCACCACGCTGAGCCAGAAGCTGGTCACGCGCAAGCACGCCAAACTCCGGCGCCTGCAGGCGTTGCATCCGGGCGTCGAGGTCAAGCTGCTCTACCAGCGCGACTACGAGGCGCTGCTGGACAAGTACGGCTTCGGCCCCCGTCCGGTCGCCGCCTAGCCCCCAGCCTGCGGTCGGCCCTCAAGGCGACGGCGCCCGCTCGACCATGAGCTCGCCGGGGCCAGCGTGCATCGGCCGGCTCCCCAGGCGACAGGGCCCGCTGCCAGTCGAGTGAACGCCCGGCGCCTGCCGTGCCATCCCCGCTGTGGCGCGCACCGGGAGCGGTCAAGGCCGGTTGCGGGAGCGCCGATGATCCTGGTGGACCAGGTGCAGCCGCCGCAAGATCTGCCCCAGCTGGACGTTCCAGGCGTGTCGGGACCGGCCAGCTCCACCGGGAGCGGGAGTGCGAGAGAGCCGAGGGGATGAAGCGTTCGCCGTTGCTGCGGTACTGGCCCATCGCCGGGCTCATCGGGGCGCAGGCTCTCGTCATCGCCATCGCCCCCTCCACCGCACCGAACGCGGCCGGCGTGGGATTTGGGGCCACAGGGCCGGGGTACTCGGCAAACGGGACCCTGGGTGGTGGTGCCGCCGGGAGCGGGCAGGGTGCCGGTGCGGCCGGCGGGTCGCTCGCCGGGGGCGGCGTCGCCGGTGCCGGCGGGGGTGCCGGGGGCGGCGCTGGGGGAAGCGGAGCTGGCGGCGGTGGCGGCGGCGGTGGGGGTGGTGTCGGCGGCGACACCACCCACTGCGTGAACGGGCGGGAATTCGATCCCGCCATTGCCTGGTACGCGCCGCCCTGCGTCCCGGGCACGATCGGCGCTCCCGACCCCGCCAACGGCGGTGCGACCGCCCAGGGCGTGACGGGCAACCAGATCACGCTCGTCGACTACGTCACCGACTACGGCACCGAGGTCAACACGATCTTGCAGGCCGAGGGCCTCTACGTCTCCTACGCCGACGCCCAGCAGTGGGACAAGGCCATGGCCAGCTTCATCAACAGCCATTTCGTCCTCTACGGGCGCAAGGTGAACATCGTCACCTACCAGGGCACCTGCCAGTCCGTCCCCCCCGACACCACGTGTCTGGACGCCGAGATGAACAGCGTGGTGTCGACGTACCACCCCTACATCGTCATGTGGGTGAACAACACGGTGTGCTCCCAGTGCTACGCGCAGCTGGCCAAGGACCACACCATCGCCCTGGGCGGCGAGGGCTTCAGCGACCAGTTCTCCAACGCGCAGGCACCGTACTTCTACACGGCGACCCAGAGCGCCACCCGTATCGAGACCGCCTTCGCGCAGTGGTGGTGCAACCAGCTGTCCTCGGTGAACGACCCGTCGCGCACGGTGAGGTTCGCCGGCACCGCCAACCCGGCGCAGAACTTCAACGGCAAGCCCCGGGTCCTCGGCGTCATCTCGACCAACGACCCCGACAACGAGAACACGGTGACCAACGTGCTCGAGCCGGCGCTGGCCCACGACTGCGGTGACAAGGTCACGCACACCTACTTCTACTCCCAGGACATCAACACCGCGGCCCAGCAGGTGGCCGCGGGCATCGCGGCCATGGACACGCCTCAGAACCCGGCCACCGACGTGCTGTGCCTGTGCGACCCCGTGGCGCCCCAGTTCCTCTACCAGGGCGAGGCGGACAACAACTACTGGCCCGAGAACGTGGTCGCTGACAACCAGGGCATGGACTACGACCTCACCAGCCAGAACTACGACGGCGGCGCGGCGTGTCCCAACTCGGCACAGGGGTGCGAGTACTGGAACGCCTTCGGCCTCTCACCCATCGGTCCCCAGGAGCCCCAGGGCAACGACACCGGCCTGCGTCTGTGGCATGCCGGCGGCGGGTCGGGCAACCCACCGCTGAGCTCGAACGTGAACGCGGGGGAATGGGCCATCCAGTACGTGATGGCGGCTTCGCTCATCGAGAACGCCGGACCTGACCTGACGCCGGTCACCATGGCCCAACGCGCACCAGCGCTCGGTGCCATCGGCGGCGGAAGCCATCCGCTGCTGCAATTCGCGGACGGGGACTGGCAGTGGGCCCAGGACGACCGTGTGGTCTACTGGTCCCACGACACCCCCTCGCCCTACAACGGAGTCGGGGGGACCTTCATCCAGATCGAGGGTGGCCGCTTCAACCTCGGGCAGTTCCCCCAGGAGCCGTCGGGGCCACCCATCCCCGTCCCGAGGCCGTAGTCCGTGACCGGCACCGGCACGCACGTGGCGCCCGGCCAGCGCGAGCTCCCAGGGCGACCGCCCGGTCAAGGGGAGGCTGGTGGTGACGGTGTCGCCGGCGCGCGCGTGCTCCTCCGGCGGGCTGGGGAGCTCGCCGGCACGATCGCGGACGCGCCGGGCACCCCGGCTCGCCTGGGGCGTTCGGTCGCGCTGGGGGCAATCTTCCTGGCGGTGGTGGAGCTGGTGTTCCACCAGTCACCGGCCAACCTCGTCGACGGGGTCGCGCTGGGGTCGCTGTATGGGATCATGGGTGTCGGGCTGGTGCTCATCTACCGCACCACCCGGGTGGTGAACTTCGCCACTGCCGCCATCGGCGCGGTGCCGGCCATCGTGGCGCTGCTGCTCGACGTCCAGTACCACGTGAACTACCTGGCCGTCCTGCCCATCGCGCTGGTGGGCGGACCGCTCATGGGTGCGCTGACCGACATCGTCGTCATGCGCCGCTTCGCCACGTCACCGCGGTTGATCGTGACCGTGGCCACCATCGGCGTGGCCCAGACCTTCGCAGTCATCGGCTTCTTCGTGCCGGTGTGGATGGGCCACAGCGCCAAGGAGATCTCCACCGTGCCCACCCCCTGGGCCAACCTGGCCATCCACAACGGCCGGGGCCAGCCGCTGGTGACGGGCAATCAGGTGGCCGCCATCGTCGTGGTGGTGGTGCTCACGGCAGCGCTGGGGTTGTTCCTGCGCCGTACCCGGCTAGGCCTGGCCCTGCGGGCCTCGGCCGAGAACGCCGACCGGGCGTCGCTGCTGGGCGTGCCGGTCAAGCGGGTGGGGACCATTGCCTGGATGCTCGCCGGCCTGCTGTCGTCCATGGCCATCTTCGTGCAATCCCCGCTCATCGGCGTGCCCTCAGACGCCACGCTGGGATTCGACACCCTGCTCTACGGCCTGGCGGCCGCGGTGGTGGCCCGCATGGACCGGATCGGCCTGTCGCTGGGTGCTGGCATCGGCGTGGGCATCTTGGTGTTCGCCTCGGTGCAGACCACCGGCTCGAGCAACGTGGCCTCGGCCGAGATGCTGGCCGTCATCCTGCTCGCCTTGCTGGTCCGCCGCGGCGGCGCCGCCCGTGCATATGACACCGGTATCGAGACGTGGCGCAGCCTGAAGGAGTTCCGTCCCGTGCCCAGCGAGCTGCGCCCGCTGCGGCCGGTGCGCACCATGCGACTCGTGGTCGGCGGGGTGGTGGCGGCGATCGCCATCGTGCCGGGCCTGCCGGTGGTGGGTGTGCGCACCCCGGACGTGCCCGATCTGGTGCTGCTGCCCATCTTCGGGATCGTGGCCGTGTCGCTGGTCGTCCTCACCGGCTGGGCGGGCCAGATCTCCCTGGGCCAGTTCGGGCTGGCGGGAGCGGCGGCGCTCGTGACCGGAGGAGTGGTAGCGGCCCACAACATCGACTTCTTTGCCGCCATGGGCCTGGGCATCGCGGCAGGCACGGTGGCGGCGGTGCTCATCGGGCTGCCTGCCGTTCGCGTGCAGGGCATGTACCTGGCCGTGACGACCCTGGCCTTCGACTACGCCATGGTCTACTACTTCATGAACAGCCACTACCCGATCGGGCGGTTGCTCATGCCCAGCGGGTTCGCGGCCAGCATCACGCGTCCGATCCTGTGGCAGCGGATCAATCTGGGTGACGTCGGACCCAACCGCAATTTCTACTTCCTGTGCCTGGCGTTCCTCGCCCTGGCCATGGCGGCCGCGTCGTCGTTCCGGAAGATGCGCAGCGGTCGGATCCTCATCGCCGTCCGCGACAACCAGCGCGCAGCCGCGTCGTACTCGGTCAGTGTGGTGCGGACGCGCCTTGCTGCGTTCGCGGTGTCCGGCGGGATCGCCGGCATGGCGGGGGTCCTGCTCATGTACGCCCAGGACAACGTCATCCCGCAGAGCTTCGGCCCCCAGTACTCCATCGCCTTGTTCCTGGCGACGGTGATCGGCGGGCTGAACTCGCTGCCGTGGGCCGTGGCCGGGGCGGTGGCACTCGAGGCGACCACAGTGTTCGGCCCCAAGCTCCTGAACCCGCTCCTGGGCCAGACCGTGACCGCGGCGCTCCCGCTCGTGCTGACGGGGCCGGGGTTGATCCTCACCCTCGTCCAGTACCCGGCGGGCAATGCCGAGGTCGCCTACAAACTGCGCGACCGGTTCCTGCGCGCGGTGGCTGCCCGGCACCAGCTGCACGTGCCGTCGTTGGTCGCCGACCGCCGCCTCGAGGGCGACGCCGCAGGGAGCGAGGAGCGGGTGCTGGAGATGGCGGCCGCGGCCGGCGCTGCGGCCGGTGCGCGGGACGCCGCCGGGCGACGCATGAACGGGCCCGGTCCTGCGGCAGGGGTCGGCATGCCGGCGGCACCGCCGACCGAGGAGCCACGGGTGGCGTGCCCCGTGTGCGGCCAGGTGCTGACGCTTGCTGCTGCCACCGTGCACGAGCACTTGCGTGCCCAGCCACAGGGGGCCAGGGCGTGGGCATGGGGCGAGGGGGAGCGGTGACCCTGGCGCCGGGTACCACTGTCGGCTCGCAGCCACTGGGCCCAGCGTCGTCCGGGCCGCTGCTGTCGTGCCGGGGCGTGGAGGTGGCCTACGACGGGGTGCAGGTGCTCTTCGGCGTCGACCTGGACGTGGCCCCCGGCGAGGTCGTGGCCCTGCTGGGAACCAACGGAGCAGGCAAGTCGACGCTGCTCAAGGCAATCTCGGGGTTGGTGGACCCCATCGGCGGCACCATCGTCTTCGACGGCGAGGACATCACCCACCTCGACGCGCCGGCGACGGCCCGCCGTGGCATCGTGCAGGTCCCCGGGGGAAAGGCGGTGTTCCCCACCCTCAGCGTGGAGGAGCACTTCAAGATCGGCTCGTGGCTGTTCGACCCAGCCGACCATGCCGACGCCCGCACCCGTCTGGAGGCCATGCTGGCCACGTTCCCCCGCCTCCGCCAGCGTTGGACCCAGCTGGCGGGCAACCTGTCGGGCGGGGAGCAGCAGCAACTGGCCCTGGCCATGGCCTTCGTGGCGCGGCCCAAACTGCTGGTGATCGACGAGCTCTCCCTCGGTCTCGCCCCGGGAGTGGTTGAGCAGCTGCTGGCGCTGGTGCGCGCCATCCACCAGCAGGGATGCACCATCGTGCTGGTCGAGCAGTCGGTGAACGTGGCGCTGACCGTGGCCGAGCGTGCCTACTTCCTCGAGAAGGGAGAAGTGCGCTTCTCGGGACCGACCGCCGGGCTGCTCGAGCGGGACGACATCTTGCGCTCGGTGTTCCTCGAGGGTGCGGCCGCCGGCACTGCCGCCGCGGCCCGCGGCGCGTCCGCGCCCGGGAGCCCACCCGTGCCCGGTGCGGGGAGCCAGGTCCCGGCAGCCGCGGTGCGCGACCGGCGGGCAGGAAGCCCGGTCGGCGCACCCGTGCTGCAGGTGCGAGGGCTCACCAAGCGCTTCGGCGGCATCACCGCCGTCGCCTGTGTGGACTTCACCGTGCACGAGGGGGAGATCCTCGGGTTGATCGGGCCCAATGGCGCGGGCAAGACCACCATCTTCGACTTGGTGTCGGGCATGATGCCCGCCGACGGGGGCACGGTGGTGCTGCGGGGCGTGGAGGTGACCAGGTGGCCGGCGCACCGACGGGCGGCCTTCGGGCTTGGCCGCTCCTTCCAGGACGCGCGCATCTTCGGGTCCCTGACCGTGGCCGAGAACATCGCCGTGGCTCTCGAGCGTCACATCGAGGCCCGGGACCACCTGTCCTCCTTGCTGTACCTGCCGGCGGCCCAGGAATCGGAGGCCGACGTGGCATTCACGGTGGAGGAGCTGATCGAGCTGCTGCACCTGCAGGCCTACCGGGACAAGTTCGTCTCCGAGCTGTCGACGGGCAGCCGCCGGATCGTCGACCTGGCCATGGCCATCGCCCACGACCCGGCCGTGCTGCTGCTCGACGAACCGTCCTCGGGCATCGCCCAGCGCGAGGCGGAGGCACTCGGCCCGCTGTTGGTGCGGATCCAGCAGGAGACCGGCTGCGCCATGCTCGTCATCGAGCACGACATGCCCCTCATCACCTCGGTGTCCGACCAGCTGCTCGCCCTGGACCTGGGTGCTGTGGTCGTGCAGGGCCCCCCCGAGCAGGTGACCAGCCACCCCAAGGTGGTCGAGTCGTACCTCGGCGGCGGGGGTGTGGCCACCCAGCGGTCGGGAACCCTGCCCGGCGGCGGGCAGCCCGGACGCAGCGGGTTGCCGTCCGCCGGCGGACACCTGCCCGCGCCGGCCAGCGGGCTCCTCGATCCCGGTGAACCCACCCGTCCGCTGCCTCCTCCTGCGGGGGAGGCGCTGCGGTGAACACCGCGGCTGCCGTCGGCCGCCGGCGCGCCGGCGCGTGCCGGCACGGCCACTGGGACCGGCGCACCGTGCTCGCAGGAGGGAGCGCGGCGTGCCTTCTCGCCGCGGGCGCGCTCGTCTGGTTCGGTGGACCGGCATGGGCGCTTGCCCCCGATCGCACGGCGTGGTGGAACACGGTGCCGGTCACCACGCCCACCTCCGCACCGGCGTCATTGCCCACAGCGCCCACGACGCCAGTCACCGCGCCCTCCACCATCGGTCCCAACGAGCTCGAGGTGTCCTTCACCGGCACGGGCACGGCTGCATTTGCGGCGGTGCAGTACACGGTGCCGCTACAGGTCGCAACCGGCACCATCGACCCGTCGACGCTGACGGCCACCATGACCCTGACCCTCGACACGGCCAACAGCACCGGGACCCCTGCCGTGGTTGCCTGCCCCACCACCACGCCCTGGTCCGCCGGCGGTGATCAGCAGGCTGCCACTGCCCCCGCCACGGACTGCTCTGGTGACGCTCTGGCCAAGGGGACGGTGGATGCCACCAACCACACGGTGTCGTTCTCGCTCGGTGCCGCGCAGGAGGAGTCCTACGACCCCGGGGTGTTCGCGGTGGCCATCCTGCCCGATCCCTCGGCCACCCAGCCGTTCCAGGCTGTCTTCGACGGCCCGGGCGACCAGTCCTTCACAGTCACCGGCGAGCAGGTCGAACCCACCACGACGACCACGACGGCGGTACCGGCGGGCAACGGCGGCGGGGCCGGGAGCTCGGGCTTGGGCTCGGACCAGGGTGGCGGTGGCGTCTTCGCGCTGGCACCGCCGTTCGAAGCACCCGGTGCGCTTGCGCCCGCCGCACCGGTGGCGACACCGTCGGAACCCACGACCGGGGTGAGCCCCGGCGCCCGGGTGCCACTGGCCCTGGGTGCCCGTCCCGCCGCCCGCCAGGGGATGTCGCCCAGCGTGCAACGGGCAGTGGCGGTGGTCGTGCTGGTCCTGCTCGGGGTGGGCCTGGCGGCTGCTGCCGGGCGGGAGCAACGCGCCCCGCGCTCGCTGCGGCCGGTGCACCTGACCCCGGCCGGTGGGCACCCGCCTGCCTGACCGGCGCCTGGCGCACGAGGGCGTGGCCGAGCGCGCGTAGTCTGGCGCCCGTGACGCCCCTCCACCCGTCTCCGGTCCCCTCTGGCGCGTCCGCCGGGCGGCCGGGGCCACGCTCGGGTGCCGTGGTGGACCATGCGGCGGGTGGGCGGGCACAGGCGCACGGGGCTCAGGTGCACGGGGGTGAGCAGCTGCGTGCCAGCCCGCTCCGGCAGCTCCACGAGGACCTCGGGGCCAGGATGGTGCCCTTCGGCGGCTGGCTCATGCCGCTGGCCTACCCGGCCGGGACCCTGGCGGAGCACCGGGCGTGCCGGTCGGCGGCCGCCGTGTTCGACGTCAGTCACCTGGGCACGGTGCGGGTGGCCGGTCCGGGGGCCTTCGATCGCCTCCAGGCCGAGCTCAGCAACGACCTGCGCCGGATCGGACCCGGACGGGCGCAGTACAGCCACCTCCTCGACGACGCCGACGGCTCGGTGCTCGACGACGTCATCGTGTGGTGGCTGGCGCCGGACACCTTCGACGTCATGCCCAACGCCTCGAACACGAGCAGGGTCCTCGGTGCGCTGGGCGGTACGGACACCACCGCCACGCGGGCAGTGCTCGCCGTGCAGGGCCCCCAGGCCCGGGCGGTGATGGCGCGGGTGGCGCCCGAGGCCGCGATCGTCGGCCGGTTCCGCGTGGGTGCATGCACCTGGCGCGACGCGCCTTGCGTGGTGGCGGGCACGGGCTACACCGGTGAGGACGGCGTGGAGGTCGCGGTGCCAGCAGCCGTCGCGCCGGGGTTCTTCGAGGCGGTCCTGGACGCAGGTGCCGTCCCGGCCGGTCTGGGCGCCCGGGACACGTTGCGCCTCGAGGCAGGCCTGCCCCTGCACGGGCACGAGCTCGGTCCGGGCATCACGCCGCTGCAGGCGGGGCTCGACTGGGTGGTCGGCTGGGACAAGGGCGAGTTCCGCGGCCGCCGGGCCCTCGAGGTGGAGCGGGCGTCGGGTCCGTCACGCCTGCTGCGCGGGGTGGTGTGCGACGGCCGGCAGCCACCACGCGCCGGCGACGGCGTGCACGCCGGCTCGCGGCGGGTGGGCACGGTGACCAGCGGGAACTTCTCGCCCGTGCTGGGCCGGGGTATCGCCCTCGCCTTCGTCGACACCGCGGCGGGCCTGGCCGACGGTGAGACCGTCGAGGTGGAGGTGCGGGGCCGGCGCCTGCCTGCCCGGGTGGTGCGGCCGCCGTTCGTGGGCCATCCCCGGCGGGCGAGATGAGCACCTACGCCCCCCACACCCCGGAGGAGATCGAGCAGATGCTCGGCTTCCTCGGGTTGGGCTCGCTGGAGGAGCTGTTCGACGTGGTGCCGGCCGCGCTGCGCCTGGCTGGTGGCCTGCAGCTGCCTCCCGGCCGACCCGAGCCCGATGTCCTGGCCGCCATGGAGGAGCTCGCTGCCGCCAACCGGCCGGTGGGGCGGGGGCTGGTGTGCTTCGCCGGCGGCGGTGCCTACGACCACGAGGTGCCCCCGGTGGTCCGAGCGCTGGCGTCGCGCTCGGAGTTCGTCACCTCCTACACGCCCTACCAGCCCGAGGTGGCCCAGGGCGTGCTGCAGGCGCTGTTCGAGTTCCAGACGCTGCTGGCTCGCCTGGCCGGCGTGCCGGTGGCCAACGCCTCGCTCTACGACGGCGCCGCTGCCGTGGTGGAGGCCGTCAACCTGGCCGCGGCCGCCACCGGTCGCACGCGGGTGTGGGTGTCGGTGGGGCTCAACCCGTCCTGGCGCGCCGTGCTGGCCACGTTCGCCGCCGGCACCGGCCACGACCTGGTGGAGGTGCCGCTTCGGGGCGGGATCACGCAGTGGCCGGCGGCTGGCCCCGGTGCGGGGGAGCCACCGCATGAGCCGGCCCCGGCAGCGGTGGTGGTCGCCTACCCGAATTACCTCGGGTGCCTCGAGGACCTGGCGGCCGCCCGTCGCCTGTGCGACCGCACCGGCGCCGTGCTGGTGGTCGCGTTCGACCCGGTGGCCGCCGGCGTGCTGCGGTCGCCGGGCGACTGGGGGGCGGACGTGGTGGTGGGGGAGGGCCAGGCACTGGGGATGCCGCTCTCGTTCGGCGGCCCCTACCTCGGGCTGTTCGCCTGCACCGACCAGTTCGTGCGCCGCCTGCCGGGCCGCCTCGTGGGCGAGACCCTGGACGCCGAGGGACGCACCGCCTACGTCACGACACTGCGCGCCCGCGAGCAGGACATCCGGCGCGAGAAGGCCACCTCCAACGTGTGCACCAACCAGACGCTGATGGCGGTGACCGCCGCCATCCAGCTCGGTTGGCTCGGCCCGTCGGGCCTGGCCGAGGTGGCCCTGCGCTCGGCCCGCGCCACGGCCTACTGCCGGGCGGGGCTGCTGGCGCTCGACGGCATCCAGCCGCTGACCGAGGCGCCCGTGCTGCGCGAGTTCGCGTTGGCGCTGCCGGTCGACGGCGCCGTCGTGGTGGAGCGGTTGCTCGAGGAGGGCTTCCTCGCCGGCGTCCCCCTCGAGGCGCCCTACACCGCCGGCATGCCCGGCGGCTTGCTGGTGGCGGTGACCGAGCGGCGGACCCGGGCCGAGATCGACGCCTTCGTGGCGGCCGTCGACAAGGCGGTGCGGTGATGGTCGAGCGCGGCGACCGCCACAGCGGTGGTGGCGAGCAGGGGCATCGGCCCGGCGCCGAGGAGCATGGGGCGAACGGTCCCACTGCGCATGGTGCCGCCGGTGGCCGGGCGGCTGCGTATGGTGCTGCCGGGGGCCGGGCGGCCAGTGCGCCGCTGCTCGGGCGGGAGCCCGAGCCCACCCTCTTCGAGCTCTCGGTCCCGGGCCGCCGGGCGTGGCAGCTGCGGTCCACCGGTGTGCCCGAGACGCCGCTCGAGGAGCTGGTGCCGGCCGAGCACCGCCGGCACGCGCCGCCGCCGTTGGCGGAGGTGTCCGAGCGCGACCTGGTGGCCCACTTCACCCGGTTGAGCCACCGGCAGTTCTCCGTCGACCTGGGTGCCTACCCGCTGGGCTCGTGCACCATGAAGTACAACCCCAAGATGTGCGACACCGTGGCAGGCCTGGCGGGCCTGGCCGACGTCCATCCGGCTGCACCACCGGTCGCCGTGCAGGGGTGGTTGCGGTTGCTGGTGGAGCTGGAGGAGGCCCTGTGCGCCATCACCGGGATGGCGGCGGCCACCATGCAGCCAGCGGCCGGCGCGGCCGGGGAGCTCACCGGCCTGCTGCTCATGCGGGCCTGGCACCGCGCCGCCGGCAACGTCCGCTCGAAGGTGATCATCCCCGATTCCGCCCACGGCACCAATCCGGCGTCGGTCACCCTGAGCGGCTACGAGACGGTGACCGTGCCCAGCGACGCCCGCGGGTGTGTCGACCTGCGGGCGCTGCGGGCCGTGCTCGACGACGAGGTCGCCGGCATCATGCTCACGAACCCCAACACCCTGGGGCTGTTCGAGGAGGACATCGCGGCCATCGCCGCCGCCGTGCACGAGGTGGGCGGCCTGCTGTACTACGACGGTGCCAACCTGAACGCCATCCTCGGGGTGGTGCGCCCGGGGGACATGGGCTTCGACATCGTGCACCTGAACCTGCACAAGACCTTCGCCACTCCTCACGGCGGGGGAGGGCCCGGCGCCGGACCGGTGGCGGTGTCGGCGCGCCTCGCGCCGTTTTTGCCCGGGCCCCGGCCGGTGCGCCTGGCCCCGGCCGACGCCGGTGCCGGCACCACCGGCGTGCGCTACGGCTGGGAGATGCCCGAACGTTCCATCGGACGGGTGCACTCGTGGCACGGCAACGCCCTCGTGCTGGCCCGAGCCCTCGCCTACATCCAGGTGCACGGTGCCGACGGCCTGCGCCGCGTGGCGGAGCTGGCCGTGCTCAACGCCAACTGGCTACGGCGGCGCCTGGCGGGGATCCTGGACGTCCCGTTCGACCGCCCGTGCATGCACGAGTGCGTCCTGTCGGCCGCCTCGCTCGAGAAGGCCACCGGCGTCCGCGCCCTCGACATCGCCAAGCGCCTGCTCGAGGAGGGGTTCCATGCGCCGACGGTCTACTTCCCCCTCACGGTGCGTGAGGCTCTGATGATCGAGCCCACCGAGACGGAGAGCCTCCAGACCCTCGGAGCGCTGGCCGATGCCGTCGACCGGATCGTGGCGGACGCGCGGGCCGCGGACGGCGCGGCGCGAGCCGCCGCCGCACCGCGCACCACGCCGGTGGGGCGGGTGGACGAGGCACGCGCCGCTCGGCGCCTCGTCCCGACCTTCGACGCCCGGCGGTGACGGGCATGCCCGAGGCGCGCGGGGGGCGGCGTTCTGCCCGGCACGTCGCGCGTCGCAGGCGGCGCGTCCTTGCCGCGGTCGGGGCGGCGGTGGCCATCACCGTGGCGGGGTGCTCGGCCCCGGTGCCCGGGCCGCCACCGGCGAGCAGCGGTGTCGTCCAGCACCGGGTGGTCCCGCCGGTGACCCTCGTCGACGAGCAGGGGCGGAGCGTGTCCCTCGCGTCCCTGCGAGGCAGGGCCGTGTTCCTGGTGCCGTTCCTGACCCTGTGCCAGGAGGTCTGCCCCATGACCACGGCCGACACCGAGGCCGTGTGGCGGGCGCTGCAGTCCTCGGGCCTGGAGCGCCTCGTGACGGTGGCCGCCGTCACGGTGGACCCCGGACGTGACAGCCCGGCGCGCCTGGCGGCGTATGCCCACCTGACGGGGGCGGGCTTCCCCATGTACAGCGGCACCCCGGGGCAGCTGGCAACGCTGTGGTCGTTTCTGGGGGTGTCCGTGCAGCAGGTACCCGAGGGCAACCCACCCGGCATCGATTGGATGACCCACCAGCCGCTCACCTACGACGTGGACCACTCCGACGGCTTCGTCCTCATCGACGCGTCGGGGGTGGAGCGCTTCGCCACGGCTGCCATGCCCACCACCTGCGGGCACCTGGCACCGGTGCTGCGTGGCCTCCTCGACCAGCAGGGCATCGCCAACCTCACCCGTCCCCAGGGACCGACCTGGGACGCGCAGCAGGCGCTGGACGCCATCGGCTGGCTCGTGCACCGGCCCGTCCCGTCGGTCCCCTGCGGCTGATGCCGGGTTCGGGCGCGGCCGGCACCGCTCGCACCGGCAGCGGGCTCAGCTCGAGCCGGCCTGCAGCGCCGCCAGCCACGTTCCCCAGTCCACGTACCACTGGCCGTCGATCTGCTCGACCGGCACGGGTGGCCCTGCCGTGCCGCAGGAGAAACTCTGGCCGCAGCCGGTCACCGTCACCACGACATCCCCGTTGGGGCCCGGGGCGGTGGCGGTGTCGGTGAGGTTGAGGCTGGTGAGCTCCTGTGCCACATGGGCCACGGCCGGCACGGCGCCGGCCGACGCGGCCATCTGCTGCGAGCTGGGATCCACGTCGCCGGCTGCCGCCGCGTAGTCGCCTGCTTCGAGGTGCTGGTAGAAGTCCTTGGCCACCGCGCCGGGCGAGCGGTGGGGCGAGGGGTGGACGAGGAGGAACACCCCGGTGCCGGCACCTGCCCCGGCGAGGGCCACGAGCAGGCCGATCACCGGCAGGGTGAGCCGGCCCCGTTTCTTCGTGGGCGGCGGCAGCATCGAGCGCGGGGACACCGCGAAGGGGTTGTCGTCGAAGCCGGCCAGGCCCGTGCGCGGCATCCGCAGGGACGCCCCCTGCCCGGCGCCGGTGGCGATCGAGCCCATGGGGGGTACCGGTGGTGGGAGCACGATGCCGGGGCCGGGTCCCGGCAGGGTCACGCCACCTGCGCCGTGCTGGTGCAGGGGGGTGGCACCCACGGGGGCCAGCGGCACGGCCATGCCACTCAGAGTGGTCGCTTGTGCGGTGGTGCCACCTGCAGTGGTGGCGGGGGGCGCCGTGGCGCGTACGGCGGGGTGGAGCTCGGGTGGGTACCACCTGCCGTCGCTGGCGATCCACCATCCCGGCCCTGGTGCCACATCCCTCATCGGTCCCGGCCCTCCGGCGCTGCCCCCCAGCTCACCCGCAATTCATCGGCGCCCCCGGTCGGCGTCTTCAGCCGCCGAGCTGCGGTGCTCCCGCTCGGCCTGGTGGTCCTGGATCGCCTTGACGATGGCGCCGCCCACGGCCCCGATGAACGCCGGGCGGTTCTCCGCCGCCCAGTCCCGCGAGGCGGTGAGGGAGCCGAGCGAGCCCTGGAACCGGGGTGCCACGTACCGGGCGAACAGCTCGTAGGAGCGCAGCGTGGCGTCGCGGTCCGCCCACTCATGGGCCATCAGGAGGTAGGTGCCGAAGCCGCCGGACTGCTCGGCCAGCCGCTCGATCTGGGCCACGGCCATCTCCGGCGTGCCGACCACCGCGAAGCCCGTGGCCATGAGGGCGTCGACCAGCTCGCTCGTGTCGTCGGTGGGCGGGGCCAGGGGCAACGCAGCCACGCGCTGGAAGTAGTCGACCCATCGGGCCAGGCCGAACTCGACGTCCTTGCGGGCCTGGGCTTCGGTGTCGGCCAGGTGCATGGGGCCCACCAGCCGCCAGGCGCGGCGGTCGACGCTGGTGCCGAATTCGGCTGCCCGCTCCTCCATGACCTGCCAGTGGGACCCGAGCACGTCGAACCCGCCGGCGGTGGTGGCGCCAATGGAGAGGAGGCCGAGCCCGAAGCGGCCGGCGGCCCGGGGACCCGCCGGGGACACCTGGGCTGCCACGGCGACCTCGAAGCAGGGCTGGGTGTAGGGGCGGAGTTGCAGCCGGGCGTCGCGCAGCGTGAACCAGGACGTGGTGCGGGTGACGGGCTCGGTGCCGTGCAGCAGCGCCAGGATGGCCTCGAGCCCTTCTTCCATCATCTCGCGCTGGACCATGGGATCGATGCCCATCATGAAGGCGTCGGAGGGCAGCGCCCCGGGGCCCACGCCCAGCATGACCCGGCCCCGTGTCAGATGGTCCAGCAGCACCATGCGGTCGGCCAGCATGAGGGGGTGGTGGTAGGGGAGGGAGCTGACCCCGGTGCCCAGCCGGATGTGCCGGGTGCGCTGGGACGCGACCGCCAGGAACACCTCGGGCGAGGCGATGATCTCGGTGCCGGCCGAGTGGTGCTCGCCGATCCAGGCCTCGTCGAAGCCCAGGGTGTCCAGCCACTCGATCAGCTGCAGGTCGCGTTCGAGGGCCACCGTGGGGTTCTGCCCCACGGGGTGGAACGGGGCGAGGAAGATGCCGAAGCGCAACGGCCAGTCCACTGGTGTCCGCCTTCTTTCCGTCGGTGTGCTCTCCATGTGTGGTCGGTTCGTCCCGGTGGCACCGTGGGCCGGGGACAGCGCTCGTCGTGTGTGCCTGGTACCGGATCGCTGTGTCCTCGGCGCGTGGTGCCAGGTGCGAGATCCGTGCCTGGGCGGGGTGCTCCGTGTGTGCCGAGCCGAACGCACGCGTGCACGCCGCGCACCACGGGGCGCCCGGTGACCGCCGTGGGACGTGGTGGGCTGCGGCGCTACTCGAGGAGGTCCGGTTCCTCGCGCACGATGCGCTCGTAGAGCGGCTGGAAGCTCAGCCAGCCGGCGTAGTGGTTGCCGACCTGGCGAGCCGTGAGGGCGGCCGCCTCGGCGTCGATGTGCACCGGGGTGCCGGCCGCTTCCGCCAGCAGCTGCACCTGGCAGGTGCGCTCCATGGTGATGAACCACCACGCGGCCTCGTCGACGCTGTGGCCGACCGTGAGCAGCCCGTGGTTGCGCAGGACGACGGCCTTGCGGTCCCCCAGGGCGGCGGCGATGCGCTTGCCCTCTTCGACGTCGACGACGACGCCGGTGTAGTCGTCGAACAGCCCGTGGTCCTGGTAGAAGGCGCAGGCGTCCTGGGTGATGGGGTCGAGCAGCCGTCCGAGGGTGGACCACGCCCGGCCATGGGTGGAGTGCGTGTGCGCCGCCGCCATGACATCGGGCCGGGCGGCGTGGACCTGTGAGTGGATGGCGAACGCGGCCACGTTCACCGGGCGATCCCCTTCGACGACCTCGCCCTGTGCGTTCACGAGCAGGAGGTCGGAGACCCGGATGTGCCCGAAGTGCACGGCGAAGGGGTTGACCCAGAAGCAGTCCGGGTGCTCGGGGTCCCGAGCCGTGATGTGGCCGGCCACGCCCTCGCTGAAGCCGAAGCGGGCGAAGAGACGGAAGGCCGCCGCCAGGCGTTGCTTGCGGTGCAGCCGCTCCTCCTCGACGGTGGCGAAGGTGGGCGGCCGGGGCAGGCTCCGGCTCCCGTCGGTCTGTGTGATCGCCATGGTCCCCTCCCGGTCGGCCGACGACGGTGGGCCGCCAGCGGCTGTGGCGTCAGCCGGCGGCGCCGACGCCTCGCGGACAGGCCGCATTGTAGACCGCGTCCTGGCCGCCGTCCGGGGCCCGCCGCACGGTGGGGCGCGGCGACGGCGCCCGCCCGTCAGGGGTGGATCTGGTCCTGGCGCAGCAGCCAGCGGAGGTTGCCGGCGTAGTGCAGGTCGCCTGCCCGCCCCTCGATGGGCCCCGCAACGCGCTCGTAGTCGGCCCGTGGTTCGCGCAGGCCCTCGGCGTGGGGGTAGTCGCTCGAGAACATGAACATCTCCTCGCCCACCTGCTCGATGAGCCGGGCGGGATCCTCGTAGCAGAACGTGGAGACGCGCACGTGCTCGAGCACGGCACGGCTGGGCGGGCCGTCGAGGTGGTGCGCCGGCCGGCCGTTGAACCGGGCATGGAACGAGAAGCCGCCGTCGAGCATGAGCAAGAACCACGGCACCCACACAGCCGACAGCTCCATGACGCCGATGCGCAGGTCGGGATGGCGCTGCAAGGTGCCGTGCACGGCCAGGTCCGCCAGGGCCAGGGCCGGCGCGCTCCACAGGAAGACCGACGACAGCACGGGGTTGACGGGGTCTGGATCGCTGCCGTACCAGGCGTCGGAGAACGGATGGGGGAAGGCGGCCACGTGGAACACGGGGGTGATCCCGTGCACCTCGAAGGCGCACCACGCCCGGTCGAGGTCCGGATGGGACAGGGCCATGCCGTCCACCAGCGCCGGGGCGATCATGGCGAGGCGGACGCCGGCGGCCGACAGCTTCACCAGCTGGTCCTCGAGCCAGTCCAGGTCGCGCAAGGTCAGATGCGCCACGGGGAACAGCCGCTCGGGTGCGATGCTGGCGACGTCGGCGGCCCACCGGTTCCACGCCGCCATGTTGGCCAGGGTGGCGTGCAGGCGGTCGCCCAGTGGCCGTTCCCACAGCAGACCGTAGTTCGGGAACAGCACGGCGCCGTCGACGCCCCACTGGTCGAGCTGGGCCAGGCGGGCGCCGGGGTCGAAGAACGCGAGGGGCAGTTCCTCGTCGAAGGGGACCTCCCGCGGCAGGCCGCGGCGGACCCGTTCGCGGTAGGCGCCCATGGCGTCGACGTCGCCCGGACGGTGGATCTCGGCCAGGTGGATGCGCCGGCCCCCTTGTGCCAGCCAGGCGTGGCCCAGCTCGTCGTCGACGATGTCGATGGCCAGGTGTCGTTCCCCGGGGTCCATGTAGCGGGCCCACAGGCCCCGGGTCTCGTAGAGGTGGGTGTCGGCGTCGATCCGCAGCACCGCTCGTCTCCCTCCTGGCTCGGGCACCGCAGCAGGACAGCGGATGCCCCGGCGGCGTGGCGCCGGTGTGCGCCCGGCCCGGTGGCCCCGGCCCGACAACCCCGGCCCGCCCTGGTCCCATGCTGCAGTGTCACGCTAGGTCGGTCCGGCCAGCGGGGCAACGGTGACCACGGGCACAGGCCGCGCCGGTTGCCGGTGGGCGCTCAGGTCTTCAGGGCACCCGCGGTGAGGCCGCGCACGAGCTGGCGCTGGAACGCCACCAGCAGGACGGCGATGGGCAGGGCGGCCAGGACGGTGCCGGCGAAGATCACGTTGGCCTGGTCCACGTTGAGCGCCTGCAGCTGGCGCAGGCCGATCTGGACGGTGCGGACGTTGTCGGTGTCGGTGACGATGAGCGGCCACAGGTACTGGTTCCATGCCCCGAGGAAGGCGTAGAGGCCGAAGGCGCCGACCATGGGCCGGTTCATGGGCACCGCCACCTTGAGCAGGAAGCGCAGGTGGCCATATCCGTCGAGCGTGGCGGCGTCGCGCAGGTCGCGTGGCAGCTGGAGGAAGGCCTGGCGGAACAGGAACACCCCCAGGCCACTGGCGGCGAACGGCACGACCAGTGCCGGGAACGAGTTGAACCAGCCGAGCGCCACGATGGTCTGGCGGTTGGGGACGATGGTGGCCTCCATGGGCACCATCAACGTGGCGAGGCAGGCGGCGAAGGCCAGCCGCCGCAGCGGGAAGCGGACGAAGGCCGCCGCGTAGCCGGCCGCCACCGAGGTCACGACCTGCGCCAGGGTGACGGCCACCGACACGATGGCGCTGTTGCGCAGGTACAGGCCCAGATGCGCCTGGTCGAATGCGATGCGAAACGCCGACCACTGCGGGTGGGTGGGGAACAGCACCGGCGGCCGGCGCACCAGCTGGGCGGGGCTCAGCAGCGCGTCGACCACCGTGATGTAGATGGGGAACGCCACGACCAGCGCCATGGCCACCAGCGGCACGTACCGCGCCAGGTGTCGCACTCGGATCCGCCGGCGGGCCGCACCGTGAACGGCGCCTGGACGGGGTCCGATACGCCGGTCACGCCCCGGCATAGAACACCCGCCGCTCGAGGAACCGGAACTGCACCAGCGTGAGCACGAGCAGGATCAGGAACAGCACCACCGACCACGCGGCCGCCAGTCCGTAGTCGTTGTTCACGAAGGCCGTGCGGTAGATGAGGTAGATCAGCACCAACGTGTGGTCGTTCGGGCCACCCTGGGTGAGCAGGTCGATCTGCCCGAACGCCTGGAACGCGCCGATGATCCCCACCACGGCCGCGAAGAAGATGGTGGGGGACAGCATCGGCAACGTGATGGTGCGGAACCGGAACCACGCCGATGCCCCGTCGACCCGGGCGGCGGCGAGCAGATCCTCGGGCACCGCGGCCAGTGCCGCGCTCATCAGGATGAAGGTGAAGCCGATGTTCTGCCAGATCGACACCACCGACACCGCCGGCAGCGCCCAGGTGGGGTTCTGGAGGACACCGGTGCCGCCCCGGATGCCGAGCCAGTAGCTGAACAGGCCGACCTGCGGGTTGAGCAGCGTGAAGAAGATGACCGAGGCCACCGCAGTGGAGGTGGCCACTGTCGAGGAGTAGATGGTGCGAAACACCCGCATGCCTGCCAGCTGACGCTGGGTGAGCGCGGCCAGCGCGATGCCCAGCGCGATGCCTGCTGGCACGGTGAGGGCCACGAACATCCCGGTGCGCCCCAGGCTGGCGGTGAAGGCGGGCGACGTGAGGGCAGAGCCGTACTGGCTCAGCCCGACGAAGTGCGACGGCAGGTTCGGGAACGGCGGGGTGCGCTGCATGCCCAGCCAGAGCGCGCGGCCGAGGGGGTAGAAGGAGAAGGTGGCGAAGACGGCCAGCGCCGGGGCCATGAGCGCCACGCCGCTCGCCGCCTCTCCCAGCCTCCGGGCACGGCGTCCCCGGTGACGGCGGACGGTGCGGCGGCGCTCGGGGTCAGCCGGCATCGATGCGCCGTCCGTCGCCGGGCGCGAACAGATGGATCGTGCCCGTGCATGCCACCGTCACGACCTCGCCGGTGCGGGGACGATGGCCGGGGTCGAGCTGCACCAGCACCAGCTGCCCGCCCGGCAGGCGGCAGGCGGCGTGGGGGACGTCGCCGAAGGGTTCGACCATCGCCACCCGCGCCCGGATGGTACCCGCGGGCGACAGGCGCAACGAGGCCGGGCGGATCCCGATGCTCGCCGTCTGCAGCCCGGCTCGCCGGACGGCAGCGGCGGCCGCATCCGGCAGGACCACGCGGCCACCGTCGACCTCGGCGACCAGCTGGCCATCCTCGTCGTGCACCGTCGCGGGCACCACGTTCATCGGCGGGCTCCCCACGAAGCCGGCCACGAAGGCGTTGGCCGGGGCGTCGTGGACCTCCTCGGGCGTGCCCAGCTGCTGGAGGGTGCCGGCGACCATGACGGCGATGCGATCGCCCATGGTGACGGCTTCGGTCTGGTCGTGGGTGACGTACAGCACGGTGATGCCCAGCTGGGCGTGCAGCTCGACCAGCTCGGCCCGCATGCCCACCCGCAGCTGGGCGTCGAGGTTGGAGAGGGGCTCGTCCATGAGAAAGGCGCGGGGCCGGCGCACGATGGCCCTCGCCAACGCCACGCGCTGGCGCTGGCCACCGGAGAGCTGGGCGGGTTTGCGCTCGAGCAGGTCGTCGAGGGCCAGGGCGTGGGCCGCGTCGAGGACCAACCGGTCGCGCTGGGCCCGCTCGACCCCGCGGGCACGGAGGGGGAACTCGATGTTGCGCCGGACACTGAGGTGCGGGTAGAGCGCGTAGCTCTGGAACACCATGGCCACGTCGCGGTCCTTGGGGTCGACATCGGTGACGTCCCTGCCGTCGATGAGGATCCGCCCCGCAGTCGGTTCCTCGAGCCCGGCCACCAGGCGCAGCACCGTGGACTTGCCGCATCCGGAGGGGCCCAGCAGCACCAAGAACTCGCCGGCGCGCACCTGCAGGTCGAGATCGCGCACGGCCACCACGTCGCCGAAGCGCTTCTCGACGGACTCCAAGGCGACGGGAGAGGCGCCAGCGGGTTGGACCACCACGCCCGTCAGCTCTGGATCCGGCGGTTGTACGTGGCGATGGCCTGGTTCGCGCTGGCGACGGCCTGGGACAGCGCAGTGGACGCCGGGGTTCCCGTGCTGATGGCGGTGAGGGCGTTTTGGATGGCGGTGTCGACGTCCTTCTGGGCGCCGCACACCGGCCCGGCCGTGGCCGGGGTCGAGGGGCTTGCCAGGATCTGGTCGTAGGCAACCTTGAACCCGGGGATCTGGGCCCAGCGCTGGGTCAGCGCCGGGACGGTCAGCGACGCCGTGCGCAGCGGCACGTACCCGGTGGCTGCGGCCCACTGCGCCTGCTGCTCGGGGGACACGAGGAACTTCACGTACTGCCACGCGGCATCCTGCTGGGCGGCACCGGAACGGGCGACCAGGTACAGGCCGGCGCCGCCAACGAAGACCCCGCCGGTGCCACTGGGGCCCGGCATGGGCCCCACGCCCAACTGCACATTGGGGTAATTCCCGAGCAGGGAGGCGACGGTGCCCAGCGCGGCCGAGGTCTCGAGCGTCATCGGCGCGATGCCGTTGGCGATGGCGAAGAGGTTGTCGTAGGTGGTGGCGGACGTGGGTTGGGCCAGCTTGTCGTCGAACATGGCGGCACACCAGGCCATGATCGACTGGCCCGTGGCGTCGCCGAAGGTGGCAGCGGTCGCCCGGGCCTGGCGGCCGTTGTCGTGGTCGAGGATGGTGTCACCCGCCAGCGCCATCCATTCCTCGAAGGTGGAGGGGGAGAGCTTCAGGCTCATGCCATAGTGCGCGGTGCCTGACGACACGATCTTCTGGGCGGCGGCCCGCAGGTCGTCGAGGGTACGCGGTGGGTTGGCGGGGTCGAGGCCGGCGCGGCTGAAGGCGTGCTTGTCGTAGTAGAGGACCTGGCTGGAGATGTTGAACGGCATGGCCCACAGCGTCCCGCCGACCCGGAAGTAGTCCACGGCGGCCCCGAGGAATCCCGAGAGGTCGTAGTGGTCGGCCGTCACCGCCGCCTGGGCCGGAACGACGCTCCGGCTGTCGATCATCAGCTGCAGGTCAGCGCTCTCCATCTGGACCACGTCCGGGAGGGTGCCCCCCGACAGCGCGGCCGTGTAGAGGGTCAGGGTGTCGCCGTAGCTGTTCTGGTTGACGAGATCGACGTGCACGTTGGGTTGGGAGCCGTTGAACGCATCGGTCAGGGACGTGAGGGCCTGGCCGTTGGCGCCCGACATCGAGTGCCACAGCGTGATCCGCACGGGCTTGGTCGATGCCCGTGCCGCCGCACCCAGCGGGAAGGTGCTGCTGGCGCTGCGCGTCGTGCCGCCGCCGCACGCCGCCAGTGCCGCCCCCGCGGCCGCCAGGCCGAGGAAGGAGCGCCGGCCCAGGCGAGCAGCCGTGCGAGGTGTGGGTGCCGGTGGCTGGTGCGCCATGCGCTGCTTCCTCCTGGTTCCTCATGGGCGGTGGATGGGGCGGCGGTGCCCGGTTCCATCCTGACGCGACGGGAGGTGCCGGGGTAGGACCCGGACTCGACGCGGCGTGGAGCGCTGGGCCGCACGAAGGTCGCCGCCCTGGGCAGGCACCGCGACGTGCGCAGCGGCATCGGTCGGCCCGACGCTCCACCCGGGCACGGGGCGGCGTGGTGGGGTACGGGGGATCACCGACCGGGGGAACGAGTGCTACTTGACATAAGATACATTATCGGCGGCTAGTGGCATGAGGCCGGCACGCGCCGGTGGTCCACCCGGCCGGTGCAGCTGGTCCGCTGGAGCGGTCGTGGAAGGGACCGTGCTACCGCTGGCGCGCACGCGCCGGCGCCGGTGGCGGGAAGGACCGGGCCTGCGCGACGTAGGGTCCGTTTCGGCCCCAGCCCAGACGCACGGCGTCGACGGGTCGGAACGGATCGAGGCGCACGCCCGTGTGCCACGGGTCGTACAGCAGCCAGGTGCTGCCGTCGGCAGCCTGGAAGACGGACTCCTCGCCGGGCCCCGGGCCCTGCGCGTTGGAAGCCAGGAAGGGCTGGGTCGAGGCGTCCTGGCACGGCCCGAGCACGCTGGCGCACCGGGCGAGGCCGATGCCGTAGTGGCTGCCGGCGAAGCCCGTGCCGGCCGAGAAGAACAGCCAGAGGCTGCCGTCAGGGGCGCGGACCATGGACGGTGCTTCCACGATGGGCTGCTCCCAGGCGGCCTGGGGCCGGAAGATGGCGGTGGGCGGGCCGCTCAGGGACAGGCCGTCGTTGGCGAGGGGTGCGGCCCAGATGGTCGCCGGTCCGGAACCGGGCAGGTTGTTGTTGTCCGACTTCCAGATCAGGTACTCGGGCCGCTGCGGACCGTCGGGCCCGGCGGGGTCGGTGACGACCTCGGGGTCGATGTCGCCACCGAGGGATGCCTGGCACACCAGCGGCGGGCCGGCGCGGGGCACGAAGGGCCCGTCGGGGTCGGCGGCGGTGGCGACGGCGATGCAGTGCGTCGGCGGGCTGGCGCCCCGGACGGGAGCGGCCACGTACAAGACGTCGGTGCCCTGCAGGCGGTACACGGCCGGTGCCCACAGGGGGACACCGGCGCGCGCCGGCGACGCCCACCCCGGCACCTGGGGCAGGGCGTCGGCGGGCTGGCGCCAATGGCCGGGCTCGCCCACCAGCACGGGGACGTTGCCCGCCCCCGGATCGCCAAAGGACGTCGAGACGAACAGGTCGTAGTGCCCACCGGCGTCGAAGAGAAAGGGATCTGCCAGGTCGTAGCGGGTAGGGCCGGCGATGGTGATGGCCGGTGCCATGGGTGTGGACACCGGCGGTGGCCGAAGGGCGGGCGGGGCACCGGAGGACAGCGGCTCGTGGCGCCGGCTGTCGCGGCCGGGCGCGACCCGAGCGGCAGGGACGGTGGCCGGGCGAGGTGCGACAGCCTCCCAGGTCGCCGCGAGCACGGTAACGAGGAGGACGACCCCTCCCAGGACGGCAGCCGCTGGCACACAGGCTGCTGCCGGCCACGGCGCGGCGCGCTCCCCTTCGGCCACGGGACCATCTTGGCTCGCGGCCGCCGGCGCGCCGGCGCGGTGGTGCGCCGGCCGCGCCCGGACCCGTCGCGATGCTGATCGCTGGAGCGGCCGCCGTCAGGGCTCTTGGTACGTGAACCACACGGCGTTGGAGGTCCCGGCCTGGGTGGCGACCGTCACCGCGACCCGTCCGCTGCCCGGAGGCACCGTGGCCGTGCACGTCGTCTGCGACGCGCACGCCGTGGGCGCCGCCTCGTCACCGAAGCGGGCCAGGACCTGGCCGTCGGGGCTGAAGAGGTTGGCACCGGTGATGACCACCTGCTGGCCGGCACCACCCTGGGCGGGCGTCACCGCTGCGATCGAGGGCACCGCTCCCCCGCCGCCGGTGGGTGCGGTGCCGGCAGCGGGACCCGGTCGCGGCGGCGCTGGCGTGGGCGGTGTGCTGTGAGACGAGCCCGCGGCGGCAGGCACCGTCGTCGGTGCCGGCGGTGCCGGTGACGACCGCGGCGCGCGCTGCAGGCTGAGGACGGCCGTCAGCGCGCCCAGCACCACCACCGCAGCGCCCAGCACGCCGAGGACCACCAGCCACCCGACCGGCACGCGTCGGGGCAATCTCCCATGAGCACGCGGCACCCCGCGCGTGCGGACGGACGACGGTTCCGGCGTCCCCAGCGCTGCGCTGTGCGCCTGGCCGGACGACGCCGGGATCGTCCCCGGCGCGCCCGCAGCCCCTGCGGCGGCCCGGGCGCGCCGGACCGCTTCACCCATGGCCTGCAGGGCCCGCTCCCGAGCAGGTTCCATCGGCCGTGGGCCGGCCTCCGCCGGTCAGGCCTTGGCGATGGGGATCTTCTTGGCCGACTCGAGTGCCGGTGCCGGGATGCGGATCTCGAGGATCCCGTCCTTGTAGCTGGCGTGGATGTCCGACTCGCTCACCCCGGCCGGCAGCGGCAGGCTCCGCGAGAAGGTGCCGTAGGACAGCTCGTGGCGGACATAGCCGCGCTCTTCGGTCTTCTCCTCCTCCCGGCGCTCCGCCTCGATGTGGAGCATGCCGTCGCTGACGGTGAGCTGCACGTCGCGGTCTGGGTCGATGCCGGGCAGCTCCGCCCGGATGACCAGGTTGCCGTTCTCGCGGAACTCGTCGACGCGGATCACGTCCTCCGCCAGCCACGGCCGACCCAGCAACCCACGCCGTCGCCAGGGCATCAGGCTCCAATCGCCCATCATCCGGTCGAACCAGTCGAAGACGTCGACAGGCTCGACGGCACGTGACTCACGCTTGAGCAGTCCGGGCATGGCTCACCTCCAGGAGTGTCGAACTCCGAACCCCTTCGTCTTCAGGATGTCCCCACGCCGGTGCCGGTGCCAGGGTCTTCCGTCCCACCCGCAGCGTCCCGCCGCGCCCACCACCGTGGCGGCGCCACGGTGGGTGGCGACGCCGGCGGGGTGCGCCGCCAACGGACCTTGGACCCTCCCGCGGGGTCGGGCCGACCCGCGACAATGAGGCCCATGGGTCTCGGACGAGGCCGGCGGGGTGCGCTGGCGGCAGCAGCCGTGGTGGTCCTGGCGGGCGCATGTGCCAACGCCGGCACCCAGGCATCCCACGCGGGCAACACCGACGGCGTCTTTGCCGACCGGGTCGTCGTCGGCGGGCTGGCGTCGCAGAGCGGTCCCCTGCCGGCCGACTTCGCGCCGGTGCTCACCGGCGCCCAGGTGTACATCGACATGGTGAACGCGCAGGGCGGGGTGGCAGGGCGCCGCATCGACTTCGCCTACAAGCTCGACGACCAGTCGAGCCCCTCCGTCGACGCCACCCAGGCCCGCACCCTCGTGGAGCAGGACCACGTCTTCGCGGTGGTGGCGGTGGCCACGCCGTCGTTCAGCGGCGCCAGCTACCTGGCGGCCCACGACGTGCCCACCTTCGGGCTCAACGTCAACCCCAACAGCGCCTGGCTTGCCGGCCCGAGCCTGTATGGGAACACGGGCTCCTACACGAACTTCACCGCGCCCCAGCTCCAGACCGCCTACCTGGCCGAGCAGCACCACGTGCGGGCGGCAGCCATCCTCTCCTACAACGTCGCCCAGGCCCAGCAGGGGTGCATCGGCGTGCGCAACGCCTTCGCCCGCTACGGGATCCCCCTCGTGTTCTCCGACATGGCCGTCCCTGCACCGGCCGCCGACCTGCACGCGGACGTCACCCGCATGAAGCTCGCCGGCGTGGACATGGTGGTGTCGTGCATGGACCTGGGCGGCAACCTGCTGCTCGCCAACACCATGGAGCAGGCCGGCCTGACCGGTGTCACCCAGGAGTGGTTCGACGGCTACGACGAGAACGCCGTGCGGGTCCACGCCTCGGCCATGGAGGGCGTGTACTTCCTCCTGCAGCACGTGCCGTTCGAGGTGAGCACGCTGTACCCGGGCCGGTACCCGGGGATGGACCGCTTCCTCGCCATGCTGCAGCGCTACGCCCCGGGCACGGTGCCGAGCGAAGCCGCCTTGGCCGGGTGGACCAGCGCCGACCTGTTCGTCACCGGCCTGCGGGCCGTGGGACGCGATCTGACGCGCACCCGGCTGGTGGCCGCGCTCAATCGTCTCTCCGCCTACACCGCGGATGGGATCGAGCCGCCCATCGACTGGCGCGTGGGCCACGAGGTGGCGTCGGGGACCATGAGCTGCACGGCGTTCGTGCAGGTGCAGCACGGTGCCTTCGTCCCGGTGTACGGCACACCGCCCAGCGTCTTCAGCTGCTTCCCCCTGCCCGGTCCCCCGGGGCCGCCCCTCGAGCCCATCGTGCCGCTCCCGCCGGGTGTACCACCGCTCGTGCCCGCCACGGCCACGGGCGGGAGCGGGCCGTGATCCGGTGAGCCAGTTCCTCGGCTACGCCCTGCCGGGCGTGCCCTACGGCTGTGCCTACGCGCTCATGGCCATCGGGCTCGTGCTCACCTACCGGGCCGCCGGGGTGTTCAACCTCGCCTTCGGCGCTCAGGCGTATGTGTCTGCCGTGCTCTACAGCACCCTGTCGCGCCGGAGCTGGCCGCCGTGGGCGGCATTTGTGGTCGCCGTCGTGCTGCTCGGTCCCGCCCTGGGCGTGGTGCTCGACCGTCTGCTGTTCCGCTACACCAGGACCCGCCCGCCGCTGGTCAGCCTGGTGCCTGCCCTCGGCCTGCTCATCGCGGTGCCCAGCATCGTGGCGATCGTCTTCCCCCACGCTGCCCGGCACTCCCCTGCGCCGTTCGTGCTCGATCCCAATCGGGTGTACTTCCACGCACCGGGCTTCGCCGTGAGCGGCGAGGAGATCGTGACGACGGTGACAGCGGTGGTGATCGTGGGGGCCCTCGCCGCGTTGATGCGCTGGAGCCGCTTCGGGTTGCGGATGCGCGCCGTGGTCGAGAGTCCCCGCATGGCCGAGCTCGTCGGCGTCCGGGCCGACCTGGTGAGCACCGGTGCCTGGGTGCTCTCCAGCCTGCTGGCGGGTGTGGCGGGCGTGCTGCTGGCCCCCATCTATCAGGACCTCCAGCCTGCCAATTTCTCCGCCCTGCTGGTGGCCGCCATCGCAGCGGCTGCCGTCGGCGGGCTCGTGAGCCTGCCGTGGACCCTGGTGGGGGGCGTCGCGTTGGGCGTGGCCCAGCAGGTCATCGGCGGGTACCTGCCGTCGGGCTCCATCTTGTCCTCGGGACTGCGTCCCGCCTTCCCCTTCGTGGTGCTGGCCGTGGTGCTCGTGGCCCGCCGGGGCCTGCGCCAGCCTGGTGGGGGAAGCGACCCCCTGGCGGCGTGCGACCCGCCACCTCCGTCCTTCCAGCCACCGGTGCGTCCCGCGGCCGTGACCGTCGGCACGCGGGTGGTGGCAGGGGGCGCCGCCGCGGTCCTGGCGGCCTCGGTGGCCAGCTGGCTGCCGGGCAACTGGACCTTCACTGTCACCCAGGGAGCGGTGTTCGCCGTCATCTTCCTGTCCATCACGCTCCTCACCGGTGGTGCCGGCCAGATCTCGCTGTGCCAGGCCACCTTCGCCGGCGTCGGCGCCTTCAGCGCGGGCCAGCTCGCCACCCACTTCGGAACCCCGGTGCTGCTGGGTGTGGTGGTGGGCGGGCTCGTCGGCGCCGCCACGGGCGCGCTGGTGGCGTTGCCCACCTTGCACCTGGGTGGGATCGCGCTGGCGCTGCTCACGCTGGCGTTCGCGTTGCTGGCCGACAACGTCGTGTTCCCCTACAGCTGGGCCGGCAACGGCGCATCGGGCGTGAGCGTGCCGCGCCCCACGCTGGCAGGCATCAGCTTCGCCGGCGACCGGTCCTTCTTCTGGCTAGCGGTCGCCGTGCTCGTCCTGGTGGCCGGTGCCGTGGCCCTGCTGCGCGGGGGGAGCTTCGGCCAGCAACTGGCTGCCTTCCGGGGCTCGGAGCGGGGGGCGGAGGCCGTGGGCATCGATCTGCGCCGGCTGCGCATCGTGGCCTTCGCCCTGGCCGCGGCCATCGCCGGGGTCGGCGGCGCTCTCTACGGCTCGCTGCAGCAGGTGGTGTCCCCCAACGACTTCAACTACCAGCTGTCGCTCGTCTTCGTGGTGGTCGTGGCCACCGTTGGCGTGTACTCGGTGGGCACGGCCGTCGAGGCCGGCGTGGCCTATGCCGTGCTCGGGCAGCTGGTCGGCACCTTGCCCACCCGCTTCACTCCCCTGCTGGCGCTGGTGTTCGGGTTGGCGGCGCTCGGTTATGTCCGCCATCCCGAGGGGATCCTGGCCTTCGCCCAGCGCTGGGTGGTGGACCGGTTCGAGCAGCTCGGGTACGGCGCCCGCCACCGCCGCGCCCGCGGGGCGTTCGAGGAGCAGTGCTGACGGTGGCCCTGCTCGAGGCCACGGGGATCACCAAGCGCTTCGGAGGCATCGTGGCGCTGTCGGAGGTCGACGTGCAGGTCGAGGAGGGCGAGGCGCTGGGCATCGTGGGGCCCAATGGCGCAGGCAAGAGCACCTTGTTCGACTGCCTTCTCGGTTCCCTGCGGCCCGATGCGGGATCAGTGGTCTTCGCCGGCGTTCGCCTCGACCGGGTGCCGGCGTTCCGCCGCGCCCGGATGGGCATCGGGCGCACGTTCCAGCGGCTCGAGCTCTTCGGGGGCATGACGCCCCGCCAGCACGTGCTCGTGGCCCTGCGGGTGCATGCTGGCACGGGCCGGCTGTGGCGGGACGTCGTGGGCCTCGGCCGTCCTCGGCGCGAGGAGCTCGACGAGGCGCAGCGCCTGCTGGAGCTCGTCGGCCTCGCTGCGGTGGCCGACGTCCCGGTGGACACCCTCGCCCTGGGCCAGGGCCGGTTGGTGGAGCTGGCCCGGGCACTGGCGGGCCGTCCCCGGCTCCTCGTGCTCGACGAGCCCTCGTCGGGGTTGGACCTGGCCGAACGGGAGCGGCTGGTGGCGGTGCTGGGCGCGGCCCGGGCTGGACACGGCGCTGCCGTCATGATGGTCGAGCACGACCTGGAGATGGTGGCTGCAGTGGCCGAGCGCCTGGTCGTGCTGGACTCAGGACGTGTGGTCGCCGACGGCGCGACCTCGGAGGTGCTGGCGAGCGCCGGGGTCCGCCGCGCCTACCTCGGCATTGACGACCCCGTGGCAGGCCAGTCGTGAGCGCAGCGGCGTCCGACCAGCCCGCTGCCGGATTCGAGGCCGGCCGGGCCTCGTCCCACCAGCGTGGATCCGTACGGCCTGCGCACGGGCGCCCCCGATCCACACAGCCCGCGCCCGCCGGACCTGGATCCGTCGGGTCCCGCCCCGAGGACGCCGTGTTGCAGGTCGACAACCTCGACGCCGCCTATGGACCCTACCGGGCGCTGTTCGGCGTCACGTTCTCCGTGCCCGAGGGGGCCGTCGTGGCGCTGGTCGGCCCGAACGGCGCGGGCAAGTCCACCGTGGCGCGGGTCGTGTCGGGTCTCGTTCGCCCCAGCGCGGGGCGGATCCGCTTCGCCGGGCACGAGGTGACCGGATGGCCGGCGTGGCGCATCGCCCGCCTCGGTCTGGCGCACGCCCCCGAGGGCCGTTCGGTGTTCGCCAGCCTGACGGTCGAGGAGAACCTCGTCCTGTGCCTGGCCCAGGCCGCCGGTCGGGCCGGCCTGCCGGACGCCGTGGCCCGGGCGTACGAGGCCTTTCCGCGCCTGCGCGAACGCCGGCACCAGCTTGCCGGCACCTTGTCGGGGGGCGAGCAGCGCTTGCTCACCTTGGCGCGGGTGTTGGCGGTACCGCAGCGGCTGCTGGTCGTGGACGAGCTGTCGCTGGGTCTGGCGCCCGCGGCGCTCGACGACGTGTTCGGTGCCCTGGAGCGGCTCAACGAACAGGGCACCGCGCTGCTCGTGGTGGAGCAGCACGTGGACCGGGTCCTCCGCCTGGCCGATCGCGCCGTGGTGCTCTCGCACGGGCGTGTGGTGGCCGAGGGAGCGGTGGCGGAGGTGGGTGAGGCCATCGCTGCCCTCGTGCCCGCCCACCTGCCGCGCCCGGCCTCCGGCCACCGACCCGGTCCGGCACCGCCCGGGCCGCCCGCTGGGCCGGACGCGCAATCACCGCCATGAGACCCAGGCCGCCCGGCTGTTGCCCTACCCCCGCCGGGCGTGCCGTGGTCAGCAGCCGGCGGGCGTGCTGGCAGCAGCCGAGCCCTGGGACTGGAGCAGCTCGAGGAGCCCGCAGATGGTGGCCTTGGCCACGACCCAGCGGCCGGCGACGTCCACCGCGTAGCCGACGGAACCCGACAGCAGCGGCTGACCGCTCGGGGCCAGGATGTCGTAGGTGACCTTGGCGCACGGCGGGGTGATGGCAGCGGCACGGCACGCGCTGGCGGTCAGCAGCTCCACGGCGTCCACTCGGGCGCCACTGGCCGATGCCGCCAGCGGTGACGCCAGTGCCTGGGTGATGGCCTGGCGCAGGCTGGCACCGTCCTCGATGACTGCCAGCTTGGGGGCCACCGCCTTGTCGGCGAGGTCGAAGAGCGTGCCGTAGGCGCGTGCGACCTCGGCGCGTGCCGTCGCGGCGGCGACCGTGGTCGTGGGCTGCGCCAACGATCCCCCGCCGCAGGCGGCGGTGGTGGCCGCCATGCCCACCACCGCAGCCAACAGCACCGGGAGCAGGGGTCGGCGGACCGACCGCGGCAGGTGGCCGGTACGCCGGCTCACGACGCGCGCGGGACTCGCGGCGCGGGTGGCACGCCCGGGCCGCCGCCTCGTGCCCGGTGCTCGGCGCGCTCGCGATGGCGCCACGCCCGCCACGCCGACTGCTCTTCGTCGGCCACGGCCCGCTGCAGCGCCGGGCGCAGCTCGGCCTCGGCGCCGAGCACTCGCCACGACGGCCGCGGCCGCTCCCGGTGCAGCTCCCGCTCGAGGCGACGGCCCAACGCGGCCCGCCGTGCCAACTCCCCCAGTGCCACGAGCATGGCCGCGCCGACGACGGCTGCTGCCATCTCGACCATGGTGATCTCCTCGTGCCCACCGGTGCGCGGGAGCGCACCGGTCTCCTCTGCTCCCCTGCGAGCCATCATCCTGGACACGGAACCGGCTCCCGACCAGGGTCCAAGGTCTCATCGACGCCGCGCACCGCCGACCCGGCGCGCCGGGAGCGTGCCGGCCGCAGCGGCGCCGAGGGCCGCGTCCTGGTGGGGCGCACCGCCCCGAGTGCCGCCGGCCGACCCCGACGCGCACCAGGGGTTGGCCGGCACGCCGGCGCACGGGTTGGGCATCGACGGCAGCGTGGTCGGCAGTGGGCGCATCACCACCGCCGTCTGGATCTTGGGGTAGTGGGCCCCTGGCGGGCAGCTGCCGAACCCGGTGTCGCAGAGCACCTGGGCCAGCAGGGGGCCGCCGGTGTCCGCTGCGGTGGTGCGGGTGCCGTCGCAGGTGGGCTGGGAGTGCTCCAGATCGCTCGGTGCACTGCCGTCGGGGGCGTCGTTGGCCGAGAAGCAATTGCGGGGTTCGCCCGAGCCCAGGGTGATCTGTCCGAAGTCGCCGTTGCTCGGGTTGCCGAAGTACCCGTCGTGCACGAACGTGTTGTGCACCAAGGCGTCGCCCTCCGGGTCGTACACGCAGCCGAACCCGCTCACCTCGAAGCCGCCCGTGCCGGTGCAGCTCTGGCCCAGCACCGGCGTGCCGGAGTCGGGATAGGGCACGAACAGCACGCCCCACGCCCCGTTGTCGGCGAAGGTGTTGTCCATGATGGTGTCGTTGCGCCCACCGGAGACCGTCATGCCGGTGCCGATGGGACCCGCGGCGGCACTGCCCGCCGCCGGGACGTCCCCGTTGTCGTTGTCGTGCACGTCGTTGTGGACGAACACCCAGCACGAATGCGTCCCGGTCAGCGGGCTCGTGCCCCCCTGGGGACAGGCGCCGTCCTGGGGAGCGGGCGGGTCGCCACTGATGGCGCTGTTGGTGTCCAGCCCGTCCTGGTTGTGGTCGAACTGCGAGTTCTCGATCACGATCCGCCCCCCGGAGTTCGTCCCCGAGTAGCCGAGCGCGTTGTACTCGAACCACGAGTGGTCGATGGTGACGTCGCAGGCCTGCTTGCACGCACCGACATACGCACCGGAGTCGTTGAAGTTCGAGGCATAGAGCTGGTCCCAGGTGGCGGGGCCGGCCTCGTTGGAGGCGAAGATGCCGTAGGTGGCAGCGGTGTCCTCCCCGCCGAAGTAGGTGGAGGTGGCCGTCAGGTAGCTGCCGCGGTACCCGGACGCCCCGATCGCCCCGGTCCCAGCACCTCCGTTCCACCAGATGCCGTTACCCGCTTGGCCCGAGCCGCCCAGGAAATTGCACACCGTGAGGTTGTCGATGCTCACCCCGCTGGCGCGAAAGACCACGATGCCGTTGCGGCCGTACGCCTTGCCACCGCTGCCGGCGATCCCGAAGTCCTGGTCGCCAGGGGCAGCCGAGCATCGGGGCGCGCCCGGGCGCGTGCCGTCGACCACCACCTGGTTGCGGTCCATGCCCCGCAGGTGCAGGTCGGGCGTGGTGACGAGGACTCCGCCCACCCCCCCTTCCGCCCGCTGTCTGGCTGTCGGCGCTCGCAAGTGGTCGGCCCGCTCGTGGTAGTCACCGGGCGCGATCAGGATCCAGTCGCCGCGGTGCGCGGCGTCGACGGCGGCCTGGATCGTGCGGTACTGACCCGCAGAACCGTGGTAGGTGCCCACCAGCAGCACCCGGGGTCCGCCCGACGAGCACGCCGCCAGGAGGCCGCCGGCGAGGGCGACGGCCGCACCGGCCCCGATGAAGCGACCCGCCCGCCGACTGCGGCGCCGGCGCCATGCGCCGACGGAGTTCGCTCCCCACGCTCTGCTTTCCACGTTCCCCTCCTGTTCCTGCCCGCTGCGGTGCCGGTCGCCACTGGCGTCGTGGTGGCGCGGGCCTGCGGTGCCCGTCGCCGCCCGGTTGCCGTCGGGCGGTGCGCACCGCTGTCCCAGGCACGGGGCCCGCCCGTCGACAGGTGCACGTTAGGCGAGGGGTGCACAACGCTGGCGGATGGAACCGATGGCGACGGGTCCGGTTCGTCCGGAACGTGCGCGGGGCGACGCTGCCAAGCGGCCCCGAATGGACGGGCCGAGCGCGACGCCCTGTTACGAGCAGTCCGGTCGCGTGCTCCTCGGGCCGTGGGGCGCCGGCGCCGGGTGATCCGTCTGCGGGCGCCAGTACGTGGCGGGCTCCGGGTGAGGGCGATCCGTGCCGGTACGCTGAGTTTTCGTGCATGCTCCTGGACAGGGGCCAACGATGTGGGTCGATCCCCACCACCTCCGGCAGTGGCCGTGGTTGGAGGAGCTGCACGGCCACCCCCGAGGCACCCATCCCGTCGGCCGCAGGGCCGGCTGGGCCGGCGTCGTGCTCCTGGCGCTCTTCCTGACCGGCGGCGCGGCGGCGGCGCAGGGTGCGCTGCCCGGCCCCCTCCAGCACGCAGCGGCCTGGGTGCTGCACCGGTTCGGGCTCTCGGTCCCAAGCGACACCGCTGCCGTTGGGACGAGTCGGTCGTCGCCCACGGGCACCGTGCCGGGTGCGGCGTCGGGTCGCGGTGCCAGGAGCGCCACGACCGACGAGACCTCCAGCGCGCCCGGCGCTGGGGGCACGGGCAGCGGAGCGGCACCCGGCAGCTCCGCGCCGAATTGCGTGCCGGCCCGGTCGACACGCTCCCCACGGACCACCACTACGGCCGGTGGGAACCGGTCGGCGTGCACCACGCACGGACCGGGCTCGACGCCGGGTGGGTCGTCGCCCAGCAGCCCTGGCACCTCCACGGGCGGTACAGGGGGACGCAGCGGCAACGGCCCGCCGGTGTCGACGGGCCAGGGCAACGGCAACGGCCCGCCGGTGTCGACGGGCCGAGGCAACGGCAACGGTCCGCCGGTGTCGACGGGCCGAGGCGCCCCACCGGGCAACGGCAACGGCCCGCCCGTCTCCCCGGGCAATGGGAACGGCAACGGCCCGCCCGTCTCCCCGGGCAATGGGAACGGCAACGGCCCGCCGGTGTCGACGGGCCGAAGCGATGTCCCGGGCCAGGGGGGCGCTCCGTCCGACATGCAGCGGCCGGCGGCACCCGGCGCGGCTCAGGTCCCGCCGCTTGGTCCCTGATCGATCGGTGAGGTGCGCGACGGGCGGTTCGGGAGGGTGATCGCCACCACCACCGACGCCACGCCCACCACGGCTGCCGCCACCACCATCCCGAGGTCCATGCCACTCAGGAAGGCGCTGCGGGCCGCCCCGCTGAGCGCGGCGCCGACCTGCCCGCCCACGTGCTGCGCCACTTCCATCGCGCCACCGAGGGACCCGAGGACGAGCTTTTGGATGCCGAGGGGCACGGCGTGGTGCGCGAGCAGCGGGGCGAGCCTGCCCTGGTAGCGCCCGTTGAGGGCCGTGCCGAGGACCCCGACGCCGAGCGCCCCGCCCACCTGGAGCGCGGTGCCGTTCGTGGCAGATCCCACTCCCGCATCGTGCCGGGGTACCGCGCCCATCACGGAATCGGTCGAGGGGGCCATGGCAAGACCCACGCCGACGCCGAGCAGGAAGAATGCGGGCATCACGTCGCGGTAGGTGTCCGCCACCGACGTCCGTGCCAGCAGCGCGAGCCCACTGGCCACGAGCAGCATCCCCCCGCACACCACCGGTTTGGTCCCGAGCCAGCGGGCTGCGAGGGTCGACAGTGGGGCGACGACGAGCAGCACCGCTGCAATGGGCGCCACACGGAGGCCGGTCTGCAGCGGTGTGTAGCCGAGATCGAACTGCAGGTACTGCGTCAGCACGAACAGCGCGCCGAACAGCGCGAACAGCAACAGCGCCAGCGAGCCGATCGCCGCGCTGAACCGGCGAGAGCGGAAGAATGCCAGCGGCAGCATGGGGTGATCGGTGTGCCGCTCCCACGCCACGAACCCAGCGAGCGCGACCCCAGCGCCGAGCAGCGCTGCGATCACGAGCGGTGAGGACCAGGTGCGGTTGGGCGCCTCGATGACCCCCCACAGGAGGGAGCCGAGGCCGAGCGTCGACAGTGCCACGCCGACCAGATCGGGACGCCGGCTCGCCGGCGTGCGCGAATTGGGGACGATCCAGGTACTGGCGAGAAGCCCGAGCAGGCCGATGGGAACGTTGACGAGGAACACCGAACCCCACCAGTAGTGGTCCAGCAGCCAGCCCCCAGCCACCGGCCCGACCGCGACGCCGAGTCCGGAGGTCCCGGACCAGATCCCGATGGCGCGGGCTCGATCGCGCTCGCTGATGAACACGTTCGTGAGGATGGACAGCGTCGAGGGCATGATGGCGGCCGCGCCGATCCCCATGAACGCACGAGATGCCACGAGACGATCGGGCGAGCCGGAGAACGCCGACGCTGCCGACCCTGCCACGAAGACGGCGAGGCCGGCCATGAACACCCATTTCCGGCCCACGCGATCGCCCAGACTGCCAAGGGTCAGCAGCAAGCCGGCGAAGACCACGGCGTACGCGTCCACGATCCACTGCAGCTCGCTGGAACTGGCGTGCAGGTCCCGGACGATCGAGGGCAGGGCCACGTTGAGGATCGTGTTGTCGATGCTGATCAGCAGCAGGCTCACGCTCAGCACGGCCAGCGTGAGCCACCGCCACCCACCGGTGGCGGTCCTCGCGCCTCTGCTGGTCCGTCTGGCCCGGCGGCTCACGACGCGCCGTGCTTTCGGCACCTCACGGCGGGGACCCAGGCGTGCGGCGGCGCGTGCCGACCTGTGTCTCGAACACGCACCGCACGATGCGTTTCGACACGGCTTCGGTGAGGCGGCAGAAGCGGACCCGGGTCGATCCGTCGGGGAGGACCTCGAGGACGTCGCCGTCCACCTCCACCGGTCCCGACGGGAGCCAGATCGACAGCCGCACGCGTTCCCCACCGCGCAGGGGACCTGCCTCGGCCAGCCGGATCCCGCCACCGGACAGGTCGCGGGACCGGGTGCGGAAGGAGCCGGCCTTCCGGTGGGCGTCCACGGTCAGCTGCACCGGGACCGACAGCTGGACGCGCACCCACGAACGGCGCTGGAGCATGTCGAGGGGGCGGTCGGGCACCACGGTGCACACCACCGGCAGGGGTGCGGCGACCAGCACCCGGCACCTGCCCCAGAACCGCACGAGGGCCTCGTTGGAAGGGATCTCGCCCACCACGGCGGCGCCGTCGAGCGCGGCCAATCGCTCGTCGCGCGACTCGAGGCGCAGGCCCCGCTCCGAGGCGCTCACCACGGCCGCCTCGACCCACCGCATGGCGCGCTGGGACCGGCCCAGTGCCCCAGCCGTTGCCGCCGGGCCGAGCCGGACCCAGCGTCCCACCACGGCGGCCTGCCACACCGCCTCGCTCGCGGGATCCGGTCCCTGGGCCACCGTGCCAGAGGTTAGCGACCGGTCTGGCCCAGCCCGCGTGACCTCTGTGGATCGATCACTGGCGCCTGAGCAACGCCTACGCCACGAGGGCCGAGGTCGGCCGGCGCTGGACCACGCCAGAGGTACGGACGACCGCCGGCAGGGTGAGCACGAAGGCCAGCAGCCGGGCGACCGCGACGTACAGCTCCCGCGGGATGCTGTCCCCCAACTCACACGCCCCGTGCAGGGCTCGGGCGAGCGGCGGATCCTCGACGACAGGCACCCCGCGGCGGCATGCTTCCTCGCGGATGCGCAGCGCCAGGTGGTCCGAGCCCTTGGCCACGACGTGGGGAGCCCTGCCCTTGCCGGGCTCGTAGCGGAGGGCGACGGCGTAGTGCGTGGGGTTGGTCACCACCACGTCCGCGCCGGCGACCGCGGCCATCATGCGCATCCGGCTGAGCGACACCTGCTTGCGGCGCAGGGCCCGCTTCACGAACGGGTCGCCTTCGCTCTGGCGCGACTCCTCCTTCACCTCGAGCTTGGTCATGCGCAATGACCGGTTCGTTCGCCGGCGCTGGAAGGCGTAGTCCGCGATGGACAGCACCAGACCGGCGGCGGCCACGTCGCGGACCAGGCCGACGATGGCAGATCCCGCGTAGGCCACGACGGGGCCCATGGCCACCGGTTCGCCCGGTAGGACGTCGTGGATGACGGTCGAGAGGAGGCGTGCGGTGAGGGCGACGAGCACGGCGAGCTTGGCCGACTGCTCGAGGAGCATCCACAGCGACGACACCGAGACGAGCCGCTTCAGGCCCGCCACGGGGTTGAGCCGCCGCAGCGAGGGCGCGGCGGCCTTCGTCGCCACGACGAAGCCCACCTGGGCCACGGTGACCAGCAGACCCACGACGCCGATCAACCCGACCAGCGGCAGCGCCAGCAGCATGGCGTCCGCGAGGCCGTGCTGGAGGAGGGTGAGCGCCCCGCCGGGCGTGGGGTTGTCCATGACGTGGGTCCCCTGGGACACGAGGTCCTCCACGCGCTGGGTTCCCGAGCGCAGCACGGGAGGGAGGGCGAAGCTGGCCGCCAGCAGCGTCACCCAGCCCGACAGGTCGCGCGAGCGGGCGATCTGTCCCTCACGCCGCGCCTCGCGTCGGCGCTTGGGGGTGGGCTTCTCGGTCTTCTCCGCGTCAGCGAGCACGGGCCGCCTCGCTCAGCGCCCACCGAACATGGCGCCGATGTCCTGCAGGGAGCGGTCCACCAGATGTCCCAGGAATCCGGGCACGACGTGGATCGCGATGCCCACCGCCGCCAGTGACAGCAGCACCTGCACCGGGAACCCCAGCCACCACACGTTCACGAGCGGAGCGGCCTTGGCCAGCAGGGCCAAGCCGATCTGGGCCGTGAACAGGACGACGATCACCGGCGCGGCGATCTCGAGTGCCGCCGTGAAGAACGTCGCCAGGTCGGCACTGAGCGTTCCCGCCAGCCGGCCGGTGCCCGACAGGGACAAGCCGGTGGCGGCGAACGACGTCTCGAACCCCCGAACGAGCAGCATCTCCCCGTTGGTCACGAAGAGCAGCGCCACCGCCACCTGCTCGTAGAACTGGCCCACGAGCGGGGTCTGGTTCTCGTCGAGGGGATCCATGGAGGGGGGCAGGTTGATCCCACCGAACAGGTCGACGAACGATCCCGCCGCCGTCACGGCGGCCAGCAGGATCCGCACCGACAGCCCGAGCGCGCTGCCCATGGCGACCTGCACGACGACGGCGCCGATGAGCCCGGGGGTGTCGGTGGGGACCGCGCCCGCCGGCAGCTGGGGTGCGGTCAACACCGCCAGGCCACCGGCCACGCCGACGAGGGCGATGGGGGGGATGACGCGCCGGTTGGCGAACGGCGGCACGAACGCCAGCCAGGCGCCGGCCCGCACGAAGGCCAGCAGGAAGCCGAGCAACCAGTGGGCGTCGAGCGAGACGGTCACCGGCACTCCCCCGCGACGTGGGAGCCGGGTGCGTTCGTTCCCCCCATGGCCATGGCGGTCCCCTCAGCCACCGAGCAGGTTCTGCACCTGCCCGAACAGGGAGTGGACGTATCCCACGAACTGCTGGAGCATCCAGTTGCCCGACACCGTCAGGATCAGCGCGATGGCGGCCAGCTTGGGCACGAAGGTGAGGGTGACCTCCTGCAGCTGGGTGATGGACTGGAACAGCGACACCACCAGGCCGACGACCAGGCTGGCGAGCAGGATGGGCGCGGCGAGCTTGACCGTCATCACCATCGCTTGGGAGGCGAGGTGCATCACCTGGGTATCGGTCATTTGAAGCTCACCACCAGCGAGTGGCTGACGAGCATCCATCCGTTGACCATCACGAACAGCAGGAGCTTGAACGGGAGCGACACCAGCGTCGGCGGGAGCATGACGACCCCCATGGACATCAAGGTGGCCGACACCACCAGGTCGACGATGAGGAAGGGCACGAAGACGACGAAGCCGATGATGAAGGCGCTCTTGAGCTGTGACAGGAGGAAGGCCGGCACCAGCGCGGCCATGGACACGTCGGTGGGCTGGGCCGGGTGCTCATGGTCGATCCCGGTGGTCATGGCGAGCTCGTCGCTGCCGGTCTGCTTGAGCATCCAGGTCTTGAGGGGGCCTTCCGCCGCACGGTAGGCGTGAGTGGCGTCGAGTTGCCCGTGCAGGTAGGGCTGCAAGGCGTCGTGGTTGATCTGGTTGAGGGTCGGTGCCATCAGGAACAAGCTGAGGAACAGCGCCAGGCCGGCGATCACCTGGTTGGGCGGGATGGTCTGCAGTCCCAGGGCGTTGCGCACCAGACCCAGCACGATGACGATGCGCGTGAAGCCGGTGAGCAGGATGAGCAGCGACGGCGCCACGGCCAGCAGGGTGATGCCGAGGACCACGAGGATGCTCGTGGACGGCTTGTTCAGGCTGTTGCCGAAATCGATGTTGATCGACGAACCGGCAGCGAGCAGGTGGGCGGCGGTGCTCATCTGTCGATCCCCGGGTGGTCGGAGGGGCGCGCCGGACCGTCGCCGTGACCCTCGGACATGGACGTGCTCCTTTCGGCGGACGGGAGCGATGCGGGTGCTGTCGCGCCGGGCTCAGGCGCGGCGGACCGTCAACTCCCGGAGGTGCTCGATGGCCGACGTCCATGTCGGTGCGGGCCGAGGCCCGCGTGGGCGGGAACCGGGGGCGGGTCCGTCGCCGCCCGGCATGACGACTGACAACGATGGAGGTTCGATGTCGACCGGACGCGCCTGGATCGGTGCGGCCAGTTCCTCAGGCGCCAGGGTGCCGAGGCGCCGCACGGCCGTGGGGGTGATGCCGAGCAGGTACGCGCGCTCGCCCACCTGCACGACGGCGACCGTCACCCCCTTGCCCAGGCTCTGGCGGCCGAGGACGGCGATGGGCGACCGGCGCAGCGGAACCGCCCCGCGCCCACCGACCCTGCCCCGCGCCAGGCGTGCGAGGACGGCGAGCAGTCCGAGCACGACGCCGAGGCCCAGGACGAGATGCAGGAACAGCGAGGACGCGGACACCGTGTTGCCCTGGCCGGCGCGCAGGACGGTGCCGCCATGGGAGGCGGGCGCATTGGCGGCTGCCAGCAGGGCGCCGTGATGCGCAGCCGTTGCCAACGCACCCAGCGGAAGGGAACCCACACCCGTCATCGCTCGCTCACCCTGCGTGCGGCTCGGGTCCGGCGATCTCGGTGATGCGGACACCCAGCTCGTCGTCGACCACCACGACCTCGCCCCGGGCGAGCAGCGTGCCGTTGACGAGCAGGTCCACTGGTGCACCTGCGGAACGGTCCAGCTCCACGATGCCGCCCGGTCGCAGCTCGAGCAGGTCGCGCATGAGCATGCGGGTCCTGCCCAGTTCCACGGTGACCGACATCTCGACGTTGTGCAGCAGGTCCAGCGGTCGCCCGGCTCGGCCCGGCTCCGGCGCCGTGCCCGACCCGCCGGGCGCGGGTTGCGCCGCGTCCGGTGCCGCCGGGCTCGGGCCGGATGCGCCTTCCGGCACCGCCGGTCCTGGCGCACCTGGCACACCGAGCGTGGCCGATCCGGTGCCCTCGTTGCTCATGACCGTTCCTCCTCGTTGGTCTCGACCACCATGCAGGCCAGCCGCTTGCCCCGGCTGGTGGGTACGACGTGGCAGAACGGGACGCTGCCCGCACGCAGCACGAGGGGTGCCCCCTCCTCGTGCTGCAGGCGGACGACGTCGCCGGCATCGAGGGTCAGCAGCTCCTCCGGTGACAGGTACACCTCGGGGAAGCTCACGCTGACCTCGATTGGCACCTCCAGCAGGCGGTTGCGCAATTCGGTCCGCGTGCTGTCGAGCTCGTGGGGCACCTCGGCGCTCTCGAGCCGCTCGACGGCATCGATGACGGGCAGCAGCACGGCCAAGGGGATGCACAGCTGGGCCTCGATGCTCGCCAGGTCCCCGATGCCGACGAGCAGGCCGAGCACGAGGCACATCTCGGTCGGCTTGGCGCCTTGGAGGAACATGCTGCTTGTCACCGAGCTGGTCACCCCGACGCTGAAGGGCAGGACCGGCGCGAAGGCGGGGGGTACCTCCGCCAGGGCGCTGGCGGCGACCTCGCCCACCAGGCGCTGTTCGATCTCGGTCATGGCCCGCTCGGGGTGCGGGCCCGACCCCGAGCCACCGAGCCGCAGCTCCACCAGGGTGAAGCTGGCAGCCAGCGGCAGGTGCAGCACGATGCGCCCCCCGAAGGGGGTGACCGACGCGCTGGTGAGGAAGGTGGGCTCGGGCAGGTCGTTGGCGAACAGCTCCCACCGCTGCTGCTCCATGCTGCCGATCTCCACCCGGGTGGAGGTCCGCAGCATGGTGGTCAGCGCGCCCGCCATCCGGTGGGCCATCACCTCGAGCAGAGGGTTGAGCTTGCGCAGGCGCCCCCGTTCGAGCGCCTCGTGGCGCTGGAAGTCGTAGGGGCGCACGGCGCGTGCTGGCCCGGCATCGGCACGGGGCTGTGGCTGGGTCACGGTGTCCATGTCGGTGTGGTCGTCGGCTTCCTCGAGTCGGCGCGCGCAGCGTGGTCCCGGCCGGCGCGCCGTGCGCTGGCCGGCACTGGCGTCACGGCAGGTTCACCAGCGACTGGAGCGCCTGGGAGGTGGTGGAGATGACCTTGGTGTTGGCCTGGTAGGCCTCCTGCGCCACGATCAGGTCGGTGAGCTGCCCGGCCAGGTCGACATTGGAGCTCTCGAGGCTGCCCCCCACCAGGGTGCCCCGCCCGCCGGTGCCCGGGGGTCCGATCTGGGCCTGGCCGGAGTTGGGGGTGGTGGCGTACATCAGGTCGCCCTGGTCGGCCAGGCCGGCGGGGTTGGCGAACGTCGCCAGGGCCAGCTCGGCGATGGGCTCGGTCCTGCCGTTGGAGAACGCCCCGGTGATGACCCCGTCCGCGCCGATGGAAAAGCTCACGAGCGTGCCGGTGGCATTGCCGTCCTGCCCCACGGCCGCCAGGGTCTGCTGGCCGGCGAACTGGGTGACGTCCCCGATCGAGCCGGGCGCGGGGAAGTCGAGCTTCCAGGTGTCGCCGGCAGGGAACGAGTAGTTCGGCGGCATGGTCGACACCGGCAGGGAGTAGGACCCGTCGGGGTTGGGCGTGACCCCGCTGATGGAGCTGATCTGTCCCGTCGTGGCGTCGAAGGTGACCACCGGCGGCGACGAGGGGTTCCAGAGGTCGGTCTGGCCACCAGTGCCGTTCGGGACCGTGCCCTGCACGGTCCACTGGTTGGCCGTGTTGGCCACGCCGGTCAGCGTGATGGTCACCGGCACGACGTTGCCGAGGGCGTCGTAGGCGTTGATGGTGGTGGTCACCACCGGGGGCGTGCCCGATCCGTTCCACGCCGGCAGGTTCCCGCCCAGGGTGATCTCGGTGGTCGCCTGGGCGTTCATGACCTTGCCGGCGGGGATCGTGATGGCGGTGGTCGGGGCGTTGGTGTCGATGACGCCCTGGTTGTTGGCCTGCCAGCCCTGGATCAGCCCGCCGGTGGGGGTGGCGAGGTCACCGTTGGCGTCGATGGTGAGGTGCCCGGCCCGGGTGTAGAGCTGCTGGCCGCCCTGGAGGGCCACGAGGAAGCCCGGGCCTTGGATGGCGACGTCGGTCGGCTGGTTGGTCTGCTGCAGCGACCCCTGGGACTGCTCGTTGGTGACTGCTCCGATGCGCACGCCCGAGCCCACCGCGATGGGGTTGATGCCTGCACCGGTACCCGGCTGCGGTGCGGACGCCCCGCCGATCTGCTGGGCCAGCAGGTCGGTGAACACGGCGTCTTCGGACTTGTACCCGACGGTGTTCGCGTTGGCGATGTTGCTGCCGACCACGTCGAGGTAGGTCTGGTTGGCCTCGATACCCGAGACCGCTGCGATCAGGGACTGTTCCATGGAAGTGGCTCCTCGCTGTGTCGTGACGATGGGCTGTGTCGTGACGATGGATGGTTCGGTTCGCGTGGGGCGTTAGCCCGCCGCCGGCGGTGTTGCGGGCTCGGCCACGGCTGTGACGGCCGACAGCGGCACCTGGGCCGAGCCGACGTCCAGGACCGGTTCCCCGCTCCCGCCCAGGGACACGCCGGTGGCGGTGCCCGACACGGTGGTGCCATCGGCAAGGTGGGCGGTCACCTGCTTGCCGAGCATGCCGGTGGCGGTGGCCGCCTGCTGGGCCGCGAGCTCCTGGCCGACCTTGGCGACGAGGCTCGTGACCGACTGCACCTCGGTGAGCTGCGCCGTCTGGGCGATGAACTGGGTGCCGTCGGTGGGGTTGAGCGGGTCCTGGTACTTGAGCTGCGCCACCAGCAGCTGCAGGAAGGTCTGGGAGTTGTCGAGCTGCGACAGCGCGTCCGGTGCGGACGTGGTGCCGGCGGGTCCCGACGTGCCGAGTGCCGCCGGGGTGGTGCCGATGGGATCGATGCTGGTCACGAACGGCTCCTTCGCGTCGGTGGGCTCGTCCTCACAGGTGCAGGTCGATGAGCTGACGGCCGGGTGCTGCCGCACGCGGCGGCCAGGACCCGCCGCGTGCGGGGACCTGGGTCGTCGATGGTGCGGTGGCACGGGAGCCGTGGCGGTGGCGTGGAGTGGCACTCGCGCCACCCGGCTCGCGCCGTGTCCCGCCGTCGCCGCCGGCCAGCACCACGGTGGCGGGCCGCTGCCCGTCACCGAGGTGGCGGCGCAGGTCGTCCATGGCGTGCTGGAGTGCCTGGCGAGCGGCGGCGTCGGCGGTGCTGAGCCGGACGGTGAGGGCGCCGTCGGCCACCACCACGGTGGCCCGCACCGTGCCAAGCCCCTCGGGTTGCAGACCCACCGTCAGCTGGTGCACCCCGTCGGGACCGCTGCGCAGGGGGACCAGCACCCGCACGAGCTGCTGCCCGGGCGTCACGCTGCCGCCGGCGGACTGCCCAGGGCTCCCGGTCCAGCCGGCCGCGACGCCCGCCGGGCCGGCGCCACTCCCCGCGGGGGCAACGGCGACGCCAGCGGGAGCCGCCAGGCCGGTGGGTGCCGCGGTCTCCTGGCCGCGGGCGGCACCGTGGCTGCTGCGGACGTCGCCGGGGCGGTCGGCGAGGAGGGTCCCGGTCCCCGTGGCCGCCACCGGTGCGGGCTCTGCCGTGGCGCCACCGTGGCCGTCTCCGGCGGCGGCGACCGCGGTACGGCCGGTTCCGCTGCCAGCAGGAGCCTGCGGGGAGCCGGCGCTCGTGCCGCCGGCTGGCGGGTCCGGCGGGTTCCCGCCACCAGGGTGTGGCGCGGACGCAGCCACATCCGATGCCGGGGCCGTGATGCCGGAGCTCTGCTCCGCGGGAGCGGTGCGCAGGGTGGGGACCACGCCGCTATCCCGTGCCGGTGCGGCGTGGCCGTGGTCCGAGGTGACCGGTGCGCCTGGCGGCATGGGCGACCCGACGTCTGCGGGTGCCGACGCGCCGCGGGCCGCGGCGGGCCCGCCATCGATCGCGCCGGGGTCGGCTGCGGCGCGTTCGGGTGTGCGGCCCGCCGGTGTCCCGACGGGCGCGCCGAAGCCGGCCCCGGGATCGGTCGGGCTGGACGGTGCAGGTGTCGGTGGTCGGGCCGGCGCCCCCGTGCCCGTGGCCGACCCGGGCGGGTCGCCCGAGCCCGCTGACCCGGTGCCGGCCCGGGCTGTGCCGGCGGGCGGCGTGCCACCCGGTGCCGGTTCGCCGGTCCCCGCAGGAGCGCCGCTCCCTGCCGGGGCGGTCCCCGACCCGCCAGCGCTGGCTGTGCCAGGGCCCAACGCGGAGCCCGCACCGGCGCCGGTCGCGCCCGTGGCACCGGGGGTGGCCGTGTCGGCTGCCACGTGCGGCGCTGTGCCCTCCCTGCGGCCGGGCTGGTCGGACGACTGGGCCGGCGGCCCCGGCGCTGGCGCGAGGGTGGTGAGGGGCGCGGCCAGGACCGCGCCGAAGTCGTCGCCGGCTCCGGTCCCGTGCCGGTGGGCACTAGGGGCGCTGGCGGCACCGGTGGACGCGCCGGTGCCGGGCATGGGCGGCGAGCCGAGCGCCTCGAGTGCTTCCACGTTCACGGTGCACCTCCGAGCATCTGGGTCACACTGGCCACGTAGGCCTGGGTCTCGGCGTAGGGGGGGATGCCGCCGTACTCGGCGACCGCACCCGGACCGGCGTCGTAGGCGGCCAGGGCGAGGGGGATCGAGCCGCCGTACCGCTGGAGGTAGCTCGACAGCAGGCGGGCGGCGCCGTCGACGGCTTGGGCCGGATCGAAGGGGTCCACGCCCAGGCTGGCGGCGGTGGCAGGCATGAGCTGCATGAGGCCCTCGGCACCTGCCGAGCTCACGGCGCCGGGCTCGTAGGCGGATTCGTGCTTGGCCACGGCCGCCAGGAGCGCGGCGGGCACCTGGTAGCGCGTCGCCGCGCCCTGGAGGATCGGGACCAGCCAGCTCGGCACCCCGAGGCTGGCCGGCAGGGCGTCGAGGGTCCCCGCCGCCGGCACGCCCGCCACGGCGAGGCCGCTGCCAGCACCGGGCGCCGCTCCTGCGAGCTCGGTACTGCCCACGACCCGGCGGATGGCGCACGGCGTCCCCCACACCGGCTCGACCTGCACGCTGGCACCGGTGTGCGGCGCGTCGATCATCATGCCGCCCCCGAGGTAGATGCCCACGTGTCCCGGTCCACCGGGGCCGGGCTCGAAGAACAGGAGGTCGCCCGGCTGGGCACTGGCGAGATCGGGCACGGGGGTGCCCACCGTGGCCTGCTCCTGGCTCGTGCGGGGCAGGGCGATGCCGAGGTCCCCGTAGACGCGCTGGACGAACCCCGAGCAGTCCAGCCCGGTGGCGGGGTCGGTCCCCCCCCAGTGGTACGGCACACCCAGGTACCGCTGGGCATCGGCGACCACCGCTGCTCCCGACGGTGCCGCACCGCCCGGCCAGCTCGTCGATCCGGCGGTGGGCACCGCGACATCGCCGGCCGCTGCTCCCGCCCGGCTCCCCGCCAGGCCCAGCGCCTCCTCGGCGCCGGCAATGGCTGCCGAGGCGCTGGCGAGCACCTGGTCGAACTCGCCGGTGGCGGCGGCGGCACGCAGGTTGGCACCCAGGCTCGAGAACGTCGCGTCCAGCACGCGCAGACGTGACACCACGGTGGCGGGGTCGACCATGGTCATCTCTCCCCTCGCCCTGTGGCGGGCCGGCGTACGCCGGCCGCCCAGCGTGCGGAGACGATGTCGTCGAGCTCCGCGGCCTCCGCACGCAGCACGGCATTGCGGTGCTCGGACCGGCGGCGGCTGTCGAGGCGTTCGAGGACCCGCACATGGCGCCTGGCCGCCTGCCACGCGCCCTGCTGGGCGCGGGCGGCCGCCGCCGCCTGGTGCATGGCCGAACGGGCGCTGGTGAGCGTGGCGGCCACCAGCTCGCGCTGCGCCCGCTCGGTGAGGAAGCGTGCTGCCTCGACCGGGCCCGCCGGCGGCACCAGGGCCTGGTAGCGAGCGGCTTCGGCACGGTAGCGCTCGGTGGATTCGAGCAGGTGCCGGTTGGCACGGGCCAGCTCCTGGCGCGCCCGCTCCTCCGAGGCGCGGCGGGCCCGGAGGACGCTGTCGAGGGAGAACCGGTAGCGCTTCATGGCCGCACGGTCCTCACGCCACGTTCGTCGCGGGCTCGCCATCGGCCGCCAGCACCGCCGCCAATTCCTGCCAGGAGTGGTCGGCGGGGACGGTCTCGGTGACGTCCTGGCAGAGGAAGCGCTCCATGGCACCCCGCAGGCGCACGGCGCGGTCGACCACCGGGTTGGCTCCCGGGGCATAGGCCCCGATCTCGATGAGGTCCTTGGCGTCGCGGTACGCGGCCAGCAGCTGGCGCACCTCTCGGGTGAGTGCCCGCTGCGTGGGCGAGGTCACGGCCGGCTCGACCCGGGAGATGGAGTCGAGGACGTCGATGCTCGGGAAGTGCCCGGCGGTCGCCAGCCGGCGCGACAGCACGATGTGGCCGTCGAGGATGGACCGGGCGGCATCGGCGATGGGCTCGTTCATGTCGTCGCCCTCCACCAGCACGGTGTAGAGGCCCGTGATGCTGCCGTTTTCGGCAGCGCCGGCCCGTTCCAGGAGCTTGGGCAACAGCGAGAAGACCGAGGGTGGATAGCCGCGGGTGGCCGGGGGCTCGCCTGCCGACAGGCCCACCTCGCGCTGGGCCATGGCGAAGCGGGTGAGCGAGTCCATCATGAGCACCACGTCGAGGCCCTGGTCCCGGAACCACTCGGCGATCCGGGTGGCGGTGAACGCGGCGCGGATGCGCACCAGGGCCGGCTCGTCCGACGTGGCCACCACCACGACCGAGCGAGCCAGGCCGGCGGGCCCCAGGTCCCGCTGGATGAACTCGTTCACCTCCCGCCCGCGCTCACCCACCAGCGCCAGCACGGAGACGGCGGCGTCGGTGCCCCGGGCGATCATCGACAACAGGCTGGACTTGCCCACACCCGACCCGGCGAAGATCCCCAGCCGCTGGCCGCGCCCGCAGGGCACGAGCGTGTCGATGGCCCGTACACCAAGCGGCAGCTGGCGGTCCACCAGCTCACGGCGAAGCGGGTGCGGCGGGACGGCATCGACCCCCACCTCCTCGCCGTCGACGAGCAACGGGCCGCCGTCGATGGGCCGGCCGAGGCCGTCCACCACCCGGCCCAGCAACCCCGGCCCGACCAGCACCGGGAGTGGGCGTCCCAGCGCCTCGACCGGATCGCCGTAGCGCACGCCGGTGAGCGCGCCCAGGGGCATGCAGGCCAGGCTCGAGCCGTGGACCGAGACCACCTCGGCGTCCAGCCACCCACCGGCGCGGAAGATCCGCACGGCGTCGCCGACGGCCGCCTCGATGCCCTCGACCTCCACTCGCAGGCCGACCAGGCGGATCACCCGCCCGGTCCGTCGGGGCGACAGTGCGCTGCGCAGTGACAGGCGCAACGTGTCGGGGATCGTGGTCACCCTCACCCTCCTTCGTCACCGGGTGCCCGGCCGGGCACGCCGCCCGACGTGTCCTCGGGCCCGGGAGGCGCCGCTGCGGGCGGCGCCGGTGCCGCCGGGCCGGCAGCCGACAGCAGGGCCCGGGCCCGGGCCATGGCCGGGCCGATCTGGGCATCCACGCGGCACGCCCCCGCCTCCAGCACGCACCCGCCCGGCTCCACGGCGGAGTCGGCCACGACCGCCACCGCACCCGGCGGCAGGAGCGCGCGCCACTCCCCCTCGCCGGTGTCGAGGACCGACAGGTCGTCGGGGTGCAGGCGCACGACGATGTCCTCGCCGCTTGGGACCAGGGCCAGGGCACGTTGGAGGGCGTCGACCGTCACCGACCGGCTCACCTCGAGTTCGCGCCCGAGGACGACCTCGGTCAGCTCGAGGGCCAGGAGCACGGCATCGTGCTCGGCCACCCGCACGGCGTCGACCCGCTGGGTGGCGACCGCTCGTGCGGCGGCGGTGAGGGCGTCGGTCAGCTGGCGCAGCTGCGCGGCCCGCTCGGCGGCCGTCGAGGCGGCCGCCTCGCGCAGGGCCTCCTGGCGCCCGGCCTCGAAGCCCTCTGCCCGAGCGAGGGCCAGCTGCTCGGCCAGGGGGATGCCTCCCCGCGCCCCGGCGAGGGGGACCTCCAGGGCCAGGGAGGCCACAGCGGCCCGCCGGCCGGCCTCCCCCCGCAAGATGCGCGCGCCGGCGGACTTAGACGAACTCATCGTCCCCCCGTGCCAGCACGATCTCCCCGGATGCTTCCAGCTCGCGCACGACGCGCACCACGGCGGCCTGGGCGGCTTCCACCTGCGACACCCGGGTCGGTCCCAGCAGCTCGATCTCCTCCGTGAGGTCGGCCGCGGCCCGCTCCGACATGTTGCGCAGGAACTTGTCGCGCACCTCGTCGGCGACGCCCTTGAGCGCCACCGCCAGGTCCTTGGGCACGACGTTGCGCAGCACGCGCTGGAGGGTGCGGTCGTCGAGGCCGACGACGTCGTCGAACACGAACATCTCGTTGCGGATGGTCTCAGCCAGGTCGGGGTCGCTCTCCTCGAGTGCGGCCAGGATCTGGCGCTCCGACGAGCGCTCGGTCTGGTTCAAGATGGCCACGATCGAGGGCACGCCCCCGACCTCGGTGGTCGAGGCCACGCCGGCGCGCAGCACTGTGGCCAGCTTCTGCTCGAGCACCTCGGCCAGCACCTGCACCACGGAGGGCGAGAGCCGGCCCATGGTGGCGATGCGGCGGGCGACGTCGGTACGCAGGTCGGGATCGAGGTGGGCGATGACGTGGGCCGCGTGCTCGGCGTCGAGGTGGGCCAGGAGCACGGCGATGGTCTGGGGGTGCTCGTCGCCCACGAAGCCGGCCATCTGCTGGGGGTCGATCCGCTTCAAGAAGGCCAGGGGATGGGTCGAGGTGGCCTGCACGAACTCCTCGAGGATCTCCTCGGCTCGCGCCGGCCCAAGGCGCTCGCGCAGGAGCTTGCGGGCGAGTTCGATCCCGCCCTGGCCCACCTGGGTGAGGGCCGAGGCCTGGTGGGTGAACTCGCCCAGCACGTCGAGCACGGCCGCGCTGTCGAGGGGCGGCAAGGTGGCCATGGCGGACATGAGGGCCACGACCTCGGCCTCGCTCATGGCCCGCAGCACCTTGGTCGCCCGCGCCTGATCGAGCTGGGCGAGGACGACGGCGGCCTTCTGGGGTCCGGTGAGCGACCCTGTCATCGCCGGTCACCCCTCCCTCCGAGGCCGCACCCGACGGCGACGGGCGCGGGCCGCTCGGTGGGCAGGGGCCACGCCGGGCCACCGCGCACGTGGTCAGCTGTCACCTGGTGGTTCCTCCCTGGGTCACCGCCGGGCGCTCGCCCAGCCAGCTCCGCAGCATGGCGGCCACGTCCTCGGGCTGCGCGTCGATGAAGCGGTTGACGTCGGCCGCCTCGGCGGTGGCTGCGACCTGGGCCAAGGTGGTGGCGGGGAGCTGGCCGGTGGCCTCCTCGCCGCGCACCAGGCGCTCCATGGCGGCCAGCACGTCAGGGGGCAGCAGGGTCGAGCCACTGTCCTGGGCGCGGGCGCGGCGGGCTGAGCGCCACAGGAGGAAGAGCACGACTGCCACGGCGAGCAGCAAAACGCCCACGCGTGCTGCCGACAGCAGCTGCTGCGTCCGCGAGGCGGCCGCCGCCGCCGCTGCCGCCTTGGCTGCCTGCTTGGCGCCAGCGGAGGAGAAGGCCATGGCGCTGAAGGCGAGCTGGTCCCCGCGCGCCGGGTCGATGCCGGCAGCGGCGGCCACGCCCTGCTGCAGCGCCGCCAGGCTGACACCTTTGGGGACGGCGTTGGAGTTGACGAGCACGGCCACCGACTGGCTCTTGACCGTGCCCGGCGCCTGCTGCACGGTCTGGGTCTGCTCGTTCGTCTCGCAGGTCTGGGAGCTCTGCGACTGGGTGTAGGTGGAGTTCCCGCCGCTGGGTGTGACCGTGATGGCGCCGGCCGCCCCGCCCGGTGGGCTGCCGGCTCCGGTGAACGACGAGCTCGAGGTGTTCGTCTGGGTGCAGAAGCTCGCCTGCTGACCGTTGGGTCCCGGCAGGATGCTCTGGGTCGTGGTCTTGACCTGGTCGTAGTCGAGGGTGGCATTGACCTGCACGTCGGCGTTGCCCTGGCCCACCACGCTGGCCAGGTAGGCCTGGACCTTCGCCTGGATGGCGGCGTCGTAGGCCTCGGTCTGGTTGTCGGCGCCACCCGGCCCTGGTGCCACACCAGGACCCGCCAGCAGGTTGCCGCTGTCGTCGGCCACCGTCACATCGGCGGCGTCCAGGTTGGGGACGCTCGATGCCACCAGGTGGACGATGGCCTGGACCTGCGCGGTGGAGAGCGTCTGGCCCGGCTGCATGGCGACCAGCACCGAGGCACCGGTGGGCGTCGTGCTGTTGAGGCTGAAGGTCTGGTTGGCGGGCAGGGCGATCTCGACCTGGGTGCTGCGCACCCCGTGGATCGCATCGATGGTCTGCTCGAGTTCGCCCTGCAAGGCACGGAGGTAGTCGGCCTGCTGGGTCAGGCTCGACGACGTGATGCCCTCCTTGTCCAGGAGGGACAGGCCCACGGTGCTGCTGGCGGGGAGCCCAGCCTGTGCCAGCGACAGACGCTCGGTGGCGACGTCCGCGGCTGGCACCATGATCGTGCTGCCGCCGTCGGCCAGCTGGTAGGGAACCTTGTCGGAGGTGAGCTTGGCCGTGATGCTGGCGGCGTCGGCGGGCTGCAAGTTCGTGAACAGCGGCGCGTAGGTGGGCCGGCCGGTGAACGACACGAGCAGCCCGACGCCCACCACCAGGGCGACGAGCGCGGCGATCGTGACCGCCTTCTGGCCCGGGGTGAACCCGGTGGCGAAGCGGCGGACCGCCTCGCGCACACGGGTGATCTCGTTCGCGGGGACGAGTGCCATCTCAGAGCTGCAGGTTCATCACGTCGGTGAACGCCGCCACTGCCCGGTTCGTGAGCGCCACGGTGACCTGTGTGGCCAGCGACGCCTCCGTGGCGGCGATCATGGCGTCGGCCACGTTGCCCTGGCCGGCGGCAGCCTGCGCCTCCACGGCCGATGCCTGGTTCTGGGTCTGCTGGAGCTGGTCGAGCGCCCGGGTGACGGCGTCGGAGAACCCCGAGCCCACCGCGCCGCTTGCCGAGCCGGTCGCACCGGCGGCCGTGCCGGCAGGCGGTGCCGAGGGCAGGGGCGGCAGCGGGGGGATCGGCGCGATGGGCATGCTCAGGACCCCAGGGTCAGCGCGGACTGGTAGGCGGCCTTGGCCCGGGCGATGGCCGCGGCGTTGGCCTCGTAGTCGTTCTGGGCCTCCACCAGGTCGACGAGCTGGGTGCCCAGGTCGACCGCCGGGTAACGCACCATGCCCTGTGCGTCGGCCAGCGGGTTCGTCGGGTCGTACACGAGCCGGCCGGCCGCGCTGCCGAGCTGGACGCCGGCCACCGCCACGCCCTCACCCGGCGCACCGGGTGCCGCGCCGGCGGGTACGAGAACCGGCGTCTGCTCCTGGTACGCCGGCCCGCTGGTCGGTGCGGCGTCGTTCATGTTGGCGATGTTGCCGGCGCTGGTGTCGATCCAGGTCTGGGCGGCGTCGATGCCGGTCCCGGAGATGGCGATCGATCCGAACAGGCTCACTGGAAGCTCCCTCCTGCAGCGCCTTGCACGAGACGGAACTGCGCGTTGAGCAGCTCGACCATGGTCTGGTACTGCAGCGCCGTCTGCTCGGCGGCCACCAGTTGCTGGTCGACGTGCACGTTGTTGCCGTTGGTGGCAGGGGTGGCGGGCGAGGCGGACACCGTCACCTGTGCGCTTCCGCCGCCCGGGGTGTCGAGGGCCTGCTGCAGGGAGGACTCGAAGTCCACTTGCGTGGCCGTGAACCCCGGCGTGTCCGCGTTGGCCAGGTTGTCGGCGATCGCCTGCTGGCGCTGCGACAGCCCGTCGACCGCGAAGGCGAGGACGTCAACGATCCCGTCCACCTGACACCCCCAGGTGTTCTCGTCGTCCCCCGGCACGCCGGAGCGAGCCAGGGCATACTGGCGAGCCCGTCCTGGGCGGTTCCCGTGCGGTCCGTGCAGCGGGCACGATGGGTCTCGGCCCGGCTGTCACACACCTTGAACGCAATTGTGCAACCGTAGGGAATGGATCAACTCGCCGCACCGCTCGACGCCATCGACGCCGCCTACCGCCACCTGCTCGAGCAGCGGGCCGGTACCGAGGACCGGTGGCTGCTGGTGCAGACCCTGGCCACCGCCGTCAGCCGCCGCGCCCTGCTGGGCGCGCTCGGCATCCAGGCGGGCTGGCGCGTCCTCGACGTGGGCACCGGCTTCGGACCCCTGGCGCTCGAGGCGGCGTGCGGGTCGGGTGCCAAGGCGGTGGGCGTGGACCTCGACCACGCGCGCTTGGCGAGCGCTGTGGAGGTGGCCGGTCAGGTGCGCGCTCGGGGCGTCGTTCCCGAGGCCGGCACCGCGGCCTTCGTGCAAGGGGACCTCCACCGGCTGCCCTTTGCCGCCGGCACCTTCGACGCGGCCGCTGTCCGCTTCGTCTACCAGTACCTCCCCGACCCCGTGGGCGCCACGCGCGAATTGGCCCGCGTCCTGCGCCCGGGCGGCCTGGCCTGCGTGGTCGACGTCGACGACGGGCTCTCGCTGACGTTCCCTGAACCACCCGTCCCCTTCCGCCAGCTCGTGGCAGCTTTCGGTGCCCTCCAGCGCGCCAGCGGCGGTGACCGCGAGGTGGGGCGCAAGCTCGCCAGCCACCTCGACGCCGGTGGCCTGGAGGTGCGCGCCGTGCTGGTGCTCCCCCAGGCCGCCTACGCACCCTCGCTTCCGGACGAGCCGGCCCGCGCGTTCCTTGCCGAGCGCCTGCGCATCGCGGGCCCCGCCATGGTGTCGGGCGGTTTCATGGCGCCAGCGGCCTACGAGACAGCGATGGCAGCGCTGTCGACGCAACGGCTCGAGGCCCGTACCACCATCGAGGCCCACATCGCCGTGGTGGCCCACCGCCCTGCCCGCTGAGCGCGCACGAGCCATCGGTGCGCACCTGGCCCTCGTGCACCACCTTGCGGGCGCCGGCCGAACGTGCACGGAGCGCCGGCCGCCAGGCCGGGTGCTTAGGCCCGCACGTCGACGTAGGCGGCGGGCCGTCGCGGCCGCCCGTCCGCAGCACGGCGCAGGGCCGCGCCCAGCGCGGCGTGCGCCTCGGCCACCTGGCGGCGGGCGGCCTCGGTGGCGGTCAGGATCGCTTCCGCCCGTGGTGCGAGCTCGGGCGGGAGCGGGGGCATGGGCCCGGGTTCGGCGAACGGCGGCGGTGGCGCGGCACCCTCGCGCAGCATGGCGCCGACCCCGTCGAGGCGGCGCTGCATGTCGTCGAGCAGCTCAGGCCACTCCATCGGCCACCTCCCCCGCCGTCGCCTCGCCTGCGGCGCGCGCCGCGGTGCGCCAGGCGTCGGCGAGCCGTCCGATCAGCGCCGAGGCCGCGGCCAGCCGTGGCCGGTCCTTGTCCATGTTGGCGGCCAGCAGCTCCCGCTGGAGGTAGTCGTACAGGGCGGCCAGTCGCGGTGCCGCTTCCCACGCGTCGAGCTTCAACGTGCCGTGCAGGGCCAGGAGGATCTCCTGGGCGTGGATGAGGTTGTCGCTGATGGCCTTGAGGTCCCCGGCCTCGAACCCGGCGTCGGCCCGCTGGAGGTCCAGCTCCAGGCGGTCGTAGAGCATGGTCAGGCGCGCTGAGGGCGTGGCGGTCTCCACCGCCTCGGCCAGGTAGCGCGCCTTGAGCGCTTCGGCATCGACGATCCGTGCGGCCACGGTGTCCTCCTCTGCGTCCGTCGGTCCGGGTAGGTCCGTCGGTTCTTCCCGCCTCACCCGAGCTGTGACAGGGCGGCGGCCAGGGACTGGCTCTGGTTCTTGAGCGAGCCGAGCTGGGCCTCGAGCGCGGCGAACTGGTTCATGAGCACCTGCTGCTGCTGGGCGACGATCTGGGCGTAGAACTGGATCTGGTTCGTGAGCCCTTGCGACTCGGTCTGCAGGCTCGTGATGGTCTGGGTGACCGAACCGGTGACGGGGTCCGACATGGCCGAGGCCATCGACGCTGCCTGCTGGGCCAGGCCGGGCGAGTACGTGAAGGTGCCGAGGGTGGTGGGCGTGGTGATCCCGGCTGCGGTCACCTGCAGCGACAATCCCGCCAGGGTGGGATCCGATGCCGGTGCGGTCAGGAACTGGCCGCTGCCGGTGGCGGCCACACCGTTGATGGTGCCCGCCACGTCGACGCCGGTGAACGTCGTGGGCGTCCCCGCCACCGCGCCGGTGCCGGCCAGGCCGGTGGTACCGGCGCCGGTGTTCGTGGTCGTGACGCTGAAGCTGGCACTGGAGCCGTACGCGTTGGTGGCGAGCTGGAGCTGGGTGCCGCTGTTGACCACCTGGGCCGACATGGCCATGCCGGCGGAGGCCAGGGCGTTGTTGATGCCGGCCGCGATACTGGCGAGGGACTGGCCGGCGGTGGTCGTGTACTGCACCGACTGCGAGCCCATGGCGATGGTGAGGGTCTCCGCCGCGGACACCGTGCCCGAGGACAGCACGCTGCCGTTGGAGACGGCCTGGGCCGCGGAGCGGGAGACGACCACGGCGTAGCTCCCTGCCTTGGTCAGGTTCGAGGCGTAGGAGAGCGACACGGTCCCGGCATAGCTCGGCGAGGAGGCCGAGAACGAGCCGTCCTGGGTGAACAGGGCCGCCACCTGCGACGGGTTGGCGGCATACGCGGTCTCGAAGGCGTTCTGGTCGAACGCGATGGTGCCGTCCTTGTTCAACGTGATGCCCACGTCCTGCGAGTTGCCCAGGCTCGAGGTGCCCGCAGCCGAGCCGAAGATCGACAGGACGTCCTGGGTGATCGACTGCAGCACGGGCGACCCCATGAGCGGCCCACCCTGCTTGGTCTGCTCGTTGTACCCGGCGTACTTCTGGATGTCGCCGAGCACCGTGTTGGCGGCGTCGACGAGCTTGCCCACGGCACTGGCCGCCGCTGACGCGTCGGGCGTGATCGACACGGTCACGGGGTTGGCCGACGTGGACAGCGCCGTCACCGTCAAGCCCGGGAGGAGGCCGGTGAAGGTGTCGGTGGGCGAGCTGAGGGTGTAGCCGCCGCTGCCGCCCACCTGGATCTGGGCGTTGGCACCTGGGGTCGAGGTCACCAGGCTCCCCAGGCCCGACGAGGAGAACGCCGTGGTGCTCACCGACAGGTCGTTGACCGACCCGGTGGTGGTGGAGGCCAGCTGCAGCACGTACTGGTTGGTACCGACCTGCACGGCGGACGCCGTGATGCCCGCACCAGCGGCGTTGATGTTCGCCACCAGGTCGGCCAGCGAGCCGTTGCCGGTGGAGACCTGGGTGGCGGTGAGGGAGCCGACGTTGAGCAACGGGCTGGTCACCGAGCTCTGCGCCGAGGACCCGACGATCGTGGCCGAGACGGTTCCCGTCGGGGCTGCCAGCGACACCGTCGCGCCGGGCGCCACGGTGGTGAGCGTGGTGCTGGTGCCGTCGACCGACACGACCCCGTTCACGCCGTTCACGGCGCTCGACATGGCCGACAGCCCCACGGTGGACAATGCCGTCCCCCCCGTGACCTGCAGGGACTGGCTGGATCCCTGGTCGACGGTGGCCAGGACCAGGTTCCCGCTGGCGTTGTAGCCCGCCTGCAGCACGCCCGACGCGCCGGCGGCCGAGATGGCCGACTGGACCGCCGCCAGCAGGCCCGAGCCGCTGTAGCCGCCGCTCGGGCTGTTGGCGATGGTGAGCGTGTAGGCGGTGCCGTTCACCGTCACGTTGATCGTGTCGTTGCCGGAGCCGATCGTGATGCCCGACTGGCCGGCGAGCGCCACGGTGCCCGTGGTGGCGGCCGCGGCCGAGGCCTGGGTGACCGACACCGTATGGGTCCCGAGGGGCAGGCCCGTGGCATCGGCGGCGAGGGTCGAGAACCCCAGCGCCGCACCGCCCTTGGACAGCAGGTACGCAGGGTTGCTGTCCACCACGTCGGCGGTGGAGGAGACCGATCCCGCCGACACCAAGGTGTCGGCAGCCGCCAGCTGGCTCACGACGAATTGGATCGAGCCGGCCGGGGTGCCGGGTGCGGCCGTGGCGGTGGCCACCGACGGCGCGGACGAGGTCGCCTGCACGGTTTGCCATCCACTGCCCGTGGCCAGCTGCTGGGCGGCCGTCTGCAGCGCCACCAGGTCGCTGTTGATCTGCTGGTAGTCGGCCACGTTGGCGTTGAGGGTCGCCTGCTGGGCCTGCAGGTCCCGTTCGGGCTGCTCGTAGCGTTGGAGGAGGGCCTGGATGATCTGCGACGTGTTGAGCCCGGAGACCAGCCCGTTGTCGATGATCTGCGGGGTGGTCCACGAGCTGTTCGACGGCATGACGGTCATCGTGCCTGGCCTTTCCTCGTCAACCGGTCCGCACCGAGGTCGTGGTGCCGATGGCGGCCCGCCGGGAGCTGGCGCCTGCCGGGGCTGTCCCTCGGGCCGGCCCCGCCCACGCTCGGTGCCAGCGTGATGCCACTGCACGGGCACCGGGCGTGGCGGGGCGCGCAACCCACGGCCGCGGCCGTGTCCCACCCCCGAGAGCACCGGGTCGGAGGCCCCCGGGGGTGGCGCGGCCGTTGCTCACCGGATCAACCCAGGAGCTTGAGCACCAGGCTGGGTGTCTGCTGCGCCTGGGACAGCATGGCCACACCCGACTGCATGAGGATCTGGTCGGTCGTGAACTGCGTCGTCTCTTGGGCGAAGTTCACGTCCACCAGCCCGGAGTAGGCGGCCTGCAGGTTCTGCTGGCCCACCGTCAGGTTGGCCACCACTGCCTGCAGCTGGTTCTGGACGGCACCCACCGCCGCCTCGATGGAGGCCACATTGTTGATGGCTGCCTGCACGGCGCTCACCGCCGCCTGGGCGCTGGCCTGGCTGGACACCGCCACGCTGGCCGCCGACACGCCGAGGGCACCGGTGGTCGCGGCCTGGATGGTGACCACGAGCTGCTGGTTGGTGTTGTCGAACGCCCCGACCTGCAGCACCTGGCCCGAGAACGTCCCGTCGAGCAGCTTGGTCGTGCCGAACGACGTGGTGTTGGCGATCTGGTCGATCTGGTTCTGCAGCGCGGCGAACTCCTGCTGGTTGGCGTTCAACGACTGGGCGTCGTTGGTGGCGCCGTTGGCCGAGGACAGTGCCAGCTGGTCCATGGTCTGCAGGATCGACGCGATCTGGTTGAGCGCGCCGGATGCGGTCTGGATCAGCGACACGCCGTTCTGGGCGTTGGAGATGGCCTGCTGGTATCCGTTCGCCTGAGCCTGGAGGCCCTCGGCGATGACGTAGCCGGCCGGGTTGTCGGCTGCCGTCTGGATCTGCAGACCCGACGACAGACGGCCGATCGCCACGCTCATCGCCTGGTCGGTGGCGTTGAGGTTGTTGTAGGCGTCGACCGCCGACATGTTGGTGTTGACAACGAGTGAAGACATCCGTTCCTCCTGTTCGGTTCCTGGCTCCCTCCGTGGAGCCACCCGGTCTCGTTGACGTGACCCGCCCCCTGCAGGTGGTGATCGGGTCCTCCCCTGCCTCGGCCCGGCGGCCGCCCGGCTTGAGCGTGGGTCGCTCGGTGCCACTGGAGTTGTGCCGGCGTTGGGCATCGAGGCCCGATGGCCCCCGCCGCGCTACACCCGACCGGGCAGGGCGCCGATAGCCACGGGCATGCGACGCCCCCCCGCCACCGTCGTCGTGCTCGCCCACAACGTGTGGGAGGCCACCAAGGCGTGCCTCGAGGCGCTCCGCCCGACGCTCGGGGTTCACGACCAGGTCGTCGTGGTCGACAACGGGTCGACAGATGCCACGGCCACCCAGCTGCGCCGCCTGCCCTGGGTGGAGGTCGTCGCCGCCGGTGCCAACCGCGGGATCCCTACCGGGCGCAACCTCGGCGCCGCCCGGGCGCGCCATGACGTGGTCGTGTTCCTCGACAACGACACGGTACCGACCGGCCGGTGGCTGGACACGCTGGTGGCAGCGCTCATGGGTCGGCCCGAGGTGGCCGCAGCCGGGCCGCGCTCGAACACCGCGCCGGGCGCCCAGGCGGCGGAGGGCGCCTCCTACCCAGGCGACGATCTGGTCGCCATGCGGCGTTTCGCGCGCACCTGGGCGCACGAGCACGACCGGCAGGTGGAGGACGTGGCGGTGCTGTCGGGGTTCTGCCTGGCGGTGCGCCGTTCGGCCTTCGAAGCGGCCGGCGGGTTCGACGAGGGCTACAGCACTGGCGGCTACGAGGACGACGACCTGTGCAACCGCCTGCGGGCGGCTGGGGGCTCCCTGGTGCTCGCCCACGGTGCCTTCGTGCACCACCAGGGGCGACGCACCTTCGAGGCCGCCGGGTTGGACTGGTTCGAGATCGAAATGGCCAACCGGCGACGCTTCGCAGCCCGCTGGCCCGCTGGCCCCTCCACCCGCGACGTCCCGCTGGTGTCGGCCTGCCTCATCACCAAGGACGAGGAGGCCAACCTCGAGGCCTGCCTCGCCTCGCTCGAGGGGCTCGCCGACGAGGTGGTGGTCTACGACACGGGATCCACCGACGCCACCGTGGCCCTGGCGCGCCGGCTGGGCGCCACCGTGGTGGAGGGTTTCTGGGACGACGACTTCTCGCGGGCGCGCAACGCCGCGCTGGCCCGCTGCCGCGGGGAGTGGATCGCCTGGCTCGACGCAGACGAGACCCTGGTGTGCGACGACCCGGTGGCGCTCCGCACACAGCTGCGGCGCACGGCCCTCGACGTGGACGGGTACAGCGTTGCCATCCACAACCTCACCGGCAGCGGGGCAGGGCCCGGCTTCGTGCACTCGGCCTGCCGGCTGTTCCGCCGGGCGCGCTGTGAGTGGGTGGGCCGGCTGCACGAGCAGGTTGCCCACCGCGGCGACCACCGTGGCATCAGCCAGGCCGTCCTCGAGCTGGCCTCCCTGCGCCACACCGGGTACCTGGACGAGGTCATGCGCGCCCGGGCGAAGACGGAACGCAATCTGCGGGTGGCCCGGGCGGAGGTCGAGCGCGCCGATGGCTGGGACGCCGGCTTCTCGCTCACCAGCCTGGGGCGATCGTGCATGACGGCGGGCCGCTTCGACGAGGCTCTCGAGCGCTGCACCGAAGCCCTGGCGCGCACGACCAACCCCATCACCCGCCGCCTGGCGGCCCGAACGGCGGCCGAGGCCCTCCTCGGCCTGGGCCGGCCGGAGGAGGCCTTGACCTGGGTCCAGCGCCTGCGCAGCGAGGGCGGAACGGTCCAGGCGGACGTGGTCGAGGCCCAGGCTCGGCTGGCTGCCGGGGACCACGAGGGCGCGCTGGGCGTGCTGGATCGCATCGACACCGCCCGTGCGGATGACGACGGGTTCCATCACGACGCCACCATGTACGCGCGGTGGCGAGCCGACGCATTGGCGGGCCTGGGCCGTCCGGGCGAGGCCGCGGACGTCCTCCTGGGGGTGTTGGCCGGGGCCGGCGTGCTCGACACCCACCTCGGGCGGGTGGTGGAGCTGCTCGAACAGGCGGGGCGGCCGCTGGCCGAGTTGGCGGCCGCCATCCCGGCCGAGCGCGCTCCCACCTTCCTGGCCCAGGTGCTCCAGCTGCATGATCCGGTGGCCGACGCCGTGCTCGAAGCCTGCGTGGCAGCGGGTACGGCTCCGGCCGCCACGCTCGCCACGGCCGCCACCCTGGCCCGGCGCCTGCCGGTGGACCGCGCATTGGTGTGGTCGGCCCGCCTGCGGGCGGCAGGCCAAGTGGCGGCCTGTCCCCTGCTGGCCATGGCGGCCGACGGCGCGCGCCCGGCTCTGGAACGGGCCCGTGCCGCGGCGACCGCCCGGCGGGCGTTCGCCGACGAACGTGCCGTGCAGCTCTTCGTCGATGTGCTGGCGTCGGCCGACGGCAACACGCGAGCCGCCATCGTGGCCGAGGCCAGCCAGCTGTGCCCCGAGCTGGTTCCCGCCCCCGCTCCCCCCTCCCCGCCACGCGAGCAGCAGACGCCGGCCGCGGCCGCAGGTCCGCGTGGTGCGCACACCACGGCCCGGCTGGCGGCCAGCATCGTGATCCCGTGCTTCAACCGGGCCGACCTGACCCTGCAGTGCCTGCAGGCCCTGGCAGCGAGCACCGAGCCCGGCACCTACGAGGTGGTGCTGGTGGACAACGGCTCGACCGACGCCACGGCGCAGCTCGCCGATCTTGCCGGCCCGCTGTTCAGCGTGATCCGCAACGAGGAGAACCTGGGCTTCGCCCGGGCCTGCAACCAGGGCGCGGCAGCGGCCCGGGCTCCGGTCGTCGTGTTCCTCAACAACGACGTCCTGGCCCGTCCGGGCTGGCTGCCGGCGCTGCTGGCCCCGTTCGAGCACGACCCGACCGTCGGCATCGTGGGGGCCCGGCTGCTGTTCCCCGACGGCAGCCTCCAGCACGCCGGCATCGTCATCGGGACCGGCGTGGCCGACGGTCGCCTCCAGGGGGCACATCGCTTCTACCAGATGCCCGGAGACACCCCCGAGGCCTTGGTGGCCGGGGAGGTCCAGGCGGTCACCGGGGCGGTGCTCGCCATCCGCCGCGAGGCGTGGGACGCGGTCGGGGGCTTCGACGAGGGCTACTGGAACGGCCTGGAGGACGTCGACCTGTGCCTCTCGGTCGGCGACCAGGGCTGGAAGGTCGTCTACGAACCCAGCGCCGTCCTGGTGCACCTCGAGTCCCAGTCGGGAGCCGAGCGCTGGAGCAAGTTCGACGCCAACGTCGAGCGCTTCCACCAGCGCTGGCAGCACCGGTTCGTGACCCCTGGTCCCGCACGCGCCCGCCGCCACCCGCCCGCCCGCACCGAGGCCGCGGGGACCGGTGCCCGGTCGCGCCGGCATCGCCTCCCGCGGGTTCGCTGGGTGGGCGACGTGTACGCCGATCACAGCCTGGCCACCGTGACGCGCGAGCTCGTGGTGCGCCTGGCCGACCACCCGGCGTTCGCCCTCGAGGTGGACAGCGCAGAGCAGCCGCCGTTCCATCCTGACGCGCTGCGGGCACTGCGACACGTCCGGGGCGCTGGGCGCCCGGCTGGCCGGGACCCGGTGGCCGTCGAGGTGCGCCATTGCTGGCCACCGCTGCTCACCCCGCCATCCGAGGGAGCGCTGGTGGTCATCCAGCCGTGGGAGTACGGCGGCATCCCGAAGCAGTGGATCCTTCCCATGCAGCACGTGGTGGACGAGGTCTGGGTGCCGAGCCAGTGGGTGCGGGATTGCTACGTGGCAAGCGGTGTCGACCCCACCAAGGTGGCGGTGGTGCCCAACGGCGTGGACACCGAGCGGTTCCGGCCGGAGGGAGATCGGTTCCCGCTGCGTACCGACCGGACGGTACGGCTGCTGTTCGTGGGTGGCACCATCCACCGCAAGGGCTTCGACCTGCTGCTCGAGGCCTACCTCGACACCTTCGGGCCCGGCGACGACGTGTGCCTCGTGGTGAAGCCGTTCGGTGCGGACTCGGTGTATGCCCGCGAGGCCATGGACGAGCGGGTCCGTGCCGCGGCCGCCGACCCGGCGAATGCCGCCATCGAGGTGGTCGACCGCCGCCTGACCCGCGACGAGCTCGCCGCGCTGTACCGGTCGTGCGACGTGCTGGTCCATCCCTACCGGGGCGAGGGCTTCGGCCTCCCCGTGGCCGAGGCCATGGCCTGCGGGCTGCCTGCCGTGGTGACCGGCGACGGCGCGTGCGCCGAGTTCTGTGACGAGTCGACGGGATGGGTCCTCGGATCCCGGCGCGTCCCGACCCAGATCCTCGGGTTCGTCCCCGGCCCTGCGGGCTTCTGGCTGGCCGAACCCGATCCCGATCACCTGCGGGCCACGTTGCGAACCGTGGTGGACGACGCACCCGGACGAGCTCGGCGCGGGGCGGCGGCTCGGGCGCGCATCGTGGACGCATACACGTGGGACCACGCTGCGGCCCGCACCGCCCGGCGACTGCAGGAGCTGGTCGCCGCCGCTGGCCGGCCAGAGACCGGTGCGGCGCTGTCTGCCACCACCGGCTGACAGTTCTCCCCCACGAGCCGGCAGCCATCCACCGCCCCGCGCCGGCCCAGGCCACCGACGCTTCTGCCGCAGAACCCGCTGGCCGATACCGCCTGCGGCGCGTCGATGGTGCGCGCGGCGCGTGACCCACCCCACCGGCGGTCCCAGTGCTCGGGAACCCCGGTGCTCGGAATCCCCGGTGCTCGGGACGGCTGTGCTCGGGATCACCAGTGCTCGGGACCACCGGTGCCGGGGGCTGGCTCAGCCAGGGGCGGCAGCCACCTGGGCCTGGAGGCCGGCCGGCTCGAGGCGGTAGTGCCCGGCCAGGGACTCGACGTGTGTCGCCATCGAGATCGGCGCGTCGATGCCAGCACGCAGCTGTTCGACCAGGTGTCGGTCACTGGCCAGGCGATCGAGTGCCGCCGCCAGAGCGGCAGCGTCGCCCTCCTCCACCAGCAGGCCGTTTTCGCCATGGTGCACGAAGTCAGGGATCCCTCCCACGCGCGTGGCCACCACGGGCAGCCCAGCCCCCAGGGCCTCCATGACGGTCTGGGGCCCGTTGTCGTCCCAACGCGGCGTCAGGACGGCCACGTCCATCGACGGGAGGGACTGGCGCAGCGAGTCCTGGGTGAAGGGCCCCTCGAAGTGCAGGCGGCCGGCGTGGCGGGGCGAGCACGTTTCGATGGCGGCCTGGAGCACCGGGACGTCGGCCTGGTCGACCCAGCCGTAGATGTGCACGTCGACCAGCTCCGGCCGGGCCAGGTGCCGCACGGCCTGCAGGAGGGTCATCACGCCCTTGTGCCGGGTGAGGGCTCCGAAGAACACCAGGCGTAGCGGCGGGACGGTCTTCGTGCCGGGGTCGTGCGGCGTCGCCGCGGCACCGTTCGCCGCCCGGCGGACGCGCTCGCGCCCGATCTCGTCCCACAGTCGCCCCGCCGCGGGTGATGCGATGTGGTCGACGACGAGCAGCTCAGGCCGCACGCCCTGAGCGGCGTACAGCTCCGCCACTCTGGCGGAGACGGCTAGCAGGCGGTCGCACCCGTTGAGGGCGTCGACGGCCGCCTGCAGGCGGGCCCGGTAGGCGTCGTCGCCGATCATGGTCCCAAGACACCGCGAGCACGAGCGTGCCATCGGCCCCTCGCAACGCTCGGCGTCCGCGAAGAAGAGGTTGTCACGGCTGCAGATGGGCAGGTAGTTGTGCAGCGACACCACGACGCGGCTCCCCAGGCGCTGGGCGACGCGCAGGACGTCGAACGACAGGCCGACCACGTTGTGCACATGGACCACGTCGGGTCCGACCTCCCGAACCACGTGCTCGATGGCCGCGGCACACTGGGGATCGCTCGCTTCGCGCTCGGGGTGCCACCAGTCGTGCATGTGGACCGGCCGGTTCCGCAGGTGGACGTAGGGGATGCCGTCGACACCCGCAACCGCAGGGTCGTAGGCGGGTCGGCCGTCGGCCCGCTGGTCCGAGGCACACGCCACCACCACGTGGTCGCCCGCCTCCTTCTGGGCCAGCGCCAAGTGGTGCACGTAGACCACTGGGCCACACCCCAGCCACGTGGGCGGGTAGCCCCACCCGACATGGAGGATCCTCACCGCGCCCGCCTCCCCGGTGCGGTACCGGCACTGCAGGTCCGTGGCGCTGGGGCGGGAACGCCGTCCGCGGCGGGCGCGTTTGCCACGGCGTTTCGGAACGTCACCAGTGCGTGGGCCACGGCCTGGTCCATGTCGTAGTAGCGGTACTCGGCCAGCCGGCCGGCGAACACGACCCGCCCGCCGAGCGCCGCGGCGTCGGCGGCGTACGCGGCGTAGCGGCGGTGGTTCTCGGGTTGGGGAAGGGGGTAGTACGGCTCGTTGACCCCGGGCAGGTACGGCTCGGGGTACTCGTAGGTCACCGTCGTCCGGCCCACGTGCTGGCCCGAGAAGTGGGCGTGCTCGATCACCCGGGTGTAGGCGTGCTGGGTGGGATGGTTCACCACTGCCACAGGCTGGGCCCGGTCGACGGGCAGCCGGCGATGCTCGAACCGCAGGCTCCGGTACGGGAGTGGACCGTGGGCATGTCCGAAGAACTCGTCGATCGGCCCGGTGTAGACCATCCGGTTCCACCATCGCTCGTCGGCGACGTCGCGGTGATCCACCCCCAGCTCCACCGTGATGTTGGGGTGCGCCAGCATCCGCTCGACCATGGCCGTGTAGCCCTGCAGCGGGATGCCCTGGTAGCGGTCTCGGAAGTAGCGGTCGTCGCGGGAGACCACGACCGGGACCCGGCCGGTGACGGCCCGGTCGATCTCCTCGGGCCGGTAGCCCCACTGCTTGACCGTGTACCCGAGGAACACCGTGTCGTAGACGAGCTGGCCCAGCTCGCGCAGGGCCGGGACCGGGTGCTCGAGCAGGGTCAATACCGGCACGCGCGCGCCGGCGCCAATGTGCTCGACCAGCAGGGCCTCCATCCTGCGGGCGTCACCCTCGGGGACGAGGGCTCGCAGCGAATCCAGGTTGAACGGCACCGGGACCACGACGTCGCCGATGCAGGCCCGGACCCGGTGGACATAGGGGCGCCACTGTGTGAAGCACGACAGGTAGCGCCACACCCGGGCCGACACCGTGTGGAAGATGTGGGCGCCGTAGCGATGGACACGTATGCCGTGCTCGTCCAGCTCGTCATAGGCATTGCCCGCTACGTGGTGGCGACGGTCGACGACCAGGACCCGCTGGTCGAGTTGGGACGCGATGCGCTCTGCCAGCGTGGCGCCGCTCAGGCCCGCGCCGACGACCACCCAGTCGAAGTGCACGGCCTCGTTTCGGCATGGTCGACCACTGCCTTGAGTACGCGCCGCACCGGACGCGTCGCCACCGCTGTTGGGCGAGAATTGTCGAAATTGCCACCCGTGCCCGGTCGATGCAGTGGGCGGACCGCCAGGACGGCGCACGTGACGCGGCCAGGGACAGGCCCCGGCAAACTCGCGCGGCACGCGCCGGAAAGGTGACATGCGCAATCGGGTCGGTCTGATCGGCGTACCGGCGGCGGTCATCGCCATCGTGGTGATGCTGGTGGTGCCGATGCCGGCGTTCCTCCTCGACGTCCTCATCAGCCTCAACATGACCGGGGCCGTCGTCATCTTGCTGATGACGATGCACGTGAAGCGCCCGCTGGACTTCTCGGTCTTCCCCTCGGTGCTGCTGGTGGCCACGCTGTTCCGCCTGGCACTCAACGTGAGCGCCACCCGGCTCGTGCTCCTCCACGGCTACGCCGGGACCGTGATCAACAGCTTCGGCAATTTCGTGGTGGGCGGGCAGCTGGTGGTCGGGCTGGTGGTGTTCCTGATCCTCATCGTCATCCAGTTCGTCGTGGTCACCAGCGGTGCCGGACGGGTGGCCGAGGTGGCGGCCCGGTTCACCCTGGACGCCATGCCGGGCAAGCAGATGGCCATCGACGCCGACCTCAACGCGGGGCTGGTCGACGAGGCGGGCGCCCGTCGCCGCCGCCAGGAGATCGCCGACGAGGCCGACTTCTACGGGGCCATGGACGGCGCCAGCAAGTTCGTCCGCGGGGATGCCATCGCGGCGGTGGTCATCACCGCCATCAACCTGCTCGGTGGCCTGGCCGTGGGGATCGTCCAGCGCCACCTGCCCGTCTCCCAGGCCGTGCACACCTACAGCCTCCTCAGCGTCGGGGACGGGCTGGTGTCCCAGATCCCCGCCCTGTTGCTGTCGATCTCCACCGGCCTGGTCGTGACCCGGGCGACCACCGACGACGAGGACTTCGGCTCCGACGTGTTGGGCCAGGTGCGCCGCCAGCACCGCACGCTGCAGATCGCGGGTGTGGTCATGGCGGTCATGGCCATCGTCCCCGGCCTGCCACACCTGGCCTTCCTCGTCGTCGGCGGCAGCGTGTGGCTGATCGGTCAGCGCATGGGCGGGGCCGTCGCCGGCGAGGAGGAGCAGCACGACACGACCGACACACCCGCGCCGGCCCCAGATACCCCCCAGGCGCTGGCAGCCGAGATGCGGGTCGAGCCGCTCGAGCTCGAGCTGGCGGTGGGCCTCATCGACTTGGTCGACGCCGAGAAAGGCGGGGACCTCCTCGATCGGGTCCGTGCCTTGCGGCGCAAGCTGGCGGTGGAGCGGGGCCTCGTGATCCCGCCCGTGCGCACCCGCGACAACGTCGCCCTGCCGGCCGACACGTATGCCATCCGGGTGCACGGCGTCGAAGTGGCCCGGGGCGCCGCGCCGCCCGGGCAGCTGCTCGCCATCGGTGACGGGCTCGACACCCTGCCCGGCACGGCCACCACCGAACCGGTGTTCGGACTGCCGGCCAAGTGGATCGGGGCCGAGCTGCGCCAGCAGGCCCTGATGGCCGGGGCCACGGTCATCGACCGCTCGTCGGTCATCACCACCCACCTGGGCGAGATTGCCGCCACCTACGCCGGGCGGCTGCTGTCGGCCCAGCAGGTCCGCACGCTGCTCGACGCCGTGAAGCTCACCGACCCGGCTGTCATCGAGGAGATGGGCGCAGCCCAGGTCACGCTGACGGACCTGCACCGGGTGCTGTGCTCGTTGCTGGAGGAAGGGGTGGCCATCCGGGACCTGGTCCGCATCGTGGAGGCGGTGACCGAACGCGCCCGGCAGTCCAAGGACGCCGAGGGCCTCCTCGAGGCGGCCCGTGTGGCCGTCGGCCCCGCCATCACGGCGCAGTTCGCCCGCGACGGTGTGGTGCCGGTGATCTCCCTCGACGCCGCCTTCGAGCGGGCACTGCTGGCCGCGGTGCGACCTGGTGACGACGGCAGCGTGCTCGCCATCGACCCCGCCCTGGCCGAAGGGCTCGTGGCCGAGGTCCAGAGCCTGGTGCAGCAGGCCGAGCAGGCCGGACGCGAGCCCGTGCTGCTGTGCGCGGCACGCCTTCGGCCCGCGTTGCGCCGGCTGCTCGGAGCGGGCCTCCCCCGGTTGGCCGTCCTGTCGGTGGCGGAGCTCGGCCCGCAGGTGAAGCTGGAACGGATCGGAGTGGTGAACAGTGCGCGCGACGTCGTCGAAGCCGTCTGACCTCCTGCGGTTCGAGGGACCGCGCCTCGAGCCGCTGCTCTGGGACATCCGGGCCCGACTTGGTCCCGATGCCACCATCGTGCGGGCGGAGAAGATCCGCCAGGGCGGCGTCCTCGGGTTCTTCGCCCGCGAGCAGTTCCGCCTGACGGCACGGGCACGGACCGCTCCCGCTCCGGAGCCGGCAGCCGGCGGAGCGGCCGATGTCCCCGGACCCGTCAGCCGCGCCGGGACCGGCAGCCACCGGGACCACCGACGCGGTGCTGTGCCGGCATCCACCGGGCAGGACGGGACCGACCCCTTCGCCGCGCTGGCCGAGGCCGTCGAGGATCCCGTCGACCTCGCCACCGCACCTGCTGCACCGGCGTTCGACGCGGTCCTGGCGCAGGTGGCTGCTTCCCTGGGCGAGCGCGCCGTGTCGGGGGGTACGCCCCCTGCGGGCACGTCGGATCGTCGCGTGGCGGACGAGACGCTGCTCGCCGACGACCCCCTCGAGGCGGAGATCCGTTCCTTCCTCGAGCACTGTGCCCAGCCGGTGCGACCTGCCGGCTCGGCCCCGGCGACGAGCGCCGGTCCCGGCCCAGGTCACGTGGCCGACGGGCGCGCCGACGGCGGGCCGGTACCGGCGCGGGACGTGGCCGCAGCGCTCACCGAGGCTGGGCTCCCCGCCGACCTGGTGGCCGCCGTGCTCGACGGCACCAGGTGTGGACGCCGCCTGGCCCACGCCCTGCTGGAGGCCATGGCGTCGCTTCCTGTCCCGCCCGAGCCCCCGCGCCACGAGGGGTCGTTGCTCGCCGTGGTGGGCGAGCTCCCCACCGCCCGAGACGTGGCCCGGCGGCTGGTCGCCGCTGCCGACGGCGTGCGGGCCACGCTGTGCGTGGCGTCACCCCGACCCGGCGCCGGCCGGTTCCCGGCCGAACGGCGCGTCCAGGGTGCGGCGGAGGCAGCCGAGCGGGCCGGCGGGTGGCGGCGCCAGGCGTTGGCTGTGGTGGCGGTGGACTGCCCGACCGGTCGCCACGGGCAGCGCTGGGCGGCGGAAGTGCTGGCCAGCCTCCGGCCGAGCGCAGTGTGGGGAGCGATCGACGGGCGCGCCAAGCCGGAGGACGTGGCTGCCTGGGCAGCGGGGCTGGGCGGGCTGGACGCCCTCGCCCTGTGCCAGCTGGGCGAGACGGTCAGCCCTGCCGCCGTGCTGCACGCCGGCATCCCTGTGGCCTGGATCGACGGCGAACGGGCGACAGCGGCGCGCTGGGTGGCCACCCTCATGGGGATCGTCGGCCGGCCGTGCGGGTGAAGCGCCCGGAACTCGTGCTGGCCGCGGCGGTTGCCGTGTGCCTCCCCATGTTCCCCGGCATCGCCCACGGGGACATCGCGCCGTCGACCGCGCTCGTGCGCTTCCTCGTGGCCGTCCTGGTGTGCTGGGCGGCCGGTGCCGTGCTGAGCGCGGTGCTGGCCCGCTACGGCGAGGAGGCTCGACGGGCCGAGATCGTCCGGCTGATCGAGCAGGCGCAGGCCGCCGCCCGCCAGCGCAACGGCGGCCCCACCTCCGGCGCCCCTCCCACCGGCTGAGCGCGCCACCGTGCCGCCGTCACGGGGATTGGGGATCCATTGGCCCTGGCGCCGCTCAAGGCCTGTGGTGCCCGTGTCGATGCTCCGGCACCGGGCTGGCGCGCCCCGCCCGAAAGCGGCAGGAGAAGAACGGATGATCTCGCTGACGCGGCTGAACGGGGAACGCATCGGGATCAATCCCGATCTCATCGAGCGCGCTGAGGAGACCCCCGACACCGTCCTCACCCTCACCAACGGCACTCGCTACGTCGTCCACGAGACCCTCGACGAGCTGATCGCGAAGGTCCAGGTGTACCGGGCGGGCATCCTCGCCATCGCCCGCCGCATGGCCGACGATCCCGAAGCAGACGGCGCGCCCCGCCTCACCCTCGTGCGCGGGGAGCCGCCGGTGGAGCCGGCGGCACCCCCGGGTGCACCTGCCGGCGTCCCCGGCGCGGGGCACGCTGCGGCCGGTGCACAGGAGGCCGGGCTCGCGCTCGCCGGTGCCGGAGGCTCCAGCGCAGGACCCGACGCCCCAGGCGAGGGGGCCGGCGGCTCGCGAAGCGAGGCGGTGTCGGAATCCCCCACGGCGGGCCCGGCGGTGCCGGTGGAAGGGCCGGGCCGATGAAGAAACTCGACCGCATGACGCCCATCGCCGTGGCCGGTGCGCTGGGCGCGGTGCTCTTCTCGATGATCATCGAGGGTTCCAACCCCGCCGTGCTGTTCAAGCCGGCGCCGCTCATCCTCGTCGTGGGGGGCACGGCCATGGCGGCGGCTGCCGGCTTCATGCAGCGCGACGTGAAAGCCGTGAAGGACGTGGTCAAGCAGGCCCTGGGTACCCCCGAGCACAACCCGGACGAGGCCATCGCCACGATGGTCCACCTGGCCGAGGTGGCCCGGCGCGAGGGCCTGCTCGCGCTCGAGCGGGCGGCGGAGGGCGTCGACGATCCCTTCTTCCGCAAGGGCCTCGAGCTGACGGTCGACGGCGTCGACCCCGAGGAGATCCAGGAGATCCTCGAGGGCGAGATCGCCGCCGTCCAGGAACGCCACCGGATGGGGGCCAAGTTCTTCCAGGACATGGGCGGCTTCTCCCCCACCCTGGGCATCATCGGTACCGTCATCGGGCTCATCCACGTGCTGGGGAACCTCAACAACGCCAACGAGATCGGCGCGGCCATCGGCTCCGCCTTCACCGCCACGCTGTGGGGCGTCCTGCTCGCCAATGCCCTGTGGCTGCCCATCGCCAACAAGCTCAAGCGCGCCACCGAGCTCGAGATCCACGCCAAGCGGATGATCCTCGACGGCCTGCTGGCCGTGCAGGCCGGCAACAGCCCCCGCATGGTCCAGGCCCGGCTGCAGGCCTACCTGGCACCCAAAGCGCGCGCCGACCGCCCCGGCCGGGAGGAGGCCGCGGCATGAGGCTGCGCAACCGCCACGTGGCCGAGCACGCCGAGCCCGAGCACGACAACTCCGAGCGCTGGCTGCTCACCTACTCCGACATGATCACGCTGCTGCTGGCACTGTTCATCGTCCTGTTCGCCATCAGCAGCATCAACGAGAAGAAGTTCCTCGCCCTCGCCCTCGGCCTGCGCCAAGCCTTCGACCCCAAGCCCGGCCTGCTGCCGTCGAGCAACGGGCTGGCCCAGAACGCCAGCCTCACCCCCACCGCCGGCCCGGAGCAGGCGACGGGCAAGCCCACCTTCAGCCCCATCGTGCCCGAGAGCACCACGACGACCGCCCCAGCCACCACGACGACCTCCGGGGGCCAGCCGGCCGAGCAGCCGCTTGTCACCATCGAGCACCAGATCGACGAGGCACTGGCGGCCAAGGGCCTGCAAGGGACCGCCACCACCACCATCACGCAGCGGGGACTCGTGGTGCAGATGCTGGCCGACCAGGTCTTCTTCGCCACGGACTCGGCCGACATCGAGGCCCGCGGGGCGGAGGTCGTCGACACCATCGCCTCCGTGCTGCGCACCGATGCCAACGACGTGGTGGTGGAGGGCTACACCGACAACCAGCCCATCTTGGGTGGGCCGTACACCTCCAACATGGAGCTCTCCGCCGTGCGGGCCGTCAACGTCGTGCTGCACCTGACCCGCGTCGACGGGATCGCCGAGTCGCGCCTGGCTGCCATCGGATATGGCGAGTCCCGTCCCCAGGTGCCCAACGACACCCCCGCCCACATGGCCCAGAACCGCCGGATCGACGTCGTCGTGCTCCCCCCGGGGCAGGACCGGCCATGAGCGTCGTGGCTCCCGCGAGCGCCGGCCAACCGGCCGCAGGCCAGCCGGCTGCCACCGCGACCACGACGGCGGCACCGGCGAAGAAGGGCAAGAAACTGCGCCTGCTGGCCGTGGCGGTCGTTGTCCTGGGCGCAGGGGGGTTCGTGGCCAAGGGCAAGTTCCTCAAGCCCCACTACCGCCCGGGACAGGTGGCCCCCAACGGCCAGGTGGACACCCTCGACCAGCTCACGGTCAACCTGGCCGACGGCCACCTGGTCCAGGCGACCATCGCCCTGCAGCTCACCACCGTGGCCAATGCCAAGGCCATTGCCGCCGACCAGCCACGCTTCGAGGACGCGGCGATCAGTGTGCTCGGCGCCCAGACCTACGCCGGGCTCATCGCGTCCGGTGGGCGAGACGCCGTCAAGGCCACGCTGCTCCAGCGGTTCCAGCAGATCACCGGGCCGGTCGACGGCTCACCCCAGGTGAGCGCCGTCTACTACACGGGGTTCGTCATCCAGTGACCACGACAGATGGGCGTGCCACTCCCGCCACGGTGGCCACTCCCACCCCGGGCCCCATGCAACGCCCATCGGCACCGGGCGGATGCTTCACTTCCGGTCCGGGCGCGCCGATACCTCGGACCATGCGATGGGCCGAGCTGTCCGCCTGCCTGCAGGACGAACGCGGCGCGTTGGAACTGGTGGCGTTCCGGTTGGAGCAGCAACTGCTCCTGGTCACCTCGGGCAACCGGCGCTGGCTCCCAGCCGCCACCGCCGAGGTCGAGGCAGCCCTCTCCCGCCTGGAGGCCTGCGACCGGCGGCGGGCCGAACTGGCGGCCGCCGTGGGTCAGGTGCTGGGCCTGGGACCGACCCCGACCCTGGCCCAGCTGGCAGAAGCCAGCGGCGAGGCGTGGTGCCAGCAGCTGCGCACCCAGCGGGCCGCGCTCCTCGAGGTGCTCGGCGGGGTCCAGGAGCTCCTGGCGCGCAACCGCGAGGTCATCGCGCGCCACCTGGCTGCCACCGCTGATGCCCTGGCAGCACTGGGAGTGACGCCCGCCACCGCCTACGGACCCGGCGGCGCCGCTCGCCCGTCGGGCCCGCTCCTGCTCGACACCACTGCCTAGGAACGGCCCCATGGGTGACCTCGCGCTCAACATTGCCGCCACCGGCATCGCCGTCCAGCAGGTGGGGATGGACACCGTGGCCCAGAACCTGGCCAACGCCAACACCCCCGGGTACGTGCGCGAGTCCCCGGACATCGTCACCAACCCCGGTGGCGACGCCGCGGGGATCGGTGACGGCGCGCGGGTGGCGACCATCACCCAGGCGGGCAACGCCCTGCTGTTCACCAACGTCCAGCAGACCCAGGCAGCGTTGTCCCAGAGCACCGCCCTCCAGCAGGTGCTCAGCGGGGTCCAGGCGGCATTCCCCGAGCCCAGCCAGAGCGGCCTGGCCGCGCAGCTGGCGGGCTTCTGGCAGGCGTGGGACGCCATCGCCCAGAACCCCTCGGCCCTGGCGCCGCGCACCGAGGTGGTGGACCTGGCGCAGAACCTGGCGACGAGCTTCAACCAGGCGGCCACCGCGCTCACCAACCTGCAGGACAACGCCGCCACCCAGCTCTCCCAGACCGTGTCACAGGCCAACACGCTGCTGTCGGAGATCGCCCAGCTCAACGTGCAGGTGACCGCGACCGAGGGCGCCGGCGCCCCTGCCGGCGCTCTCATCGACCAACGCAACACCCTCGTGCAGCAGCTGGCCCAGGCCACCGGCGCGGTGGCACGGCCCATGCCCGACGGCACCGTCACCGTCGCCGTCGGTGGGATCACCCTGGTCCAGGGCTCGTTCGCCGACACGCTGCAGGTCACGGGCAACGCCGGCGCCACGGAGGTCCGGGCCACCACCAGTGGCGTGGCGCTGCCGGCCAGCGGCGGCACCGTGGCCGGTCTGCTTGCGGCTGTCAACCAGTACCTCCCCGCGTACCAGGCGCAGCTCGACACCGCGGCCAACGCCCTCGCCTCGACCGTCAACGGTCAGCTCGCGCTCGGCTACACCGCCGCGGGAACCTCGGGAGCCAGCCTGCCGCTGTTCATCGGTACCGGCGCGGCCGGTCTGGCCGTGAACCCCCAGCTCGTGGCCGACCCCCAGCAGATCGCCGCCTCCGCCACGGCCACCTTGCCCGACGCCACCAACGACGGCGCCAATGCCCAGGCTATGGCCGAGCTCTCCAACAGCGTCACCGGCCCGGACCAGGCCTACCGCTCCCTCATCCAGGGCATGGGGGCCCAGCTGCAGGCCGTGAACAACCAGGTCCAGGCGCAGACCTCGGTGGCCAACGCAGCCCAGCAGAACCTGCAGGCGGCGGCAGGGGTGAGCCCCGACCAGGAGATGGTGGCCATGCTGGCCTACCAGCAGGCCTACGAGGCCTCCGCCAAGGTCGTGAGCGCCGCCCAGGCGGCCGTGCAGGCGCTGCTGGCGGCGACCTGAGCAGGAGCACGCCGTGACCGACCTGTCCCCGATGCCCATCCTCTACACGCCGACGATCATCGCCAACCAGCTGGTGGCCAACATCGTCGCCGACCAGAACCAGCAGGCCGCGCTCGAGACCCAGATCTCCACCGGCAACCGGGTCAACGTGCCCTCCGACGACCCGGCCCAGGCGGCCAACATCCTCCAGCTCCAAAGCGGCCTCGCTCGGGCGCAGCAGTACGCGTCGAACGCGTCGGACGGCCTCGGATGGCTGTCGCTGGGCACCTCCACGCTCAACCAGGTCCTCGCCGCGCTCCAGCAGGCCCGCCAGACCGTGCTGTCGGTGAGCTCCGCCACGCTCACGGGCCAGCCCGCCGCCCTGCAAGGGTTGGCGACGCAGATCGACGGCGTGCGCCAAGAGCTCGTCCAGCTGTCGAACACGCTCTACGGCGGTCAGGCCATCTTCGCCGGCACGGGCAACGTCTCCCAGGCCTACGCGGCCGACGGCACCTACCTCGGGGGCGGCTCCGCTCCCACCCGGACGGTGGCACCAGGGGTGCAGGTGCCCATCGCGGTCACCGGGCCGGCGGTGTTCGGCACGGGCGCATCCGGACTGCTGGGCGACTCGCCCGGTAACGTAGGGGTGCTGGCCCAGATCTCCGCCGACCTGCGGACCGGCACCTCGGCCTCGCTCCAGCAGGTGATGACCACCGACCTCGCCAACCTCGACAGCGCCATCTCCCAGGTGGAGTCCCAGGCGGCCGTGCTCGGCGCCAACTACCAGCGGATGCAGGCGTTCTCCCAGCAGGCCACCGACGCCCAGCAGGCCCTGCAGACCGAGCTGTCGGGCGTGCAGAGCACGGACATGCCGCTCGCCATCACCCAACTCACCCAGGCCCAGAACTCGTACCAGGCGGCGCTGTGGGCGGCGTCGCGCGTCACCCAGGACTCGCTCGTCCAGTTCCTGGGCTGAGAGGAGCCGGAGCATGCCGCTTTCGACCAGCCGTACCGGCGAACCCGCGCTCGGCTCGGGCGGGCTCGTCGACGGCGAGGACACGGTGGTGCTCACCTTCGCCGCCGGCCTGCCCGGATTCCCCCGTTCGCACCGTTTCGTCCTGGAGGACCTCGGCGCCGGCCTGGCGCCGTTCTGCCGCATGCGCTCGCTGGACGAGCCGGGGATCGCCTTCACCGTGGTCCCCCCGGGGGCGGTGGTCGCCGACTACCGCGTGAGCATCGACGCCGAGTCGGTGGAGCGCCTGGGAATCGCCTCCGAGGACGACGTCGTGGTCCTCGCCATCGTGACGCTGTCGGCACCGCCTGCTGCGCCCAACGTCAACCTCCTCGGCCCCATCGTCGTGAACCGCCACACCAGGGCCGCAGCCCAGGTGGTCCAGCACGGCTCGGACTACGGCGTGGCCGTGCCCCTCACCCCCTGAGCGTCGCCGCTCGCTGCGGCGCCGGGAGCCGTGGCCGGCCCCCGCGGCGTCGGTGCCTCCGGCGACGGGTCGCCGGCGCCGGGCGCCGGCCGCTGCGACAGCAAACCCGCCAGCGCCTCTGTCCCCACCGACGAGGAGGCGGCAGCTCGCCGGTTCGCCTCCTGGATGGCCCGGTAGACCTCTTCGCGATGGACCTCGATGTCGGCCGGAGCCTGGATCCCCAGGCGGACGTGATCCCGGCTGATGGACAGCACGGTCACGGTCACGTCGTGCCCGATGATGATCGAATCCCGCGTGCGGCGGCTGAGAACGAGCACCAGCGCACCTTTCCCCGTGTGGTCCCCGTTCGCCGGCGATCCACGCTCCTCGGTGGCCGACCGTGACCGCCCTCAGTATACGGCGGGTACCTCCGCCCGCCCCGGAGCCACCGGGACGCACCGCGGGCAGGAGCCGCTGTCCTGGCCTCCCTCCCATGCCCGGCGCAGCTCCGGACAGGCCACGAATGCCCGGTGCCGGGCGATCTCCTCGTCGGCGCGGAGCCACTGGTCGTGCGGCGTGGGCGCCGAACACGACACCGTGCCGTCGCGGTGGACGACGAGCACGCCGGGACACACGGGCATCCATTCCCTCCCTTCTGATTACCACGCATGGTAGTCGCAATCCCACTATGCGCACAACCCAATGGTGGCCACCACCGGGATCCACCGGGATCCTCGAGCCCGTCCGCGGTGCTCGTCGGCTGCCGTGGATCTCGCCGCGCGCTGTCGCGCGCGCCGCGGTGGCGTGCTGGTCATCGGCCACCCGATATGCGACATTCGGAGAGGGGCCGCCCGCGATCGGGCGGGTCCGCACGGCAAGGACGAGCCCGGCGGCCCCCGCGCCGCCGGGAGACGGAGGTGATCAGGAGGAGCCGGGGACGATGGGCATCTATCGGCCGGAGGAGTTCGGCTTCGACCGCACGGTATGCCGCGGGGTGTTCGTCGGCGGGTGCATCCGGGGCAGCACGCGCACCGGGGTGACGACCAGGGGCGACGCCGCCCACTCCCACAACTACCGCGGGGACCGCCACTTCGGATGGATCTGCGTGGCCGACGAACGGGACCTGTTCACCCCGTCCCGGCGGCCGACACGGGTCATGTGGCACGAATACGCCCACCTCCTCGTGCCCAATGCCAATCACGGGGCGCGCTGGCGCGCGGCCGTCACTGCGCTGGGCTGGCCCTCCGAGGCGCGTCGCTTCGGTACCGGTGGTGGTGGCAGGCGTGGCGTCCGGCGCACCGTCCAGCGCGCGGCGCGCCGTGGCTGAACCGGAGCCCGCTCCCTGGCGGTGTCTCGGCCCAGGGGGTCGGCGCACGGCAGCTCGCGCGCCGCATCGGCGCCCGACGTGCGCCCGAGCACTCGCCCCCGCTACGGTCGACTGCGGCCGCGCCGCCGGGTGCCGGCGACGCGGCCCCCGTCGCCATGGTGCTCGCCGACCCGCTCTCCCCGCCGCTCCAGCTCCACCAGCTGCTCGTGGCCTGGCAGCTCGGCCCGCTCGACGCCACGGCACTGGGCCTCGAGGTGGCGGTGGCCGCAGGCTACGTGCTTGCGGCCCGGCGCCTGCGGCGGCGGCGGCGCTGGCCGCCGTGGCGGACGGCGTCCTTTCTCGCCGGCATGGCCACCGTCGTTCTGGCCGTGCAGTCGCCGCTGGCGTCCTACGACGATTCGGTGTTCGTCGTCCATGCCCTCCAGCACGTGCTGCTCATGACGGTGGCGCCGATCCTCTTCGCCCTCGCCGCCCCGGTGACCCTGGCGCTGCAGGCGTCGAACCGACGCCTGCAGCGGGCGATCCTCCGCGTGCTGCACAGCGCGCCGGGCCGGCTCGTGACCCATCCGGCGTGGGTGCTCGTCATCGGCTACGGCACGATGCTCGGGTACTTCCTGACCGGCTACTACGAGCTGTCGGTGGCACACCCCCTGGTGCACGACCTGGCGCACCTGCACTTCCTGATCGCCGGCATCCTCTACTGGTGGCTGGTGGTCGGCCTCGATCCCGGCCCGCGCCGGCTGTCGCACCCGGCCAAGCTCGGCATCCTGGCGACCGGGATCCCGGTGGGGACCATTCTCGGCATGACGCTCACCACCATGCGCAGCTCGATCGACCCGGCCGCCCACACCGTGGCCGACACCCACGCCGGTGGTGCGCTGCTGTGGGTGACCTCGGAGCTGACCACCCTGGTTGCCCTCGGCATCGTCCTGGCCCAGTGGATGGGAGCCGAAGAGCGCCGGGCTGCCCGCTTGGACCGCCAGCTGGACGCGGAGGCTGCTGCAGCGGCAGCGGTCGGGGCACCGGTCGGGTTCGCGCCGGACGCACCGCCACGAGCCACGGCGCCTGTGCCGGCGACCGGCACGGCCGGATCGGGTGGTCAGCCTGCGAAAAGCTCGCTCACGTCCACGAAGGGTGCAGCACACGGCGGCCCGTCGGCCACCGCCAGGGTCGGCCGCCGACGCGGATCGGCCGGCACGACCACCACCGAGGACCACCGGGTCCCATAACGCCCCCCGTGCACGCACGGCGCGCTGCGCGGCCCGTCTCCCTCGGGTGCCGGTGCGTGCACGCGCAGCACGGCGGCGATGCGCGTGACGAGGGCTTCGCCGCGCAGGTCCGCCACGTCGTCGCCGAGCAGGCGACGGACGTGTCGCACCTTCGCCGTCGGTGTTCCGGGAGCGTCGTTCTCCACCACGTGGATGCCGGCGGGGAGCTCCGCCACTGCCACATCGTCACCGCTGCTCATGTCGACGGTGAACAGGTGGTGACGGTCGCCGACGACCATCCACGCCGAGTTGAACTGTTCGGGCCGTACGCTTGCCAGCAGGTGCTCCACGCCGGCCCCCGCGCTGGGCGCGGCCGTGAGGGCGAGCGGGAGCTCCCCCCGGCTGCGCTTGGTGCCGTCGGGAGGGCCGGGCCGGTTGGTGAGGGCGGCCACCACGCCGTGCTCGTTGACGGCCAACCAGGTGCCGCCCGCTTGCAGGTCGCGGCCGCCGACGATGCGGGGGCGGCGCTCCCGCAGCACGGTGGCCGCCACGGCTGGGCGGGCCAGGCGCTCGTCGCGGTTGGCGCCCACCACCAGCGGCGCCGTCTCGTCGATACCCGCCAGTGCGATCACGAGGCACATGGCGGTCTCCGGGCTGACGCGACCGGCCTCACGTCGGAAGGTCCAGGTGCCAGCTCTGGTCCATGGCCCTCACCACTGCTGCCGCCAGGAGCCCGCCACCGGCACCGGTCAGGTGGATGCCGTCGGCCGTGCGGATGGCAACCGGGCCGGTGGGACCGTCGACGGTGGCAGTGAAGCCGCCCCCTGGGTCACCGAGGACGCTGCCTGCCGGGAGGTAGAGGTCACCGGTGCCCTGGCCGACGACCCGGGCGACGACGGCGTCGATCTGCCGGATCCCGGCGTCCAGTCCGGTGGGGGCCATGGGTGGCGCACCCACCCAGAGCACCCGTGCCCCGGCGCCGTTGGCCTCGGCCACCATGGTCGCCACCCGGTGGCCGTAGAGGGCGGCCCACGCCGGGGAACCGAACGAGACGGGTCCAGGTGTGCCCGTGGGGTTCTGGACGTCGTTGGCACCGAGGAGGATCACGACGACCTGTGGCGCGAGGACCGCCAGGTCGTGGCGCAGGTGAGCGGGCCAGTCGAAGTAGTCCGGGCGCGCCAGGCCGGTGGACCCCTGCGCGTCGACGGTGACGGTGGCCAGTGCTGACGCCTGCAGCATGGGTGCCAGTGCCTGGCCGAGATCGATCCCCAGCGAGTCGCCCACGACCAGCACGCGCAGCGGATCGGTGGCGCTGGGCGCCAGCTGTCCTCCTGGTGCGAATGCACCCTGCCCATCTGCCTGGGCGCGTTCGACCGGTGCCGCGTCGACACCGGACGCCGCGTGCCGCGCACTGGCCGTCTCCCCCCGGCGCGCCGTCCCGGGGCCGCCGACCACGCGGTCG
>Ga0209061_1000392_pt1 | contig 119432 bp, 91 predicted proteins | sample Coa_R1_10_FD_187157 | JGI IMG/M metagenome (GOLD analysis project Ga0209061, IMG submission 187157) | Surface soil microbial communities from Centralia Pennsylvania, which are recovering from an underground coalmine fire - Coalmine... | ecosystem: Environmental > Terrestrial > Soil >... | reverse complement strand
GGGAACGGATTTACAACACCGTGCGCCCGCACCAGGCTCTCGGCTATCGCACGCCGCTCGAATTTCTCTCTCACTGGAACTCTCATTCTCGAAAGGCCGAGTGTCACTAATCATGTGGACGAGTACACTCACTTCCCAATCTTCGAATTTCCGGTTATTCTGGTTGCGGAGAAATCACCCAAAAACATGAGCCTGATCGAGCAGATCCAAAAGGATTTGACCGAGGCGATGAAAAGCAAGGACGAGTTGCGCGTGAGCGTCTTGCGAATGGTCAAATCTGCGTTGAAGAACAAAGAAATCGAAAAAATGCGGCCTCTGGAAAGTATGGAAGCGCTGCAGGTTTTGCAAACGCTGGTGAAGCAACGGCACGAATCGGTCGAACAATTCACCAAGGGCGGTCGCGAAGATCTGGCCGCAAAGGAATCGAGCGAAATCGCCATCATTGAAAGCTATCTGCCGCCTGCGCCGAATGATGCGGAGATAACGCGCGCCGTGGAAGAAGCCATCGCCGATGTTGGCGCGGATTCCTTGAAGCAAATGGGCGCGGTCATCAAGGCGGCGCGGGCCAAGCTCGAAGGCAGAACGGTTGACGGAAAAGTGTTAAGCGACCGAGTGCGCGAGCGACTTTCGTAGGATTTTGCCAGTTCATAACACCGTGGAACTGGTAGTTTTCCGAAGAACGCCAAGGGGTGATGCCATACGCATGCGTATGGTTATGCCTGGCGATGGAGTTTTTACTTCGCGAATGTCGTTTTTACCGCTTAGCTGGGAGTTAGGGCGTTGAAAAAAGAGTACTTAACATTGGCTTGCGGCGTGCGGTTACTTTTTGCGTAGGGGGAAGACAAGCCGAGAATCCCTTCTGGGGATTGAGGGCTGGGCCGGCTTCCTTCCCCCACTCATTCCCGCCGAAACCTCCACGATACCTACCCTCTAAGCGGCGGGGGTGCGTCTGGGTGTTTTCCAAAAACCCTTTTAGCGCTTCAGCGAACGTTCGCAACTGGTTGCTCCTTCTGTGCTATAACATTTGAAAATTCGGTAAAATGCATCGCGGAACTGCGGTGAAGAACTGGGGCGTGGTCCAACCGGTAGGACGCTGCACTGTTAATGCAGACGGTGTTGGTTCGAATCCAACCGCCCCAGCCACTCTGGGTGTCGCGGTAACAGTCGCTTCTGTGGTCCGTGCGCAGGGCGATAAAAGCCGGCAACGGACTTTTCTTGCAGGCGGATTCTTTGTTACTGTGTCAGCGCTGTAGGGCCAGAACGCATCGGCACTTACCGGAGAGAGCGCTGGAATGAAATCAGAGTCTGGTGATTCGCGGGAGACTTCAAAAGTCTGCTCCAAAAATAGATTTGGCCGGCGGGATTTCGGCCGTCTGGTAGCTTTTGGTTTGGCCGGCGGCGCTCTCGCCGTGGATGCCCTGGCAGTTTCACCCCACGGACCTGACGCGGTTGATGGGGCGCTTGCGCCGCAGGAATACGGTCAGCCGCCGCTTTCGGGAGCAGCGCAAGCCGAAGTGGAAGCCAAACTTCGGCGCATCTACGCCAGATTTGGAAGCCGTATCCGCGAAGATCAAAAAAATCTGATGCGCCGCACGGTGACGAATCACGTGCGGATGCTCGAAGTCATCCGCGCCATCCCGGAGAGCAACGGCGATCCGCCCGCGACGGTTTTGAAGTTGCTGCATTCCGGTGAGCGAATAAAATCCCGCGGCGTGCGCTCCGGGGCTATCGCGAAGCTGCCGAAGAGGCGCGGCTGATGCTCGGCGAAGACATTCTGTATCTGCCCACCCGCGAACTCGCCCGGCGGGTCCGCGCACGCCAGGTTTCTGTGGTTGAGCTCACCGAAAGCTATTTGGAGCGCAGCAAGCGTTTCGGCCCGAAATTCAACGCCTACGTGACGATTACCGAAGATCTGGCCATGTCGCAAGCGCGCGCCGCGGAGAAAGAAATCGCCGCCGGACGTTATCGTGGGCCGCTGCACGGAATTCCCTACGCGGCGAAGGATTTAATCGCGGTCAAGGGATACAAAACAACGTGGGGTGCGCGGCCCTATGCCAATCAGTCGTTCGACTATGACGCGACGATAATTGAACGCCTCAACCGTGCGGGCGCCGTGCTGATTGGGAAAGCGGCGATGATTGAACTGGCGGGCGGGCTCGGCTATTCCGGCCCGAATGCATCCCTCACCGGCCCGTGCAAAAATCCGTGGAATACAAATTATTGGACCTGCGGTTCTTCGAGCGGCTCCGGGGCCATTGTAGCGGCCGGGCTGGCGAATTTCGCGCTGGGGTCGGACACGCGCGGATCCATCATTTGCCCTTCGACGCTTTGCGGAATTTCCGGCATGCGTCCGAGCTTTGGACGCGTGAGCCGTTATGGGGTGATGGCCATCGCGTGGTCCATGGACAAGATCGGACCCATGGCGCGGACGGCGGATTCCTGCGGGCTTATTCTGTCGGTCATTGCAGGACACGATCGGAAGGATCATGATTCATTACGCGGGGCGCTGGCATCCTTTCCGTATCGTCAGCCGAAAGAAATGCGGCGGCCGCTACGGATCGCGCGGCTTACGAACGTTTTTCCCGGGGCGAATCCGATTCTGCATTCCGCGGTGGATGATGCGCTGAAAGTCCTCGAGCGAAACGGGGCGCGAATCTCCGATGCCGAGCTTCCGGAAGGCCCTTATGAAGAGGCTGCCGAACTGGTGATTCTGATCGAGGCGGCCGCGGCTTTTTCCGAGCTGATTGAATCCGGCCGTTGCGCTCTGCTGGAAGATCCGCTCGGTCAAATCAATGGGTATGCGAGCCTGGAATTTTCCGCCTCGGATTTATTGCAGATTGAGCGGGTGCGCGTTTCCTTACAGAAGAAAATCGACGCGCTCTTCGACCAATTCGACGTTATCGCGGCTCCGGGTGAAGACACCGTCTCGATTCCGCTCCAGCGTGCGCCGAGACCCGCGCCTAAAACTCCGTCGGCTTCCGAATCTCGGCCGAAAAGTCCACAGAGACCGCGGCGCAACAGCATGCAGCCCGATGCGATTTCGAGCCTCTGCGGGCTGCCGGCGGTAACCGTTCCGTGCCAATTCACAAAAGACGGTTTTCCGGTGGGGATTCAATTCATTGCCCGCGCGCTGAATGACGACTTGCCAATCGCCGCGGCCAACCTGTTTCAGGCGCATACCGACTGGCACACAAGGCATCCGCAAATCACCGCGTAGGCTCCGCGCCGTGCAGAAAAGAAGCGGAGGTGCCGGGAATCGAGTTCTAACCTTCCACGGTTGGAAAGCCGGCTTCGGTCCAGCCGCGCCAGCCGCCATCCATGGAAATCACGTTGGTGTAGCCCATTTTTTGCAAGTTGTCCGCGGCCATTGCGGAGCGAAATCCTCCGCCGCAATAGAGCACCAGCGGCGCATTCTTGTCCGGTATGGCGATTTCGATGTCCCGTTCGATAATGCCTTTGCTCAGATGAATGGCGTTCGGAAGATGGCCGCGCTGCCATTCGTGATCTTCACGCGTATCCACTAAAATTAATTTCTCTCCGGCGTCGAGCCGTTTCTTGATCTCCCGGAAATCCGCCTGTCGGATGCGCGCCTTCGCGTCATCTACGATCTTCAAAAAACCCGGAGAATGCACGTGCGCCATTTTTGCCTCCGCGCAAATTGCCATGAAAATTATCGCACAGTGAGGGCCTTCATATCGCGCCAGTTCGGTCCGCTTTTAAGCTCCACAAGCAGAGGCACGCGAAGCGGATGGATGTTTTCCATTACGTCCTTCACAACGGGAGCCAGGCGGGGAAGTTCCTCTTCGGGACCTTCGAAGAGTAATTCGTCGTGGACCTGCAAAATCATGCGCGTGCGGAAATTTTGTGAAATGAGCCGACGGTCGATTTCGATCATAGCCAATTTGATCAGATCGGCCGCAGTGCCCTGCAAAGGAGTATTCATTGCGGTGCGCTCGGCGAAATTCCGCAAATTCACCTGCGACGAATTGATCTCCGGAATCGGCCGGAGGCGGCCGAACAGCGTGCGCGTGACCCCGGTTTTCCGGGTTTCCGCAACCTGCCGCTCCAAGTATTTCTTGACGCCGCTGTAGCGCTCGAAGTAAGCGGCGATAAATTTCGCCGCTTCTTTTTGATCGATCTGCAGGTTCTGCGCGAGCCCGAATGCCGAGAGCCCATAAATGATTCCAAAATTGATGACCTTGGCGGCGCGCCGGTGCTCGGCGGTCTGGGCGAAGGGCGCGACTCCAAAAACTTCCTGCGCCGTTCGCGAATGAATATCTTCGCCGCGCTGAAATGCTTCGGTGAGCACGGGATCCTGCGAAAAATGCGCGAGAATGCGCAACTCGATTTGCGAATAATCGGCCGAGAGCAGCACCTGACCCGGTTCGGCGACAAAGGCGGCGCGAATTTCGCGTCCGAGGGCGGTGCGGATGGGGATGTTTTGCAGATTCGGATTCGACGAGCTCAGCCGTCCCGTGGCCGTTCCGGTCTGGCTGATTTGGGTGTGCAAGCGGCGGGTATGCGGCGAAATTAATTGATGCAACACATCGGCATAGGTGGATTTGAGTTTGGCCAGCTCGCGATATTCGATCACCAGTTTCGGCAGTTCGTGCAGCGCCGCCAGTTCATTCAGGATTTCGGCTGCAGTGGAACGCGCCTTACCGCGTGAGCGCCGCGGCAAGGCAAGGTTCAACTTGTCGTAAAGAACCTCTGCAAGCTGCACCGGCGAGTTAATGTTGAATTCGAATCCGGCCAGGTCATAGATTCTCCTTTCGAAACCCGCAATTTCCTGCTCCAGGCTTTTGGAAAGGTCTTTCAGCGCCTGCGGATGGATGCACACGCCAGCGCGTTCGATGCGTGCCAGCACGGGCGCGAGCGGCAAATCAATTTTTTCGTAAACAGACGCCAGATCCTGGCTTTCGATTTCCTGACGCATCAACGGACCGAGGCGCAGCAGAAAATCGGCGTGTTCGCCCGCGGAGCCGGAGAGCGTCACATTCAAATGGCGGAGCACGACTTCGGGGAAAGAGTGGTTGGCGGTTGTTGGGCGCAACAGGTAAGAGTAGAGCATCGTGGCGTGGCGCACGCCCGCCACTCCGCCGTTGTTTTTTGATCCAGGAATTGCAAGCAGCTCGAGTGTCTTTGGATCATGAACGATTTTGGGCCGTTCCGGGTCGGCCAGCCAGACGGCCATCGCTTCGAGCGCCGAGTTTTTGTCATCATTTACGCACACGCGCGCAAAACCGGCGCGGTCGGAGACTTCCACCAAGCGCACGCGGGAGCCGTAGCGTTCCTCCGACTCGCTCACCGCGTCAGTCGCGAGCCAGACCGCAGCTTCCTGACCGCTCGGCAAATCGGCCAAAAATTTGCGCAATTCGGCTTCGGAAGCGAAGTGAGCGTAATCCGTCGTTTCCATAAGCGGCGCCGCCGGCAGGTCTTTCAGAAGCGAGGTGAAGCCAAGCTCCGCAAAGAGCGAGCGCAGCGCGCCCAAATCGGGCGGCTGTAAAATCAGTTCCTCCGATTTTAACTGCACCGGCGCGTCGCTCGGAATCTGCGCGAGCTGTTTGCTCAGTCGCACGAAATCGGCGTAGTTTTCGAGGGCCTGGCGGTAGCTTGCGCGTTTCACTTCCGCGGCTCGCCGAATCGCTTCCTCGGCGCTGCCGAATTGCTGAATCAGCATCCTCGCGCCGACTTCGCCAATGCCGGGTTTGCGCCGTTCACCCGAAGCGGGCTTTTCGTTTGGGTCGCGCGCGCCGGGAATATTGTCGATGGTGTCGCCCATGAGGGCCATGACGTCAGCGACTTTCGAAGGAGGAACGCCGATCAGTTCCTCTACTTTTTTATCGTCAATGAGCAAGTCACCCTTGGTCGGATTCAAGATGCGCACGGGCCCTCCGACAAGCTGCAGGAGGTCCTTATCGGCGGTGATGATGTAGGTCTCCATGCCGTGCAGGGTTGCCTGTCGCGCGAGGGAAGCAATGACGTCGTCTGCTTCATATCCCGCGAGCTCAATAATGGGGAAGCGCATCGCTTCACAGTAGCGGCGCACAAAGGGAAGCTGCACCGCGAGATCTTCGGGCATCGGGGGCCGCTGCGCCTTGTATTCAGCGAAGAGCTTGTCGCGAAAAGTTGGGGCCATCACGTCATACACAATGGCCAGGTAATCGGGCTTGAGTGAGTTGCTTTGGAGCAGGCGGCGCATCATTGTCGCGAAGAGATAGGGAACCTTGGTGGGCACTCCACTGCGTGTTTGGAGGCGCTCCATCGGCGCGTGATAGGCGCGGAAGATGTAGCCCATCGCATCCACGAGAAAAAGTCTTTTGGGTGTTGAAGGCGCCATAATTCCCCGGCCGCTTCGGGCAAGGTTCTCCAGTATAGCAAGGGCGTGCATCTCTTGCCGCCGCGGCTCAGGGCGTGCGATTATTCAAAGGAAAGGACAAGGAGCCTGATCATGCCGGAAGAATCACGCGAAGAACTGCTGGCCCGCATTGCCGAACTCGAGAAGCAGGCCGGGGCGCGAAAACGGGGCGCTCTGGAATTCCGCGTCGGCGAGAAAGGCGGTGTGAGCGTTTACGGGCTGGGCCGGTTTCCCGTCACACTCTATTATGAGCAGTGGATTCGATTGCTCGACGGCACCGAATCGCTGCGTCAATTTCTCGAGGAGAACAAGCCAAAACTCAAGCTCAAAAATCGAGAATGAGAGACAGGCACGGCCCGAAGTCGATCGCGTTGACGAAGGCGGTTGAAGTTCCTGTGTTCCATACGCCCACGAATGGAGTCCACACGAATTGATAGCATTTTCGCTCTGTCCCAAACCTGAAAATCGTTCCCTTCGTGGTGACTGGGTGTAAACTGGAATGTAATGATTCCGAACGATCGAGGACCAAAGAAAGCCCTTCGAGGGAGGCCATGAAAGGTGAGTCCTACAAAACCTGCGTCCGCCCCAGCTGATGAGAAACAGAACACAACCGGCCGCGATTCACTGACCATCACCGACAATCGCACGGGAAAGCAATATGAAATTCCGATTCAGCATGACACCATCCGTGCGCTTGATCTTCGCCAGATTAAGGTAAAGGAAGACGATTTCGGCCTGATGAGTTATGACCCGGCGTTCACCAACACCGCTTCGTGCATCAGCCGCATTACCTTTATTGACGGAGACAAAGGCATTCTGCGCTATCGCGGCTATCCCATCGAGGAACTCGCGGAAAAAAGCAGCTATCTTGAAACGGCTTATTTGATTCTGCACGGCGAGCTGCCTACCCGGGCGCAGCTAGAGGATTGGACTTACCACGTCACGCATCACACGTTCATCCACGAGAGCATAAAAAAATTCCTTGACGGGTTTCACTATGATGCCCACCCGATGGGCATGATCATTTCCGCCGTGGCGGCGCTCTCGACCTTTTATCCGGACGCAAAAGACATTTTCGATAAAGATTCCCGGCGCAAGCAGACGTTCCGCCTGATTGGCAAGATGCCGACGATGGCCGCTTTTGCTTACCGGCACAGTCTGGGGATGCCGTACGTTTACCCGGATAATGAGCTGAGTTACACCGGCAATTTCTTGAACATGCTCTTCCGTACCACGGAGCTAAAATACCGGCCGAATATCACGCTGGAACGGGCGCTCGACGTGCTGTTCATTTTGCACGCCGATCACGAACAGAACTGCTCGACGAGCGCGATGCGCGGCGTGGGCAGTTCGCACGTGGACCCTTATTCGGCGATTGCCGCGGCGGCCGCCGGATTGTATGGACCGTTGCACGGCGGCGCAAACGAAGCGGTGCTCCGCATGTTGCTCGAAATTGGCTCAGTCAATCGGGTTCCGGAGTATGTGAAACAGGTGAAGTCCGGGGAAAAGAAACTGATGGGTTTCGGACACCGTGTGTACAAAAATTACGACCCGCGGGCGAAAATTGTGAAGCGCATTGCCTATGAAGTTTTCGATGTGATGGGGCGCAACCCGCTGATTGATATCGCGCTGGAATGCGAACGCATTGCACTTGAGGACGACTATTTCGTGAAGCGCCGCCTGTATCCGAACGTGGATTTCTACACCGGACTCATCTATCAATCGATGGGTTTTCCGGTGACCATGTTTCCGGTGCTTTTTGCGATTCCGCGCACTTCGGGCTGGATTGCGCAGTGGCAGGAGATGCTGCTCGATCCGGAGCAGAAGATCGCGCGCCCCCGACAAATTTATCTCGGAGCGGACACGCGCAGCTATATTCCGATGGAACACCGGGGAGAATGAACTGGCCGCCTCCGCTTTTCGCGGACGTTTGCGCTAACGACGCGGAGAGATGAGTCTTTCTTCGGCCGGCCGCGCCGTTACACGTTTTGAGAAGTGATTTAGAGCGAAGGCAACCAGTCCGGCAATGAGTCCGCCGGAGATAATCACCGCCTCCCAAGCGAGCCCAACGGCTGCTGTTTTCACAGGCGGGGCACCCAGTGGTCTTAGCAACACAACTAAGGCAGCTTCGCGCACTCCGATGCCGCCCTGCGTAATTGGAATTAGACCGGAAAACTTTGCGAGGGGCCATGCAAAGAGCCAGGCGCGAAAGGCGAGATGCAATCGGGCGGCCGCTGCCACACACGCCGTTAGCCAGATGAAGGTACCCTGCACAATCAGCCCCAGAAGCAACGCGACAACCACATAATGCGGCTTTCGTCGCAGGGAGCGCACCGCCTCGCGGGAGTCAGCGACATGCCGCCGCAAGAACGCGGGCAATTTTTCTTGCGGGAACAGCAGAATCGCGAGCAATATCACCGCCGCAATCAGAGCTAATGCGGTTCCCATAAGCACAAATACTCGCCGCAGGTCTGATGGAAGCTTCTGTGGAATGAGCGCGGCGCCGATAGCCGCGAGAATCAAGAGCGCGGCAAAATCAATCATTCGGTCGGCTATCCCACCGAAAACCACTGCCGTTTTACTTTGGCTGTTGCGGAAAGCCGTGACCGCGCGAATGACATCCCCTCCCACAATCGAGGGCAACAAAAGCGTGCTGAAGAGTCCGACAAAATAACAAACAGCGGACTGGCGCAGCGTCAGGTCAGCGCCTGCCAAATTCACCATCAATCGCCATTTGTTCACGGATATCAGATGCGCCGTGAGGTAACCGACAATTACAAAGACCCAAAGGGCGGGAGGGAGATGCCGGAGCGTTCCCCAGACTTCCTTTACCGGAAGAAAATGAAAAAGAAGCGCCAGCGCCAGCGCGCTGCCGCCGATTCGCAGAGGTACTGCGAGCCATCGCCGTGGTGCGAACTGTCTGCGCGCCTTTTCCAGGACTGGTTTGCGCATGATTCACTCGAAAAGCCATTATGCCTGCATTTCAAAATGGCCGTCGCGGAATCGCACTCGGAATTCCTTGCGCAGCAGCGCATTCGGAATTATCGTATCTGTTCATTCGAGTTGCTGCGAACAGACCGGGAGAGTGTTGTGAGCCGAAAGAAGATTCGCGTCGTGCAATACGGAGTGGGTCCAATTGGCGCTTCCATCGTCCGCCTGATGAGGCAGAAAGCGGACCTCGAAATTGTGGGCGCCATCGATTCCGATCCTGCAAAAGCCGGGCGCGACCTTGGTGAATTCGTGGGCGCTTCCGACGCTCCGTGGGGCGTTCCAATCTCGTCGGAACCTCATAAAGTGCTGAGCAGGCCCGCGGACGTTGTTGTTCACTGCACGTCCTCATACCTAAAGGATGTGATTGCCCAGTTGCTCGCTTGCATCGAAGCGGGCTGCTGTATCGTTTCCACGTGTGAAGAGCTGGCTTATCCGTTTCGCAAGCATCCCGAACTCTCCGCAAAACTCGACTCCGCAGCCAAGGATGAAGGCGTTGCGCTGGTGGGCACGGGTGTGAACCCTGGATTTGTTATGGATAAGCTCCTTCTAACGCTTTCCGCCGTGGCACAACGGGTAGATTCCGTACGCAGCGTTCGCATCGTGAATGCCTCCACGTGCCGGCTTCCGCTTCAGAAGAAGATTGGGGCGGGGATGTCCGCGGAGGAATTCCGGGAACGCGTAGCTGCTGGCGTGATCAAACATCACGGATTGCCCGAGTCTGTGGCGATGGTCGGCGACGGTCTCGGATTCACTCTCGACCAAATCACTGAAACGATCGAACCGGTAATCGCGGAGGAGGCAATTCAAACTGAATTTTTGCGGGTTGAACCAGGACAAGTCGCCGGGGTTCATCAAATCGCACGTGGGATAGGCGGGGGCACGGAAAAGGTTTTTATGGAATTACAAATGTACGTTGGGGCAAAAAATCCCTCGGATACGGTATCAATAAAAGGCGAGCCCAATATTTCCATGACCATTCCTGGCGGCACTCACGGAGACATTGCAACGGCCGCGGTTTCCGTCAACGCGATTCCCGTGATTCTTGCGGCCTCTGCAGGACTGCGGAGCGCGCGCGATTTGGCTTTTGAATATTTTCCTCCGAAGGCCACGCTGGAATAGCCGTTTCGCTACGAAATCGAGGCACAGATGAAGACGAGCGCGGCTGTTTGCCTATGTATCGCATTTCTGGAACTTTCCGCCGTGGCACGGGCAAACACGGCGGCCGCAGCAAAGGGCGCGAGAGCAGAATGCATTACTGCTGATTTTCGCGCGAGGCACCTCGAAAACCGTGAGATGAAGTTCGACGTCATTTTGCCCCGAGACTACGCCACGAGTGCGCGGCGTTTCCCGGTGCTCTATCTCCTCCACGGATACGGCGGTAATTACAAGGATTGGTGCTCGCTCACGCACATCGCCGATTATGCAAAGCATTATGAAGAGATCATCATCATGCCGGGTGCGGCGAACAGCTGGTATGTCAATAACTATGCGAATCCACAATTGAAGTGGGAGGACTACATCACGGCGGATCTGATCCCGTACGTGGATTCGCACTACCGCACGCTGGCTGCGCGGCAGCATCGCGCGATTGCAGGACTTTCCATGGGCGGTTACGGCGCGCTCTTTCTCGCGCTGAAGCATCCTCAGATGTTTGCAGCAGCGGCGAGCCTGAGCGGCGTCGTGGCCAGCGCCAACATGGACCGCTGGGACCGGCCACTTGTGCAGGCTCAGCAGAAAAATCCCGCTTATGCCGCACTCATTCGCTCCATGCGGCTGGATTTTGGCCCGACAGAGAATCCTGCACGCGCCGGGGAGGATTTGTTTTTGTTAGTTCGCAAAGTGATGCCGGCGAATTGTCCGCAACTCTACCTTTCCATCGGCTGGGGGGACACGTTGCTGCACGAGAACCGCGAATTTGTGCGCCTTCTGGCACGTTTGAAGATGCCCTACCGCTATTCCGAGGTTCCCGGTAAACACGAATGGCCGGTGTGGAACGAGCAAGTTCGGTGCGTGCTTGCACTGCAGGCGCCGGTGATTGGCGCTCCGCGCATTCCACTGGGTAACGAATCTCCGAATCGTTAGGCTCTATTTCGTACAGCTATTTGACGGAGCGGTGAAATTTACCGCGGGCAGAGCGCTCAGGTTTGCTTTTTCGAGTGCGCTGTTCACCGCCGGTAAGTCGGTTACATTCAGTTTTTGCCATGCCGCAAAGTCTTTGTTTATTTGCTCGCAGATCTGCGATGTCTGAGCGCGCAATGATTCTGCCGGAGCGCCATCGGCCATATTTATGGCGTAAACGAGCTGCGTGAGCGTCGCATTGGCCATGCCGAATCCGAGCGCTGCGAAGGTGCCGCCCTGAATGGCCATGAGTTTTTTGTTGAAAGCTTCCGCCGCATCCTCTACGGCCTTGTCCTGCTTGTTTCCTTTCATGGTTTTCAGCTGCCCAGCCAATGCGTGCTGCAATGGAGCAATGCTGTTGAAGGCGAGATAGCTCGATGCGAGCCCATCGGTCATCTGTCGCGTCAATGTGAGCTGTTCAACGTAGTCGTACGGTGAAGCTGAAACACGGGGGTCTTTCGTGACGTGCAGTACGCGCGCGTATTCCTGTCCATCAACCGTGAGCACAATTTTGTAATCACCGGGAACGACTTGCGGGTCGAGAGGCTGATTGCGCGGCGTGACCCCGGGAACGGCGTCCTGCGTACCATAGAACGGAATGGATTTTTCGAGTCCGCCAAATCCATAGTTCAGAACATTGGGATGCGGATAGCGCAAATTCCACACAAATCGGTTCATGCCAGCATGCTTCGGCAGCACCACCGGAGGAGCAAACCAGTACTCCGGAACATCGTCCGGCGCGTGCGCTGTGGACGCGGGCGGCGCGCTCGTGTATCGGCGAATGAGATCGCCGACGGAGTCGTAAATGGCCATGGTGATGTCGCCCTGCGACGCCGCTTTCAGGTAATAGTCGAGGAATGCACCATCGGGTGGATTCTGTCCGGCGGGCACTTCCGGCGGCAGCGGCGTGTCCTGATCATCATCCCAAATGGTACGGATCGCTGTTTCGGGCCGATAAAAGTAAGCCGCATTGCTCGCGAGGTGCTCGCTTGCCTGCCGCAAAGGCGTGATATCGTCGAGCACCCAAAGCGAACGCCCGTATGTGGCAATCGCCAAATCGTCTTTTTTTATGATCAGGTCACGAACCGAGCAAGTGGGCAAGTTGAGCTGCAGTGATTGCCAGTGGTTTCCGTCATCGAAGGAAACAAACACGCCCGTTTCGGTGCCCGCAAAAAGGAGACCTTTCCGCTCTGTATCCTCGCGGATGACGCGTGCGATGCCTTCGGCGGGCAATCCGCTGTCGATTTCTTGCCAGGTCTTTCCGAAATTGCGCGTGCGATAAAAATGCGGATGGCTGTCCTGAAAATCGTCCACAGCAGCATAGGCAGCAGCAGGGTTAAAAGGTGACGCGTCAAGAATGTTCACTATGCTGCGGTCTGTCAATCCCGGCGGAGATACGTTTTCCCAGTCCGCGCCGCCATCACGCGTCACTTGAACGAGCCCGTTGGTTGTCCCCGCCCACATGATGTTTGCCGAAAGCGGGGAGGGCGCGATCGCACTAATGACGCCATGTTGCAGGTCAGGCTCGCGCGGATTGGTGCTGCTTTTCTTGGGCGCGGACGGCCGATAACCCAGATCCGGACTGATTTCATGCCAGTTGCGCGCCCCATCGTTTGTTTCAAGCACATACTGCGCGGCGAAGTACAGCGTATGCGGATCCTCCGGCGAAAATTGCAGCGGCGCATTCTCAGACGCGTGATATTTCGTCCCGGCCGAGAAGACGGTTTTCACCTGATTTGTCCGCCGGTCCAGCCGCACGATTGTTCCCGGGCTGCCATCGGAATAGACAAGGTAATGACGAAGCGGATCTTCGACAATGTAGCCGAATTCGTAACCGCCGGGAGAAAACACATCGCGGTCGCGGATACGGCCGAAATCGCTGCGGCTGGGAATTGCAACCGAGCCGCTATCCTGCTGCGAGGCATAAATGACATAAGGAAATTCGTACCCGGCGGAAAGGTGATAGAGCTGGCCGGTGGGCTGGTTATACCAGAGGCTCCACGTTTTTCCGCCGTCCACGCTGATAATGGCTCCTTGATCCACGCCAAGGAGCATGCGTTTGTCGTTTTGCGGGTCAATCCACAACACGTGGTAATCGTCGCCGTCCGGTGCTCCCTTGAACGCCTCAAAATGCACGCCACCATCGATCGAGCGGTACGTACAGGTTTGCATGACATAGACCGTGTCGCGGTTTTGTGGATCCACAAAGACCCGGCTGAAATATCCATTGCCGACGACACGCGGGTCTTGAGTAATTTTTCGCCAGTTCTCACCGGCATCGTCGGAGCGGTATAGCCCTTCGGAAACGATTGCGAATATTCGCCTGCCGCGGTTTCCCGGCGCAACGGCAAGACCGGTGCGTCCCCATTTTTCGGGAGGCATTCCGTCGCCGTCGAGCCGCTTCCACGTCGAGCCTTCGTCTGTGGATTTGTAAATCCAGGCATCCGGACCCGGCTGCGGTTTACCGCTCATTGGGAAAAACAGGCGAAAAACAGGGCGCCACAACGCAGCGTAAAGCACGCGCGGATTGTTCGGGTCCATCACCATATCCGCAACGCCGGTCATGTTGTCCTGAAAAAGCGTCTGTTTCCAAGTTTTGCCGCCGTCGGTAGATTTGTAAACGCCGCGATGGTCGCTGGGCGTGGCGTCGCCCATGGCTCCTACCAGTACGATGTTGGGATTCCGCGGATCCACCAACACGGTATTGATGTAATGCGTGTCCTGAAGGCCGACATTCGTCCACGTCGCGCCTGCGTCCGTGGACTTGTAAACGCCGTTTCCTTCCGTTTGCTCGCCGGTGCCGACGTAGATAATGTCGTTATTTGAAGGAGCCAAAGCCAGAGCGCCGATTGATGCGACATGCTCTGCATCAAAAATCGGCTTCCAGACCACGCCGCCGTCGGTTGTTTTCCAAACGCCGCCGCCGGGAGTGCCGATGTAATAGAGCGCCGGATTCCCGGGCACTCCAGCAACGGCGGTAACGCGCCCAGCGCGGTACGGGCCAATTAGCCTCCATCGCATAGCGTCAAACAGGCTCGGATTTACCTGTTGTGCGGCCAAATTCCCTGCGACAAAGAAAAACATGAAAAAATGTGCAAATAGAATTGCGGTAAAAATGCCTCGATGGCGGAGACTCTTCATGATCCTGCTCCTCTCTGAAGTCGCGTATAAATATGAAACGCGCAGTATATACCGGCAGCGGCAAAACGGTCAGCGCCCAGATGGGTTGAAGGGGAAATTGAGCGGCCTTAGTGTTTGAGCTTCGCGTAAAACGATTTGCGAAAATCGCTTTGTTGCAATTTTGTTTTGTAAGGCCCTCATATCCGGCATAGTTGTCCTGACAGACGAAGCGCCGAGGACGGAACATCCGAAGATGCTCACACCCAGGAAACTGCAACAGCAATTCAAAGCACGGTTCGGGGCGGAAGCGCAAATCTATTGTGCTCCCGGGCGCGTAAACTTGATCGGCGAGCACACCGATTACAACGATGGATTCGTTCTACCTGCGGCCATCGATCTCTCCTGCTTGGCAGCTGTGTCGCTCAGAAACGACTCCAAGCTGGCGCTATTTTCCGAGCAAATGCAGGAGGTCGTTACCGTGGAAACGCAATCCAGCAGGTTGATGCCGTTGCGGAATTGGACCGATTATGTCGACGGAGTTGTCGTGCAGTTGCGAGAGAGCGGATATTTCCTGGGAGGCGCCAATCTGTATTTTTCAAGCGAGGTGCCGATTGGCGCCGGACTCAGCTCCTCCGCCGCACTCGAAGTATCCGCCGCGTATGCGCTTTTGGGAATTTGCGGGCACAAAACCGATCCTCTTGTGATAGCCAAGCTCTGCCAAAAGGCGGAAAACGAATTTGTAGGTGCGAAATGCGGCATCATGGACCAGTTCGTCTGTTGCCACGGGCGCGCTCATCATGCGCTGTTGCTCGACTGTCGCTCACTCGAATACCGGCCAGTTCGTCTTCCCGATGCGCTGCGCATCGTGATTTGCAACACCATGGTGAAGCACGAGCTGGGGCATAAGGAGAATCAGTATAACCTCCGACGGGCGCAATGCGAAGAGAGCGTAGGCAAGCTGTCGCAGGCACTTCCCTCCATTCGGGCTTTGCGCGAGGTAAGCATTCGCGAATTGCAAACGCATCGGAATTTGCTGAATGAGACGCTTTACAAGCGCTGCCGCCATGTCGTAACCGAGAACGCCCGCGTGCCACGAATGGCCGCCGCGCTCGAGAACGGCGATTTGAAAGCCATCGCCGAACTCATGGCAGAATCGCATCGCAGTCTTCGCGAAGATTACGAGGTGAGTTGTCCGGAGCTGGATTTGATGGTGGATCTTGCGGAACGGCAGAAAGGAATTCACGGCGCCCGCATGACGGGCGCGGGATTCGGCGGCTGCACGGTCAATTTGGTAGAAGGAAAATGCGTCGAACAGTTTCGCACCCGCGTTTCGGCTGCGTACTCCGCGCAAACGGGCAAAGTTCCAGAGATTTACGTTTGTCAGGCGGCGGGCGGCGCAGCTCACGTTTCATCTTAGATTGCGAATTCGTATCGCTGTCGTGTTTCCACAGCTTCGAGTGGCACGCCATTCCGCAACAGAATTGTTTTGCCTGAATTTGCAGGGACTCGCTCGCCCGGCAAGACGATTCCGGAGAGATTCAGCGGGTCTGCCGCGGAAATCGCGACCGTCTCATTCGCGGCTACTGCATTTCTCGTTGCGCGCAGCGACTCGACCGCAACCGGGAGTGCGAACTGCTCCCCCACGAATCCGCTTACGAATCGCCCGCCGCGAACTTCGCCGCGGCTTTCAAGCCGGCGGAACGCGATTAGCAATTCGCGCCAGCGCGGAACCAATGTTTCCCGAGTGATAATTTCCCTGAACACGACGCCGTAGCGCCCGAGCAGCATGCGACAAGCGGCCTCGATTCGCGGTTCGCGACCACCTTCCGCCTCATGCGTGTACAGAAGCGACCAACGTCCTGTGGCGTGCCGCGGACGAGTGGTTTGTCCGCGACCCTGTCCGGAGCGGCGTTTGACGTCGATGAGTGCGCGCATGTTGTCGAATCCATCGGCGGTAATCAATCCTGCGGTTACTAGTTCCCACAGCGCTGCTTCCAATTCTGCCTTGAGCCGCCCTGTTCCGCGAACAATATCGGCAAAGAACGAAGCGCCGCGCTCGCGTAGGAACTTCAGGGCATCGTTCGCCGCAGGGCTCAACCCTCCTGGTGTGCCGTTTCCCTCGTGAACATATCGGCTTGGGATCCACTCTGATTCTGTGCGTACAAAAAACGTGATTGGCGCGATACTCGATGGAATCACGCGGCGCTTTGCGGATCCCTCTTGCGGGTCCAGCGTAGCTGGATGCGGCGAAAATCGTCCCCAGCCTATCGCGCCCGTGAGGCATAAATGATCGAGAACTTTGGCGTCGTAATTAGCAATGCGCGCGCTAAGAATTTCGCGCTCCCACGCGTTTGCGGGAGCTTCACATCCTTGAAGCTGTCGCAAAATCTCCAGAGTGCCGCGTTCTCCAAAGAGCTGGGTTCCCGGTGCGACGTGCTGCCAGCGCAGCAACCAGCCGATGAATTGCGCCGCGGTCACCGGCTCGATTTGCTTGCGCAAAGCCCCGAGGGTGAGCCGATGGATGCGCGCCAGCAATCGGCGATCGCACCATTCGATTTGTTGCGGGTCCGCATTCAGAAAATTTCCGCGCAGTGCTGCGCCGGTCGATTCAAGCCGCAAAAATGCCTGCTCAATCTCCTGTGACGAAGCCCCCAGCGCGTCCGCAAGAATGGTTGCGGTTACCGGTCCCGTATACATCATCCAACCAGTGACGCACTGAAGGAGGGCGTCTTCTCGCGACAAAACCGCTTCATTGAATTCGCCCAATTCCGTCTCAAATCGTGCCTGCGGAAAGATCGCGCTAAAGGCCTTCTTTTTCTCTGCAGCGACCCAGTAACATCGCCAGCCCACGTGCGCCCGTGCGGCGCGGTGATCCGCAATCAGCACGGGAAAGTGTTCGCGCCATCGTGGAAGAGATTCCGTAATCCTGCGTTGTAAAAACAGGCACGGTTCGCTGCCTGGCTCGGCTGATTGTGATTCCGAGAATACGATGAAACTCTGCAGCGCATCGTGTAATTCATCAGCGTCGCGCACATCAGGCCAGGCTTCCTCGCGCACGCTTGCAATAGCCGCAGGATCCAGCCGGCCCACTTCCGAGAGTACGGCTTGCGGCAGCGTACGCCGCATCTCGACGGCGCGTGCGCGACGCTCTTCGAGCGGTGCATCGTCCAGGTACGCGTACGGATTCGCATTCAGGATCTCATGAGAAAATTGAGACGGCACGGGCGTGTCAACGGCGACGGTCTGAATCGCTCCCGTGTCAATTGCGTGAAGAACACTTTTCAGACCATCGACATCCATAGCCTCGGTAAGCGCATCCTTCATCGCCTCGCGCACGAGGGGATGGTCAGGAATCTGAATGTCGCCAACGATGTTTTCCTGGCAGGCGAGCGCCTGTGGAAAGACGGCGGCGAGGAGATCATCCGAACGCATACGTTGGATCTGCGGTGGAACTTTTTTGCCTCCCTGAAAGCGCAGCAACGCCAGCGAGCGGCCCGCGGCCCAGCGCCAGCGGCTGGTGAAAATCGGCGAGGCCAGCACGGCCTGGGCTAGCAAATCCGCAACCGTGTCCGATTGCAGAAAATGAAAGACATCCGCCAACGGCAAACTGTGTTGTTCGCCGAGGGAAATATTCAGACCGTTATCCGTTGCCGCCGCCTGGAGTTCGAAATTGAACGAGCGGCAAAAGCGTTTGCGAAGCGCCAGGCCCCAGGCTTTATTAATTCTTCCGCCAAACGGCGCGTGAATCACCAGCTGCATTCCGCCACTCTCGTCAAAAAATCGCTCTGCCACCACGGTTTTCTGCGTAGGGACAGCACGGAGCACCGCACATCCCGCGACTACGTACTCGACGGCCTGCTCGGCGCCTGCGCGATCGAGGCGGCACTCATTCATCAGCCATTCAATCGCAGAATTGCGGGAAGCATCCGAACGTGAGGTTGCCGGCACCGCAGTTTCTGCGAGTGAGCGGATGCGCGCACGCAATTCGGAAACCTGCTCGGAAAGTTCCGCGGTCCTCGCCGGTGCTTCTCCGCGCCAGAACGGCACGTTTGGCGCCGCTCCGTGCGCATCTTCTACGAACACGGTTCCTGATTGAATTCGCCGAATTCGCCAGGAGGTATTCCCGAGCAACACGATATCACCGCGCAAACTCTCCACCGCGAAGTCCTCGTCCAGCGTTCCCACAACAATTCCCTCGGGTTCGGCGACCACCGTATACAGCGCATTTTCCGGAATGGCTCCCCCGCTTGTCATTGCTGCGAGGCGGCTCCCGCGCCGCGCGCGCAAGCGCCGATTCACGGCATCGTGATAGAGATAGGCGCCGTAACGTCCGCGCCGAGCGGAAATTCCGCTCGAAAGCACGTCGATGAGCTCATCGAAGCTCTCGCGAGACAGATGCCGGTACGGATATGCGCGCTTCATCAGGGCAAAAAGCTCATCTTCCTGCCACTCCGCCGCCGCACATTCCGCTACGATTTGCTGTGCCAGTACGTCCAGCGGGCATTCCGGAATCAAGATCCGATCCAGCAGACCGTGGTGAATCGAGTGCACCAGCGCCGCGCATTCCAGCAATTCATCGCGCGTGGTCGCAAAGAGCCGGCCTTTTGGCACCGCACCGCGCCAGTGCCCCGCACGTCCGATGCGCTGCAAAGTGACGGCGATCGAACGTGGCGACCCAATCTGGCAAACCAAATCTACCGAGCCAATATCGATGCCGAGTTCCAGCGAAGCCGTTGCCACCAGCGCGCGAATTTCTCCCGCTTTCAATTTGCTTTCAACTGCAAGCCGCCGAACCCGGGAGAGGCTGCCGTGATGCGAGGCGACGGCATCTTCGCCGAGAATCGAACTCAGCTGATGCGCCACGCGTTCAGCCAAACGCCGTGTGTTTACAAAAATCAACGTCGAATGGTGCTGCTGCACAAGCTCGCTGATGCGTCTGTAAATTTCATCCCACATTTCATTGGACGCAACTGCGCCAAGCTCGCTTGCCGGAACCTCGACCGACAAATCAAAGTCGTGTCGCTGTGCCACCTGCACGATTGTTGGCAATGGTCGTACGGCTCCAGAAAGGAATCGGCCAATGGTTTCGATGGGCTGCTGCGTCGCGGAAAGTCCGATGCGTGTTGCATGTTGGCCGGCGAGGGCTTCGAGACGCTCGAGGGAAAGCGCCAGGTGCGACCCGCGCTTGTCGTCGGCGACTGCGTGAATTTCATCCACGATTACCGTACGCACGGTACGCAACATTTCCCGACCTTTTGCCGCGGTCAACAGGAGGTAAAGCGATTCCGGCGTGGTCACCAAAATTTGCGGCGGGCGTTTCTGCATGGCGCGGCGCTCGCTCGCCAGTGTGTCTCCGGTGCGCACCGCAGTGCGAATTTCCGGCATCAAAAATCCGCGCGCTGCGGCCAGATGAAGAATTTCTCCAAGCGGGTTCTCCAGATTTTTCTGAATGTCGTTTCCCAGCGCTTTCAGCGGAGAGACGTACAGAACTTCTATTTCGTCGCGTAGCGCACCGCGAATGGCCTTTCGAACCAATTGGTCAATGCACGCAAGGAATGCCGCGAAGGTCTTGCCTGAGCCTGTCGGCGCGCTTATAAGCGTGTCATGACCTGCAAGAATGTGCGGCCAGCCCATGTGCTGCGGTTCGGTTGGAGTGCCGAATTTCGATACAAACCATTCCCGAATCACCGGATGCGCCCATTCCAGCCCCTTTGTGGCGGATGGCTCTGCTCTGTCTGTGGCAGTCATAAGAAATCCGGAAGCCGCGATTCAAAACACGCTACAATTTTCGCCGAAATCCCAAGGAGAAGAAAAGGGGAAAGTCAGTGCTCTGAAAATCGGAACTTTCTAATGGCGGAGGGTTGAATCCGAGAGTTTCCGCAATCTTTGCCCATCGCTCACGATGCGCTCGTTGTCGAGTGTCGCATCTCCGCATCCAGCGCGCGCAAAATGGACAGAGGATGCCGCGTCACCATAACCACGGGCGCGAGTGGCGAACTGGGCCGCTCGCTCCGATGCTGCGTAATTCGAGGGTTTCCTGAATGCATTGGCTTGCGAGCAGGACAAATTTTTTGTCAGCGGGCAATAAACGTGCTTTCACCCTTGCTTCATCATCCGTATAATTGTTTTTAGATTTGGATGTCAAAGAAACCTATCTTCCGCGCACGTCGTTTGCGCAGCCTATCCCGGCCTAAGCCTTACAGAAATCCTTCGCGTCGTTCTTTAGCCTCATCCCGTTCGGTTGGCGAGCCGTTGCTGCGGGCCCTTCTAGATGGCCTTCATGTTGGTGTCGCCAATGTTTCTTCTGCCGGTACAATTCTGTATGGCAACGCACGGTTTGCCGAGATTTTCGGCACGCATACCGGTGAGCTGGCCGATGCGCATTTTACGCAGTTTGTGCCCGTGAGCAATCTGCAGGAATTGCAACTTGCCCTCAGGCGTGGGATGAAAGGTCCAGCGGAGGGCGAACTGAAACTGGGCACGTCCTCCGGCGGTTCGCGCACGATCCATCTTTCACTAGCGCCTATAGATATCGATGGTCATCCAACGGTGATGATTACCGCCACCGACGTCACCCAGCTCATCGAGAAAAACAGGACGCTGCGCGCTACGGAAGAATCTCTTCGCGCTCTTTCCGCGCGCATTCTTCAATTGCAGGATCAGGAGCGCCGCCGCATCGCGCGCGATTTGCACGATATCACCGGCCAAGAACTCGCCGTCGTTGTTATGTTCTTGAATCAGCTTGCCAAAACTTTCGGAAGCCCTGGAGTGAATACGCGCGCCATACTCTTCGATGCTGTGAGTCTCGTGCGCAAGGTCGAAGATGAAATTCGCACGCTCTCCTACCTGCTTCATCCGCCGCTTTTGGATGAATTTGGCTTACGTTCTGCCCTCAATTGGTACGCAGAGGGTTTCACCAAGCGCAGCGGTATTGCTGTGACGGTGGACATCCCCCGCGATTTGCCTCGTCTCTCCAGTGAAAAGGAAATGGCGCTCTTTCGTGTGGTGCAGGAGAGCCTTACGAACGTCATGCGCCATGCCGACGCCTCGAAAGCAAGTATCCGCATTCGTATTCAGGGCGGGCGTATGCGTCTCTTTGTAGAGGACGAAGGCCGCGGCGTCAGCCCAGAGGCATTTGCCAAAATTTCTGAAGGAACTACCTGCGGTGTGGGCACGCAGGGCATGCGCGAACGCATCCAGCAACTGGGCGGCACACTGAAGTTCCGTGCCCGGCCGAGAGGAATCGCGGTCGTAGCAACTTTGCCTGTGGATGACCGCGACGCCGGTCCGCAAGTCGCATCGAGAGCACGCGGAAGCGTTCTGAGCACAGGATCTGCGGCCGCTGACTTTGCTGCTAAAGACAAAAAGCGCACCCTCATTGCGGACGATCACGATGTAACACGCTAGGATATTGGAACACCGCTCGAATCGGAGTTTTTGCTGACGTTGTTTCGCAGGAAGCGAACGCAGATCCTTCGGACGGCCTGAAACCGCTCTATTCTTGAGCAGCAATTTTAGTCAGCGGTTTTAAACCAGTTGGTTGCTCACCGTTGTCACGATCAGCCGTTCCAGGGCTATCCGATGCGCATGCTCGCCAACTCTTGATTTTGACCGCGCAGAGACTCATTTCAGGGCGAATAAGACCGCACATCGTGAGGATATCGTAACTCGGGCCGGAACGCTCCGCAGAGGGCTCCTAGGGGACTGAAGGCTAAGCTTTGCTCCAGTTCTCGCGAATTTGTTCCCGCTGCTCTTCGCTCATCTGAAACCAAGACTCCGCGAGATCTCGGACTTTTTCGAGCCATTTTTGCATTTCTGCATGCTTTTCTTCCATTAGTTCGCGCGACGCATCTCCCGGAACATAAATCGTCGGCGCAATCACGGCAATTGCGCGTGTAAACAAATGCGGCACCTGGAACAAATCCCAGGTTCTTTCGAAAGTGGTCGCCCGCTCCAGGCCCACATGAAACATGAAAATCGGCTGACCAGTTTTCCGGGCCAGCATCACCGGACCGGGCTTCGCCACATATCTCGGCCCACGCGGCCCGTCAATCGTAAACGCTACGTCATGGCCTTCCTCAAGCCGCCGCGCCATGACGGCGAGCCCCTTCAATCCTCCTCGCGTCGAGCTTCCCTGCGCTGTACAGAATCCGAGCCTTTCAATTACTTTTCGCGTCCATTGCCCGTCAAAATTGGTCGTGTTCATTACCACCACCCCACGGTGTCGCCACCACCAGGTGGCCGAAAAAATGCATCGGTGCCAGAACGTCCCGATCAAATGCTCACCGCGCTCGTACGCTTGCTGCGCGTGTTGCCAGCCGAGAATTTCAAAGCGCATCGTCGGTCCGATCGTGCGCATCGCTGCATACACGGTCCACGCGATCAGTGGAATCTGCATTCGCCGCCAGCGCGAGAGCTCCGGCAACCGCGTGTCGTAATGGATGTTGACCGGTTCCTCTTTCGCCTCGCTATCTTGTGAAGTTCGTTCATTCATCGCGGTATAGTATAGCAACCGAAGATGTCTGCTTTTGAAGCCCATGTCGCGTCGTGCAAAATCAGAAATTGCATCGCACAAATCTGCATCTGCGTTTTGACGCTGTTGATTTTCACCGCAACGCTCGCCGCGCAAACGCCGCCGCAATCCTCCTCTGCCCTGCTTGGCGAAGTGATCGGCGATGATATTTCGGTTGTGGGGCAATCCTCGGTTCTCGAGCGCCAGGGTCTCGAATCCATAACATTTGCAAACGGCAGCATCATCATCGTCCATTCCGGAAAAGCACGCGTGGAATTCTCGGGTGGCGGTGAGATCGATGTTTGTGGCCCGGCAAAATTCACTGTACTCGCCTCCGGCGAGGCGCTCACGATTGCGCTTAGCTTCGGACGCGTCCACCTACGCTTCAACCCCTTGCGTCCGGTCATCGTTTACACGCCTCTGATTCTCGCCACACCTATTTCAGTATCCGAGCAACCGCGCGACCTTACACTCGGCCTCACAGATTCTGGCGCAATGTGCTTTTACGCCGCACACGGTGCTTTTCGTTTGCAATATCAGCTCACCGGTGAATCCATCATCGTTCCCCAGCCCAGCGAGATTCTCTTGCAAGGCTCATCTTTCGCCAGCTTGCATGCGGCCACAGGCCAGTGCCGCTGCTCGTTCAACGAACCGATCGCGAAAACTCGCGCGCCTTGGTCGTCCCTGAACACGCCTACTTTGCCGCAGCGAACCCCCGTAAATGCACCCCCGATAAGTCCCCGTCCCTCAGTAGAGAGTTCGGCCGCAGCGGCATCTCCCTTAGCTTCACGTCCAACGCGACGGCCTTCGCCCAAAAATCAACACGAAACCCCAGTGATGCGCGGAACCTTTGCTCCTTCCGCACCGCAGCAACCCGTGCCTCCTGAGCAAGCCACCGCAGTCCGCACAGTTCCAAGAGTGACTCTCCCGCCAATCGGCTACGACGTAAAAGGTCCGGCGGGTGCGAGCGAGCCGCTCAGTGTTGCGACACTGATGCTCGCGAAAGAGGCAGTCATTCAGCCGCGATGGATTTTTCACGGCCTTATCATCGCGCCGGTAAAGAAAATCCAATCCGCCGGTATCCACAAATCACAGGCAAACGTAACGGCTCCCGACGCACCGCATCCGCAAAAACCTTCCAAGCTCGGCTTTTGGGCTAAATTGGTCGATTTTTTTATCGGCCGGAGAGCTCCCTGCGAGGGAGTTGGTTGCAGTTAAAGAACGGACACCCACAAAAGCAAATTGAACTACACGGAAGAAACTTGTCCTAGAAAGATCTTCCGAAAATCTTTTCTACATTCCCTCGTAATTCGGTCCGCCGCCGCCCTCCGGTGGTATCCAATCCACGATTTGATACGGGTCGGCAATATCGCAAGTCTTGCAATGAACGCAATTCGAGGCATTAATTTTCAATTTTGGCGTGCCATTTTCCAGCACCATTTCATAGACCGCCGCGGGGCAGTAATACTGGCACGGATTCCCGTACTCGCGCACGCAACGATCTGCACAGATGCTCGTGTCGTGCACTACCAAATGGCACGGCTGATCCTCTTCGTGGGCCGTCCCAGAGTGATATACATCCGTCAGCCGGTCAAACGTGAGCATACCGTCGCCTTTAAAGCGCGTAGACTGGTCTACAATTTGGCGTGGCCGGTGTAGTTTCCGAAAATCTTCAAAACCCGGGCGGCACCGCTCGGGATCCCTGAGTCCGCGCCCGCCGGTAGCAAGTTGTACTCCTGCGTGAAATAGTCCTGCCCAGAGTCCCCTATGAAATCCTTGATGGAAATTCCTCACCGCCCACAGTTCTTTCCTTATCCAGCTGGTATCCAATTTGTTTTTGTACGCGCTCATTGCCTGCGCCGAAAAATCTCCGGCGGCGAGCCCTTCGTAAATTGTTTCGGCTGCGAGCATCCCGCTCTTGATGGCCGTATGAATCCCTTTCAGTCGCTGCGAATTGAGCAAACTCGCTGAATCCCCGAGGATCAGAGTGCCCTTTACGAACGGCTGCGGCATCGAATACCATCCGCCGTATGGAACAGTTTTCGCGCCGTAACGCACCAGCTTTCCGCCCTCTAGGATTCTCCGCACAAAAGGGTGCGTCTTGAATTTTTGAAATGCCTCATGCGGATCGAACAGCGAATTCTGATATTCGAGACCTACCATCATTCCCAGCGAAGCGCGGTTGTCGCGCAGCCCATAAATCCATCCGCCGCCATATTTGTGCGAGTCAAGCGGCCAGCCGAGGGTGTGTGCCACAAATCCTGTTTCGATGCGCCCCGGCTGCACATCCCATAGTTCCTTGATTCCAATCCCGTAAATCTGGGGATTCACCCCGTCCAGATGAAAGCGATTCACCAGGCTTTTCGTCAGTGAGCCGCGCGGGCCTTCCGCTAGCACGGTGATTTTCGAGCGCAATTCGTAGCCTGGCGTAAAGTTGTCTTTCGGCTTTCCGTGTTTATCCACCCCCTTATCATCTGTAACCACTCCGGCGACTCCATCCTCTTGATAAATCAACGAGGCTCCTGCGACCTGCGTGAACACGTTCACGCCTGTATTTTCTACCAGCCTGCCGAGCCATTTCGTCAGCCGGCTGAGCGAAACCACGTAGTTTCCATGATTCTGTAGCGGGGGAGGAGTAATTGGCAGTTTCCATGCACGTTTTGCGGTCAGAAAATATGCAGCATCTCCGGTCACAGGCGTATCGAGCGGAGCCAATTTTTCGAAATCAGGAACCAACTCTCGCAGGGCGCACGGATCCATAATCGCGCCGGAGAGCTGGTGCCCTCCGATTTCTCGCGCCTTTTCCAGCACGTACACGTTTTCAGCGGACAGCGTCGGAGCCTTTCCGCTGCCATTGTGCTTTTCAATTAGGTGGGACAGATGCAGGGCGCAAGCCAGCCCTGCTGGTCCAGCGCCCACAATCAGGACGTCGGCTTCCAGCGTTTCGCGCTCTACAGGCATAACTGTTCATTGTAACAGAACGTGCCTGAGACCAAATTTATGGAATAGCGAAGGAATGCACTGCTAAGCAAGATCTTCACTGTAATACTCTCGGGATCAGTTCAAGCCGGGGAACCCTTCGCCTCGATGGTACATGATTTTGCCATTGAGGATCGTATAGATGACATGTGTCTTGAGAATATCGGCAGAAGGCTCGGTCATGATGTCGCGGTCGAGCACAACAATGTCGGCAAGTTTTCCGGGCGTCAAAGTACCCAGTTCCGATTCCTCGAACATACTGAAGGCGCCGTTGTAGGTGTAGGTGCGGAGAGCTTCCATGCGGGTCATTTTCTGAAATGAGTAGAAGGCGGTCTGGCTGGGGTCAAACCGTTCCCGCCGCGTCACTGCGCAATAGAAATTGGGCATGGTGTCAATCGGAATCACAGGTGCGTCGGTGCCATTTGCAATGACGGCGCGATCTGAAATCAGTGAATGCCACGCATAAGAATACGCGGCGCGCACCTTTCCGATGCGCTTCACCACGTACGGGCCGTCGTCACAGGCGTGCCCGGTCTGCATGGCGGCGATGACATGCAGTGCGTGGAAGCGCGGAATATCGGAAGGGAGCAAATGCTGGGCGTGGTCGATACGCCATCGGAGGTCAGTGTCCGCGGGATGCTCGGCCATGACTTCCTGATAGACGTTCAGCACTTCGTGGTTGGCACGCGTGCCGATTGCATGCACAGACATCTGGAATCCATCTGCGATGGCTACTTCGGCCATGGCTTTGATTTCCTTGATCGGCGTGACGTTGTAGCCGGAGGTCGAAGGCACGTCGAGATACGGTTTGAAGAACCATGCTGAGTGCGTACCCAGCGCTCCGTCGGAAAGGATTTCGCCGATTCCGCGCACCGTTAGGAAGCCGTCCTTTCCGCATCTGACAAGATAGTAATCCTTAAGATGCTCTTTGAGCGCGTCGACGGATTCTCCGCTTATCCAGGCGTCGAGCCGGAGATGCAGTTTTCCCTGTGCGGCAATCTCCTTGTAAAAGTCAATGATATGGAATGTCTCGCCCATATCCTGCCACGACGTTACACCATTCTCGAGCGCATCTCGTGTAGCGAGATTCACATATTGCAGGAGGCGTTTCTGCTTCTCGGTCGGGCTTTCTGCCGCGCGCGCCTTGTTGAGTACCGCATAGACGAGGTTCATGGCTTTGTCGCGTAGCATACCTATGGCGCGCCCGCTTTGGTCGCGCACGATCTGCCCGCCTGGAGGGTTTGGTGTATTCGGGCCGATGCCCGCGAGCTCCAGCGCCTTCTGATTCACGAAAATGGCATGACCGCTGGCGTGGCGAAGCAGCACCGGATTGTTGGGAGATACAGCATCGAGGTCCTTTCCCGTGGGCAAGCCTTCAAAGCTCGGTTGCGGGGGGTGGGTCCAGTGCTCTTGATGCCATCCATTGCCGATAATCCATTCGCCCGGCTTGGCGCGCTTGACAGCAGCGGCGACTTTAGCTACGACGGCACTCCAAGTGGGCGCCTGCGCGGCGCTGACGTCCAGTTCGCTCAAGTGCTCTCCGGTCGCGAGGAAATGGGCGTGACTGTCGATAAATCCGGGCACGACAGTCATGCCGTGCAGATCGATTAGCTTGGTTTTCGGCCCAATCCACTCCTTGATCGCAGCATTCGAGCCCACTGCGGCGATATGATTGCCAGCTACCGCCAATGCTTGCGCCTCGGGCTGGCTGAGCTGGACGGTAACGACCTTGCCGTTGTAAAGCACCAAGTCCGCTGAAGTACGCGCCGTTTTGTTGGGAAACGTGGAAGCCAATACCGTCAGTGCCAAACAAACTGCCACCGCCAGCATCGACTTCTGTCGCACGTTGCTTCGCATCATAATGGCCTCACGATTCGCGTTCCCGCCCCCGGAAATCGGGACCGGTGAAATCCGAAGATTCTATTCGGCATTCTGATGGTCGAGAGCATACGCCGGAGCATCACCCCGGGGCAACGTGACAGGCTTTATTTTGCAGGGACATTAAAGATGAATCGGGCCATCGCCGTCTCCGCGATTGAGGTGCACGTGCGGGAATTTAAGTGCGAATGGCTCCAGCAGTTCCGAGAGTTTACGGGAGGCGGCAAAAACACAGTTTGACGGGGCTCGAAGAAAACCGTTGTCGCGCAGTGCCGCAGTCCACGCCTCGTGGGATTGATTGGAGATAATCAGGTCAACTTGGCGCCGTAGCAGAAAATCGGTGCCAGCACGAATCACGGCGTGGGCGTTTTCGGGCGCCGAAAGGCAATCCACAATGGAAGCCACGCGCAAATTGCCAAAATGCCGATTATTTTGCATCTGAGTATCCAGCGCGATCATCCAGCCGACAGCCGCTCCTGAGGATTCGATTTTCAAGCGAAGGAATCGTTTGTTCGCCGAGGGATAAAGCAGGGCGAGTGCGTCGCGAGTACGGTCACCAATCATGGCATAACGAGCGTAGCAGCTATTCCATACCGAATCGGTCCAATCGCCAAACTCTGTGACCAGCGTCACAGCGACATTTGTGTCCACGTGCGATTTGGTGCGAAAGGATTGAGCGGCACGAATAGCCACATTGCCCAATCCAGTGAATGCGGCAGTGTCCGCAAGCAACCTCCTGAAACGAGATTTGCGCAGTTCGGACATGCCACGAAAGAAACGAAATGGACGGCCAACTCGAAAATAAAAAGGCACCAAGGCCATCTCCCAGCCGAGCGCCTTGAGCATACGCGGCAGCGGCTGCTCAGGTCCTCCCATGCCGAGCGCAAATAGGAATGGATACTGCTGGAGGGCAGTGCGAAGCATGTGCACGCCGACGTTAACATATGCTCTGTTGACAATACCCTCTGAAAGCGGGAAATGATAAAAAACGATGCACTGTTTTTGGCCTGAGAAAAAAAAATTCTGATGCTTTAGGGCAAAGGCGCCGCGCACTGCGCCGCCCTCCAGCGCCAAAAAATATTCCTCGAATAGGCTGCGGCCGCTGATTTTCGGGAGTGATTCGGGAGAGGGTTGCTCAAAAAAAAGAAAGTCGGAGAAGCAGCCTGCTTGCTTGAGACGTGCGTTGAACTGCTTGACGCTTTCGACCAAGTCCGCGGTGTATGGACGAATGACGATAGACATGAAAAGCGATTCAATTGGGAATTTTGGCCTCGAGAAGGGAAACAACATCGCCGATGGAGTGAATTTTATCCAGCTCCTCCGGCTGGAACTGGATTCCGAATTCCTGCTCGATGGCGAGAACGAGGTTTAACTGCTGGATGGAATCCCACGAGGCGATGGTTTTCGGGCTGGAATCTGCCGCAATGTCATTAGTGGGAACCTGAAAAATGTCTGCCGCGATTTGCCGGATTTTCTCGAGCACGATGCTCACTTTCTTACCTCATCATGAGAGATAATTTCGACCCACTGCGGCGGTTCGATGGATTGCGAACGGAGATCAAAACGCCAGCGGGAGCCTGTGTCGTTCTGTTCAACGATTTGAAATCCATGAGAAGGATAAAATTCGCGCGCGGGTGCATTTTTCTTGGTCGGAAAGAACCAACCGACGAGCTCGCGATTGCCTCTCTCTCTCGCGCGCTCGGCTAGAAATGAAAGAAGCGCGGTTTCGACAGAGCGGCCAATGACGCGACAACTGAGGAGAAAGGTGTCAATCTCGCAGACAAAATTCTTGTCGCGCGTTATGGCCACGCCAACAAGACCATTGTCAGCGAAGCGATCCGTGATGCGAATAGAAAAAACCTGGCAATCCGGGCGCGAGGCGAGATCGGAGATCTCCTGCTCGGAGTAACGCTTCGTCGTCAAATTGAATTGATTTGTTTTTTGCGTGAGCTGCGCGACACGCGCAAGAGTTGCGGACGAGACGAACGCCAATTCGGCTTGCTGGCGAAGGCTGCGAAGGAAATCATCGCGGGATGTGGCAGCTTGCTCGAGAGCAATCCTCTGCTTTTCGGCAACGTAGTATTTGGGACGGTCGCGATCTTCCGCAGAAAGCGCCAGGCGCTCGAATACAGGGCACGTACGAAGCGCTTCCGCGTAATCAATTGGATCTGTCGGAAGTTCAATGACGGTCATTTCCGGTACTTCCAAGCGGACGTGGCGGCGCTCGACCGGATTATCATCGAGGAGTGCGAGCGCATCGATTCCGATGTTCAGCTCAGCGGCAATCTCGCGCAAATTTTGCGGCTTGGCGGCCCAGTTGATGCGCATGGCTGCAAAATGCTCAGGCCGCAGCAACATGCCGGGGTGCTTTTCGAGCACCGCCATGGCGTCTTCGAGATTGTTCTTGCTGCAAATCGCCAGCAGGATACCGCGACGATAAAGGTCAAGAATCGCGCGCTGCAGGTTCTGAAATGCAACACCGGGGTACTCGACGCCGATTTGAATTCCGTCGAAGCCGTCTTCACCGACGATGCCTCCCCATAGCGTGTTATCGAGATCGACTACGATGGCCTTGGCCAGCTTACCGGCAAGCGGATGAAGGAAGCGCAACCACTCCTGCGCGAGATGCGTGAGATAGTGCGCAGCGATGGGCAGACGCATGGTGAGCCATTTTTTCTCATCGTGCCAATTGCGGCGGCCGTAGCGGGCGACCAGGCCGTCATAATCGAGGATGTAGGCGCCGCGAATCTCGCGAATGGCTTCCGCCAATCTTTCGTTCAGCAGAGCGATAACAGCGCGCTGGCCAGCCGCTGATTGAGTGTCGAAGATGCCCTGAACTGGAATCACGGGTTGTTCAAGATTATGTATGATCAAATGAGCGCGGCTGTTTTTGCGGAAGGCGCGCGCCCAGGTTTGCAATTCGGAAACGACGCGTTCGACCGCGGCAGTGGCCTCATCGGGTTCAAGATCGGCGAAATCACGCCAGAGTTCCGGGGCGATGTCGCGCGTCTGAACGGCGAGAATCACAGCATCAGGTGCAAACGCGTACATCGAGCTCTTGTCGTCGAGGATTTCCTGTGCGTAAGCGTTGAAGTCGCCAACGTGCACGGAAAGATCAAAGCCGGAGACGAAAGCTTCGGCTTGCAAAAGTGAAACAATTGGTTCAACCGTGTACGAGCGGAGGATCGCTAATTTGTAAGGCTTGAGAGCCAAAAGCCCGCGCAGCTTGCCAAAGCACGAATTGACGAAAGCAGCCGTGGAAGGGCTGCGGTCGCGCCGCCAGAAATCACTGAGCGCAACGTTCGCTTCGTCGGCTGCGCCAGACGCAATCAGGTCGGTTATTTCGTCGCGTGGTCTAGAAGCTTCCATTGTCAGATTTCAACTCTATTGCGCTAAATGCAACTCTGACCAAATTATAGCATCCACCTAAGCGGAATGGATGCGGCCGCGGCCGACGCAGCTAGCGCTTTGCTTCAAGAAATTCGATCAGCAAGCGGTGCTTCGTGTAAACCCATGCGATGCGCCGGCCACCGAAAGCCACCGCCGGCATAGGAGGTCGCACGAGTTTTGCACCAAGGGACTGTATGTGCTCGAGATGCTTGTCGAGGAACATTACTTCATAGCAGACGTGATGTAAGCCTCCTCCCTTTTTCAAAAAGCCAAGCACCGGGGAATCCGGCGCATCGGGCTCAATGAGTTCGAAGAGCGCATCGGACAGACCAGGACCCTTCAGAAACGTGACGCGAACGCGCTGCAGCGGATCGACGAAAATTTTTCCATCCCAAGTTCCCGAGAGAGATTCAGCGAAATCAGAAGCCGTCTCGCTAATCGAAGCGATCACAAAACCGAGGTGATGAAGGCGCTGTCCAGTTCCGGGAAGGATGTCGACGGAATGGGGGGCGTTCGGTTCCGAGCGTTTCATTGGGCGTCTCTAGTTGGCGGCGAAGTAGTATCGTTTACCGCCGGCTGAAAAATCGAGCGGCCATCTTCACTTTGCGCGGCGGTTCGGCGGCTGCGCGCAAAGACTCGCCGCAAAAACGAGTGGGCTCCGCGCGCCGCAGTCACCCAGGAGGTGTGCGTCTCCGCGAAACGCAAAGCCGCGTAAAGAGCAGGGCGATTGACCAAATCGAAATAACCTGCTGAATAGACAAGGTCGGCGCCGAAGCCTTTTTTGAAATTGTAGACACCATAGCCGGGATTCCCCTCCACCGGGGGATACTGTGTTCCCGCGCCGACCATGTCGTAATGAGAGCATCCGAGTGCTCGCGCCCACTGAATGGCCGCCCAGTGTAGAGCTTCGTTCGCATAGGCCTGGCGCGCCGACCAATCGAAGCCACCGTATAAGTAATGGCATGCTGATCCGAACCAGCCACAAAGAATTCCGGCAACGGGCTTTCCATCCATAGTCGCGATGAAGAGAGAACCACGGCCGGTCTGAAGCAAATGTCTGTGAACGTTCCAAAAATAATCGAAATCGCGGACAGCAAATCTCTGCCGCTCGCTGCTCTTGAGAAGCAAACCGTAAAACGCTTGCAGATCGAGGAAGTCAGAGCTTTTTTCGATCTTAACACTGCTGCGCTGCGCGCGAAGAATGTGCTCGCGGTGCTTCTTCCGCATGCGGTGCAGCAGGTTTTCCTGATTGCCGCGAATATCGATGATCATGTTGGCCCGTGGAAGGTTCCAAAGCGACCACTGGTCGGGAAGACCTCGGAATCCGCTGGAGACAAGCAACCGCCTTTGCGTCTCGTTCGAATCATCGAAGTGTCCCTCAACTCGCAAGACAATCGCGTGTCTTTCTCTGGCGAATTTGCGCGCCCACTCGGCGAATGCTTGGATGATTTCGCCGTCCGAACTATTGCCTGCTATTCCTGAAGACGCACAGAGTAAAGACGCGCCCAAAGCCGGAATTTGTCTTTCAAAAATCTGAAGCGCGGCGCAGGGGATGCCATCGTTGTCGACAAGCACGCGCCACGGACGCCATCCAATACGTGCGCGCGTCTCGCCCCATTCCCAGGAGTGGTAAAGCCTGCCGCCCAATGCGAGCACTGCGCGATTCCAAGTTTGAGGATCTTCCTGAATGCGAATTCTCAATTCGAATCACCCACGCCGAATATGGCAAATAGCATATTGAATCCAACTGCTACATACATTGAAGAAAATCGGGTCATGTTTTCCTGGAGCGCAGCAAGAAAATGCTGGTAGGGTCAGGAACAACAAAATGCAAAAGCATGCGAATCTCCCGGACAGAATAGCGTGCGAATAGAAGGAACAAAAATAGAAGGCCTAAAAATATTCCAAAGAGAAGGTAAGCGGAGGCCGATCCCAGATGAAATCCCAAAACCGGCAATCCAACAAGTACGATGAGTGCGGGCAGGTAGGTCTTCATATAGTGATAACGAAAAGGCGCGTTGCGGCCGACGAACCACAAATTCAAGACGTGGTATCCGAGTTCGCCGATTCCCCAGCTCAGTACGACTCCGGCCAACTGGAACAAGTGCCAGAGGGGGAAAAAACAAAGCAGAAACAGCGCGATACGCACAGACTTGGAGATCGCGTCGCATTCAGGTTTGCCGATAGCGCTCAGAATATTGCCGGTGATCCAGCCGACGCCGCCGATGACTCCGAAAGGCACCGCGATCCACAAGGATCTTTCGAGCCCCCAATATTTGGAGCCCAGCAGCAACACAATCGGATGCGCAAAAAATACGAGCAAGCCCGCAACGAAAATGGATGATGGCACCACGATACGGACGGAAATTTCCGCGAGCTCCTCTGAGGATCGAAGATCGTTTTGCGAGAGAGTGTTTGTGAGCGACGGAAGGAGGCTATCGAGAAAAAAAGAAACTACCTTCAGAACTGGGAGCAGAAGGCTCATCAGGGCAACATATTTCCCGAGCACTGCCAAACCGCCAAAATAGAGGAGGAGCAAATAATCGAGCCTGCCGCTGAAAAAATTCAGAATACTGGCGCTTTGCAGGCTGAGTGTGTAGCGCCAGAAGCCTTGTGGAAGAAAGAAACGAGTTCCGGACCACGTAAAACCGGGGTTAAGGCGCAAAAATCGTCGAATGGCGACGTATCCTACGAGAAGGACAAGCGAGAGATAGGCTCCCCAGATGATGCCGGTGTAGTGCTCCTCAAGAATTTGCCGGGCAGCGAAAAACAGAAAAACGTAAACGGCAAAAGAGCCGATGGTCACGATGCGATCAAATCCCTGGGCCCACTTCAGTTGGAGCATTCCTTTCAGAGCCGCAAGGGAGGAAGAGTAAAGGATGTAAATTGGAGAAAGGTACAGCAGTAGGATCCAGAACGGGCCGGTGTTACCTTTACCAAAAATATAGCGCAGGCCGGCAGGCCAGAGCGTGGCGGCAATGAGCCAGGGAATGAGAGTTATGCAATTCACGACAAAATAGGAAGCAAAAAAAGACACGCGATTTTCAGTGGTGAGCTCAGGAATAAATTTGATCAGCACAGCGTTTCCGCCGAGAAACAGAAAAACGGCAACCGCAGCGATATAAATCTGCAAGAGGCCGTAGGTGCCGATGACCTCGGGCGAGACGCGCGCGAGAATGATGCTCGTGGCGAAGCTAAATGGAACGGTGAGAGCGGAGAGCCAGAAAGTCCAGCGCATGCCCGAAACTATCGAGCGGCGCATCTCCGCAGAAGCGTCAGCCAGAAGCTCAACTCGCGAGATGGTTGGATCAGCCATCGAAATGATTGTCACCTGAAAGAACGCCGGACCTCAGAGCGAATTCTCGTCGTGGAATCGGAACCCTAAATAGGCGATCCGCTAACATGCGCGAAATAAACAATCCAGCCACTAGACGAGCGGGCGTTCGCGGTGTTTTTTCAACCGGAGCGCCAGGCTTGGACGTTCAGAGGTGATCGCGTCGACGCGCCGCCAGCCCGCGCGTGACACTCTGGTACGCTCCAGCGATTTTATCCCTAGCAGGCCGTCGCGAATCCCCAATAAGAATTTCTCCGGATGTCTCGCGCGCAAACTGAAAAACGCCATCATAGCCCAGTGGTAGGCAAGATAATTCCAGCGCCGGAGGCCGGAATAATCCTTTAGGGCGATCCACAGATAATTGCGCGTATAAAAATAAAAGTTGCGGCCGCTGCCGCGCGTCTCGCTAGACATTTCATGCCTTACTCGGATTTCCGGCCGGTAAACGATCTTCATGCCCGCGTCAATCATGCGCAGCGCTAGATCCCATCCTTCGCAGCCAATCCACAGGGGCTCGTAGTATCCGCCGGACTCTTGAAAACTGTCGCGGCGAAATGCACACGCGCCCTCAGGAATGAAGCAGGTATCGAATTCCGTGTCGCAATGATCCCAATAGCTGCGAGGATGGCACCAGTCGCGCAGATGTACTTTGCCGGTATCCCCCTGAAGGACTTTGAAGACGATGCAATCTGCATCGGGCAAACGGTCAAACGCAGCGCGGATTTTTTCCAATTCGAAGGACGAGTCGAAAGCCACGTCGTTATCAATCGTGACGACGATTTTGCCCTTCGCCGCAGCCACCCCACGGTTGCGTCCCGCGCAGCCTATATTTTTGGGCAGAGCGACAAGATGCACTTCAGGAAAATTTCTTTGAACAAATTCAGGCAGGCCGTCACCCGAGCCATTGTCGACGACAATAATTTCGCGAGGCTCGTAAGATTGGGCGCGCGCCGATTCGAGCACGCGAACAAGACTAGCGCGGCGGCGATAGCTCAAAATTACGACACTGATGACCGGCTTGCTCATTCGTTAAGCAAAATGCGTTCTCAGAAATACATGCCAACTGGAGATAACGTCCGCGCGTAGTCTCCACCACGGCCGAAACTCATTATTGTTTTGCGCAAAATGTACAGGGAGGAGTTGCTCAAGCGGCTCAACTGCCTCGCCGACGACGCCCTCGGTCAAAATCGCCGGCAATTTGAAGTACAACTGCGCCGCAACGGCGTAGATCAAATAGCGTGGGCTTCCCCGGAAGGTCAGCCGCGAGAGCCTGCGTGCAAACGCCGGCTGCCTTCTCACAGACGGCATTAACGCCAATTTGGCCCACCCAACGATTTTTTCCTTCAGCGGTTGGTGTGCGAGCACGGCGCGCAGCACGGTCTCATCCGGAGCATCAGCGCCCACGCTGGAGCGGCCGAATTCGGCGGCTTCCCATCTCCAAATTTCGTGAATCAACGGCACAAAATCAATCAAGGCTGCGCGCAAGTCCGCGCGAAAAACCTCTACGTCAGCGGTCCGTAGGCGCACCCCAAGCGGGACAGGAGCGTTGTTCGGATCCAGCTTAAATGCGGTACATGCGGCCACCCTCTGAGCGATAAAGTGGAGGAATTTCATTCGGGGGACGGATTCCATTTCAAATGCCCACCTGGAGAGAGCGTCGGCGCGCGCGGCGTAGGTGTCCTCATAGCGCCCCGCAAAAATGAGAAGCGTAGTGGCCAAGTCGATGTGACATTTGATGAGCTGATAGTAGAGGCGATCAAGCTGGTCGCGACTGTACGTGTTGATTTGATCGCTCCATTCCAGTTGCTCGATGATGCGATTGTTGAGCATGCGCCAGGCATCCCAGTGTGGAATGGATTCTCGCGAGAGTTTTGGAAGCGCGGAGAGCACGGTAGGGTCACCCCAGACCGTGCGCCCGTGTGTGAGGAGTTCGTAGCCGAAAATTTGAGGCCTGAGAGAGTAAAAGTATTGCGGTTCAACGGCGCGAAATTCCAAATCGCATTCGATGCCACGGGATTTCAGCTCCGTTCGGAGATGCTTTGCGTGAAGGTCGAGTTCGCTTTGCAAAGAGGCACGGTTCACGCCGGGAGTAAAAACCACCATGTATTCCATATCTCCCAAAACGCGGATGCGCTCGCCGGTAATCAGCACCGATCCTTCGTTGCGGGCGAAGCTGCCGGTGACGATAACAGCGCGCGGCTGCGTGCTGAGGCGGCTGACCAGGAGATCCGAAACCTCCCGCGCCAGCGATTCCGAATGCATCTCAGCGGCTAGCAAAGTGCCCGGGTTGGTAGTCGATGGTGACATCACTAGCGATAACAGGCGCGGTCTGCGGCTCCTTAACGATTCTCGCGCGTGCGCGAGCGAATTGCTCCAAAGGAATCGAAATGAAAACGACGATCCAGAAAAGTTTAAGGTATTCGGCGGAGAGGAAAACGTCTCCGACAACGCAGGCGAGCACTCCGCATTGCAAGCCTGCAGCCATGGGAAAAAGAAATTTGTCGCCGGAACGCAACGTGAGTTTCCGCGCTATTCCCAAGGCGTGAAAAGTTTCCCAGAAAAGCCAGAGAAACAGGAGCAGCGCGGGGATGCCCTGTTCTGCGGCAATCTCGAGATAGGAATTGTGGGCAATCTGATGAAAATTGGGGTCTCCAGAGTATTGCCCGAGAAGGGGTTTGAACAGTCCCAGACCGACGCCGAACAGTGGCTTGGCCTCGATCATCTTTAATCCCGCTTCCCATGCTTTTTCGCGCGTCTCTGTGCCCATTTTGTCGCCCGTCTCAGGGTGAAGCAAACGCTGAAGAGGGCTGCGCGGAACGATGAGCATCGGAACAGCGACCAATAAAAAGAGCAAAGCAAAATTCCGCACTTTGCGTTTCGAATGCCATACTAGAAAACCAAGACCGGCGATCAAGCCGAGAAAGCCGCCGCGCGAAGAGGCCAGCGCGACAGCGGCGGAGACCAGAAGAAACATACCGAGAATTGCGAGGCGGTAGGACTTCACGCGGAGCTCGCGCACCCAGTAATAGCCCACGGGCAAAATTAGGAGAGCCGCAAGCGTGTAGTAATTCGGGTCGCCGACGGCGACACTGGGACGGAGGTCGGCGTACATGGAATGATATTTCTGATATTCGCGAACCATGTACAAGGCACCGAACGCCAGCCCGCCGAAGGCCCACACCAGAGACCACCAGATTTTTTTGGGAGTGTCGACAATAGTGAGCGTAACGAAGAACAGGACGAGGAATGAAATGTAGCTGAAAGCCGGGTCCGCAGCCCAGGCACTTAGCGCTCCGGTTCTCATGTACGACAGCAGCCCCCATAGACACAACACTAGGAACAACACAGAACGCCGGGTAGCAAAATAACGAGGCGGCTGCTTCCGCACGCCCAAATAGATAATTGCGTATACGGCGCAAACCGCGCCTATGCCCTTCACCAGCGTGAGCGCACCGAATCCGCGATCAAAAAAATGCTGGTGATAGAAGGGCGAACTGAACATCAATATGTAAAAGAAAATCATGATGTGACGAGCGCCTTCTTCCTGATTGTTTGCCGGCGTGCAGCGAGCAATCCTTCATACAATGCCTCGGTTTGTTCGATCTGCTGTTCGAGGGAGAACATTTCACGAGCCCGGTGCTTTGCGGCTTCACCCAAACGTTTCCGCTGTTCCGGATCTTTGAGCAGCGATACGAGCGCGTCGGCGAGCGCGCGGGCATCACCCGGAGGGACAAGTATGCCAGTATTCTGGTGGACAACAACTTCACGCGTGCCGTCAACGGCGGTTGCGACTACCGGTTTGCTCATGGCGGCCGCTTCGATAGGCACGAGCGGCATGCCTTCATAAAGCGACGGAAGCGCAACAACATCGGCCAGGTCCATCCAGTTCATCCACTCGCGACGGTATCCCAGGAAACGTACGCAATTGTCCAGCCCAGCCAAACGGACTTGCTGCTCGAGTTTGAAACGCAGCGCGCCATCGCCAACAAAGAGCGCTTTTGTGCTGGGAACGCTCGCCAGAATTTCCGGCAAAGCCTCGATCAGATACCGGTGCCCTTTTTGTTCTTCGAGACGGCCGAAAACGCCCACGACCGGATCATCACAGCCGATGCCGATTTCCCTCCGGAGGCCCTGCCGTCTTTGCACGTCGGGCACAAATCCATTCAGGTGGCGGCCGTTGCGAATTACGAGGACTTTGCGTGCGTCGAACGATTTTTCCTTCAACAGGAAATCACGCGTGGACTCTGAGACGGCAATGGTCGCCTGTGACCAGGCTTCGATACGGCGATCAATCCAATACTGCCTGCTGAGCCATTTTTGTCGCCAGGCTTCGCGGCCGTGGCAAGTATGGATCACTACGGGAACGCCCGCGAGCCGCGCCAGAGGGATGGCGCTGGTTGCGGCGCGAATCATGTGCGCATGGACGATATCAATTTTCTCGGCGCGCAAATAAGAAACAAATTGCCGCGCGGATTGCCATTGGAAGGGGCTGGAAACGTGCAGCGCAACCGCGCTTGCATCGCCGACCCGCCAGTCGTTACCGAAGGCTTCGAGCAACGGTCGCGGACAAACGAGGTAACTTCGGAACCGGTGCTGATCCAGTCCCCGCACGAGCTCCAGAGCGACCTCTTCAGCACCGGAACGCACCGAAGAAACCAGGAACTGCAGCACGCGAATTCGGCTATCGCTGGACATGTATCCCACTCGCCAGGTTTTCTGCCCAGTCCTGCATTACTTCGTTAACGTCAACCAGTGTGCGCACCGGCTTTGACGGCCGGAGATTGCTCAGAAAAATGGCTGATGAATACGGGTCATCCGGATGGAAGCCGTGCATTCCTTCCGGCGCCTTTTTGCCGAAAAAACTCGGCTCAATCAGGACGCCCGGATTCATCAGAAAAATGATCTCGCCTTGACGATTGTCTGAGAAATCTATTCCCAACCGCCTTTTCTCTGCGTCGCTGAGAATATGGCCGCAAGTTTGCTGGTTCAGCCGCGCAATGATTTCGGCACGCGCTTTTTCATTAAAAAACCAAAAACGCGCCATGGTCGAATCGTATAGCGACAAATAATCGCGGGGCATCTGAAACCCGAGCTGTTTGATCTGGCCGACTAGGTCGAATCCGCCTTGCTTCGGCGTCATGCCATGGTCCGAGAGAACAAAGAAAGCGACTTCACCATCGACACGGAGCGCCTCTTCGTACACTTCGCGCAGCCATTTCTCATACTTTGCGAGTTGCCGTTCCACGCCCTCGGCATCGCGGCACCAATTGTGAAGGTAGGCGTCTAACTCCGATAGATAGAGAAAATAAAAATCGCACTTTTTTTGGCGGATATCTTTGCACGCTGTGCGCACGATTTCCTCATCGCGCATCTCGTGATACGAATACGTGCGGTAAGAAACGCCCAACTCTTCGAGCGTGTCGAAAAGTGAAGAAGGCACTCCGCCGGGACGATAAATGTCTTTCTTCTCGCAGATGTCGAAATAGGGCAGCAATTCAACGGGCACCCCATAGATCTGAAAATATCCGCCGAAACGGCTCATCTTCTGCGAGACGATTCGAATTATGCGGCGCGTCACGCGGTGATTGAGAACGGATTTGGGCAGGAAAGTGAACCAACGCACCCATCGGAACGGCGAATGCTGAGGGTCGTAGAAAAACAGATTCCAGTGACCCGAATCTTTCGGCATTTTGCCGCTCAGCAGCGTGGGAATCGCGCCGGAACTGAATCCCAGAACAGTTCGGACTTCAGTGCGATACTCGAGAATGTCCGGCATAATCGGGCGATCCTTGACGTAAGTCCAGCCCAAAGCATCAATGAGAGTAATGACAGCGATCATTTAGTTTGTTCCGTCCTTGCCTGCTGGCTTCCGTGCAATCCCCAGGACGGCAGCGCCGTGCCGCGGCGTGCCGCGAAGGTCCAGATGTCCCAATGCCTTCAATAACGGAAAAAGTGCCATGTAAGCGATCGGATTGGGCTTGCTGTCTCCGATTGAGAAGAACAGATCGAAGCACAGGGTGCCAAAAGGCCCGTAGGTGTGGCGGATCTGCACGGGCTCGGTTCCTGTTTCTTGAAACAGATTTTGCAAATCAGTGGTCGAGTACCCATCACGCACATGGCCGTACTCCGAGGGATGAAACCCGATCCGCTTTTCGCGCCATGCGACGGTCGCCAGATGCTTTGGCTGCGGCACCGAGGGCGAAGTAATCACAAGATAGCCACCGGGCTTAAGCGCGCGAGTGAGGTTCGCGAAGGCTGCGCGATCATCTTCAATGTGCTCCATCACGTCGGAGCAAACGGCCACATCGAATTCGTTTGCGAACGGCAGCTTGCAAATATCGGCGCGCAGATACGAGACGTTTTGCAAATTCACGCGTTTGCGAATCCGTTCCGCCATTTCAATGCGATCCCCTTCAAGCTCCAGTCCTACGAACACCCAGTCCGGGTTTTGCTCGCCCAGGTAGGTGAGCAAATCCCCGCGGCTGCAACCCGCGTCGAGAAAGCGGACGCGTTTCCCATTGAGCGGAAGACTCTGCACAGAGCGCAATACGTGCTGCAGGCGAATCCAGCCGGGAACATGCGGCTCGCCGAGAACCGAATACGCAACGCGCCGCTTCCAGTCCTTCTCCGCATATTTTTTTCCTTCACCCAATCGCATTCTGGCTGCTCCTTTTTACAGTCGTGGCGGGCGAGTCAGCGAAAGGCTGGGCTGGCCGGCCGTCGTCCATTCGGAAGTCCGGTTTTACCGAAAAATCCGCCGCGACTGCCACCGGAGGCAGTCCCATGCGTTGCAGATGTTCGCGGAAAGTCGTGCAGGCAAAATCGAAGAGAATTCGTTCGATTTTTCCCAGAGTGCTGCTCAGATTTACATACGATTTGAATCGTCGTGAAATCTTCATTTTCAACCGTGGATGCGCTGGATCGATTTCGCGGGGATGAACGTAAAAAATCACCGGCCGCCCCGACGTAGTCACCTGACAAGCCATTTTTCGGATCAACGAGTAAGGAAACAGCCGCAAATAGCCGCCTCCGAAAAAGCACATACGCCGGCCCATGCATTCGGCCAGCGTGATCGGGAATTCGACAAGATCGCCAGCATTCGTGAGGACCACGTAGGGATGCAGCGGCGCCTCGGGCAAGCCGCCGTGTCCTCGTTTGCCGGGGAAAATGGAAGAGTCGTAGCGGTAACCGGCTCGAGCGAGCTCTTCGAAAAACCACGGCGAGTCTTTAGTGCCCGAAAATCCGGCGGCGCGGTACCCTTCCACGCGCGACCCAGACAAATCCTCGAGCGTTTTGCGCGATTGCTCCGCATCCGCGCGAAATTCGGACGGCGTCATCTGAAATGCCAGGCGATGCGCCCGGCCGTGAGAAGCAATCTCATGCCCGCGCTTGGCAGCTTCGCGCACCAGATGCGGAAATTGCTCTGCGACCCAACCCAGGAAAAAACACGTGACGCGAACGTTCTGTTCATCGAAAAGATCCAGCAGCTTCAGGAAGTTGCCTTCGACGCGCGCCGGCAGTTTTGCCCAGTTTTCTAGCGGTGGCGCAGCAGGAACATCAAGGATGTGATACCAGTCCTCAACGTCCACGGTAAAAATGGCCGGAATTCGCGAATTTTTGCTCGGCGCTTTCATTTTGGAACCGTTTGTTCCTACGGAATAGCCCGCACGATGTGCGGCCCAATCAAATTGGCAACGCCCAGCGGCAGACGCTTCCACGTTTCCACCGCAATGCGGAAACGAGGATTATCCGGACGCATCTGTGGTAACGACTCGCCCGGCTTCAGCCAATAGCACCACGGCAACGGAATTTCCTCGCAGTTCCATTGTGCTTTGAAGCGGTGCGTGCCGCCTCCGGGGGTACAGCGGCCCAAATCCACGCGGCGGAAACCGTTTTGCATGGCCCATTCGAGCGCAGTCCAATAGAGCAGCACCGAAGAATATTTTTTTCGGCCCTCGGGTGTTGAGGCGATCCACGGGAGCTCGACGCGGTCACGGTAGGTCGTAATGAACGTGGCGGCAATCGGTTCTTTTCCATCGCGAATCACCAAAATATGGGTGGTCTCGGGCGCAACTTGCATGAAATTTTCAAACCATTTCCGCGGATATACTGGCGTCCCCAAATTACGCATGTTGCACGAAAATACGCGATAGAAATCTTTGTTGAGATCCCCTTTGCCCCATTCCGCGTTCAGACCCTGCTTGCGCGCGCTGCGAATTTTGTTGCGCAAACGTGACCCCAGAGAGTTGAAGAATTTCTCCGGCGTCTCCGCCAGCGGGACTTCCATCAGAACTTTCGCTGTGCTGCTGCGCCACTCACCGTGGAGCGGTTCAGGCTGACGGAGCTCAATGCGGCTAGCGTTCAAGCGGCGCGCAAGCTCCTCAGATTTTGCCGCAAGCTGCGAGTGCGCTTCCGGCGTGTCCGCGAGAATGCCTCCGTACGAAAAAAAAGGCATCGAGACCAAAAACCGGCCCCAAAGCAAGCTTTTGATTCCCGCAAGCGGGAGCACGCCGCAGATTTTGCCTTGCTCCTTTGCAGCGAAATAAAAAGTCTCGTGCCCGTAGGTTTTTTCAATCAACCCCTTCCAGCGCCAGCGGTGGTAGTTCGATGCGCGCGGATTGGCCTCTACGTACGCGTCCCACTGCCCAGAATCGCAGCACAATTCCACGTTCATGTCTTTTCGACTCCCACTTGCCGCGCCTCCGGGCCGCGCGAATGCGCCGCCACATCCCAAACGGCAAAGCGTTTGCCGGAGATTGTTTCGAGCAAACCCATCATGGCAGCGACATGCACCAGCATGTAATAGTACGGAATGGCTATGACGCCGTGAACTTCACGCCCGAACCGCTCCGCAATCATTCCCCCAATCGCCAGCGCGTAAGCAGCAAGCTGCAGAATCAAACAGGCGAAGAAGAATCGCGAATGCGCCAGCAGCGCGCTCGCCATGAGCAATCCGGCCAGCGGAATTGGCGCGAGCCAGCGGAGGAGTTTGCGCGAGATGAATTGCCATCTGCGCAATCCGCGCATTGAACTGCGTAGCCTCCAGAATCCCAGCGCTCCCTGCGCACAAATCCGTCGCTTGCGCTGGAACTCTTCGTGCGAAGACTGCGTCGCCTTCTCGAGGGACCGCGCGGAAGGTTCGCACAGTACGGCGTATCCGGCATTCCCAATGTGCAGCGGCAATTCCAAGTCATTCGCCAGTTCCGGCACGAGCGGCACATAAAGTTCTCGGCGAATACAAAAAATGGATCCATCGCAAACCAGCACGGAACCGATGCGGCTCTCCAGATTGGTGATCATGAATTCGTATTCGAGATAGTTCGTGGTACCCGCGGCAACTGCCAAATCTTGGCCGTCTTCAATGGTCTTTTCCATGCCTGTCACGCAGCCCACGCGCGGGTCGGCGAAATGCCGCGCCATCTGGCGCAGGCAATTCGCATCGATGTGCGAATTGGCGTCGGTGAAAAACAGCAAATCGCCACTCGCCAGTTGGGCTAACCTGTTCAAGGCCTCGTTTTTGCCGACGCGCTTCTCGATACGCACGTACTTCAGCCGCGGATCGCGCATGCTTTCGAGAATCTCGTCGGTGTGATCCTCAGAGGCGTCGGAAGCGACAATTACTTCGAGCCGGTGCGCCGGATAATGCCATTCCAGAGTCTCACGGACTTTCCAGGCGATATCCTTTTCCTCGTTTCGCGCCGAGATCAGCACGGACACACTGGGGGAAAATTCGTTGCCCCCGGGGCGACTGTTGAATTTTCGAAACAGCCCCAGGAACCACAGACAAACCGCGTATCCGCCGTAAACGTAAAACAGCCATGCGGCACAGGCCCAAAATACAATCTGGAGGGAAGCATTCATCGCGAACCGCGACCCAAGAGCAGAATCTTGATGGTCTTGAAAAGGATCAGCAAGTCTAGGCCAATCGAGATGTTCTTGATGTAAAACAGGTCATAGGCAAGTTTTTCTGTGTTGTCCTCAATCGTTGCACAATATCCTCGATTCACTTGCGCCCACCCGGTTGCGCCGGGCTTCACCGACCAGCGCTGCCGGTAAAAGGGAATTTTCTCCAGGCATTCCTGCTCTTGATTTTCGACAAAGGGCCGCGGGCCGACAAAATGCATATCCCCGCGCAGAATGTTTATGAGCTGCGGCAATTCATCAATGCGCGTACGCCGGAGCCAGGCGCCCACCCGTGTGAAGCGGCCGTCAATTTTCTCCGCTGGACGAAAGTTTTCGTCTTTTTCAACGCCATCCACCATCGTGCGGAATTTGTAGAGCGTAAAAAGCCTTCCCCCCTCGCCCACCCGCTTCTGCCGAAAAATGATCGGCCCCGGTGAATCCAACCGAATGGCAATCGCTGCGATAGCCATTATCGGGGCCGTGATAATCAAGCAGACGAGCGAGATGAACGTGGAAACAACCCGTTTGTAGATAAGCAGAGGCCGGGAGACGTAAAAACTGGGTGAAAACAGCAGCCAACTGAGCCGCAGAGATTCGAGCGGCACTTTTCCGGTAATGGCCTCATAAACTTCCGCACCATCCTGCACTTGTATTCCGCTCGACTTGAGCTGCAGCAGAGCTTCTACCGGCAGTTTGCCTCGTCGGTCACCCATGCCCACAATGATGCGGCTAGCACGGTACGATTGTACTTGCCGCGACAGCGACTCAAATTTTTCCGCTTCTGTCAGGCTGGCGTAAGGTTTTTCTGCGTCTTCGATCTCTCGCAGATGCGCTGCGACACGGATTCCCAGTTCTTTTCGCGACTCGATTTCTTCGATCAGATTTTTCGCCAGTGGCCCGTCGCCGAGCACCAGCGCGCGCTGGGCGAATTGCGGCATCGTGTTCACCACCAGAAACAACCGCCGCCAGGCAAACAGGAGAAACGCAACCAGCACGAATCCGAGCAGGAAAATGCCGCGACCCAGTTGGAGCGGAGGGAAAAGAAAATACAGCAGCGCAAGCATGATGCATACCGTCCCCAGCACCTGCACCAAACGCGTCAAAACTTCACGGCGATTGCTGAGAACGAGCGAGTCATACAGGTCGAAATAGTACATGCACAAGATGAAGACGATCGCCACAACCGTAATTTTCAAAAAACCTTGCTCGTAGTTGAGCATCAGGTTGGCGTCGTTCGCACCCAGACGCGCAAAGGTCGCTATGATGAACGCAATTGCCACCAGCAGAGCTTCGGAAATTCCCAGGAACAGCGTCCTCGCGGGAAAGTAGGTGTGGAAAAACCGAATCACTCGTGGACCTCCGCCGAATTTTCGTTCTTGCCGTTTCTCCGAGCGCCATTCATTTGGGCGTAATACTGGTCGTAATAATTCACGCGGTCGAATTCCGAAGCGCCATTCAACACCACTCCAATGAGTTTCGGTTCATCCATCGCGGCGATACCCTTTTTGAGAGCGCTCACCGGCGTCACTCCTTCACGCACGACCAGCAGCGCTCCATCTACTAACCGGTTCCAGATGTTAGCGTCTGCCATGGGAAGGAGCGGCGTCGAATCCACCACAACCCAGTCGAACGGCCCGATAATCTGAGCGAAGGATTCAGCAAATCTGCCCGATTGCAGCGCCAACCCCGGCTCGTCAAAGCGTCCGCCTGCCGGCAAGTACCACAGCGGCAAATCGTTAATCTGATAGAGAAAATCGCCCATCAGGCTCTTGGGGTCGTCCCACCACTGCCGCAAGCCTTTCAGGTGGCTCAGTCCAAAAAGAGCGTGCAACGCCGGATTGTGCAGGTCGCCCTCGACCAGCAGCACGCGATATTGCGAATGCCGCGCCAGCGTTACAGCGAGGTTTGCCGCGATCAGTGTCTTGCCTTCGTCCACTACGCCACTTGTCACCTGCAACGATTTCAATTCGCGCTGAGTACGCAAATTGTTCAGGCGGGTCATCAACACGCGGAATTTCTCCGCGGGCAATCCGTGCGGCTCGGTTAGCGCCACCAAATGACTGTTCGGCGTCGTTTGTATCTGGACCGTTTTGGCCGTGGTTAACTCCAGAGGCGCGGTGGCCACTGCTTCGGCTGGATTTTCAATTCCCAGTGCAGTTTGAGGCGTTTCCGTCGCCACAAAACTTCCTTTATTCGGGCTCTCTAACTCGGATTTGCGCAATGCTTCGTATAGTCGGCTCATTCTGCTTTCACTCCTGACTCGAATTTGGCCTCTTCGTTGGGCTTCTCTGCGACTCCGTCGAGTTCCTCAATCATACGGAACAGCGCTTTGAGGGCCTTCTTTCGCGCTCCTGCTTCCTCCGGCTCAGCAAGCGCTGGCGCGGTTTCATCTAAGCGGAAATCCGAAGCGACTTCCTCCACAATCTCCTGCGAGACCTGCTTGCACTGCTTCGCATACGCTGAAACCAGTGCGTTTTCGCAAAGTGTGTTAATCAGCCGAGGAATGCCTTTGGAGTAGTTATGTACGGCATGAATCGCTTCCGGCGAAAAAATGGTCTTGCCGTGAGAATTCGCTCCGGCGAGCTCAAGCCGGCGCTGGATGTATCCGCTCACCTCGTCGCTGCGCAGCGGTTCAAGCCGGCAACGCAGCCCAACTCGCTGTTTCAATTGACGCAAGTGCGGTGAATCCAGCTTGCGGTCCAACTCCGGCTGGCCGATCAGCAGGATCTGCAGCAGTTTTTGCTGGGAGGTCTCTAGGTTAGTCAGCAGCCGAATCTCTTCGAGCAATTCCCAGCTCAGCAGCTGAGCTTCGTCCACCACCAGCGCCGTGGTCGTTCCACGACGGAAGCGCGCAATCAGGTAATTGTTCAAATGCGCCAGCATTTCACTTTTTGTCCGGCCGGTGGTGGGCAGACGCAAATCCGTAAGCATGTACCGTAGAAAATCCGGCACGGAAAGCCGAGGATTGAAAACATACGCAAACGCAACCTGATTGCGATTCAGCACGTCGAGCAGACAGCGCACCAGGAGCGTTTTGCCTGTTCCTACTTCTCCGGTAATCACGACAAACCCTTTCCGTCGCTGCACTCCGTAATTCAAGTTCGCCAGAGCCTCGTTGTGCCGCGGGGTGGGATAGAAGAAGTAGGGATCCGGACTGATCTCAAAGGGATCGCGCGTCAGCCCGAAGAATTTTCTATACATGAGTCTTCAGCCTTTGTAGAACGTGTAAATGTTCCCTGCCAAAATCACCAGCACGATCGCTAACGCGGCGAACCTCTCCAGCCAACGCCGCGCTACTTTCCGCTGATACTCTGCCGGCGTAATGATGTGCGGGATGCCCACCAGCACGCGAGCCGACACCAGCCCTTCCAAATCCTTTTCCTGACGGATGCGTTGGCCAGTCACTTCCAGGAGAATCGTCAACGCTGCCGCTGCCGCAAGCCCAAATATCAGTCCTCCGAGACTAATCAAGATGTGATTTGGAGACGATGGCAACGGGGGCAGGCTCGCCGGATCGACCAAGCTGAAAGTATTTCCTCCGTCCGCCTGCTGAAAATTTGACGCCAACTGCGAAATGTTTTGCTTCTGCAGCAGGGAATCGTAGTAGGCCTTTGCCTCGTTGTATCCGCGAGAAACCTCCGCCAACTCCTGTTCTGTTTCTGGCGTCAGGTTGAGACGCGCCTGATACTGCGCAATGCGCCCTTCTAGTTGTTTTTCCGCGGCTTTCTCTCCCTCGATCTGCAGCTGATTTGCTTTCAGCTGACTTTGGATTTGCATCATCGGCGTCGGTGAGCCGTTCTGAACATCCGTCGTGATCGCCGGATTCGCACCATTTTTGGATTTGTTCTTATTTTGATTGCTGGCAATCTCAGCATTGATCTGCTTCTTCAGCGCCTCGGTCTTCTTGATTTCGTGCCGCAGCGCGATCACGTCCGGATATTTGTCTGTGTATTCCGCCAAATCCTGCGCCAACTGCATACGCAGGTCCTTCAATTCCTTATCCAGTGCTGGTGGCGACACCGCCGAATCGCCTCCGGCACTCATATTCGACTGCGCGGCTTCATACTGTTGCACCAGGGACTGCAAATACAGCTTCTGCTGTTGCGAGCGGTCGAGCGCTCCCTGGACATTTGCGAGCTGCGACTGCAATCCGGAGAGAATCTGCACATTGCTCTGCAATTGATCGGGCAGTTCCCCCAGATGCTGTGCTTTGAAGGCCCGCACCTGAGCTTCCTGCTGGTTCAGTTTCGCCTTGGCGTCTTCCAATTGCACCGCGAAGAATTTGTTTGTGTTCTCCGACTGTTGTTGTTGCGTGGAAATGTTCTGGTCGATGAATAGTCTTGCGAGCTGCGTCACCACGGCACTGGCGATCTGCGGAGAGTGCGCTCCGTAGGTGATTTTGAATGCGGTCAGTTGTTGTTCGCGCCCAGGTGTTACCACCAGCGAAATATCAATGTCCTTTTTCATTTTCTGCACGGGATCGCTTGGCTCAAATAGCGCCAAAATCCGGTTTTGGTGCGAATACAAGTGGTAACGGTCAATAATGCCCTGAAGATTTGACCTGCTCAGAACTATTTGGGTTATCGTCTCCAGTTGCTCCGCCGGACTTGTGGCAACGCTCGGACTCACCAGGTCCTTTGAAACCTGTGCTCCCTGAACCACAATCTCTGCTTCCGATTGGAAAGTCGGCGGTATAAGCCATCCGATTCCCCATATGACCGCCCAGCACACAAATACCGTTCCGATAATGAGCCAGCGCCGCCGCCGCACGACTTCCCAGTATTCTTCAAAGCTCCGAGGCTTGGCTTCCTGCAAATCGTCAAACATTTCCTTACCTCCCAATCGGCCTCAACAATTTGTAAGTTAAAGATGCTCCCGCGAAATCGTGGTTTCCCACCGGGAGGTTCGCGAAACCTCCCGTCTGGTTCAATCGCTCGTAGTACCACTGGATCGACAGATCGCGCCAAATCTGCTGGCTCAAGCCCACGCGCTCGGAATAAGTCAGCAAACCCTCGTTCGTGCTCGTGGCCAGCAGCGTATCGTTTGACCCGGAAAGCTCGGTGAACATGTTCCAGCGCCGACTCAGTCTCCAGGAAATGCGCGCATTCCCGCTGTCCAGCTCAACCGCGCCGACCAGTCCGCCTCCGTCACTGATGCCCCGCATGAAATCGAGGGACAGTCCCAGCCGCTGGCCCGACCAGTTGTACATCACACCTCCTGATCCCGACCATTGCTGCGCTTTCACCGGAATGGTGATGACGATGAATCCCAAGCTCAGTTCAACTTGGTTGAACGTGTCCGAATATTCTGGGCCGCCGTAAATGGTGAAGCTGCTACGGGGCGAAAGCCTCACCTGATTGAAAATCAGAATGGTATCGGTGGTCGTGCGCGCGTCCTGATGCGGGAATTTCAGGACCTGAATTCCGTACTGAATTCCCAGAGTTTCTCGCGCGGAAAACTGATGGCTCACATACGCTTCCCCTGAAGCTCGTTGCGAATAAATCAGCGATGTCGTCGGTCCTGACTTAGGCGTGTTGTCGAACCTTGAAAGGTTGAAATTCCCGCCGATCCCAAAAGATGAATGCTCGCTGAATTGATACGAGTAGAGTGCGTTCGTCAGCGTGGAAGTGCGCCGCAGGTTGGGAATATAGGGCGACTGGTTCGGCGAGACGATGGGTCCCGGCGCGGCCGTGGAACTTCCCAATTGTGCAAACGGGTTCGTCGAAACCATGAAGTACTCCTGTGCGGTCAGCAATCCGTGTGGCGAAACCAGGTAGGCGACATTCCCGTTCAGTCCCTGAGAAAACTGATTGCGATAGAGAAGGTTCTGACTGATGGTAATGCCCGGCTCATATTCTATGGACCAATCCAGCCGCGGCAACGTTTCGGTGAAAGAGATTTCGGGAGCAACCATGTAGCCCAAGTCCCACTGACGCGGAGTTGCCCGCAGATTCGCGTTGTCGTCAAAATACGTTCCGGCGGTAATTCCCAGGCTGTACGCGTTTTCCGCCGGCTGGTTTGCCGTGGGTGCCGAACTGGGCATCTGCCCGCTCGAGAGAACTGGCACATTGGCGGCTGTAGAAGTTGCTGTCGGCCCCTGCCCCTGTGCCCAAACGGCACCGGGTACGGCGAACAGCAGCGATCCCATCACCGTCCACTGAAATGTTTTTTGGCTCATGAGCCACTTCCATCTACGGAACAACAATCGTGTCTCCCGGCTTTAGCGCCACGTTTTGAGACAGATCTTTTCCCTTAATCACGTTCTTGTAATTGAACGGAATCCGCACGCGGATTCCACCCGGCATCGGCCGAAGCACATAAATTTTTGTTTCCTTCGCAAAATCCCGGAAGCCGCCCGCTTCCGCAATCCCGTCGAGTACCGTCATCGCCTCGCTGAGCGGATAGGTTCCCGGGCGCGCCACTTGTCCGACAATGTTGAACTGATGACTGAGCGGGTTGGCAACAATCACGGTGACTTCCGGGTTCGAGATGTAGGCCTTCAGCTTTTCGGTGATGTTGGCCTGAAGTTGAAGCGGCGTCAGTCCCGCTGCCTGGATCTGACCGACCAGCGGAAGCGAAATCTTCCCATCCGGGCGCACCGGAACTTCTCGCGTAATTTCCTTCTGCTTCCAAACATCGATGTCCAGCAGGTCGCTTTCGCCGATGATGTAAGAATGATTGTCGACCCTTAAAATGTCGTTGCTCTTGGCCGGTTGCACGCTGTTGTTTTTGGGTGCTGGATCCGCATTGGATGCCGTCTGTTTCTTTTGTGCCATTCCCACGGTTGCAAACAGACCGATCGCCGCTGCAACCACGGCCCATTTTTGCTTTACTGCTAGCCGGAATTTCATTTCTTTGCTCCTTCGAGGATCTGGGCAAATTTAATTCTGCGGCGGCAGATTGTCCGCGATCTTGCGCCGCGGCACCCCTGCCTCCTTGAGCTTGTAAAGCAGCGCGCGGTAGCTGATGTTCAGCGCAGTGGCTGCGCGTTTTCGGTTCCAGTTGTGCGCCTGCAAAATTTTCAGAATGATTTTGCTCTCGAATTCCCGCATCGCCTGCCGCGTCACCTTCTTCAGCGAGATTGATCCGTTGAGTGGAATGTTCGGAACCAGCGAGACGGAGTTTCCCCCGCTAGAAAGATCAACGGTGATGGCCTCTTCGGTACCCAAAATCACGTACCGCTTGACCAAGTTTTCCAACTCGCGGATGTTTCCCGGCCAGTGATAGTGCTGCATCATTTCCAGCTTCCTTTGCGAAACCGGCCGCGTCGGGCGGTTGAATTTTTCGCTGTACACTTGCCGCAGAAAATCGCAAATCAACGGAATGTCCGCAGCGCGCTCGCGCAAGCTCGGCAGCTGAATGTTCACAACATTGATGCGGTAAAAGAGATCCTGCCGAAAAGTCCCCTGTTCAATTTCCTCTTCCAAATTGCGGTTTGTCGCGCAGATTACTCGTACGTCAATCCGTTTGTCTTCCTGCGCGCCAATCGGGCAGAACTGCCCGTCTTGCAGCAGTTGTAGCAGCTTTGCCTGCAGGCCCATTTCGAGCTCTGCAATCTCATCCAAGAAAAGCGTTCCATCTTGCGCCAGCTCCACTCGCCCCGGTTTTGTTCCATTCGCGCCCGTGAACGCACCTTTTTCGTAGCCGAAAAGCTCGCTTTCCACCAGTGTTCCGGGAATTGCCGGGCAATTCACTTTTACAAACGGGCCCGATTCCCACGGCGAACGCGCATGGATAAGTTTGGCGATAATCTCCTTACCCGTTCCGCTTTCACCGTGAATCAGAACCGGAATGTTTGCCCCCGCCACTTTCTCGAGCTTGTTTCGGACAATGGCCATAGCATCCGAACGCCCGAAAACAACCTCCTCAGGAGGCAGACTTAGGCTCGCTTCCCCATTCACTCGCGCTGATCGCGCCATAGTTCCCACTGCCGCACCATCCTCACAGAATCCCTAGAGGGCTCTGTGCAATTCCATTCACTTGCACACTGAAAACCAAATGTATCTTTCCACAACGCATTTTTTTTGCACCTGGCGTTATTCTGTAAGAGTTTAATTTTCAGTCAAATAGAACATCATGATGGGCGCTGCATACGGGAAAAGATTGACCTTCCGTAAGGCATAAAACTTAACAATAATCGACGATAACGGAAAAGATTTTCACATTCTGGAAGCCTTTTTCCGCACACTTCTGTAAATTTGACGCCATTCGTCAAGCAGGCACGATTTGTCATGGTCAAAGCTCGTCGCTGCACTACACTGCTCTCGATGTAGCGTCACTTAGATTGCAGATTCCTAGGATTCCGCCTGGAGTGGCTGGTCAACCGCAAATAAGGGAGCGAGAAAGGAAATCTCGTAGAGTTATAGCGATGTTTGCTAAAGTCGCGTTTGTTCGCCGCGGATGATGTCGTAGCGTTCAATCACCGCTGCCACGCCGATGTTGGCCTCTGTTCCCGGGCTTTCGGGCTCTGTTTCGTGATCCACGCGAACTACCCTCCCGTGTGCCCTCACGAAAACTTCCGTCCCTTGGGTGATCTCCGCCGGCAACGTCAGCGTGAAGTCCAATTCCGTTCCCGGCGCCAGTTCTTTTTGGAGAGTGAAGTAAACGCCACGCGTCGAAATGTCACGTGTCTGTCCATTGTGCGGGGTCTCTCTGTTGACCGGTAAATGCACGATCACTGGAAGAGCCAGATCATACCGACGAGCCAACCGACGCTCAGTCATCCCCAAGGCGCTCCTCTCGCGCTGCAGTTCCCAACTGCAGGCCCACCCCACCATCACTAATAGACAGCAATCCTGCTTCCAAAAGCATCACGCAAAAAATGTAAACAAATGTTTCGCTCTCGGAGAGCGATTTTCTGCCGCATCGGTTCCATGTAGAGTTACCGTTTTCGTCCCGGAAAGAGCGGCAACTCCTTTGCTCACAGCGAACCTCGCAGCCGCTACCTTGTACCTCGTTTCGCTCCGTAAGTTTTGCCAAAATTCTGTCGCGAGAGCAAGAGAATCTTTTCCTTCGGCTGTCATTCACTCTGATACTGGACAATATATCCACGCCCGTGCGCTCAATATGCAACTCCTTGCAATGGTTCTAGAACTTCGCACACGGTTTTTTCGCCGTCTAGACTTCTCGGATTAGCGGAACTCCAGGAGCACTGTTGCGTGTTCTGCGTCCTGCGTCCAGATTAAACTGGCGCATCTTATAAAGCAGTGCTTTATAGCTGATCCCCAATATCTTCGCTGCATCCTTGCGGCACCAATTCGTTTTCTCCAGCGCGTCCGCAATCGCCTCCATCTCTGCTTCGTCTTTCAAGCTCCGCACCAACGCCTTCAAACCTTGTTCCCGTGGCGCGGGTTCTTCTCGTGGCATGACTTTCTGCTGCGCTTCAGTCATCTCCAGCAACTCCCGCAGGCTGCCCGCGCTGTCCTCGAGGATCACGTAGCGCTTCACAAAATTTTCGAGTTCGCGTAAATTGCCAGGCCAACTGTAGCGCATCGCCGCTTCAATCACATGCACCGGCGGCTCGGATACGGTCTTCTGAAATTTTTCGCTGTATTTGCTTAGAAAATGGCGGAACAGCATGGGAATTTCGTCGGTGCGCTCGCGCAGCGGCGGCACATGCAAGGAAAGCACGCTCAGACGGTAATACAAATCCTCGCGAAATTTCCCCGCGCGCATCGCCTCCTGTACTTGCACATTCGTCGCGGCCAGCACGCGCACGTCCACCTGAATGCTTCCGCGCGCGCCCAACCGAGAAAAGTGATTATCCTGCAAAACGTGCAGCAGTTTTGCCTGCAAATGCGGAGGCATCTCCGCAATCTCGTCCAGGAAAATCGTCCCTTTGTTCGCCAGCTCAAATTTTCCTGGTTTGGTCTTTACCGCGCCGGTAAACGCTCCCTGCTCGAATCCAAACAGTTCCGACTCCAGCAACTCGCCGGGGAGAGCCGCGCAATTCACTTTCACGAAAACTTGATGTCTTCGGCTCGAGCGTAGATGAATCATCCGTGCCACGACTTCTTTTCCGACGCCGCTCTCGCCACTGATAAACACGGGAACGTCTACCGGCGCGATCTGCAAAATTTGTTGCCGGATTTTCAGCATTTGCGGGCTCGCCGCCAAGAATGAAAGATCCTCGGTGAGCTGGTCGCAGTACTCTCGCAGCGCTTGGTTTTCCGCCTTCAGCTGCTTTTTCTGGCGACACTTCAATAATGCCGCCTCTAGTTCCGGCTTCTCAAAGGGCTTGGTCAGATAATCGTGCGCGCCCAGCCGTATCGCTTCAACCACCGTGCTCACTTCATTCGAGCACGACAGCATAATCACGTTCAGCGACCGATCCATCTGCATCAGCCTGCGCAGCGTCTCGAGGCCGTCCATTTCCGACATCAGTACGTCAAGAATGATGTAATCCGGCTTCTCGCCGCCGTTGCTCAAAAACTCAAGCGCATCGCTGCCACTGGCCACGGCCGTGACATCAAATCCATCTACTTCCAGCAAAGTCTGCAGGTATTTCCGAATGCTGGGCTCGTCATCTATTACAAGGATGCTTTCTTTTTCGACGATCTCTTTCGCGGGAAAATTCTTTTTCTCAGGCATAACTGTACGCCTCTACTTTCGTTGGCAGCAAGAACTTGAAGGAACTTCCGCGCCCAGGTTCGCTATCCACCCAGATTTTCCCGTGGTGCGCCTGCACCAGACGCTTCGTTATTGCCAGTCCCAGACCCATTCCCGACGAGGACGGATCCACACGCATGAAATCTTCAAAGATTTCCTGGTGATGCTCTGCCGGAATCCCCATCCCTGTATCCGAAACCGAAACAATAACGCTGTTGGGACCGGGACCTCGAGTTGCACGCCTTTCTTTCGGCGGATTCGCGGCCGAAACGCGCCGCTCCCAAAAATGCGTCCGCGCTTCCAGAATCACGCGGCCTCCGCTCGGGGTGTGCCGCAGCGCGTTATCCACAAGATTTGTGATGCACTGCTGTATTTTCGGATAATCGAATTTGAAAATCGGTATTTTGTCTTCTACATGCATCTCCAGATGAATACCCGCGCGCTGAAATGCCTCTTTCCAACGCACCGCCACATCATTAATACACTCGCGCAAATCGTTATCCTGAAATTGCAGCACCAGCTTCCCGCTCTCAAGTGCCGTGTAGTTCAAGAATGTCGAGACCAGCCGAACCAGGCGGTCACAGCTCTGCTTTGATTCCTGTAAAATGTCCTTTTGTTTCTCACTCAGATCTCCCAGAGCTCCAGACAGCAGCAGGTCATAATACCCTTTCATCACCGCTAGCGGGGTTTTCAACTCGTGCGCCGCTGAACCCAGGAAAACCGTCTTTTGCCGGTTCACTTCTTGGAGCCGCAGATATGCCGCCAGCAGATTCCGGTAGGTAATCTCGCGTTCCTGCAACAGATCGTTCACCGTTTGCTGCATCTGATCCCGGTCTGCATTCGCACTCGCAGGAGCAGGCTCCGCGAAAATCACCAGCCAATCGGGCTCGGGCAGCCACCGAATGCGCGCGCGCGCGGGTCCTTTCGCGGTTGCCAACGGCAAATTCACTTCCTGCTCGCCGCGCTCCAGTTGCCCGAAAAGCCCCTTGGCGTCCACCTGCAGCACATCTTTCAGCAGATTGACTTTCGTGCCATCTGCTTCATTCCACTGCATCACATCTTGCGCGTGCAAGTTCGCGAAGAGAATCCTTCCGCTGCGGTCCGCAACAAAAAGGGGCTTATCGAGCGAATCCAATAGGCTAGACATTAACCCAAATAGGGTCAGTCCGCCGGCTCGCGTTTCAACTCCTGCGCTCTTGTCCAATGAAAATCGCCCACCCGGGGTAAGAAATGTTAAGTCACGATGGTTGCAAAGCGGCCTGTCTAGTGTCAATGGGAAAGGCGTTTAATTTGCACTTAAAATGAAAAGAAATGCGCTCTTTTTGCGCGATTTATCCGTGGAGGCATCCGGCAATCTGATGCTGGTTGCAAATGATTGATAGTTAGCCATTTACATGAAACCAGGCAGCTAAGCGAGTAGCACTGAAATTGCTAGTAATTCCCGTACTAAAACTGTGGTTTTTGGAACATGGATACGAACTTATCGGAAGGCGCAATCAAGGTCACAGGCAGGCTCACCGAGCGTCGGCGTTTCCCTCGGATCCGTCTGCAGGTGCCGCTCTTCATTCGCGGTACGGATCCAGGAGGTGCTGAATACTTTGAGCTCGCTAAGACCCTAGATATCAGTTGCCACGGTGCTCGCTTGCTCAGCAACCACTCGTTGCGCCCGAATGAGATTATCTCACTCGTGGTTCCTGCCCCGTTGCCTCGCTCGTCAGAATACGGCGAATGCGGGACCCCGCCGATTTCCGCTCGGGTTCGCCGACTCGAGTGCAACGAAGACGTCGAGATGGCTGCTGTCGAGTTCCTGAAACCCCTGCTCTAGGGTAGTTTTGTGCGTTTGAGCCCCATGTGCATTGCCTTGCACCAAAGGAGCAAAAAGCAGGCATTTCCCGCTCGTTTCACGCTGTCATCGCCCCCCGATAAATCGGCCCTTCAACGGGCAGGCTGTATTTGGCCCCTTTTCAGCAACATGCGCCCAACCGCCGGTTACAATTTTGTTGAGCATTGGCACTATCGTTGCTAAACTTGAGGCGTCCCCGCAGGAGCAGTCCGTAGTGCGCCTCGCGTTCAATCTAGTCAGAGAAGAGATAGACTGAGACTCTAATGCCCCAGCCGTCAGAGTCGCAAGCGCCATCAACGGCGGACGATTCACTCTTCGATCTGCTTGTCGAAGCCCTTGACAATATGGAGGAGAGCGTGCGTGCCGCTTTCCTCCAACAGTTTTTCAAATCCATGGCGCGCATCGAACTGACTCCGGCGCAAAGTCTCGATTACTGGTCGCAAATTCTCGCGCGCCGCAAAGAACTTTCAGATTTGCTCCACAAACGTGTTTCTTTAAAAACAGCCATTGTGGATGTGCTTGCCTCAACTGCCTTTCTGCGCGTTCCGATTCTGATGGAGTATGAGGAGTTCAAGAAGCTCCAGTTGAATGCTGCGACCGACGCCCTCACCGGTCTTTATAACCGCCGCCTTTTCGAGGAATACTGCGACAAGGAATTCAATCGTGCCCGGCGCTATGTCCATCCACTCGCGCTCGTGCTTCTCGACCTGCACAGTCTCAAGGAATTAAACGATCGCTATGGACACCTGCAGGGAGATCAGGCGTTGCAGCTTGCCGCTACTACATTGCGAAAAAATCTGCGCGCCTCTGATTTTGCCTTTCGCATCGGCGGCGATGAATTTGCTCTCCTTCTGCCACAGGCCGATCCCGAGCAGGCCGCAGTGCTTTGCGATCGCCTGCGCATGCATTTTGAAAGTGAATTTGCCCCCTTAAAGCTGGACGTGCCGGTGACTATTGATTACGGCATTAGTGTTTATCCGCAGGATGGAGATAGCAAAGAGATCCTGATGCGTACAGCTGACCGGCGCCTTTATCGGCTCAAGAACTCTTCGCGGACGGCGCCTGGAATAGCAGAAGAAAAAAAACAATCTGCGGCACCCTCGCGAACCGAGGTGCCCGAGCCCGAAGACAAGCGCACCGAACCGCCGGTGCGCAAGCCCTTTGATGCTGCTCCCGCAACTGTGTTCCGGCCGCAACCTGTGGCTTCTTCCGGAGCAAAACCTCATGGGGAGCGGCGCAAATGGGAGCGCATTTCGCTTTCCGGCACACGCGCCTACGCGGCGTTCTCCGGAGAGGAGAAAAAGACGGCCAACGTCATTGACCTCTGCACAGGCGGTGTTTCTCTCCTTGTGGAGGACCCTGACGAATTGTCATCTTCGTTCGTGGCTGTGCTGCACGTTCCGATTCTTCCCCCGTTACGGGTCAATCTGCGCAAGATTTATACCCGCAAGAATGATGGTTTAACGCGCGTGGGATGCGCGTTTGTTTCCTGACCATTTCCCGCGCGTCCTTTCGTGAAAATTTGCGCTCGAATCGGATTTGACGATAACAAGTCACTCGCATTACGAAACGTCGAGGATGCGCGAATTCTTCGCGAGAGGGCATGGCGTAGGAAATGACACGGCAATCGACCAGCGTGAAGTCGCACCCCGGCAGCCACAAACTCCACAGCCCGCGAAGCCGGAAGGCCAAGTCAGAGGAAGTGAAGCGGGATGCGTACAGCGCTCTACTGAGCTCGAGTACGGTCTTTTATAAGTGATTGTCTTTCAGCGCGATACAGATAACAAACCGGCCGGATTTTGGTCTATGACGTGCGGATGCATTCTCGTGCGGATTGGTCGCAATCTGCACACGGCCAAGGGGACCCTGCTTCCCTAGGTTCAGGAGCAACAGAAACTCAGGGAGGTTATGATGAAGACTAAATTTGCCTTGTGGATTGTTGGACTGTCGTTATTGGGAGCAGTTCCGGTCTTTGCGACGGGCACGAGCTTGAACTTTAATAAACCAAACACGCTCAGCGGAGACACCGCAACTTACACGTTCGATTCGCACACCATTACAGCGACAGGCTATCAATGCACGGACAACACGCTGAACTCGTGCTCAACAGACGGAGTTTCACTCGCAACAAAGAGCGGCGGGCTCGGCGAAATGGGTCTCGGAATTGCCGGCGGATCCCATGGCGATAATGAGATCGAGGCGGAGAACTTCATTCAGCTTGATTTCAGCCAATTTGCCAGCTTGGGGATCACTAGTCTCACGTTCCAGATCGAAAGCGTTCAAAATGGGGAAGGCTTCCGTCTGTTTGAGTCGAACACCTCCGGAATGCCTGGAGCCAGCCCGGTCTTCACCGCTACGGGCAACGGCACAAACAATCCGAACTCAATCCTTACGGAAACTGTCTCTGTGAACTTCGCTCAAAATGCGTATCTCGATTTCTCGGCGCTCAAGAGCGGCGGCGGGGACAACGATGTGCTGCTTGGGACAATGTCAACGCCCTCGTCAGGAGGACCGGGCCCAACACCCGAGCCGGGAACTTTGGTTCTTTTCGGCACAGGAATGTTGGTCGTCGGCGGCGTGATGCGGCGATATCTTCCGCGCTCGGCCTGACTCTAGAGTACATTAATCGAATAATCTGGAATGGGGCTGGGTTTTTCGAACTCAGCCTCCTAAGTCTTTGCATGTACCAGAGAAAACATCTCATTGCATCAAATTTTGGTAGTTGCAAAGTGAGACAGCTATTCTTGCATCAGTCTTGCGAGACTCCTTATCCCTTGAGTGCAAAAAAGTGCACATACGCTTGCCGAAATCTGGGGCACTTTTGCCTAATTGCCTAAGAAATGCACGATTTATGTTTCTGTATTATGGTACTGGAAATGCTCCAGTTCTCTTTCAGGGTGTTCTGCCCAGGAGACACGGATGAAACACCGGGCATCTTTCGTTGTGGTTTTTTTTGTAATGTTCGCAACCGCGCCAGCGTTTGCTGGGAGCGTCAACTTTAACTTTGGATTTGGCGGGTCAGATACGGTTCTCGGTACGTCCCAAAGCTATACCTCCAATGGTGCCACGATCACCGCCTACGGCTATGAGTGCTCGGCCCCGTCCGCTTCGAGCACCGCGACCCTTTCAAACTGCGCGGCCACGGATCTTTTCGCGAAAGGCGACGGTCCTAGCGAAACAGGGCTGGGATTAGTTGGCGAAGGCGGCGGTGAAAACGAGATCGGCTTTGATGGGACAAGCGCAGACTACGTGATGGGCCTCGATGTAAGCAGCCTTTTCAAGCTTGGGGCCACATCTATGACTTTGACTTTCGGCAGCGTGCAACCCGGCGAGGCGTTCGCCGTTTTGGGTTACGGGTCGGATCCTTTCGCCGCAGGCATGCCTTTCGCTCTCACCAACACGAAAGCATGGTGCGGCTATCAAACTATGGGCTGCACCTACAATGGGGATGTGGCTTCGGCAACCTTCGGATTGAATGTCCAGGATGAGTACCTGGTTCTGGTTTCTCCCTGTGGTGCGAGCTCGAATCCAACCGGAGTATGCGGAGGGAACGTGCTCCTCGACTCGTTGAATTCGACCGCTCCGACGCCAGAGCCCGCCTCGCTGCTGCTGTTTGGCACGGGTTTGCTGGCGCTGGGATTTGCCGCCCGCAGGCGCTTTGCACTCGCGAGAAAATAAATTACGGACAATCCAATTTTGTCGTTCTGCGCCGGACCGCCACTTTCCTTCGCTCCGGCGCACTTTCTTTCCGAAAAAGCAATTCGTTGGCGGCGAAGTCAGGGGCTAACAAAGAAGGAGCCATCTGGCCGAATATAGCCATATCCCATGCGCGGAGTGTTGAAGCAAGCGCCCGGCGTGCCATTGCGGTCGAGCAGAATCAGTCCTGCTGTAGATTTTGTTCGTCGCGCAAGAATGTTGATGCACTCTTTCGCCGCGGCATCTGCCGATAAGCCGCTGCGCAGAAATTCCGCTGCCGTCTTCGCCATCACGACTTTCATTATGGCTTCGCCATGCCCGGTGCATGAAATCGCCCCAGCTTCCGAGTCCGCATAGCATCCGCAGCCAATCAGCGGAGAATCGCCCACGCGTCCTGGAAACTTGCAGCAAGTTCCGCCCGTCGAGGTTCCCGCGGCAAGCTGTCCGCGCGAATCGCGGGCCGCGGCTCCGACCGTGCCGTGTGTTTCCGGAAAATGAAATGCGGATTTGTGCCGGCTCCTGCGGCACTGCTGCCATGCGTTCACCTGACGCTGGACGATCAGCTGCGACGGGTCGCAGAGCGGGATTCCGTTTTCCTGTGCGAACAATTCCGCGCCGGCTGCGGTCAGCAGAATGTGCGGACTCGATTCCAAAATTTTGCGCGCCACTCGTATCGGATTGCGAATGCGCTGAACGGCCGCCACGGCACCCGCCCGAAGCGTAGAGGCTTCCATGATGATCGCGTCCATCTCGACGCGTCCGTCGCGATTCAAATGCGAGCCGATTCCCGCGTCAAAAGTCGCGTCGTCTTCAAGAGCCATTATCGCCGTCTCGACTGCGTCCAGCGCCGGGCCGTCTTTCGCCAGCACGTCGCGTCCGGCTTCGAGAGCGTTTCGGATTCCCGTGCGGTAGGCCGGAACGGCCGCATCGGGAATATCGGATGCGCCGCCATGCACGATGAGCGAAAAATTAGGAGGGTTCACGCTAGCGTGGCTAAATGCGCTGTGAATCGGGCGCCCATTCACGCTCCGGGCTTCGCCGCGCGCGCCAGTAAATCGCGAAGCTGTGTTTCGTCATTAGACCCTGGATGCGGCGAAGCAGAAGCAGCCAAGCTCGTGGTGGCGTTTTCCGGAATGCGAGGGGCGCCTTCGGTGCGCTTCCACGTGTAGTAAATTCGGTGAATCACGGTGAAGTTTGTGCCAATCGCCAGGATAATCAGTGCAATGGGCACGCGGTTCAACACCGCGCCGACAATCATCAATCCCAGCCGCTCTGGACGCTCCCAAAATCCCACGCGGCAGCGGTCGATCAGCGATTCGGCTCGCGCCTGAGAGTAACTAACCATCACCGCGCCGGCCATCGCAATACCCGTGAGCAGCGCGTACAAAAAACGGTTCACCGTCGAGTAGTAAACAAGCAGCCCCAGGAAAAGCGCCAGATCGGCGTAGCGATGCAGGACCGATTTGAAGAATGCTCCGAAGAAATTAATTCGCTGCTGGTAGTGCGCCAGCGGCTGCGCCAGCAAATCGCAAGTCGCTGCAGGAATCAGCACCAGCCCGGCGCTGCGCGGATTCCCTGCTGCGAAGAAAACTCCTGCGAAGATACAGCAGACCAGGCCAATGAAAGTCAACAAACTAGCCGGTACGCGTGCTCTGGCCAGAAGAGTCACGCATTGGGCAAGCAGCCAACGAAAAGGACGAGCAAACGTTTCCATGTGCGTTAACGCGTCGCGAACGAACTACAGTTCATCGTGAATGGTTGTCAGTCGGGTCACTTCAAACTCCTTCGTGCCCGCCGGTGTCTGCACCTTCACTTCATCGCCCACCCTTTTGCCGAGCAGGGCTCGCCCGATGGGCGAAGAAGTCGAGATCAGACCTTTGGCAACATCCGCTTCCTCGGCCGTCACCAGTTTGTATTCGGTTTCCTGCGACTTGTGAATATCAAGCAGTCGCACCGTAGAACCATAACCGGCACGGTCGTGCGGGAGGTTATTCAGGTTGAGCATAGAGATTTCCGCCATCCGGTGATGCAACTGGCTGAGCCGCGCAGAGACAAACGATTGGCGCTCTTTGGCGTACTTATACTCGGCGTTTTCAGACAGATCTCCGTGTGCCCGCGCCTTCATCAACTCCTTCGGTAGCTCGTTATGAAATTCGTGCTCCAGCCGGGCAATTTCCGCCTGCAGCTTTTGTTTCAGTCTTTCGCTGACGTCAGTCATTTTTTGTTTTTTAAGACGGGCTCGCTGCGACTGCTCTTTCCTTGGACGTTTGGTCTTAATTTCGCAGGCCCCCATTGTGCCTTACATTTTTAATTATAAAATATGGCGGTGTGCTGCCGCAATGCAGAGAATCAGGCGATTTCATCCCCTCTCCTTCGCGAGCAAGCCAGCCCCGGTTTCGGGCGTTAACTGCCTCGGCAATTCACCACGTCTTTGATGAGTGCTTGCCTTCAGCGCGAAACTATTATTAGATTAGCACTCCCTAGGTGGCGTATCTACTTTTGTCGGAACGAGACATATCTTGCCAGCCAAAAAGAAGAGAGCCGCAGAAAGCTCACAATTTTCCAGCCTGGTTCGCACGCTTTCGCCAAAGAGGCAGGAAGTCATCCGCCCTATGCTCGAGCATCCGCGCCGCTACGTTCTGCACAGTCTGCGCGATTTAGCCAAAGAGCTCGATAGCGCCCCCGCTACTTTGCTGCGAATTGCACGCGAGATGGGTTTCCGCAAATTTCGAGACTTCCGCCGTTACTTGCACGAATTGTCCGTTGCTCAGGCCACTCCTTTTGATGTACTCGAGAGCAGCCGTGGCAATACCGGATTGGAAGGCCACATCAACGAATCGCTCAATCATGACATGGCCAATGTGCGCGGCGTCAGCCACAGCCTCGACAAAGCCCGCTTGCTCACCCTGGTAAAGAAGCTTTACGCTGCCGAATCCATTCTGGTTATCGGCGGAGACATGGCGGAAAGTCTCGCACGCTTTTTGCAATACAACTTAACCGTCATTGGATTGAAAGCCGCGGCTGCCTCCGGCGCGGGTGAGGCTTTGCATCGCGTGCGCCAGTTGACCCGGCGCGATGTGGTGATCGGCATCAGTTTTCGCAGAGGTTTGCGGCAAACGGTGGAAGCCTTGCGTCAGGCGCGAGCGCGCGGAGCTTATTGCGTCGGCATCACAGACAGCTCCATTTCTCCCGTCGCGCGCTATGCCAACGAATACTTCGTCGCACCTACAGAGGGGCCGCTCTACGCCGGTTCCTACGTCGCAGCCATGGCGCTTATTAATGCCATCCTAGTCACCTGTACTCATTACCGCCGCGGACGGACTCTTAAAATGTTTCGCGAAATCGAAAAAGAACAGCGCAGCGGCTTCCGCTGGTTCACCGAAAATTAAGCCATCCAGTTTTGAGGCCCATGCATCGCGCAGGAAAAGAAACCTTCGCTGCTGCGGATTCGCGCTTGGTGTCAATCCATTCGCCCGCGCACCGGTGGCGCATCATTTCGTCAAAAATCCGATAAAATTTTACATTTTGCGCTACATTCAATCGGTTCGCGCACACCAAAATGGCCATTTTCAAGGGTCAATATGACGTCATCGTGATCGGCTCGGGTCCCAATGGGCTCTCCGCGGCGATTACGGTCGCGCAGGCAAAACGCTCCGTGCTGCTCATCGAAGGCCGCGACACCGTTGGCGGAGGAACCCGAACCGAAGAGCTGACGCTCCCAGGATTCTTGCACGACGTCTGCTCTGCCGTTCACCCCATGGCCGTCATGTCTCCATTTTTCCGCATGCTCCCTCTTCAGCAGCACGGTATCGAATGGATTCATCCTCCCATCCCGCTGGCTCATCCGCTCGAGGATGGTACCGCGGTGATTCTCCACCGATCGGTCGAAACCACCGCCGCAAACCTAGGCGACGATGCTCCAGCATATCGCCGGCTGATGCAGCCGATTGTTGCGGCCTGGCCGCTGCTTGAACCGCTGCTGCTCGGCTACTCCAGAATTCCGCACCATCCATTTTCTGCGGCTCGCTTCGGAATGCAGGCGCTGCGCTCCGCTTCCCATTTGGCGCGGTCGCAATTTCGTGGCGTCCGCGCACGCGCGTTGTTTGCGGGTGTCGCTGCGCATTCCGTTTTGCCGCTCGAGCAAAGGCCCAGCGCTGCATTCGCGCTGGTGCTCGGTGCGGCCGCCCATATCGCTGGCTGGCCTTTCGCCCGCGGAGGCTCTCGAAAGGTAGCGGACGCCCTGGCCGGGCATCTACTTTCGTTGGGGGGCGAAATTGTCACTGGCCAAATGGTGGAATCGCTCGACCAGCTTCCGCCCGCCCGCGCAATTTTGTGTGACATCACGCCCAGAGAGATGTCGCGCATGGCCGGTGTGCGACTGCCCGCGAAATTTCGCTCCACACTCGAACGTTTTCGCTACGGTCCAGGTGTCTTCAAAATGGATTGGGCGCTCGATGCGCCAATTCCCTGGAAAGCCGCCGAATGCGCAGGCGCAGGAACCGTCCATCTCGGTGGAACGCTCGAAGAGATCGAAGTATCGGAACGGGCCCCCTGGCACGGCGAAATCTCGGAGCGGCCCTTTGTCCTGCTCGCTCAGCCCACACTATTCGATCCGACGCGTGCTCCCGCCGGGAAACACATCGTTTGGGCTTATTGTCACGTTCCGAACGGCTCCGAAGCTGACGTTTCCGAACGAATGGAAGCGCAGATCGAACGCTTCGCGCCCGGTTTCCGCAGCCGCGTTTTGAAGCGCAACATCATCACCGCACGTCAGTTCGAATCGCGAAACCCGAATCTGATTGGCGGAGCCATTACCGGAGGCGCTGCCGATTTGCGTCAGTTTTTCTTCCGTCCGACCTGGCGAATGTATGCAACTCCCGCAAAGGGCCTCTATCTTTGCTCCGCATCCACGTTTCCGGGAGGCGGGGTGCACGGAATTTGCGGCCATCTCGCTGCGCGCCTCGCACTGAAACAGTGTTTTTGATTTAAGCGGGCGGTTGGCACGCCTGCGGCATGCGCGCACGTGAAGATTCCGGCGGCAAAATTATTCCGGGCCTAGCGGCAAAAAATATTGCGTGCCCTTCACCGGCTGCTTCAGCCGCCGCAATAATTCCTGCAAATCTTGATTGCGTTCCACAAAATCAATATCAGAAGTGTCCACTACCAGCAGATTCGATCCTGAATAATGAAAGAAGAAATGCTCGTAAGCCTGTGCGATGGTTTCCAGGTACTCGGGAGAAATATTGGACTCTTCCCGTACGCCTTTTTTCGAGATGCGCTGCTTTAAGACTTCCGGCTTGGCCTGCAGATAAATCACCAGGTCGGGCGTCGCCAGAGATGACGCCAGCATTTCGTAATACCTCTCGTAGAGCTTCAGCTCTTCGTTGTCCAAATTGACGTACGCGAAAATCTTGTCCTTTTCGAAAAGAAAATCGCTCACAATCGGCGTGGCGGAGGCATCGCGGTCCACTTCAAGCAGCCGCTGATGCCGCTCCATCAAAAAATACATTTGTGCGCGAAATGCTGAGCCGGCTTTTTCTTCGTAAAAATCCGCGAGAAATGGATTGTCCGCACAATCAAAAATCCGCCGCGCGTGCAGCCGATCCGCGAGCATCCGCGCCAGCGTGGATTTCCCTACGCGAATCGGTCCTTCGATCGCAAAATATTTCGGCGCCTTGAATTTCGGCTCGGGCATGGACGCGCATTATAACAAACGCACCCCCTGCGCGCTCCGTTCTGGCACGCTCGTGGAAAACGCCAAACCCTAGAACGCCACGTCCTTGATGTGCGTGGCGATGAACCAGCTATTCCCCCACGCATCGCGCACGCCCGCGCTGCGGTCGCCGTAGGGCTTGTCATTCGGAGTTTCGATGCTCGTTGCGCCCGCGCGCAGCGCCTGTGCATACACCGCATCCGTGTCCGGCACGTACAAGTGTAGATGGCAGCGCGATGGTTGCCATGGTCCGTGCGCTTCGCTAAATTCAAGCGTCGCATCGCCGATGCGAACAGCCGCGTGAGCCACCGCGCCCTCAGGCGATCTGTGCACGCCTTCTGCCGTCGCCCCAAAAGCCTGCTCCAGAAAGAAAACCATTTTCTGTGCATCGTGCAGGAACAAGTACGGCTGCACGCTGTGCGCTTGCCAGGCCTGCGGTTTCCAGCCGATCGCCTTGGCAATGAACCAGTGATTGCCAAACGGATCTTTCACCCCGGCTTCGCGGTCGCCGTAAGGCTGATCCATCGGCGCGTAGGTTGAAATCGCTCCCGCTTCAAGCGCGCGCGCATACGCCGCATCTACATCGTCTACGTAGTGATGAATCGCCACCGGCATCGGCTCATACTGCTCGTTTCCGTCGCTCAATTCGATCATGGAGTCGCCCAGCTTCGCTTCTGCGTGCATGATTTTCCCGTTTGGAAGTGCCACGCGGCCTTTTTCCTGCGCGCCAAACGCTTTTGTCATGAATTCAATAAATCGCGCTGCTTCCTTCACCAAAATGTACGGCGTTAGCGTATGGAAACCTTCCCGAATGTAAGGTACGACGCGGGGTTCTCTATCTTCGGCATCTATAACCGGCGCGCGTCTTGGTTCTCGATTCATTGCCTCCATTCGTCGGTGCATCTCTTCTACTGACATCTCCTCTGTCACGGTAAACACATTCCAGGTGTACCCAAAGGGATCGCTCAGCAAAACGTCCCGATGCCCATAGAACTGATCTTGGATCGGCCGCTTCACTTTCATTCCGGCTTCGATCGCAATTTTCGCGAATGCACTCACATCGTCGACGCGAATCGTGAGCCAAACAGGCGAGTTGCCGAGTGTCTCCGCGCTGAAGCGCCCGCCTTCCGGCCATTCTTCCGCCAGCATGAGAGTCGAGTCGCCGATGGCGATCTCCGCCTGGGCGATACCCCCGCCCACCTCGAAGCGGAACTTTTCGCGCGCTCCGAAGGCGCGTTTGTAGAATTCGATGGCTTTGGCGGCATCTTTGAACGTCAACCGTGGTGACGCCGTCGCGCGGATCTCCGCGATTGGTTTGGCAGCGCTGGACATCGGTTTTCTCCCTTCGAGCTCGGCTCTGAGATGTTCTTTGAAACTTTTCCGCGGCAGCCCGCGCAACTCCGCGGCCATGCGCTCAAGCGGTGCGATTTCGCGCTCCGCTCCCGTCTCTGCCGCTAATTCGCGCCGCGCCAGCATCCCCTCAATTGCCTGATTCAGTTTTTCGGCTGCGCTCCGTTCAGGCATTTCTCTTCACCAGCTTCTTTCTTGCTTTGGATTCCATTTTCGTGCGCAAATTGTGTATCCCGCGAAACTGCAATTGCTTCACCGCGCCTTCCGTTTTCCCAATCGTCCGCGCAATCTCCCGGATGCTTTTCTCTTCCGCAAACCGCATTTCGATCACCAGCCGCTGCTCCAGCGGCAATTCGCTCACCAAAGAAAAAAGCCGCGCCGATTCGCCGCTCGCCTCGAAATCGTATTCCTCGCTGGCTTCTTTTCCCGGATTGCCTAGCTCGCGCGCTTCCCGCCGCCATTTGTCCGTTGTCGCATTGGCGGCGATGCGCAGCAGCCACGCCGCAAACGGTGCGCCGCGCCATTCGAATTTCGTGATATTTGCGAGCGCTTGGTGGAAGACTTCCGAAGTAATGTCCTCCGCCTCTTGCCGATTTCCCGCGCGATGCAGCGCGTACGCGTACACCCGCTCGAAGTATCTTTCGTACACCTCCGCGAACCGGCTCGGATCCCTCCGCGCCGCTTCCACCAGCAGCCGCTCATCGGCTTCGTTTTCTCGCGCCTTCAAATCCTGCTCTGGCAGCACGCGTCCTCAATACCATAACGGCGCGCGCCGCAAAAGGTTACGCCTGCAATTCCCCGGTGGGAACGAAAATCAGCACGCAGCCGACGGTCTTAGAATTAGTTGACAATGTCAACTATTGTAGGTACTGTTCTTTCCATGAAAGCCGCCGCTCACTCCGCATCGTCGCCTTCGCTGCAATCCAAAATCGCCGCTGTCCGGCGCTTCAATCGCTTCTACACTCGGCAGATCGGCGTCCTCCGCGAAGGCTATCTCAATAGCCCTTTCTCCCTTGCCGAAGGCCGCGTTCTGCAGCAACTTGCGCTTCTGCAAAATCCATCCGCAAAAGTCATCGCCCGCCACCTCGATCTGGACCGCGGCTATCTCAGCCGCATTCTGCGCAAGTTCGTGAGGCGCGGTCTCGTCGCTAGAAAGCGTTCCGTCTCCGACGCACGCCACAAGCTTCTCACTCTCAGCTCGCGCGGGCGCAAAGCCATCGCGCTTCTCGACCGTCGTGCCGATGAGCAAGTGGCCGACATGCTTCGCGCGTTGCGCCCTTCGCATCGTTCTCGCCTTGTCAGCGCCCTCGCCACGGTCGAAGATCTCCTGGGCGCGCCCGCCAAGAAAACCGCGAACGCCGTCGCCTGTTCGCTGCGTCCGCATCGCCCAGGAGACATGGGCTGGATTGTTCATCGTCAGGGTGTTCTATATTCGCAGGAATACGGCTACGACGAGCAGTTCGAAGCCCTCGTCGCTCGCATCGTCGGCGAATTCATCCGGAATTTCGACCCCAAACGCGAGCGCTGCTGGATTGCCGAGCTCGAGGGCGAAATCGTCGGCTCCGTTTTCCTTGTCAGAAAATCACAAACCGTCGCGAAGCTTCGCCTGCTCTACGTTGAACCCAGCGCTCGCGGCCTCGGCCTCGGCCGCCGCTTGGTAGACGAATGCGTTCGCTTCGCCCGCCAGTGCGGCTACAAAAAAATCACCCTGTGGACGCAAAGCCATCTCGACGCCGCTCGTCACATCTACAAAACCGTCGGATTTCGCCTTGTCCACAGCGAACCCCACCGCAGTTTCAGCCTGAACTTGGTGGCGGAAACCTGGGAGCTTGCGCTTTAATGCTCGACGCCTCGCAGCGCCTCTAACAAATTCCCGCGCGTTGTGCTACGCTGTTAATCGGGCGACTCGAATTCCACAGGAGGACCGCATCGAAAGTGCGTACAGAGGACTGCTTTAGGCGGTCGGCGTCTCTTCGCCCGCTCTGCGCCGTCGCAAACCTCGAGGACGAAACGATTTCTCAGGGTGTAGTTTTGCATTGTCGCTCAGGCTCTAATCGTCGTTCGATGAAATTCATAAGCATACTAAGTTACACAAAACAAAGAGTCGGCAAAACTTCCAGCACCGGATTTTTCGCTTTCTTGCGTCACGTGTTTGCTTCGGAACCTCCCTCCAGTGCCGCTACTGCATCGCTGATTTTTCATCTCGAGTTGAAGAAGAGGACACAACGCCTCGCGCCATGCCTCCTCTAACTCTCTACGAAAAAATCTGGAACGCTCACGTCGTCCGCGAAGCCCCTGGCCAGCCGTCACTGATTTATATTGACCGCCATTTCATTCACGAAGGCACTTCCCCGCAGGCCTTTGCCGGACTGAAAGCCGCTGGCCGCAAAGTGCGCCGTCCGGAACTCACCTACGCGGTCATGGACCACTCCGTCTCCACAAAGAATCGCGACCTGCCGATTCTCGATGCAGACGCGGCCGGGCAATTTGAAGCCCTGGCGAAAAATTGCGCGGAAACGGGCGTGCGCCTCTTCGACATGCACAGCCACAATCAAGGCATTGTGCACATCATCGGCCCGGAACTGGGAATTACCCAGCCCGGCTTCACCATCGTCTGCGGCGACAGCCATACTTCGACGCACGGTGCGATGGGCGCGCTTGCCTTCGGCATCGGCACCAGCGAAATCGAGCACGTGCTGGCCACGCAGTGCCTATCGCAATTCAAATCCAAAACCACGCGCATCGAAGTGAAAGGAAAACTCGGCCCCGGTCTCGCGTCGAAAGACATTATTCTCGCGATTATCGGAAAAATCGGCATCGCCGGCGGCAACGGCCACGTTTTCGAATATACCGGCGAGGCGATTCGCGCGCTGTCGATGGAAGCGCGCATGACCATTTGCAATATGTCCATCGAAGGCGGCGCACGCGCGGGAATGGTGGCGCCGGATGAAACCACGTTCGCGTATCTGGAAGGCCGCCCCTTCGTTCCGCGCGGAAAAGATTTTCAGGAGCGCGTGGAATACTGGAAAACTTTGCCTTCCGATCCGGGCGCGAAATTCGATGAAATGGTTGAGCTCGATGCCACAAAGCTTGCGCCGCAAGTCACCTGGGGCACAAATCCCGGCATGGTCACCGACGTGACGCAGCGAGTCCCCGACCCCTCCCTCTTCGCGAACGAAAATGACCGCAAAGCCGCCGAACGCGCCCTCGTTTACATGGATCTGAAACCCGGCACGCCAATCACCGACATTTCGCTCGACCGCGTTTTCATCGGCTCGTGCACGAATTCGCGGCTTGAGGATTTGCGCCTGGCAGCAAAAATCGTCGCCGGAAAGCACGTCGCAAAATCGCTCAAGCAGGCTCTGGTCGTTCCCGGTTCTCGCCGCGTGAAAGCGCAGGCGGAAGCCGAAGGGCTCGACAAAATTTTTGTTGCGGCGGGATTCGAATGGCGCGACGCGGGATGCAGCATGTGCATCGGTATGAACGACGACGTTTTGCAGCCACATGAGCGCTGCGCCAGCACTTCCAATCGCAATTTTGAAGGGCGCCAGGGAAAAGACGGCCGTACGCATCTGGTCAGCCCGCTGATGGCCGCAGCTGCCGCTATCGAAGGCCACTTCGTCGACGTCCGCAAATGGCGCAACGGAAACTGAACAGCAATGACCAGCAAACAAGATCAGACGATCAACAAAAAAGGACGTCGAGCGAATAATGTCGAAAATTCGCCTTGTGCTGTTGGGACCCGATTGGCGTCGCAAATGAGCCTAATGCTCAAGATGAATATGATTCCTACATCGGTGGTGTTCTTCGTCTGCTCACGACCGGCGCCAGCGATGGTCAGATTGCAGAGTGGCTGTGGCGCCAAACGAAAGACAGTATGGGGCTCAGCGAAGTGCAGAAGGAAGACATGTGTCCGACCGTTGTGGCGCTCAGAAAAATTACGATAGAGACCGTTTGAGATGAAGCCATTCACAAAACATACGGGGCTGGCGGCGCCGATGGATCGCGTCAACGTGGACACGGATCAGATGGTGCCCAAGCAATTCCTGAAATTCCTCACGCGCGAAGGCTACGGCCGCGTGCTGTTTTACGATTGGCGCTACTTGCCCGGCGAAAAACCGAATCCCGATTTCGCGCTGAACAAGCCGCGCTACAAAGGCGCTTCGATTTTGCTGGCGCGCGCGAATTTCGGATGCGGTTCGAGCCGCGAACACGCGCCCTGGGCCATCGGCGATTACGGTTTCCGCGCGATTATCGCGCCGAGCTACGCGGACATTTTCTACAACAACTGTTTCAAGAATGGAATTTTGCCGGTCACGCTTTCCGAATCTGACGTCGACGAACTTTTCCGGCGCCTCGAAAAAAATGAAGGCTACACGCTCACGGTGGACTTGGAGAATCAGAAAATCAGCGATGGAAAGGGTTTCGAGCGCTTCTTTGAAATCGATCCGTTCCGCAAGCGCTGCCTGCTCAAAGGCCTCGACGACATCGGCCTCACTCTCGAACATGAGTCTGACATCGCCGCTTACGAAAAAAAAGGCCTGCCCATTCCCGTCATGGTTGACCCGGTGGATATCAAGTTCTACTCACAGAAAAGCTGAAGCGGTCTCAGTAGAGCCGCCGTCGGGGCCTACAACTCGATTGAGTCGGCGCAACGCCTGCTGTAAACTGATATCCTTGTGATATTCGTTCCGCGCCCGTAGCTCAGTTGGATAGAGCGTCTGCCTACGAAGCAGAAGGTCGGGAGTTCGAGCCTCTCCGGGCGCGCCACTTCGGTTCGCAGTTTGTCCGGTGAAAACGCCCAGCCGGTTCTGGCGGCAAGCTTCGGGCCTCTTTGAGCTGCTTCTTCCATTGGATTTGTTTTTTCACGAACGCCTCTTTCGCCGGCCTTTCCGGGTGAACCCAAGTTCGATACGGCAAAACACCCACCGTTGCGCCCTAAGGGCCTCAAATGCGCTGGTTCTGCCAAATCGCGCTGTTGTGGCAGAGCAATACCTGTTCTAAACTTCGCGTGCCAAAGTTTTATTCTAATTTGCGTGCAGAAGCGAGGGTCAAATGCGAGAGCGAATCGCCTGTGCAAAGAGCGAAGATAAAGCCTGGAAGCGCATGCTGGAATTTGTGGCACTGGCCTCCGCGCTTTTATTCCTTGCCGCTCACTCTCCCGCGCAGCCCCGCAATCACCGCCAACCCCCCGCGGAGAGCATTTCCGCAGGCAAAACTCATCCACAAGCTTCGCGGAAAACTCCGGCAAAAGCCCCCAATTTGAAAACTACTCCGACGTTATACCTTGTCGGCTACGCTCATCTCGATACGCAGTGGCGCTGGGAATATCCCACCGTCATTTCAAAATATCTGCCCGCCACCATGCTGAAAAATTTCGCGCTCTTCAAAAAATATCCGCATTACATCTTCAATTGGACCGGCTCAAATCGCTACATGATGATGCAGGAATACTATCCCGCGGATTTCGCCCGGGTGAAGCACTACGTCGCCACCGGCCAGTGGTTTCCCGCCGGCTCTTCGGTCGAAGAAAACGACGTCAATTCTCCCTCGCCGGAGTCCATCATTCGTCAGGTGCTTTACGGCAACGAATATTTTCGCCGCGAATTCGGCATCGCCAGCGATGAATACATGCTGCCGGACTGTTTTGGTTTTCCTGCGGATCTGCCCAGCATTCTTGCCGCCGCCGGAATCAAAGGTTTTTCCACGCAAAAATTGACGTGGGGTTCTTCCGCGCCGGTCGGCGGCCCGAACTCTCCCGAGGATACACCGGTAGGCACGCCCTTCAACGTCGGTATGTGGATCGGCCCCGACGGCCACGGCGTCATCGCCGCGCTCAATCCCGGAAGCTACTCCGGCGGCGTCAGCTATGATCTGACCCAGAGCACTGCGCCTCCTTATATTCGCGATTTCATTGACTGGCCAAAGCGCGTCGAGCAGGACGGAAAAGTCAGCGGCGTCTACGCGGATTATCATTATTACGGCACGGGCGATATCGGCGGCGCGCCCGACCAAAATTCCGTGCGCCTTGTCGAGGAAATGGTCACCAAAAGCATGGGCGCCCTTCCGCCGCACACGAATGATGCGGACACCGACGACGAAAACGCCTCCGGCCCGCCCACCGGCCCCGAAGTCCGCATGGGTACCGGCCCTCTGCACGTGATTTCCGCAACTTCCGATCAGATGTTCAACGACATCCTGCGCGAGCATCTCACTTCCGGCTTGCCCGTTTATCGCGGTGACCTCGAACTCACCAATCACTCCGCCGGTTCGCTCACTTCTGAAGAAGTCCACAAGCGTTGGAACCGCGAAAACGAAAATCTCGCACGCGCCGCCGAAGCGCTGTCCGTCGGCGCCGGCTGGCTCGGCGCGCGTCCCTATCCTCTCGCACGCATGAATTACGCGTGGCGGCTTGTCCTCGGCGGTCAGTTTCACGACATCATGGCCGGCACCGCCACGCCCAAGGCGTACACCTATTCGTGGAACGACGACGTTGTCGCCATGAACCAATTCGCGCAAATCATCAAAAGCGCCGCGGCGGGAATTGCTTCCCAGCTTGATACCGAGGGCCAGGGTGTTCCCCTAATTGTTTACAATCCGCTCTCCATTGCGCGGCAAGATGTAGCGAACGCAAATGTCCAATTCTCGAATGGCACTCCGCGGAGCGTGCGTGTCATCGGCCCCGGCGGCAAGGAAGTGCCTTCGCAGATCGACCTCGCCGGCGCGAATTCCAACGCCGCCGCAACGAGAATTTTGTTTCTCGCAACTGTGCCGCCTACCGGTTTCGCCGTCTATCACATCGAGCCTTCTGAAAATGCTCCGTCGGATTCCCCTTCGCCGCTGAAAATCACCCATTCGTCCCTCGAAAACGCCCGCTATCGTATCCAAATCAATTCTGCCGGCGACGTCACCAGCATTTTCGACAAAAAACTCAATCGCGAACTCCTTTCCGCGCCGATGCGCCTCGCGTTTCAAACCGAAAAGCCTTCCCAATGGCCCGCTTGGAACATGGATTGGTCCGACCAGAGCAAACCGCCGCGCGGCTACGTGGACGGCCCCGCGAGTATCCGCATTGTCGAGAGCGGCCCCGTGCGCGTCGCTCTGCGCATTTCGCGCCGAGCCGAAGGCTCAAAATTCGTCGAGACCATCCGCCTCGCCGCCGGCGACGCCGGCAATCGCATCGAGTTCGCCAACGCCATCGACTGGAAAACGCGCGAAGCCGCGCTGAAAGCCGTTTTTCCGCTCACTTCCTCGAATCTTAACGCCACTTACAACTGGGGCGCGGGAACCATCGAGCGGCCCACGGACAATCCAAAAACGTTCGAGATGGCTTCTCATCGTTGGTTCGATCTCACCGATCAATCCGGCGCCTTTGGCGTCACAATTCTTTCCGGAGCGAAAACCGGCTCCGACAAGCCCAGCGACAACACGCTGCGCCTCACCCTGCTTTACACTCCCGGAATCAGCCCTGCCGGCGAAGCTTATCGCGACCAGGCCACGCAGGACTTCGGCCATCACGAATTCATTTACGGTCTAACCAGCCACGCCGGCAGTTGGCGGAATTCCAGCGTCGCTTGGCAAGCCTATCGCCTCGATGATCCGCTCATCGCGTTTCGGAGCAGCGCGCATCGCGGCCCGCTGGGCAAAACTTTTTCGTTGCTCAAGGTCAGCAGCGCCGACGTTCGCGTCATGGCCTTCAAGCGCGCCGAAGCCTCCAACGAAGAAGTCGTCCGCGTCGTGGAAATGTCCGGCAAGCCCGCGCATGATGTGCGCATCTCTTTCGCCGCGCCCCTGCTTGCCGCCCGCGAGATCAATGGCCAGGAATTGCCTGTCGGTCCCGCGACAATTTCTCGCGGCCGGCTCATCGCCAATCTCGGCCCGTACGAAATCAAAACCTACGCCGTCAAGCTCGCTCCTCCGCCCGTCCACGCCCTGCCGCCGCTCTCGAAAGCCGTCGCTTTGCACTACGATTTTCCCGCAGCAACAAACCGCGACGCAAAGTCATCGTCCGGTTTCGATGCCGCGGGCGATTCCTATCCCGCCGGAATGCTGCCGTCCAGAATTTCTTACGCCGGAATCCATTTCCAACTCGCGCATGCCGCAACCGGCGCTTCCGATGCGCTCAGCGCCCAAGGCCAGCAAATTGCTCTGCCCCGCGGCCCCTACAATCGCGTTTACATTCTTGCCGCCGCCGATGGCGATCAGCAGGGCACTTTCCAGGCAGGCCACGACTCTCGCACGTTCACCATTCAGAATTGGAAAGGCTTTGTCGGCCAGTGGTACGACCGCTCGTTCACCTGGAAGCCCGAACAGCCTCCTGCCGCGCCTCCATCAAGCGATACCAGCCCGCAGGCACAGCGCCTTCGCCGCATTCGCGCCTACCTGCTCCAGCATCCGCGGTCGCTTCCCTATTACGCGGGCATCACTCCGGGATTCATCAAGCGCGCCCCCATCGCCTGGTTCGCTTCGCATTGTCACGATGCCGGCGGCGCAGATGTGCCTTACACTTATTCCTATCTCTTCGCCTATTCCATGAAAATTCCTCGCGGCGCGCGCACTCTTACCTTGCCTGACAACGGCAAAATTCGCGTTTTCGCCGTCACCGTTGCGCGCGAACCAGAGCGCCTTCGCCCCGCCCAGCCGCTCTATGACACCACCGCGATGATCGACGCTCATCGGGTGAGCCGTTCCTTTTGGAATCCCCAAGCAACCAAACAATCCCTTTTGCTCCCGGGTTCGCAGCCTTAATTTCGCCTCGGTTGCGGATCTGCCCTTCTGCGGATTCGTGCTCCACCCCCGCGCTGCTCTTGCGCCCCTTTTGGGCAGGTCCTCTTGCTATAATTTAATCAGGCTGTCTCTCGCTGTTTACACTTTTCATTCAGCCTAGTAAAGTTTCTCGATTCTCATGGCAAGCTCTGGCGTAACAGTCGAACCCTCCGCGAAACCCGAGGATAGGCGGCCCAAGCCGCCGGCCCGGCCTTATTCCGGCGCACTCGTCGTCGTCGAAGGCATTGACGGTTCCGGCAAAAGCACACAGCTTCATTTGCTGCAGCGCTGGCTCGAAGTCGGCGGCTATCGCACCTATTTCACCGAATGGAATTCCTCGCCTCTCGTTAAATCCGCCACGCGCCGCGGCAAAAAACGCCGCCTGCTCACTCCCGCGACCTTTTCGCTGATTCACGCCGCCGATTTCGCCGACCGTTACGAGCGCCAGATTCTTCCGCTTCTTCGTAGCGGTCATCTGGTGCTCGCCGATCGCTATATCTACACCGCGTTCGCGCGCGATGGAGCGCGCGGCTGCCCCATCGAATGGCTCCGCAATCTGTATCGCTTCGCCGTCACTCCCGACGTCACGTTTTACTTCCGCGCTCCCCTTGAAATCGCCATTCGCCGCATTCTCAGCGGCCGGCCGCGCCTTAAATATTACGAAGCCGGTATGGACCTCGGCCTCTCTCTCGATCCCGTCGAAAGCTTCACCAGATTTCAGGGCCTTACGCTGGCGCGTTACGATTCCATGGTCCAAACCGACAATTTTGTTCTCATGGATGGCACTTTGCCCGTTCATCAGCTGCAACAAAAGATGCGCGACGTCGTCGCCGGGCACATTGAACTGAAGCGGTTCAAAGGCTCTTGATGAGCCGGTGGCAGAAAGAGAAGCGCAAAAATGAAAGAGTCCGCGGAGCACGAACCAATCGAAACCGACGAGTTTCCGGATTCCTCCGGTGACTCCGACGCGCTGCCGGGCGGCGGTTTCGCCGAGTCCGCAGGCCTGCGCGTTCACGCCGGTTTGCCGACGCGCGACCGCAGCGAATTGAGCGGCCATCTGATTGTCCTGGAAGGCACGGATGGCTCCGGCCGCTCCACGCAAATCGCCCTTCTCACGGAATGGCTCGAGTCGCAGGGCTTTGCCGTGCAAACCATGGGCCTGCGCCGCTCCTTCCTGATCGCCAAGGATATTGACGCGCTGCTCGCCAAAAATTCCGTCACCCGCTACACCCTCGCGCTCATGTACGCCACCGATTTTTTCGACCAGCTCGAAAGCCGCATTCTTCCTGCGCTTCGTTCCGGAATGGTCGTTCTCGCGGATCGTTACTACTACACGCTCATCGTCCGCGCCGCCGTGCGCGGCCTCGATCACGAATACCTGCACCGCATTTATGATCTCGCGCTTTCTCCAGACCTCACTTTTTTCCTGAACGTCCGCCCGCAAATCGCCTTCGAGCGCGAATTCGAAAAATCGCCGGCCATCAGTTTCTGGGAAGCCGGGCGCGATTTGCACCTTTCCGACGATCTCTACGAATCATTCATCGCCTATCAGACCATGGTTCGCAAGGAGTTCGTCGCTCTCGCGAAAAAACACGGCTTTACCACGCTCAACGGCGAAAATTCCATCCGCACCGTGAACGCGGACTTGCGCAAGCGCATCGCCGCCTATCTCGGCATTCGCAATATTCGCTACCGTCCGTCTCATTCGTTGGTGCATCTCTGGCAATAAATCTCTTGGCCGCTCCCCTGCGCATCGCCGCCATTGACGCCGGATCGAACGCCATCCGGCTGGTCATCGCGCAAGCTTCCTCCTCGTCGGAAATCGAAATCCTTGATTCCGTGCGCGCTTCCGTGCGCCTCGGCCATCTCGCCTTTACCAAACGCCGTTTCAGCCGTTTGACCGTTGACCATGCCGTGCGCGCCTTTCGCCGCTTTCGCGCCCTCCTCGATCGCTACCGTGTGCATGCCTATCGTGCCGTCGCGACCAGCGCGGCCCGCGAAGCGCGCAATTCCGAACTGCTCTTGCGCCGCATTCGCCGCTCCGCCGGAATCAACCTGCAAGTGATCGGATCCTCCGAAGAAGCGCGCCTCGTTCGTTCCGCCATTCTCGGCGCTCTGGGCGAAGCAATTTCTCCTCGCATGATTGTGGATCTCGGCGGCGGTAGTCTGGAAATCAGCCTCTTGCGCAAACGCGTGCCGGAAAAAATCATGGCCCTGCCGCTCGGCAGCGTGCGCCTGATGGAAACGCTCGGAATTTACGGCGCGCTAAGCGAGGAGCAATTCGAGCGCGTCGAACACCGCGTCTTTTCCCTTTTGCGCAGCTTCTGGCCGAATCCGCCGGATCTTTCTGACGCCATCGTCGCCGCTTCGGGCGGCAACGCCGAAGCTCTCGCGCGAATCATGCCTGGTCCCAGAGTCAATGGAATGCCCTCGGCGAATCTCCGTTTGCTGCGCGACCGTTTGTGGAGCATTTTGGAATTGGACGTCGAAGAACGCATGGAAAAATTTCGCGTTCGCCGCGATCGCGCGGAAGTCCTCGGCGTCGCCGCCATTGTCTTTGCCGCGCTCTCGCGCTGGGCCCGCCTGCGCACCATGCTTGTCCCCGGTGTCGGTGTAAAGGAAGGAATTCTTTGGGATCTCGCCGCAGCGCGGTTCTCCGGGCTTTCGCCCTCGGCCTACGCCGCATCCTTTCAGCCCGTGCTCCGTGAAACCCGTCGCGTCGCTTCCCGTTTTCATTGTGATGCGCCTCACTCCGAGCACGTCCGTAAGCTCGCCGCGGATTTATTCGATCAGTTGGCGCCAGTCCATAAGCTTCCCAATGACCTCCGCCTGCCCTTGGAAGTCGCCGCCATTCTGCACGACGCCGGACGCGCCATCAGCGCCCGCGGCTATCACAAACACGCTGAATACATTGCCCGCCACGCCGCTATTCACGGTCTTTCCGATGCGGCTCGCGCGCTCGTCGCCTGCCTGGTTCGTTATCAGGGAGATTCGGATCCCGATGCCGATCACAAACTCTATTCCTCGCTGAGCCCCCGCCGCCGCAAAGAACTTCGCGCATTGCTCGCGATTCTGCGTGTTGCACTGGCACTGGATCGCGGCCATAACCGCGCCATCGAAGGCGTTCAGCTCCTCCTGCGCAAAAAAGAAGTTCGCTTCCGGCTGTACTCCTCGGCCCGCGCACCGCTGGCCATTGCGGATTATCGCCGCGCGGCAAAATTGCTCGAAAGCGAATTCCGCCGGCGCGTGCGCTTCGGCCGCGCCCGCAAAATGCTCGAAGCGCGCAATCACGCGGGCGCGCATCGCGCCGCGTAATGCGTCTTCGGGTCCATAACGTCTCCGCAATTTCGGAGGGAAAGGTGGTGCTGCCATGATTCTGCATATTTTTCGCCACGGAATCGCCATTGACCGTGACGATCCCGCATCCCCGCCCGAGGAGGATCGCTTCCTTACGCCGAAAGGCGTTGCCCGCACCGAGGCCGCCGCGCAAGGCCTGCGCGTGCTCGGCCTCAAACCCGAGTGGATCTTCACCAGCCCCTTTTTGCGCGCCGTGCAAACCGCGGAAATCGCCTGCGAGGCCCTCAGCTATCCGGTGAAAAAATTGCAAAAAATCGACGCGCTCAAATCAGAAGCCGAACCCGCGGAGCTTTTCCACAAGCTTTCCGGTCTCAAAGCCGAGGAAGTCTTGTGCGTGGGTCACGCGCCGCATGTGGACAATCTGATTGCCTTCGCCGTACGAAGCCAGCATCCGATTACTTCGCTGAAAAAGGCAGGCCTGGCGACGCTCGAAATCGCATCGTTTTCACCGCCGCGCAGCACCATTGTCGGAATTTATTCTTCGAAGGTTCTGCGGCGGCTCGCGCGATGAATTTTCTGCAGGTCTCGGCGAGTCTTCACGCTGCGCTGACTCTCGCGCGGACTGCGCCGGTGAGCGGCACCGAGCGCAGCGGCGCGCCCGTCGCTGCCGGAACGATGGTCACCGGTCTGCCGCAGGCAATTTCCAGCAAATGTTTGGCATTCGCGAGTTTTGAAAGCAGCGGCTCTTCGCCGTCCAGGCCGTAAGCGCAAATCAGAATTCCATCGAGCGTCGTGTCCGCCTGCAATCGGCGAATCGCCGCCGGGGCCTGTTCGAGCGCGTTGGCCACGCGTAAAATCCCGGCGAGCAGCATGGCCGCGTGCTGAAAGGAAGCCGGCAGTTCGCGGAATTCGCGATGCTTCGTTTTCGGCAGAGCCTTGCGATGATAGCGCGCCGCGACGGCTACGAGCTGCCATTCCTCGGACGTCCATCCCATGGGCGCGGGCAATTTTCGAATCAGCCGGTAGGAATGTTTATGATGCCCTTTGTTTCCGTCCGCGCGCCCGGCGTCCTCGAGCAGCGCCGCGGCCTGTAAAATATAACGGGCGCGCGAGCTCGGCAGGCCCACGGCGTATCCCTGCGCATCCAGCGCATCGAAAAGCTTCGCCGAAAGATCCGCCACGCGCTCGATGCGCGTGAATTCCGGAGTGCGCAGCCGCGACCATGCAGCCAGATACGCTAAAACCGCGCGATCCAATTCTTCGCCGGAGGGCAGCGCCGCCCGCCATCTCCGCCACGCGGATTTTTTCTCCGAAACTCTTCGCGCGTAATCGGCCAGCCGCTTTTTCCTTTCGTGCTCCATGGCCGTCGTCCATGCCATCGTTTCCTCGCGCGAAGGCGGTGGGCGCAGCGCCTTTAATTTGCTCCATAGCACATCGAAATCGTGAATTTCGCCGAGCAGCGTCTGCAATTGTTTAGGCTCTTTGCCCCACTCCTCGGAAATTGCGGGAAGAAAAATTTCCGCCGTGTAGCGCAGCGTTTTCAGCGCCACGCGCGCGCGGTGATATCCGATTTTCGACCGGCTCTGCATTGCCGACCGATGGCGTTCATACCCGATTTGCCAGCGCTCCAGCGCCACGTATTTCAGCGCCGGGCTGCCGGGCAAAAACCAATTCGCGCGCGGCGCCAGTTGCTCCTGCCAGGCTTTCCATTTTTGCGGATCGAATTTGCCGAGCGCCGCGGCGGCCTTTTTCTTCGCGTCCTTCTGCTCGCCCTCGATCATTTTTCGCAACGCCGCGCCGGCCGCATCACGAGCCACGGGCAATTTTCTCAGCAATTCCAGCAGGACCTGCGTATCCCGCAGCGCGCCCATGCCCTTCAGCAGGCCTTTTGCCGCGGAGCGCATTTCTTCCCAGGCCGGATGGGGATCGAATTCCGCGAGCGCCTCTTCGATGGCCAGGCAGCGGCGGAGCGAGGTGCGCAAATCGTGGACCGCAGCCACGCTGAGGTGCTCGCCCGCTTTCGCGGCTCTTTTCAGGACGCGCGGCATCCAGTACGCCACAGCGTAATCCGATTTCGCGCTGACGGGTGTTTCGCCGCTCAAATGTTCCTCTTTGCAGGCCTGAAAAAGGACGCTATTTTGTTGCGATTAGAAATTTTCAGATTGCTTGTTTTCAGCAACTTAGCTCAATTTCTAATTTTTTCCAGTTGCGATTAGAAACGAGCTTTCGGCAGCCCTTCTCTCACCCGGGAAGAGCTGCTTCGAGGCGAATTTTCTGCCGACCTTCCAGTGCGCCCTCTGACTAATTCACCCTAGCACAGGCGATGCGCGGCGACTAGGTTTAGTACCCTGACTTGCCCTGTGGAAAACTCTTTTTCGCAAGCATCCGAGAGGGTTGAATTTCAGCGATAGAAATGAGTTTGTTCATTTAATTTCAACAGCTTACAGTGAACTCTACTCATTTCTTGTATTGTGAGACTAGAATTCCTTCAAAAGTCGAGTGGAGGCGCGGTGAGCCCCGTCCATTTTTGATCGAAGCGGCTCGGCGATGTTGCTAAAATTGGCGGATGGCGAAGGAGCGGAGCAAAGTGAGAGGCCACGATGCGGGATTCGTGAGTGCGTATGGAGCGAAGCACAGGGAAGCGGAAAGGGCGGGGAGCAAAAGAGGCGAGGGAGCAGGGCGGAAGATACTGGTAATTGATGTGGGCGGGACGCACGTCAAGGTGCTGGCGACGGGGCAGCGCGTGCCGCGGAAGGTTTTGTCGGGCAGAACGATGACGGCGGCGAAGATGGTGAAGGACGTCAAAGAGATGACGCGGGACTGGAAATACGACGTGATTTCGATTGGGTATCCGGGGCCGGTGGTGCTGGGGAAAGCGCTGCACGAGCCGTGCAATCTGGGAGCGGGCTGGGTGGGATTCGATTTTCGCAAGGCGTTTGGCAAGCCGGTGAAGGTGGTCAACGACGCGGCAATGCAGGCGCTGGGCAGCTATCGCGGCGGGCGGATGCTTTTTCTGGGACTGGGCACGGGCCTCGGTTCGGCGATGGTTGTGGATGGAATTGTCCAGCCGATGGAGCTGGCCCACCTGCCTTACAAAAAAGGAAAAACGTATGAGGATTACGTTGGGCTGCGGGGGCTCGAGCGGCTGGGAAAGAAAAAATGGCGCAAGCACGTCGAAGATGTGGTGGAAAGACTGCGCGCGGCGCTCGAGCCGGATTACATCGTGCTGGGCGGAGGAAATGTCAAGAAATTGAAAAAGCTTCCGGAAGGTGCGGAGCGCGGCGACAACGAAAATGCGTTTCGCGGCGGCTTTCGCCTATGGAGCACCGAGCAGGCAGAAATTCCGGCGCGCTGGTCGTCGTCGAAACAGCGACAGGCCGGCCCGCGGATCTCGTGCACGTCGATGCGCTCACGATGAGCAAGCCCAGGTAAAGAAGAGGGCGCGTCCGAGGAGCGTATTTTTCAATTTTCATTGAGGTGTCACCTGTACCTGCTTGCATGTTATAGCCACTGCATTTACCCTGACGTCCACACCTGCGACGCTCCAAGTTTGCGTGAATGAAACGGTGCATGAACCGGTCGGAGCGCAGTTGCTCTGCGAAACCGGCGGCAGGCAACTGGGGCTGCACATTGCGAACTGGTCCGGCCCGTCGAAGCTGCCATCCGAGTCGGTGACCCCGTTACTGGGTGTCGGTGTACTTCGTACGTTCTGGCAGGTGTCCTGCGGGTCGCTGACCTCAGAACAAGCCCCACTTAGGCTGGCCACCCAATGGTTTGGATTTCTCAATATGAAAAGTGTAGACCCAGCCTGTGGGTTCATCAACGCGAAAGGCTTCCATCTTTTCAGAAACAGCATTCAGCACATCGCGAACGGTACCGTGCTGCATAGTCAAGCTAACCTTCGGTAGTCCAGTCCCACCGAGCATCGACCCTGTCTCGCCGCCGAAGTGAGAGCGCTGGGATGTCTTACTTGGACGGCGGAACTGGGTCTCCCCACCGAAGCGAGTCCCAAACCGGCTGCTCCTTGACCGCGATGGATTTTATCCACAGCGTTCGTGTCCGCCGGAACCGTGTGGGCGTTAGGGGCTCATGTGTGAAGGTAACCACCCAAATTTTGCGGTCTGAGGCCAATGCGATTCTATCCAGGGCGTCCCGAACGGTCGCTTTCCTTAGGGCGATGCTGACGTTCCGCTCTCCTACGTCTCCGGCCTGACTGTAGACTGACCCGGCGGGGCGCTTCGCACGAGGTGCTGGCGGCGAAACCGTCAACTTCACGAGATCGCGGAGTGCCTTGGTTGCCGTCTCGGGTGCTTGGTCGAGGACGACGAAGCTTTGAACTTTTAAGTTCACAAAATCCTCCCGGCTCGACTTCGCCCATTTAGGAAAGATGTGGACGACGCCATCGCTCACGTCGAAGCCGTAGCCGGAATGTGAATTAACCAGGCTCTTGATTATCTGTTCGGGACTGGCATTTTTCCAGGAACGCGATACCTCTCGCTTTGTGTCTCTGTCTTCGGTCCATTGAACGCCCATTGGGATTTGGAATTTCGTCGCGACTGCTGCCAGGGCTTGGACGAAGTTTTCTGCTCTTACCGAATAGGTCTTGATACGCCCGTGGAGTTTCCCTTGAAGGGCGTAAGACTGTTCCAGGACAGGTGTTCGCGCCCGCAATGGAAAAACCTGCAGCATTAAAAGCGCAAGGCAAATTCTTCGCACGAGAGTCCTCACTGCCCGTTGACCAGGACGTGGTCACAATAAAACGAAATCGTCTGGGTGATGCTAGCTGAGACATGCCACGTTTGGGGTTGCACGGTAGGCCCTCCAGCAACGCACATTTTGGTGGAACTGTTGTAGCAAACAGTGGAACACAGGCCAAGGCTCTCCTCGAGAACTGTCCGGATGAGTTAGTGGTCACGCCACAGGGTCCTGTGTTCGGCGGGCTGCAAGTGGTGGTCGGGGTACCGCCCAACCCAAGCGGGTTTGGCGACGGCGTGCCAAATGAATCCCATACCTCGAGTCCCGACTGCTGAAGCGGACTCCCATTCTGGTCGAGCACTTGGTAAGTGAAATGCCTCGAATTCCCGCAGCCCGGCAGACCATTAGTTGTGCAGGAGCCCTGTGGCGACTGTACATTGGTGCCGGAGACGATTTGGAGGCTCGTCGGCACGGGCGTGTAGATGGTGCCCACCCAATGAAATGCGAGATGGTCGGAGAACGGCGTCTGCGCGCCGTAGCGGAGGGTCGTGTCGTAGCTCGACGCAATGGCCACGATGTCTCCTGGCCTGCCATTGGTCGTAAGTTTCACTGCCGCCCAATTCGCGTTCACAGGGATCGTGCCGCTCTTCTGCAGCGCCGCGACGCCAACTGCGACGGTTTGAAATGGATTGAGGTTAAGGCTCGGACCGACGGAAGGCCCCGTTTCCGTTCCGCATTTCCATTGGAAGTTCAGATTCGCGTCTACGGGCTTTTCCACAGTATTCCGAATGAGCAATTGCGGCTCTAGGGCCGCGGCTGTGAAGATTTTTGAAGGGCAGCGAGAAGCAATGGGGCGTAGTGGGTCGGGGGAGCGGTATACGGCAGTATCTTCCAGAGATCCCGGGGATTTTCGGAGTCAAGACGTTCGGATGGCACCGTGATGACCCATGCTGCGGGCGTACCTTGGCTCACGATCGCGCAGAGAACTTGCTTCACTGACGCCTTTCGTTCGTGGATGGGACCGACCAGAACGGCGGGCTGGCTCGGTATGTAGTCTCCTGCCCATCCCCGCACCCGTGGGCGGAGCTGGTGCGCAAGCGCGACCTCCAATTCCCAGCTGATTTTGTCGAGGGCAGTTCGGGGCGCGTCGAAGGACGGCAGCGTGTAATCAAGCAAATTCCTTTTACGAGGGGGCAGGCCCGAGTGGCTGATGATGAGGGTTCCATACTGCGCTGAATAAGAATAGCCGTGGGCGTGGCCGAAGATAAGGCGAAGGGCACCCGAAATTGTTGTTGGACCTGTGCTGACCGAAATGGGATTAGTAAGGCCGGCCTCGTCGACGTATTCGATGCCCATTGGAATCTTTTCTTGCTGGGCAAAGACAAGCAGTGCGTCAGTCAAGGAAACGGCTTTGACTTGGAAGGAGCCTACCTTCCTATCCATTAGGTCCTCGCCCGCTCGGCTGACCTTGCGGCCAGGGCTCATTTTGGGAGTAAGCCCCGTGAGAAGGGCAAATGCTATAAGATATCGCATTTCATTCTCCGTTCAGTGTTGTCGAACTGCACCCGTAAAGAATGGTGATAGTCTGGTTGAGTTGGATTCCGGCCACCGTGTACGTCTGGGTTGCCTTCGTCTGGCAGCCCGCCGGACAGGCGGTTGAGCACACGTCGTAGGTGCCAGGGAAGACGCCGCCTGGCTGGGTGTAGCCAGTACCCGTTTGCACCGTCGTCGCGCCGCATGAGTTTGGCGTGCCGATACTGATCTGGTCCGACGCTGGCAGGCCTACGATTTGCATCGGTTGGCCAAATTGGTCGAGAACCTGCCACTCGACGTCGCGCTCCCAGCCCGCGTATCCCGACGGGCACTGGGATGCGCCGTTGAAGGTTGTTGACGCGAGCGACAAGGATGTCGGCTTTTGCACCGTGATGGCGGCGGACTGGGCGGTAGCGCTTTGGCCATTGAATGTGTAGGTCAGACTGATCTTGGTATCGCCCTGGCTCGAACTCGCGTTTGCGGCGGTGAAACTGGGCGAGGCCGAACTCGGATCGTTTAGCGTGACGGTGTTTGCGTTCACGCTCCACGAATAGGAGCCGCCGCTGGGGGACACGCTTGCTGTGCATGATCCGGTCGTGGTGTTGCTCGACGCCGTGGGGCCGAGTGCCAAGTCCTGCGGGGTACAACTGACACTAGCAGTCGGGGTGACGTTGTCGCTGCCGGAGAGGTAGACGTAATCAATGGGGCAGTCCTGGAGTACGTTAAAGATTTGCTCTTGAGCGGAGGCGTCGGTGGTAGTGGAACCCACGCCGGCGCCGTAGTGGTCGCCGCTGGCGTCCACCGTGGCTACCGAATGATTTTGGGTGCTCCAACTGCCGTAAAAGTCCCCGGTTACGTCCACCCACTGAGCGCCGCAGACGTCGAATCCTTGCACGCCCTGATTGAAGTTCCAGGAATAGAGCGGGAGGTCCAGGGGATCGATAAAGAGTTCGAAGTCGTATTGGCGATAGCCGCAACAGGCGGCGCAGCCGTAGGTGACGCTGCCGTATTTTTTGTCGTACACCACTTTGCCTTCGAAGAGTGTTCCCGGGCCGTGATGGCCCACCTGCTGAATTTCGTAGGAGCCCATGGTGAGCGAAGCGGGCAGCACGGTTCCATTTTTATCGGGAACTTGATCGCGAATCAACTGGCCAACATCAATCCACATCTGCTGATTGGGCTGAAGCGTTTGGTCAATCTCGTACGCGCCAGTACCGTGATTGTAGTTGATGGTGAAGGCCGCTTCGGCGGGCTTCGCGCCGCCATTTCCTACGGTAATGATCGAGTCGTGAGAGGCGTCGTACTGCCAAAACCTATGCGGGGAAACCACAAGCCTTGAAGGAACACGTTTATTTCTTCCTCCGGGTGCTACTTTATTGCCATCATACGTGCATACGCTCTTCGGGAAAGCAGATGCAATAGAGTCTTCACTGTATTTGCAGGGTTGTAAATGGGGCTTCTTTATGCTTTGCATTGAGGCGCGCGTGAATTTTCGCGCACATGGAGAGTTCCAGTCGTGCAACTTCGACGTAAAATGGCGAATCGAAACAGACGATTCCCGATGTAAATCGCAACATTGCCCGGCGCGCGAGAGTGCGCGCCGCCCAGCGCGACGGAATCCGCACGAAGGGATGAAACGAGCGGATCAAATTTTATTCCGGAGGAAGAGGATTTTTGAAATGCGGAGCATTGTTTTAGGCGCGATTTTCGCAGCAGTGAGTATCGCCATGGGAGCGGTGAGGGTTCCCGCGGCGGAGCCGGCAGCGTGCCCGGCGGGGAAGCCGGTGACGGCGTTCCGTCTGTTTGTGGGTCCGCCGGAATCAGGATTGCTGCTACCGATTAAAGAAGTGAACAGAATCGAGGAGGGAGACTTACTGAAATACGATCCGGACGCGGCGACGAAGAAAATGAAAGGCGCAAAAATTGCGATTTTGCTGGCGGCGGATTCAGGGAAAGACGCGGGGCACATCGCGGTGCTCGAAGTGAAGCCGGCGGATGCACCGGCAGGATGGCACGTGCCGGTGAACGCGTCGGTAGTGGCGCTGGTTTACGGGCCGCACGGATTGAGCGAGGGAAAAATCAACACGCTGGTGAAGAAGAATCCGGAGCTGGTGACGCATTTGAGGGACTACGTGCAGCAGACGTCCAAAGTGGAAGCGCTGGTGCAGACGCTTTCGAACTTTCAACAATCGCCGCCGGGGAGTTCGAATTTGCAGGCGGCGCTGAGCGGGTTTTCGAAGCAGTATGGAGTGGCGCTGCCGGCGCTGAGCAGCGGGACGAGTTCGGACCAGCAGGCACAGCAACTTTTGCAGGCGCTGCTGCCGGCGCTGGCGAGCGATCCGCTGGGGAAAACTTCGGTGACGCAGCAGTCCACGGGGCTGGCGGCCTCGGTGGCGACGTTTTTCATGGGGCCGCAGGTGGGGCTTGCGGCGGGAGGAGCGGCGCTGCTGGGACAGCTGCACGCAGCGCTCTTTCCGCGGGCGGAATTCCGTTCGGCGCTGGGAACGATGCGGGGGACTTCGGAAATTTCGCTGTGCGCGAAGGCGGAGCCGGTGAAGGCCCATACGCGCGTGGCCTATTTGTGGGCCGTGCCGGTGCCGAATGCGAAAGCGCCGGAGCTGTCGGTGAAAGGAACGCCGCGCATTCCGGCGGGATGGAAATCTTCGGTGGAAGTGAAATGCGCGAGCGTTTCGCAACTGCGTCTGGCGGAGCGGGCGCGCGACTGGCATCTGGTGTCGGGCGCGACGGATGTCGCCGTGCCAGTGAGCGTGAGCGTGGGGCCGGAATCGGATTTTCTGGCGCTGGATTTGACGAAAGTGAAATTGCCGGCGGGAGAGTACCATCTGGCGGCGAAATGGGACTGGACGCCAATGGCGATTGGCGGAACGGTGACGGTGGTGAACTTCGCGGATTATTCGACGGCGAAAGTTTCCGAAGCGTCACGCGACAGGATGGTGAGCGGCGCGGGAACGGTGAAAGTGGCGATTGCGGGGCCGGATTTTGAATTTTTGAAGAGCGTGTCGCTGGTACGCGCAGGGGGCGATGCGCCGGTGGAGCGCATGCCGTTTTCATTTGCGCAGGATGCGGCGACCGGGGAAAAAACGAGCATCACCGCGGATTTGGATACGACGCATCTGGCGGCCGGAGCGTATGGGGTGCAACTGACGCAACTGAACGGGAAAACGGATGACATTGCGGTGGAAGTGCATCCGCCGAATCCGACGCTGGCGCAACTGCCGATACGCGTGAATTTGGGCGAGACGCAGCAAGCGATTGAGCTGCACGGTACTGCGCTCGGGCGGATTGAAAAAATCACCAGCGACGAGGCGACCTGGACGCTGGGCGCCACGGATAGCGATCCGCAGGGTGCGGGCGTGCGCGAAGCGACGGTACATTTGAGTCCGAAGGCGGCGAAGGGTACGTTGATCGGCGCGCAGGTCTACGTGCAGGGAATTCATGAGCCGATTCCGTTTGAAAAAGTGCTGCGCGTGGCCGGGCCGCGGCCGAGAATTCTGAGCGCCAGGAAATCATTCGCGGCGCAGGGCGGCGTGGAACTGCGGGCCAAGGAAATTCCGGAAAATTCGGAGGTGAGCTTCGCGATAGAAGCGAAGAATTTCGACTACCGGTCGCGGCTGCACCTGGCGTGCCAGTCGGAAGAAGATACGCGGCAGTCGGTGAACTTGACGCCCGGGGAGCGCCAGGGCGCCGATGAGCTGGATTCATCAGGCGGCGGGGCGCTGTTTTTGTCCGTGAATGCGGGGCAGATCGGCTCGTCGGGATGCGCGCTGACGGCGACGCTCCAAGATCCGGAGACGGGAGATTCGGATCCGTACTTTCTGGGGAAAATCATTCGTTTGCCGCAGATTGATAAATTCACTCTGACCGATCAAAAAGTGGGCGACGCGCAGTATGAGGGAATCTTGACCGGGCGCGACCTGCAGGAAATCACCAAAACCGGATGGGATGGAAATGCGGGTGTGCCGGTGGAAAATATTCCGACGCCGGTGCCGGGGCAAGCGGGTGAGCAGACGCTGGAGATAGCGATGCCGTGGCCGCCGCCGTATCCGGGGGCGCCGCTCTATGTGTGGCTCAACGGGGAGATGAAGGCGCGGGTGACGAGCGTAAAATATCAGTGAGGCGGCGAGAGCGAAGAGATGTTTGAAGATTCGACAGGCGGAAAAAAGCAGCCGGCGAGGGCCGCGGAGGAGAAATCCGGGCTGCGAACCGTCTCCCGATTTTCGTGGTTTATCGTTTTGATCGTGGCGGTGGGCGTGGCGTGGATTTTCTATTCGCGCTGGCAGGAAAACCAAGACATTGAGGCGAAAATGGCCCGTGAGAAGCGCGAGCACGCGCGGGAAGTTGTGGAAGGCATGGGGGGAACGAGCTTCGGGATTATCAATTTTTACGCTGCGCCGGGCGTGATTCACCGGGGAGATGAGGCGGAGCTGTGCTACGGCGTATCGAACGCAAAAAGCGTAACGATTGAGCCGTCGCCGGCCGACGGCGTGTGGCCGTCGCTGGACCGGTGTATTTCCATTTCGCCGAGGAAGACCACGACGTACACGCTAACCGCAGTGGATGCGACCGGGAAGAAAAAAACGCAGAGCCTGACGGTCACCGTGCAGTAAGAATTTTTCTTCAAGGTTTAGTTCTTGTGCTTGACGGGCGAGGCGCGGGGTTGGAAAATGCGCCGCCGGGGACGGAAGCATTCGGTTCCGCGCGCCAGGAAAGCGGAATGCGCGCAATCATCGACGCACGAGCGAACCGCGCCAGTTTTTGACGCTACGGCACAGAGGGAAGACGCGCAAAACCGATCTTCGCAGAGGCCAGCCAATGCCAATCGCAACGAATCGAAGGAATTTTATCGCAGCGTGCTCGAAGCTGGGGCTTGCCGGAACGCTCTTTCCCGGCGTGCTCTGGGCCATGTCGGAAGGCGAGCCGCAAAAAATCACGGTGCAGATGATCAGCGAGGCCGCGGTGATTGCAGACGTGCCGATTCCGGATGCGGATCGCGAAATGATGCTGCGCAATTTGCAGCAAGCGGCGAAGGGCTACGAGGAAATTTACGATTTGCACATGGCGAACGGCGTGCAGCCGGCGATGATTTTCGATCCGCTGGTGAGCACGAGCGTGAAATTGCCGCGAGAGAAATTGGCGACGCGAATGTCGGCAGCGCCGGCGATGGCGGCGCGCGGCGTGCCGAAGAATCTGGAAGAAATTGCGTTCGCGACGGTGCGGGAACTGGCGGAACTGGTGCGTACGAAGAAAGTATCAGCGACCGCGCTGACGGAAATGTATTTGGCGCGGCTGAAGCGATACAACCCGAAGCTGCTTTTCGTGATTACGTTCACCGAAGAACGCGCGCGGGCGCAGGCAAAGGAAGCGGACCGGGATATTGCGGCCGGGCGGTATCGCGGGCCGCTGCACGGGATTCCATGGGGCGCGAAAGATTTGCTGGCGGTGAAAGGCTACCGCACGACATGGGGCGCGGCGCCGTACCAAGATCAAGTGATTGACGAAGACGCGACGGTGGTGAAGCGGTTGGACGCGGCGGGCGCGATTCTGCTGGCGAAGCTGACGCTGGGGGCGCTGGCGGAGGGGGACCACTGGTTCGGAGGGGTGACGCGGAATCCGTGGAATCCGGAGCAGGGGTCGAGCGGATCTTCGGCGGGACCGGCTTCGGCGACGGCGGCGGGATGCGTGGGATTCGCGGTGGGTTCGGAGACGCTGGGTTCGATTTCCTCGCCGAGCACGCGGTGCGGATGCACGGGATTGCGTCCGACGTTTGGGCACGTGCCGCGGACGGGAGCGATGGCGCTTTCGTGGAGTCAGGACAAGCTGGGGCCGCTATGCCGCGCGGTGGAAGATTGCGCGCTGGTGCTGGAGACGATTTACGGGCCGGATGGCGAGGACCGTTCGGTGCAGCCGGCGGCGTTCAACTGGAACGCGGATCAGGACTGGCGGAGATTTCGCGTGGGATATCTGGAATCGGAATTCAAATTTGACCGTGCGGCGCTGGAGAAACGCGTCGCAAGTTTTCGAGGAATCACGGAAGCGGAGAGGGAGCAGATCGTCACGGCGGCGGAATACGACCAGAGATTCAACGATGCGGCGCTCGAGAAATTGCGCTCAATGGGCGTAGAGATGACGCCGGTGGAATTTCCGAAGATGCCTTACGGGCCGATGGTGACGATTTTGAATGTGGAAGCGGCGGCGGCGTTCGATGAGCTGACGCGCACAGGACGCGACAAGCTGATGACGGCGCAGGGGCCGGGCGACTGGCCGAATACGTTTCGCTCGGCCAGATTTGTGCCGGCGGTGGAGTACGTGCAGGCAAATCGCGCGAAATTCCTGGCGATGCAAGGCGTGGCGAAGGCGCTGGAGGGTTACGACGTGATCGTGGCGCCGACGAATGGAGAGCAATTGACGGTGACGAATCTGACGGGGCATCCGGCGGTAATTTTGCCGAATGGGTTTCGCGGAAAGGATGCGCCACCGGCGCAAAAAGGCCCGGACGGAATGGTGGGGAATTACGGCGGGCCGGGCACGCCGGTGAGTTTGACGTTTCTGGGGCAGCTGTATGGAGAGGAAAAGCTGCTGGCGTTTGCGCGGGCTTATCAGGACGCAACGAATTTTCATTTGAAACATCCGGATTTGGGCGAATAGGAAAGCACCCGCCTGTCACACCGGATCAGCATACCCGAGATGTCGGCCTGCCCGCCGTTTTGTGCGAAAAATACAGAGAGAGCGCAAGCGCATTTGTGAGGGCGCACGCATTCATCGCTAAGAGGCAACTTGAAGCGGACGTCGGAAGTCTGAACTCATAAGGGGAATCAATTGTCTACACCGGTGAAATTGATTCGCGGGCGCGACGGCTGGGGCGTGGCACCGTGGAAGATTGAGTTTCAAGCGGCTGCGCGCGAGATGCCGAGCGAGGTGGATGTTGCGATTGTGGGCGGAGGATTTACAGGACTCGCGTCGGCAGCGTGGCTGCGGCGCATTTCTCCGGAAACGAGAGTGGCGGTTTTCGAGGCGCATTCGATCGGAGCGGGGGCAAGCGGGCGTTCAGGCGGGATGACGCTGGCGGAAAGCGCGGCGGGGGACCTGCCGGGGTTAGGCGATGTTCTGAAAGGTTTTTCGGAGATTTTGGATGAACTGCGGATTCGTTGTGATTTGGATTTGCCGGGCGCGTGGGAAATCGGGCGGACGGGTGCGATGAAGAGTTCGCCGATTGCGTGGAACGATTCCGGCGATTTGCGGGTGTCGGGAGAATTCCCGGGGGGCACGAGCGATCCGGGGAAATTGGTCAGCGGGCTGGCGCGGGCAGCGGAGCAATCGGGAGCGGCGATTTTCGAAGAGGCGGTGGTGGAAAATATTCGGAACGAAGATGGGCTGCGGCTGCGCGTAGGGATGAAGGAAGTGCGCGCGCGGCATGCCATTTTGGCGACGAATGCGTTTTCGTTGGAGATGAGCGGATTGAAAGGAAAAGCGCAAGCGAAGCTCACGCTCGCGGTGGCAACAAAGCCGATTGGTGCGGCGGCGCTGGAGATTTTGGGGTTAGCTTCGGGACGGCCATTCTACACCGCGGATCTGCCATATTTGTGGGGACGGGTGATGACCAACGGAGGCGTGATTTTCGGCGGCGGGTTGGTGGACGCGCAGGACTGGCGCGATCTTGAGAAAATAGATATCGCGACGGGCAGGCCGGCGGAGCTGATTGCAAGTTTAGAGCGGCGTGTGCGCGCGCTGCATCCCGCGCTCAGACAGACGGAATTCTCGCACTGGTGGGGCGGGCCAATTTTGTTTTCGAGCGACTGGAAGCCGGTATTTTGCGCGCATCCGGAATTGCCGAATACGATTGTGATCGGCGCGTTCGCAGGTCACGGAGTAGCGCTTTCGGTCTATTTGGGCGCGTGGGGGGCTGAAGCTGTTTTGGGACGCAGGCAACTTCCTTCCTGGTAAGAAGTCAAGTTTCTTTATTTTTCATCACGGGCGATACACGCCGAATGCGGGCGCGGCTTTGATTGCGGTACTATGGTTGGCCGAATTGAACTGGAGCGTGGATGACGCAAGAAGAGCAGCGGCTCGAAGAAGCGCGCCTGCGAAAAATTGACTGGAAGATGTGGGGGCCGTACTTATCGGAGCGCCAATGGGGAACGGTTCGCGAGGATTACAGCGCGAATGGCGATGCATGGAATTATTTCCCGTTCGAGCACGCGCGCTCACGCGTGTATCGCTGGGGCGAAGATGGAATCGCCGGATTCAGCGACCGGCATCAGAGGATCTGTTTTGCGCTGGCGCTGTGGAATGGGCGCGATCCGTTCTTGAAGGAGCGGCTTTTCGGGTTGACGAATCAGCAGGGAAATCACGGCGAAGACGTCAAAGAATATTACTTTTATCTGGATGCGACGCCGACAGGTTCCTATCTGAAATGTTTGTACAAGTACCCGCAAGAGGAATTTCCATATCAACAATTGATTGACGAAAACGCGCGACGCACGCGCGGGGAGCCCGAATTTGAATTGATCGACACAGACGTGTTCAATGACAGCCGGTATTTCGATGTTTTTGTGGAGTACGCGAAGGCGAGTGCGGAAGACATACTGATTCGGATCACCGCGTTCAACCGCGGCCCGGAAACGGCGACGCTGCATTTGCTTCCAACGCTGTGGTTTCGGAATACGTGGTCGTGGGGCGGCGTGGTGCGAAAGGACACGGCGCGGCGCATTCCTTCACCGGCGGGATTTGCGCTGATTGAAGCGCAGCAGGCGGATTACGGGAAACGGTGGCTGTTTGCGGAGGGGATGCCGGAGCTGCTTTTCACCGAGAACGAAACGAATTTCGAATTGTTGTACGCGGTGAAGAATGCGACGGACTATGTGAAAGATGGAATCAACGATTATGTGGTGAGCGGGCACAAAGATGCGGTGAATCCGGCGCAAACGGGCACGAAAGCGGCGGCGCATTACTCGACGCCGATTCCGGCGAATGGGAGTTTTTCCGTGCGGCTGCGGCTGAGGGATCAATCTCCCGTCGAAGCGCTCGCGAAGAAGCAAATTTCGGCGGGGGACATTTTGGGGAGTGAATTCGAATCCGTATTCGCACAAAGAATGCGAGAGGCGGATGAATTTTATGCGGCGCGCGTTTACAAAGGCATGAGCGAGGATGCGCGGCAGGTTCAAAGGCAGGCATACGCGGGGCTGCTGTGGGGCAAAGAGAGCTACCACTATGAGGTGAAGAGGTGGCTGGATGGGGATCCGACGCAACCGGCGCCTCCGTCCGAGCGGCTGGAAGGACGCAATCATCAGTGGGTGCATCTGTACGCTTCCGACGTGATTTCCATGCCCGATAAATGGGAATACCCGTGGTATGCGGCATGGGACTTGGCGTTTCACTGCGTGGTGATGGCCACGATTGATCCGGAATTCGCGAAGGAGCAACTGCTTCTTTTGCTGCGAGCCTGGTACCTGCACCCGAACGGGCAAATTCCGGCATTCGAGTGGAACTTTTCGAATGCGAATCCGCCGGTGCACGCGTGGGCGGCGTGGCGCGTTTACCGAATCGAGAGGCGGGTGTGCGGGAGGGCCGACCGACTGTTTCTGGAGCGGGTGTTCCAGAAGCTGCTTTTGAATTTCACCTGGTGGGTGAACCGCAAGGACCCTCTGGGAAAGAACGTGTTCGAGGGAGGATTTTTAGGGCTGGATAACGTGGGGGTGTTTGACCGCTCGATGCCGCTGCCGGGCGGCGGCTACATTGATCAATCCGATGGAACAAGCTGGATGGCAATGTTTTCGCTGAACATGCTGGCAATGTCGCTGGAGCTGGCGCGCGAGGACCGTGCGTATGAAGACATGGCGTGCAAATTTTTCGAGCATTTCGTTTACATCGCGGATGCAATGAACAGCGTGGGCACGCATGAGATCGGTTTGTGGGATGAAAACGACGGATTTTATTACGACGTGGCGCATTTTTCATCCGGCGCGCAGATTCGGCTGAAAATCCGCTCGATGGTGGGGCTGATTCCACTGCTCGCCGTGGAAACCTTTGAGCCCGCGGATTTGCAGAACATGCCGGATTTTCGCGAGCGCATGGACTGGTTTATGCGGCACCATCCCGACGCGCCGGATCACGTTGATACCAGCGAGCAAACGGCGCAAGGCGGGCGGCTGCTGCTCTCGCTCGCGAATAAAAAGCGAGTGCTGCAGATTTTGCGCTACATGCTGGATGAAAGTGAGTTTCTTTCGCCGCACGGGATCCGTTCGCTCTCGAAATATCACCAGGAGCATCCGTACATTTTGACGCTGGACGGGCATGAGCACACAGTGGACTATGAACCGGCGGAATCGACCAGCGGGCTCTTTGGCGGCAATTCGAACTGGCGCGGACCGGTCTGGTTTCCAGCAAATTTTTTGTTGATTGAGGCGCTGCAACGGTATGACTTTTATTATCGCGAAAAGATGACGGCGGAGTTTCCGATGGGTTCGGGGCAGCAGAAAACCTTGTGGCAAATCGCGGCGGAGATTTCAAGAAGGCTGGTAAGGATTTTTTTGCGCGGCAAGGATGGGCGGCGGCCGCTTTACGGCGCGATCGAAGTTTTTCAGAGCGATCCGTACTGGCGGGATTTGTTGCTGTTCTATGAATATTTTCACGGCGACACGGGAGCAGGTCTGGGGGCAAGCCACCAGACCGGATGGACGGCGCTGGTATCGAAGCTCATCGAACAAAGCGGAGACAGATAGGTTATTGGGCATTCCGCCCGGGCAAGAGCTTTTGAAACCCGCGACGTAGTTTGCCGATCAAAAATCCGCGACCAGGCCCAGACCGAAGGAAACGCGATTGATGTAATTGAAAAACGCCGTTACCAGAACAGTTTCGCGCAGCGCATCGGGAGTCCATCCGGCGCGGAGGAGGTCGTCTACGTCGCTCTGTTCAATCTCCACAGGCTTACGCGTGAGCTTGTCAGCGAAGTGAAACAAAGCTTTGGTTTTTTCGTCCACCGGGGCGTTCCTGTGATTCGTGGCGAGCTTGCGGGCCAGAGCCTTTTCGAATCCGAAACGCTGCAGCAATTCCATGTGAATGGCGATGCAGTAGGATGAAGAGTTGATGCCGCTGACAACCAGGCCGATTTGTTCTTTTAGGGCAGCGCTGAGCGCGCCGTCGCCCATGATGGCGGCGTTCATGCGAAGCTGGGCGGCAATCACTTCCGGCGCGGCACCGAGGGCCTTGAAAAAATGCGGCAGCGAGCCGAACTCCTTTTGAATCGTGGAATAAATTTCCCGCAGTTCAGCACCGGCGGCTTCCTGCTCCACTTCGGGTACGTAGGACATAAGCTCCTCTGCATGATTCCGTGTGAAATTATAAGTACGCAAACTTGCGGCTGAGCGGTTCTTTCGAGGCTGACCAGAGACGTTCGATCTTAATGCCGCGGCTCGACAAGTTCGATAAGAATTTTGCCGCCCGCGGGTGCGTCCATGAGAAAGAAGTTGACGCGCGTGGAGTCAGCGCCGATGCGAGTTTCAGGATAGATCGCCGAGACGCCAAGACGGGAGCGAAGCAGGGCGGTTATGCGGTCAACGTCGTGAGTGATGAATTCGATCTGTTGAATGGCTTCGCCAGACTTCGAAAGGAATTTTGCGATGGCTCCGGGGCCGTTGGGCGCGCGAGTCGTCAGAATGTCCAGGTGGCTGTTCTCGGCGGGGGACCATTCAAATTCGAGGGCGTCTTGATCGGGCGGGACATCGGCGAGCGGGGGATTGTGGAGCACAGCGCGAATTTTTTCGAAGCGCGCGGGAGTGACTGCGATTCCGACGGTTGCACGGCGAGAGATAAGCGCGGCGATTTGGGAATCGGCACGCCAGCGGGCGATGGCCGCTTCGGCGGCGGCGCGGCCGCGGCGGAAAAGTTCGCAGGCGGCGGCAGCGCGGGCTGAATCAGACTCCGATTCGAGCTGCACGATTAAATCCAAAACTGAGCTGTTCTGTAATTCCAAGTTTTGTCCGTCTCCTTTCGCCGCGTGTTCACGCGGCGCCGGAATTTGGCTTGGAGCATTTGCCGTACTGCGAAGCGAAAGGCCAACGGCAATAGCCAAAATGGACGCGATGACGGCAAGCGACGCGCCACTGGGAATTGCGACCCAATGCGCGGCCAACATTTTCGCGCCGACGAAGAGCAGGACCATGGCGACGCCGGATGCCAGATGGCGAAGGCGCTCGATCCATCCAGCAAGCACAAAATATAGCGCGCGCAAACCGAAAATGGCGCAGGCGTTCGAAGAGAAAACGATGAAGGGATCGCGAGTGACGCCAAAAACGGCGGGGATTGAATCAACGGCGAAGAGCAAATCAGCCGCTTCGATGCTGATTAAAGCCAGTAGCAGCGGAGTTGCAACGAAGCGGGTGTCCTTACGGCTGAAGAATTTGCCGCCGGGGCTGCGAGGGGAAACGGGAAAAAGCCGACGGAGCCAGGCCGGGGGACGATTGGTTTCCAGCCGGGGCGTTTTGTTCCGACTGAAAATCATGTGAATGCCGGCGAAAACGAGAAACGCGCCGAAGAGGTAGAAGGACCACGAGAACGCTTCGAGAAACGCAGCGCCGGCCGCAATGAGCAGTCCGCGAAAAGTGAGCGCACCGAAAATTCCCCAGACGAGCACGCGATGCTGATAGGCAGGAGGGATGGCGAAGTATTGGAAGATGACCAAGAAGACAAATAGATTATCGATGCTGAGTGATTTTTCGATGAGGTAGCCGGAAAGGAATTCCATTGCGGGAGCGCGGCCGAAGTGCAGCCAAAGCCAGGCGCAAAAGGCGAGCGAAATGCCGATCCATACGGCGCTCCAAATGGATGCCTCGCGGATGGAAATTTCATGCGGCTTCCCGGCGAAAACCACGATGTCAATCATTAGGAAAATAATGAGGCCGGCAACGACGGCAAACCAGAGAGAGAGGTGCGCCACGGAGGAAAGTCTACGGGCCTTTGCGACAAATGCAAGACCGCAGCGAAAAATCAGAATGACGACTTCGGCGGCGGCACGGAATTGAAGTTTGAGAGCAGAAGTTTTGTGGTTGTGCCGGCTCGCACGGTCACAGGCACGTCCCATTTTGCGCGCGTGTCACCGATGTCGGCCTGGACGTTCAGGCAGGTGATCCAATAACTCCCCGGGGGCACGTTGCTGAATCCTGCGTTGCCGTTGAGATCAGTTTGCGTTTGCGCAACGAAGTAGCGCGACTGCGCGAGATCGAAAGCGGCGCGCCGCGCGGCGGAGTGCTGCGTGTCCAGCATCGCAAACCAGCGCGGGCTGGGATCGATCGATTGCAGCATTTCGTCCATGCCGTCTTTGCTGTACGGATTTTGCTGAATGTAATGGAGAATGCGCGCGTGGAACTGACTGACTTCGCGCTGATATTTTGCGGGGTTGCGCACGCGGTCGCTGGGTTTGTATTTCGCGACGGGATAGCCAAACTGTTTGTTGGAGATGTTCAATTGATCGTAGGCTTTCCAGAATTCCGGCACATTGAGAATCGCTTTGGGCGTCAGGTTCTGCGAGAACGCCTCGCCGGTCAGGCGCACAGTGTGATGCTTCTTCATCCAGGTCTTTAGTTGCGGCGAGACTTTTAGGCTGTCGATGAATTTCTCCATATCCGGTTTTGGCTGGGATGCGGCGGCTTGCTGTTCGATGGCAGCGAAACTTTTGCGGAGGAGATAGAAGGGCAGGCCCCGGACAGGTTCGGCAATTCCGGTGGAGGGGGTGATGCGCACAGAAAAGCTGATCGCGCCGGGCGCCTGGGCATTCGCGGATGTGCAAAGAGCGCTCGAGATTATCAGGAACGTAACAAGCGGCAACAGCCGAGGAGAGCGCATGGCGCACATCTTAGCAGCGCATCTGGAACGCGGCTAAGGGAGTTTGCCCGGGTGTGCCGAGTTGCAAAATGGGAGGGAATTCGCGCGCAAGATCAGTAGAGATGAAAATCAACTTCAATGAGCATACGCACCGGGGCAGGCTGGCCGGTCGGGCCGAGGGCTGGTTTGAAACGGTAGACGTCGCGCACAGACTTCACCGCTTCTTGGTCAAGACCATAACCCAGACCTTTGACAACACGAATCGAGTGGGCGCGGCCGTCCACTCCAATCACAACGCTGAGCAGAACCATTCCTTGAATCTTGAGCTTGAATCCAGTATCCGAATATTGCGGAATGGGACAGTATAGGCACACAGGTTCACCGTAGCCGTTTTGCCCAGCCTGCGGGGGGCCGCCGCCGACGCCGTATTCTGAGCCCGAGCCAAGCCCGTTGCCATTGCCGCTGCCCATTCCACCACCCGAACCGTTGCCCAAGGAATCGTTCACAAGACTGGAAATGGGATCGCCGGTGGTCGGCAGATTGGGATTCGGCATGTGAATGTTCGGAGGGACCATCAGCGAAGCCTCGGTCACGACTTTCGGATGGGCAGGAGGCTTTAGCTCCGGAGGCGTAATCTGACGCATGGCAAAAATAGGCAAACGCCCGCGCGTTGGGGGCCTGCGGTTAGCGCGTCCTCCGCCGCCACCGGCCTGTTTGTTGCCCATTTTTAAGAGCGGAAGGTATGGAGAAAGATTGATGGTCTGAATCGGCTGATTATTCGCCTGAGTGGGAGGCGACATGAATTCGGGCAACAACGGAAGCACGATCAGGACGATGATGACAACGTGGATTACCAGAGACAGAGCCTGGACTTTCGAGAACTGTTTATTTTTTGACCAGATTTCGGGAACATCGACCGGCTCGCTGGTGACTTGCAACGGGGGAAGCTTCTTCGGCGCGATGGTGTCGCGAATATTGCCCCAAAACGTAGCGAACCAGCCGTTGGATTGCACGAGCAGATCGGAATCGACTTTGCCGCGTGCTTCACGGGGAATCGGGCGAAAAAAGTACTCCTTGAAATTATCGGAAAATGATGAGCCGAAACCTTGGGAGGCGAATGCGCTGGGTTCGCTCCCGCGGGGAATTTTTACGGGACGCTCGGTCAGAAAATCCTTCAGATTGGACCAGAAATTTTTCAGCCCGGACTGACGATTCAGGGACGTTTTTGTGAATTTGAGATCCGGAGCGAGCGAAGGAAGCTCGCCGGGGCGGGGAGCGGCTGCATCCGTCGGGTTCTGCGCGTTGTTTTGCACCGGTTCCATGGAATTGTTTCGCCTGGCTGAATGGATAGGCCGACAGTTAGCTCCTTGAATTTAGATTCGACCGGGCGAAAAAGGATGTATGGCCAGCGCGGCTGACACCCATGGTTTTCTATTGTAACATAAGCGTTTAGGACGGCAGGCGCAGTTGCCGCACTGTTACACAGAGAAAACCAAAAAAATAAGCGTTTATGACGAAATCTGTCGACCTGAAAAGCACAATCAATTTGCCGCGCACCAGCTTTCCGATGAAAGCGCAACTGCCGGAGCGCGAGCCGAAGCAATTGGCGGAATGGGAGGAGGAGAAACTGTATCAGCGCATTCTCGAATCGCGCAAGGATGCGCCGCTTTTTGTGCTGCACGACGGGCCGCCGTATCCCACCGGAGATATCCATCTCGGAACAGGCTTGAACAAGATTTGCAAAGACATGGTGGTGAAGTCGAAAACCATGGCCGGCTTTCGCGCGCCGTACATTCCGGGATGGGACTGCCACGGTTTGCCGATTGAGACGAAGGTTGAGAAGGAGCTGGGCGGAAAGAAGCACGGCGTTTCCGCAGCGGAGTTCCGCAAGATGTGCCGTGAGTACGCGGCGAAGTACGTGGACCAGAACCGGAGGGATTTCAAGCGGCTCGGAGTTTTCGGCCAGTGGGAAAAGCCGTACCTCACGATGGATTTTGAGCACGAAGCGGCGATTGCCGATGCGTTCATCACGTTTTTGGAGAAGGGCTACGCATACAAGGGGTTGAAGCCGGTCTACTGGTGTTTGCATGACCGAACGGCGCTGGCGGAAGCGGAGGTGGAGTACGCGGATCATACCAGTCCCTCCATCTGGATCCGGTACAAAGTGGAGGAAAACGGCGCGGGTGAACGTTTCGGACGCGGAGAACTCTACGCGCTCGTGTGGACAACGACGCCGTGGACTTTGCCGGCGAGCATGGCGCTGGCATTTCATCCGGATTTTGAGTACGTGCTGGCCGAGGTTGCGGACGGCGACGCCTACATTTTGGCGAAGGAGCGCGTGAATGCGGTGCAGGAGGAAACTTCGCTGAAATTTGTGAAGGTTGGCGAGAGTTTTCGCGGAAAGAAATTTGAGGGCGCGAAATTCAAGCATCCGTTTCTGGAGCGCATCGAGCCGGGCGTGCTGGCAGACTACGTCACGCTGGACCAAGGCACGGGGATTGTTCATACCGCGCCGGGACATGGCGGGGAAGACTTTTACACCGGGCAGAAATACGGAATCGAAACCTACGCGCCGCTCGATGACGAGGGGCGATTTGTCGAGGGCCTGCCGGAGTACAAGGGCAAAACGGTTTTCGAGGCGAATCCGTTCATAATCAAGCTGCTTGAAGAGCGCGGCGCGCTGGTGGGCGAAGGAAAGTTGCGCCATAGCTATCCGCACTGCTGGCGCTGCCACAATCCGGTGATTTTCCGCGCGACCGAGCAATGGTTCATCAATTTGGAGCATGAGGATTTGCGCAAGCGAACGCTCGAAGAGATTCGCAAGGTGAAGTGGCTGCCTGCATGGGGCGAAGAGCGCATGCGCGAGATGGTCGCGGGCCGGCCGGACTGGTGTGTTTCGCGGCAGCGTTTCTGGGGCGTGCCGTTGATTGTTTTTTATTGCGAAGAATGCGGTGAGCAGTTGAAAGATTTTCAGGCGCTGCGTCACGTGGTGAAGTGGTTCGAAAAAGAGGGTGCGGACGCATGGTTCACGCATTCGGCGGCAGAGCTGTTGCCGGCGGGAACCAGATGCAAATGCGGCGGCGCGCACTTTCGGAAAGAAGAAGACATTCTGGACGTTTGGTTCGATTCGGGATCGACGAGCCTTGCAGTGCTCAAGGGCGAGATGTGGCCGGCAGACGTTTACCTGGAAGGTCCGGATCAATATCGCGGATGGTTTCAAAGTTCGCTGCTGGTGGCCATGGGCACGTGCGGGCGCGCACCTTACAGGAACGTGGTTACGCACGGATGGACGCTCGATGCCGAAGGCCGGCCCATGTCGAAATCCGCGGGAAATGGCGAATTGCCGAGCGAAATTTGCGAGAAATGGGGCGCGGATTTGCTGCGCGTGTGGGTTACGTCTCAGGATTATCAATCAGACGAGCGCTTTTCGCAGGAAATGATGAAGCAGCTGGCGGAATCGTATCGTAAAATCCGCAATACATTTCGATTTGCGCTCGGCAATCTCGATCAATTTGATCCGGTGCGCGACGGCGTCAGTGACCGCGAGCTTCTGGAACTGGATGCCTGGATGCTGCATCGCACCGGCGAGCTGGTGGGAAAGTGCCGGGCGTGGTACGACCATTTCGAGTTTCACCGCGTGTTTCACGCGCTGTATGATTTTTGCGTAGTGGACTTGAGCGCGTTTTATTTCGACGTGCTGAAAGACCGGTTGTATACATTTGCGCCGCGCAACAAGGCCCGGCGCTCGGCACAAACGGCGATTTACCGAATCACCAGCGCGCTGGTGCGGCTGGCGGCGCCGATTTTGGTTTTCACCGCGGAAGAGATCTGGAAGCTTCTGCCGCACGCACAGGAAGACGCGCACAGCGTTCACATGACGCACTTCCCAAAGCGCGAAGATCTGATGCTGGATATCGCGGAAGGCAAAAGGCGGAATTGGGAATCGCTGCTCGCCGTCCGCGATCAGGCGCTCAAGAGCCTGGAAGCGGCACGAAACGCCCGGCTAATCAACAGCGCGCTGGAAGCGAAACTGGATTTGCGCGCCAGCGGCAAAACTCTCGAACTGCTGAAAAACTATTCTGCGTGGCTGCCGCAAATCTTCATCGTTTCGCAGGTAAATGTTGCTTCAGCGAACGGATCGGCCGGGGCGGCGACCAATCTGGTGGAAAGAATTGAAGTCCTGCACGCGGATGGAAAAAAATGCGAGCGGTGCTGGAATTATTCCGTTCACGTCGGCGAGAGCCGGGAATATCCGACGCTTTGCGAGCGTTGTTTGCGGGCGATGGCCGAGATCCAGGCAACGAGTGAGGCTACTGGGAGCGCATAAGGATGGCCGCGAAGCACAGCATGTCGTGGCGTTCGCTGGTGCTGATTATCGTGGCTGTGCTGCTGGCCGATCAGGCGACCAAACATCTTATCGAGCATTACACGACCGGCGATTACTTCCGCGTTATCATTCCCGGCTTATTAAACCTCATTAACACGCACAATCCGGGCGTGGCCTTCAGCATGTTTGCCGACGCGCATTCGCCTGCGGTGCGATTTTTTCTGGTGCTGTTTTCGCTTGCGGTGATCGTTTTTCTTTTCTGGCTGCTGGCAGCGGAGCGCGCGGGCGGGCGACTGGGGCAGATCGGCATGGCGCTGATTTTGGGCGGAGCCGTCGGAAACGTGCTGGACCGGCTGACACAGCGTGGCGTGACGGATTTTATTGACTTGCACATCGGCCAATATCACTGGCCCACGTTCAACGTGGCCGATTCGGCCATCGTTATCGGGGCGGCGATGGTTCTGCTGGAACTATTTCGGGATTGGGGGCATTCTAGTAGCGACAAAGGGGTGGGTTAGATGTACCCGTATCTCGGAACCATTCCAACGCCGTGGGGCGGCATTCCCATATACACCTACGGAGTTTTAGTGGCAACCGGAGTTCTGCTCGGACTTTGGTACGCGACGCGCTATGCTTCGCGCAACGGCGTTGATCCGGAGCGGGTTTGGAATCTTGGAATTTACATGGTGCTGGCGGGCCTCGCCGGGGCGAAAGTTTGGTTCGTACTTGCCAGCGGGGACTATTATTGGCGCCACAGAGGCGAGATCTTTGCTTTCAAAACGCTCCAATCCGGCGGCACATTTTACGGCGGGGTTTTCGGCGCGCTTTTAGTCGCTGTTTTGTACGCGCATTTCAACCGCATGCCTGTCTTGGGTCTGGTGGACAGCTACGCCGCCGGACTTCCGCTTGGCCACGCCATTGGAAGGCTGGGGTGCTTTGCGGCGGGCTGCTGCTATGGCAAGCCGACGTGGTTGCCGTGGGGAGTGACGTTCACCAATCCGCTCGCCGCCGAGCTGGTGGGAACGCCCTTGAATGTTCCGCTGCATCCGACGCAGCTTTACGAATCTGGCGCCGAGTTTTTTAATTTTCTGCTTTTGATTTTTGTTGCGCGGCGGCAGCGTTTTCGCGGCGAAATCTTCGCCATGTTCATGATGCTTTATGGTTTCGAGCGAGGCTTGATCGAGTTCGTCCGGGGAGATCCCGGGCGCACGCTGCTGCTGCGCGGCAGATTTTCGCTGATGCAAGTGGTGAGCCTCGGATTGATTTTTTTGGGCGCATGGATGTGGCGGCAAGGCTCGCGAAAATCGCAGAGGGTACGCGCAGCCGAAGCGATGGCTGTTCGGCAATGACGCAGGCCGCCCGCCGGATTCTCGAATGAAATCCGCGCCAGCCGAGTCGGAACAAGCCGGGGCACTTCACGACTCGGGGCGCATCATTCGACTCGAAGTTTCTGAAGGCCAAAGCGGCGAACGCCTCGACCGGTTTCTGGCAAAACACATTCCCGAACTGAGCCGCACGCGCATCCAATCGCTCATTGAGCGCGGGCACGTGCTCGTGAACGGCGCCGCAGCGAAGCGATCCCACACGGTCGAATCGGGAGAAGACATAACTGTCGAGATTTCGCCATCCGAGCCGGCGGCGGCAAAAGCCGAGTCGATTCCGCTGGAAATTTTGTATGAGGACGAAGAAGTTGCCGTGGTGAATAAGCCGGCGGGAATGATTGTGCATCCCGGCGCGGGCGTGAAGAGCGGCACGGTGGTGAATGCGCTATTGCAGAAATTTGGCGAGCGCGGCGAGCTTTCGTCCGTCGGGGGCGAATTGCGCCCCGGGATTGTTCACCGGCTGGACCGCGAGACATCGGGCGCGCTCTTGATTGCGCGCACAGATGCAGCGCATCGCGCGCTTGCAGAACAATTCAGCAGCCGCCAGATTGAAAAGACGTATGTGGCGCTGGTTCACGGGAATTTCCATGAAAATTCCGGGCGCATTGAGCTTCCCATAGCGCGAGACTTGCATCGTAGAACTCGTATGACCACGCGGAGAAGGGAAGGGCGCGCTGCGCGGACCGACTGGCGGGTTCGTTTACGGCTGGGCGGATATACGCTGGTCGAAGCGGATTTGCATACCGGGCGCACGCATCAGATCCGGGTGCATTTTTCCGCGATTGGGCATCCGGTGACTGGCGATACGGCCTATGGGGCGCCGCGGATAGTTCCGAGCGGCGGGAAAGCAATGGCTCCGCTCGGCAGGAATTTTCTTCACGCATGGCGATTGAAATTTGCGCACCCGGCGAGCGGCCGGCTCATGGAAGTACGTGCTCCGTTGCCGGCGGAGCTTGCGAATTATGTACGCGGGCTGGCGCGAACCTTTGGAATGCGGGAGGCGGAGGTTGACGCCGTTTTGCAGGCGTACCTATAATTCGAGGTTCTTGTGCACAGGAAAATTCTAGTTGCGATTTTCATTTTGGCCGTTTCGGCTGCGACGCAGACTGCATTCGCTCAACAACAGATTCCACCGCCTCCAGGAGCTCAGAAAAAGACACAGCCGCTCATTAACGCGCCGAGGAAGCGCTTTAACGTCGGTCTGGTGCAGCTACCCGCCGCAGTCATGGATCGCCGTGGCCATTTTGTCACGAATTTGCACCGCTACGATTTTGAGGTATTTGAAGACGGGAGACAGCAGCGCATCACATTTTTCATGCGGCAGATGGATCTGCCTCTGCGAATCGGGCTTTTGCTGGATACCTCAAACAGCATTCGCGACCGGCTGCACTTTGAGGAGGATGCGGCTACGGATTTTCTCTACAACGTGCTGCGTCGCGGCCAGGATGAAGCTTTCTTGATGACCTTCGACAACGAGCCGGAAGTCATTCAGGATTACACCGGCGATATGAATAAGCTGAGCGAGGCCATTCAGCGGCAGAATGCGGGCGGAGGGACGGCGCTCAATGACGCGATTTATCTTGCGAGCGAAAAGCTGGCCGACGCGCCGCTGCCGCCCGGGCCGAACAAAGATGTGCGCCGAATCATGGTGCTGATCAGCGATGGTGACGATGATTTGAGTAATCACACGCTCAGCGACGCAATTAAAATGGCGGACCGCTCGGGCGTTTCGATCTATGCGATCAGCACGAACAATGATTGGGTCAGCGACGATCAAGGCAGTACGCCGCACAAATACGAATTCTCTTCGGGAGACAAGGTGCTGCGCGATCTGGCTCAGGAAACCGGCGGACGCGTGTTCTTTCCCTTTCGCATTGACGATCTGGCGCAATCGTTCCTCGATATCGGGAATGAGCTGCGCAGCCAGTATCTAATTGGCTATGCGCCGCCGTACAAGATTGCCGACGGGCAATTCCATACGGTGAAGTTGCTCGTGGACCGCAAGGGACTGAAGGTGCGGACGCGCAAAGGTTACTACGCAACTGCGCCGGTGGCTTTGCCGGCCATACCGGCTACTGCTTCGGCGGCGACGAAGAATCACTGACGGGAAACTTCGCTTTTGATGGGTTGCAGCGCGAGATCTTTCGACCTCCGGAATGATTACGGCCCCGTCGGAGCGTAATAACCCGCGCGGGTCAGGACCTTCAGTCCCTTTTGCGTGGTTTCTACCTTGACTTTCCGGAAAGCTCCGTTCTCAGCGGTATTTGTGGGGTAGTAGGCGATGACGTACTGGCTGCGCAGCTCTTGCGCAAGCTCTGTAAATGCTTTGTCAAGATCCCTGTTGTTGCGGATTGAAATGACGCGGCCGCCGGTTTGATAAGCCATTTCGTGAGCCACTTCTCCGCCGATGTAACCCATGCCTGACATCCAGTACATCGAAGGATTGGCGATCAGCAACACGTGTATTACGGCATTGGCCTTCTGTGCCGCATAAATCGCGCTTCGCAGCGTGCTGGTACTGCCCTCGTCTTCCGCGTCGGTGAGAATAATCAGCGCTTTGCGTCCGGTTTCCTGCGGCAACTGATATTTGCAGACCTGATTGATGGCGTCATAGAGCACCGTTCCGGGAGGGTCAACCGGCGAGTCCGCTGAAACCACGGGCGCATTAATTTCGGCTTTATCAATGGCGGCGTGAAGCGCCGGTTTATAGTCCGTGAAGTCGGCGAGCATGTTGACGGTGGTATCGAAGGAAATCACGGTGGCGAGATCGTTTTTCTGCAGAATATCTTTCAAGAAACGCCAAGCCGTGGCTTTTTCGGCGTCGAGGAAATCCTCCTGGCTTCCGCTGGTGTCAATCATCATGGCAATCGTCAGCGGGTCAGTCATGTCTTTCGAAAAAAATGCGATTTTTTGCTCGACGCCGTCCTCATAGACGCGAAAGTCGTTTTTCTGCAGGCCGGTGACGATCGCGCCATGTTTGTCGCGCACAGTCACGTACAATCGGACCAAATTTACGTTTACTGTTTTCTTCCCGCCGACCTGAGGAATCTCTTTGGATTCATCGGGTTTCTTTTTTACGGGAATCTGCACGGGAATTTGCAGAGCCGCGGCGTGTGCATCCAGCGCCAACGCTCCGATCCGCATCTTAAGTTGAGGCCAACTGGAGGCCAGCAGCAACAAGGCTGCGGTCCAGGCTAGGGAGCGCAGGAGGGTTTTATAATTGTTGCGCTTGTTCATCGTGGATACTACGATGCTGTTTTCGGCGCAACGGATGCGTCGGCCGCAGGAGGGTGGACGGCGTCTGCGGAGGATTTTGGGTGCACAAATGAAATGTTTCGCCATTGGTTTTGGCCTTCTGCTTTGCGGACTGGCGGCGCAAACGGGCTCGGCGCAATCTGCGAGCGGCACCAATATTCCGCGTCCGCCGGCGCCCGCCGTCACGGCACAAAAGCCCCTCAAGCCTCAACTGACGGTGCGATCCAATTTGGTGCTGGTGCCGGTGACCGTTAAGGATGCCACCGGACATCTTGTCGCCGATTTGCAGCAGGGCGATTTCCGTATCTTTCAAGACGGCGTCGAGCAGCACATCACCAATTTCTGGGACCGTCCCTTTCCAATGTCGGCCGTCGTTCTTCTCGACGACGACCTGCCGCAAAAAGAGGCGAAAACAGTGCAGCAAAGCCTCGACAGCATCGCTGCCGGATTTTCCGCATCCGACGAAGTGGCCCTCGTGCGCTTTGATGAGTATCCGACGAAAGTGATGGGTTTCACCAGGAGCAACAACGAACTTTTCGCGAAATTAAAGCAGATTCGCACGAACGAAAAAGACGCGCTCGGCTCGCGCTATCCGGACACGCCTTCGTTCCCAATGACCGATCCGCCGCGCGACAACGGCCATACCGCCGGCGGAGCCGCGGACATTCCGATTCTCGGCACGGATACCAATGGCGTCACAAAGCATATTGACGATGCGGTGCATTACGCCGCGGAAATGCTGCGCACGCAGCCCAATGACCGGCGAAAAATTATTTTCATTGTTTCGGACGGGACGAACGATCGAAACAACAAGTGGAGCTTCAAAAATACTCTTGAGCTTCTGCTGGCGTCCAATATCACCGTGTATGCGATTGCGGTCGATTCGCCTCTCGACGTGCTCACGCTGCAGGGGACGGGACGGCTCGCGCAGTACGCTGTTCCCACCGGAGGCGATGTGCTGCGGGCGAGCAACGCGGCGGAAATCGAGCGCCTGTATTCGCGCCTCACCGATGAAGCGCGCAACGAATACACGATTGGATTTCAACCTTCGCGAACGAATGGGCGCGGCAATTATCATACGCTAGAGGTGCGCGTCGAGCGCCCCGGACTGTACGTTACAGCGCGCCAGGGATATTTCGCGCAATTTCCGCGATGACGCTCGCGCATCGCGCGCAGATTTTTTCTTGACTTTGCGTGAAGGCAAACGTAAAAAAGACAAAGCGAGCAGCTGCGCCGAAATTTCCGCGCGGCTCCTTGCGGGAGAAGCTTCAAACAGCGGTTCATGCGCGCGGCATCGCAAGTCTTTCGGATGCCGCTAAATTAAAGTTCGGGGCGGCGAGAACGCCGCCCCGTTTTCTTTTTCACGGTGCCAGTCGCTCTGTTCAGTTCCAAGGTGCATTGCCGATGGAAATCAGCTGCTCGTGCGCGGGACAGAGTGGGGCGTAATCGCAGTAGCGGCAGCTAAACCCGGGCCGCGCGGGAAAATCAGCGGCGCGAATCGAATCGGCCGTTTCGGCTACAATGTCCTTTGCTCTTTTCAGCGCTTTTGCGTCGCGCGAGGTTGCCACCGCCTCGTTGGTCGTCAGATTGTAAAAAACCAGCTCCTCCGGTTCGAGTGCAAGTACTTCCCGAGCCGCGAGAGCATAAAGGCCGAGCTGCAAGCTCTTGTCCGCCTGCTTGGGGGACTTCGGATTTCCCGTTTTGTAGTCCACGATTTGAACCTTGTTTGGGCCGACGCGGTTGATTTGATCTATTCTGCCGGTAATCACGACGTTTGGTTCGAGCGGCAGCTCAAACGCCTTTTCCTGATACAGCACATCGGCCGGCGCGCGAATGTACGCGGCGCAGAACGCCTCAAGCTGTTCGCGGCCGGCGTTGCGGTACTCCTGCTCCTGATAGTCGTCTTGAAAGCCCGCGGCGTGCCACTCACGCTCGAAAATGTCCAGCGCATCCTTTGCGCTAACGTTGCCGCGTTTGCGCAGTTCGTTCACGAACTCGCGAATCGTCAAATGCATCACTGTACCGAAAGTCATCGCTGCTTGCGGACCGCCGCGAATTCCCCAGACCTGTTGCAGTAAATATTTCATGGGGCATGTGCGATACGTTTCGATTGCCGAGGCGCTCAGCTTCAGCGGCTCCCCGCAAGGAGGATGATACGATTTGGCCCACAACGCGATTTGCGAATAGGCGCGGGAGTTTGCCGGAATCGCCGGGAAAAGCTGCGGAGCAAGGGGATCCGCCGGCAATGAGCCGACGGTTTCTTCTTCCTTGGGCAACCTTATCTTGGGGGTCAGTTGCTGGGTGTGAGCGTTTTTCAGCCGCGGATCCTGCAAAATGTCGTCCAGAAACGGAGAAGGCCTTTTTCGATGATTGATGACGGCCGAAAGGGTCAGGAGCTTTCGTGCCCTGGTTAGTGCCACGTAGAAAAGGCGGCGCTCTTCCTGAATGCGAAATTCGCCTTCGGGCTGCTCTTCCTTCATGAGATCTGGAGGAAATTCCAGCACAGGAGCTTGCGGCCGGGCCGGAAACTCGCCGTCAGAAAGCCTGATTACAAAAACATGGTCGAACTCCATGCCCTTGGCATTATGGACCGTGAGCAGCTGAACAGCGTCATCCGCAGACTCTTCCGTCTGGGGGATTTCACCGCCGGCCTGCAGAAAGAAGCCGAGATATTCAATGAATGCGGAGAGCGATTTGTCGTCCGTTTTGCCTTCCCAGTCGGCGATGAATTTCGCAAAGCGTTCCAGATTCGCGCGATCGGCATCCGAAGGCAGGGGAGAAAGTCCCAGGCTCGCCACGAGCGCGTCGAAAACAGCTCTGGCGCTTGTGTGCGCCGCTTGCTCGCGTAACCGCTTCAGGAACTGCGAAAGCTCATCTGCCTTTGCCTTCTGCGCAAACGGAAACTCGCCTTGCGGCGCCTCCAGCACATCCATGAGTGATTGATTTTTCTTGGCGCGCTCGGCAAGCCTGACCAGGTCACGCGGTTCGAATTTCCAGTAGGGCGCCGCCGAGACGCGCGCGAAAGCAACGTTGTCGGAACGGATGGCAGCCAGCTTGAGATACGCAATGATGTCCCGGATGAGCGTGCTCGAAAGCAGGGAAAGCCCTCGAATCACAAACGGGATTTTCTTCTGCCGCAGGACCTCGACGATACGCGCGCGGTGCGCATGTTTGCGGTAAAGTACGGCACAGCTTCGCCAAGAGTGGCCCGTTTTGTGCAGCCGCTCGATTTCTCCCACCACCCAGTGGGCCTCTTCGTCGGCGGACGCGAATTCCGCGATGCGAATTTTTTCGCCGAGGGGATTTTCGGTCACCAGAGTTTTATGCGGCAGAAACGGGGGATGTTCGTTGTGCTGAATGACTCCGCTGGCGACGTCCAGAATGCGCTTCGTCGAGCGGTAATTTTGCGTCAGCGAACAAAGAGGAATATTCGCGCTGCGCCCCGCTTTGGAGTCGGCGTCAACGCCGCAGAAACGCTGGAGAAAAATCGAGAAGCTCCCAAAAGACGCGCCCCGGAAGCGATAAATCGCCTGGCTGTCATCCCCCACGGCGAGGATGTTGCGCCGTTCGCCGCAAAGCAGCCAAAGCAACTCCAATTGCGCAATATTCGTGTCCTGAAACTCATCCACCAGAATGTATTGATACTGTTCGCGCAGTCGCGCGAGGCGCGCCTCGTCGGCACGAAGCAATTCCACCGCGCGCAAAAGCTGGCCGCCGAATGTGATCAGATTCCGTTCACGCTGTAACCGCTCACTGATGCGATAGGCTCGCGAAACCTCCTCAAAACGCGCGAGATTTTCTTCTTCGGCGGCACGCGCCCCTTCATCGAGAGAATGCTTCTGCGCGTCGTAAGCGCGCCGGAGTCCGTCCACGTAAGCCTGATAATCTTCGGGCGTGACCAGCTCGTCCTGGCACCGCGAAAAAAAAGCGTCGAAATCGCTCAGAAACTCTCCCGGCTCAGCCAATTTTGTGTAATGTTTCAGGGCGAGTTCGCGAAGATTTTTGCGCAGGAAGATCCAGTGTTCGACCGAATCAATGGTTTGCAGTTCGGGATTGGATTCGCGCAGAATTTTCTCGAAACAGAATCCGTGAAAAGTACCGAGCCAAACGCCGTCGGCGCGCGCGCCCGCGGATTTCACCACGCGAGATTTCATCTCCCCCGCGGCTTTGTCTGTGAATGTCAGACCAAGAATATTTTCCCCGGAAATTTCGGGATGAGTTTCGAGCAGCCGGCAAATCCGCCCGGTAATAACGCGTGTTTTCCCGGTTCCTGCGCCGGCCACGACGAGCAACGGACCGTTGCCATGCTCGACGACCGCGCGCTGCTCTGCATTCAATTCAGCGAGTGCGTCTGAAGATATCCGTGGCATTCCGATGGAAAATGCGGCTCCGCGGGAACGGCGAAGTCGACACGGCAATTCTAACGCCCTTCTGAACCTATACCAAGTTGAGTCAGAGGAAAGTCAGAAGTGTCGGCGACGTTCGCCAAATCGGTAGCGGCAGCGCAGCCGGCCAGGCCGAAGTATGCTGATCCACCCGACGGTCGGTCCCCCGGACAGGCCGCCAGCTCGCCGCTTACGAGCGTATGATGGCGGGGACGACGGGGCTCGAACCCGCGACCTCTGCCGTGACAGGGCAGCGTTCTAGCCGGCTGAACTACGTCCCCGCAGGACGCATGGAATAGCGGACACTGGTGGGCGATGTGCGATTTGAACGCACGACCTTCCCGGTGTAAGCGGGATGCTCTAACCACTGAGCTAACCGCCCGTATCATGCTAGCCGAAGGCCGCCGAGGCGTCAACCGCGACGCCAAGTTGTTCGCGGTGTGACGCAAGGAACAACGAGCAATGGGTTGAACGCACCGCTCCGACCGGAGTTGGACAACCTGCGCCCCTAGTCCATTTACACGACCAGTTGGACGCCAACAGTTCCGTATTCCGGTTGCCTCAATTAGCTGCTTAGGAGCAAAATGGCGCGACCCGCGCACCGTTCGCAAGTGCGTGGTACCGGAGTGTGAAAAAAAATGAGAATCGTCCTGTGTCGCGCTCTGTTCATTCTTGCTCTGTTGACGCTTGGACTTTTCCCTTTGCAGGCCGGCGCACAATCTGCCTCCTCGCTCGCGCCGGCGATGCGCCAATTTGTGAAAATCAGCGCGCCGGTCATCGTTCTCGAGCACGTCCGCGTGATTGACGGCACCGGCTCTGCCCCGCGTGCCGACCAAACCATTGTCATCTCCGACGGCACGATCGAGTCTATCGGTGATGCCGCGAGCGCCCCCGTTCCCGCCGGCGCGCAGGTGCTCGACCTCACAGGCAAAACCGTCATCCCCGGCCTCGTCGGCATGCACGAGCACCTCTTCTATCCCTCCGGCGGACGCATTGGAATCGCGCTCTACAACGAAATGGGATTCAGCTTCCCAAGCCTTTACCTCGCCTGCGGCATCACCTCGATGCGCACTACCGGCGCCATCGAGCCGTACACCGATCTGGAATTGAAAAAGTTGATCGATGAGGGCCAGATCGTCGGACCAGATATTCACGTAACCAGCCCCTATCTCGAAGGCGCAGGCGCCTTCACTCCGCAAATGCATCAACTCTCTGGCCCGGAAGACGCCACTCGAACCGTTAATTACTGGGCCGATGAAGGCGTCACATCATTCAAAGCTTACATGCATATCACTCGCGCCGAGCTTGCCGCGGCCATCGCCGCGGTCCACAAACGTCATTTGAAAATCACCGGCCATCTCTGCGCTGTCGGATTCAAAGAAGCCGCGGTGTTGGGAATCGACAATCTCGAGCACGGATTGATGGTCGACACGGAATTCGACCCGGGCAAGAAACCGGACGTCTGCCCTTCGCAGCAGCTCACCGCTCAAACTCTCTCAAAAATTAACGTCCAAGGCGCGCGCGTGCAGAGCACCATTCGCGACTTGGTTGCGCATCACGTCGCGATAACTTCCACTCTGCCCGTTTTCGAGACTTTTTCGCCCAACGAACCGCCGCTTGAAACTCGCGTCCTCAACGCGCTCCTCCCTGAGGCCGCCATTTCCTATCTCGCGACGCGCTCCTTCATCGCCCAGCAGGCGAATTCTCCCTGGCCCGCGCTGCTCAAAAAGGAAATGCAATTCGAATATGATTTCGTCAAAGCCGGTGGCCTGTTGATGGCTGGCGAAGATCCCACCGGCTACGGCGGCGATTTGGCCGGATTCGGCGATCAGCGCGAAATGGAGCTGCTGGTGAAAGCGGGTTTCACGCCGGAAGAAGCCGTCCACATCTACACAGAAAATGGCGCCCGCTTCTTGGGCGTGGACAGCCGCGTGGGTACGCTGGTCGCCGGCAAGCAGGCAGATATCGTCGTCATTGATGGCGACCCTGCGAAAAATATTCATGACATCGAAAAAACCGAACTCGTCTTCAAGGACGGCGTCGGATACGACTCCGCGAAGCTAATCGCATCCGTTCACGGCAGCGTCGGTCTTCACTGATTTTTCACGCAATTTGAATCCGTGACCAGGGCTCTTTCATTCTTCGCAAAGGGGAATTGCATGCAAAACACATCTCGAATTTGCAGCGTGGTGTGGGCATTTCGCGCCGCGGCTGTACTTGTTCTTCTGGGGATTTTTGCGTACACGGTTTTGGCCCAGACGCCTGCTCCATTGCGCGCCCAAACGACGTCCCTTTTATTCGCGAGCGCCGACAAAAATTCGCCGCGCGCTTCCGGCGCCGTCACGAGCGATCCCGGCCCGCTGCTTTTTGGGAAAGGATTTCTGCGTGGCTACATGGATTTCGAATTCGCGCCGCCGCACAACGAACCCGATCTCGGCCGCTGCAATTTGCCGCAGCAGCCCTGCTCCGCGTTCGCCCGCTACATGGCCGGTGGATACGTTGAGTTTCAGCCCTTCGCGCGCACCCCTCTTCGCCACGCCTATTTTTTCTTCGAGCCACGCTTTTTCTTCGGCAACAACATTCCGCAGATCAGCTACACCTATTCCATGCGTCCGCTTGCCTGGGAACGCACCATGGGCTTGGCCGTTGCGCTTCCCAAACATTTCGAGTTGCGCATCACCAATCATGGAGTTACATCGTTCAGCCCGTTCGATAAAAGCCTCGGCACTTTCGACTACGGTCCGAATAAGGAGCCGCTCGGCATTTACAATACGATAGGGGTGCGCTGGTATTTCGGAGGCTACGACCACTCGTCTTCAACGTGGGATTAGCCCGCAGTGCGCCTTCATGCTGCGCGAATATTGCCTTGCGCTGTTGAGTTCGGGCGAAAAAAATACCTGTTCAGCTTTTGCCGGTGCCAAACGCCAGCGCCAGCAGCGTTTTTTGCTCGAGCTCGTGCGCTTTCGCCGAACCCGTCGCCGGACTCGCGCTCGGCGACCTCTTCACCGTCCGCACCGTCCGCCCGTGCAGCACGCGCTCCAGCCGCGGCATGATGAAGCTTAGCGCGCCCATGTTCGCCGGCTCCTCCTGCACCCAGACGAAATCGCGTGCATGCGCGTAGGGCGCCATAGCCGCCTCGAAATCTCTTTCGGAAAACGGATAAAGCTGCTCGATGAAAACAATTGCGGTCTGCGCATCCTGCCGCCGCTTGCGTTCCATGGCCAGCTCATGTCCGATTTTCCCGGTGCACAGCAGCACTCGCTGTGGGTCGCGCACTTCCGTGTCGGGCAAAACGGTCTGAAATCGCGGCGCTGAAAAATCAACGATCGGCGACGCCGCCGCGGGATGCCGCAGCATGCTTTTGGGAGTGAACACAATCAGCGGTTTGCGCCACGATCGCAACGCCTGCCTCCGCAGCAGATGAAAATACTGCGCCGCGTTTGAAGGCTGGCACACCTGCATGTTGTGTCGCGCCGCAAGTTGCAGGTAGCGCTCGATTCGCGCGCTGGAATGCTCCGGCCCCTGCCCTTCGTACCCGTGCGGCAAAAGCAGCACCAGTCCGGACAGCAGCCCCCACTTGTCCTCGCCCGCGGCGACAAATTGATCAATAATCACCTGCGCGCCATTCGCAAAATCGCCGAACTGCGCCTCCCACAGCACCAGCGTTTCAGGAAAATCGCGGCTGAACCCATACTCAAATCCCATCACGGAAGCTTCCGAAAGCGGCGAATTGTAAACTTCAAATCGTGCCTGACGCGGCGAAAGATTCGCCAGCGGAATGTACTCGTTTTCGTTTTGCGTATCGATCAGCGCCGCGTGCCGCTGATTGAACGTTCCGCGCTTGCTGTCCTGTCCGCTCAGCCGCACGGGAACGCCCTGTTCTAACAGCGAGCCGAACGCCAGCGCTTCCGCCATTCCATAATCCACCGCACTTTTCCCCTCGCCCATCGCTGCGCGCTGCTCCAGCAGCTTTTTCACTTTCGGATGAATCGCAAAATCGCGCGGATAAGTCGTCAGCTTCGCGGTCAGGCCGCGCAACGTCTCCTGCGCAACGCCGGTATCCACCTCGTACTCCGGTTTGTACACGCCGCCGTGGAAACGGCTCCAGTAATTTGGCAGTTGCCACATCGCCGGCTTCTTCTCCAGGCTCGCCGCGTTTTTTTGTGCGCTTTCGAACTCCGCGCGTACCGCTTCAATTGTGCTGTCCGGATTCGCGCCGGTGCGCTCCGCGTAAATCTTCCACAGCGGCGGATGCGCCTGAATCTTCCGGTATCGCAACGGCTGGGTAATCGTAGGATCGTCCACTTCGCTATGCCCGTAGCGCCGGTAGCCGACCAGATCAATCACCACCGGATTGTGGAACGCATACCGGTATTCCACCGCCATTCGCGCCACACGCACCACTGCCTCCGGATCCTCCGCGTTCACATGAAAAATCGGCACCTGCATTCGCTTCGCCAAATCGGAAGCAAACCGCGACGATTGCTCCTCCGACGGCACCGCCGTGAACCCAATCAGATTATTCACGACGATGTGCACGCTTCCGCCCACCGAATAACCCTCAATCATGGCGAAGTTCAGTGTTTCCGCCCAAATCCCTTGTCCGGCAAACGCCGCATCGCCGTGCATCACCACCGGAAGCACTTCGTCTATTCCTTTTTCGCCTCGCCGCGTTTGCTTCGCGCGTGCCCGGCCCAAAACCACCGGGTCAACCGATTCCAGATGGCTCGGATTCGACACCAAATGAATGCCGATCGAGGCGCCCGAACGCGTCGTATACTCCCCCGTTGCACCGATGTGATATTTCACGTCGCCGCCGCCTAAATCGCTGCGCGCGTCCACTTCTTCAAAGCGCGCAAATATGTCTTGCGCCGGCCGGCCCACAACGTGAATCATCACGTTCAGCCGGCCGCGATGGCTCATGCCCAGCACCAGCTCGTCCGCGCCGTGTTTCGCCGCGGTCTCCAGCGCTTCATCCAGCAGCGGAATCAGCGCGGTCAGCCCCTCCAGTGAAAACCGCTTGGTCCCCAAATACCGGTGCTGCACCACCTGCTCAAAAAAATCCGCGTGAATCAGCCGCTCCAAAACCCTCGCGCGGTCCGGCTCCGGCGCGCTCGATTCCATCCGTTCCTGGATCCACCGCCGCCGCTCGCCGTCCAGAATGTGCATGAATTCCGCGCCAATCGTCCCGCAATAAATTTTCCGCGCCTCGTCGGCGGTGTCTCCCGTGAGCTGATCCAGCTCCGGAAGCGCCAGCGGCTTCATGTCTCCGAGCGGATCCAGATCCGCCTGATACGCCCCCCACCGCCGGAACGCGTCAAAAATTGCTTCGCGTTCTCCATTTTGCTTTTCGCCGGCTGAGTTTTCTTCCACAACGGCTGCTTTGTTTTTCAATTCCAGCCCCTGTTTAGGATTTGATTTTTCAATTTCGCGGCAGTACCGGCTTATGATTCGGGCCACGCCCCGAGCATTTTGCGCAGCAGTACAATCTGGCCTAAATGGTAGGCATTGTGGTCCGCAGCCACCAGAGCTTCGCGGAGAACCGTTTGCCCTTCGCCGTGAGCAATGCGCTCAAACAAATTCACCTTCTCATTGCTCACCAGATTTTTCATCGCTTCCAAATCCCGCCCAAACGCTTTCACGCTCTTGTCCCAGGCTTGCGAATCCGGCGGCTTTTCCGCCCCCGGCCAGTAACCCTGGGGAAATTGCGGCGAAACATGCTTGGGGTCCCGCGAAAACTCCAAAATATCCCACAGCGCGATGCGCATGTGTTCGAGCAACTGCCACGGTGTGTGCGGTGAACTCTCAGGCTTCGCGCCCTGCAATTCTGCGGGCATTCCCGAAAGAGCTTCCCTCCAGGGCACGTGCGCGCCGCCTCCGTCGAGCAGTTTGATCAAATGCTCGCGCAAGATCCGCTCGCTCGCCGAGCCGTCTTTGCGCGAAGATGCGTCCCGCGAGCGCGCTCTCGCTCTCTTCGGTTTTCTCGTTTGCTTCACAGCAGTATTTTAGGCTGCCGCACGGGGAGGGTCAACGCACTGTACTCGTCCACATGATTAGTGACACTCGGCCTTTCGAGAATGAGAGTTCCAGTGAGAGAGAAATTCGAGCGGCGTGCGATAGCCGAGAGCCTGGTGCGGGCGCACGGTGTTGTAAATCCGTTCCC
>Ga0209061_1000391_pt1 | contig 119525 bp, 131 predicted proteins | sample Coa_R1_10_FD_187157 | JGI IMG/M metagenome (GOLD analysis project Ga0209061, IMG submission 187157) | Surface soil microbial communities from Centralia Pennsylvania, which are recovering from an underground coalmine fire - Coalmine... | ecosystem: Environmental > Terrestrial > Soil >... | reverse complement strand
AGGCCGATCCGCCTCAAGAGGCCTGAGACCGTGGAAGGGGCCATGTCAAGGCATTCGGCAATCTCGGCGCCGGTCATCCTCAACCGACGCAGGGCGGCGATCGCCTCGAGGCGATCATCGGCGGTGCGGTTCGCCACGGTATTTGGCTCTGAGGAGCGATCAACGAGGCCGGGCTGGCCATCTGAGCGCCAGCGGGCCACCCATTTGCAGGTGGTGCGCTCCGAGACTCCGGCAGCTTCGGCGGCCTGTTTGATCGTCCAGCCTTCATCAACGACGCGGGCGACCATGAGCGCCCTGCCCTTCGGGCCGAGCGGTGCATTAGCGTGGATCTTCATCCGGGCTACCTCCTTGGTTTCTGAGTGGCTTGACACCCTCAGCATCCAGGGAGGCCCGGATGAACAACGTGGTCAGGTTTTACACCTAGCCTCATTGCGCAGCAGCGGAGCGCTGCGCGAGCCGGAGCCGACGGCCCTCTGCGAGCAGCAGCTCGGGTTGGAGCTGCTGAGGGCCATCGGGCGTCGCGGGCGCGGTCGCCACCTGGACTTCAATCAGCTGATGTATCGGCGTACAGCAACCAAAGAGGTCGACTTCTCGGGCCCGCAGCTCGACCCGCTCGCGATCGAGGCCAAGTACATCGACAGCGGCTGGAGGGCCCAAACGCGCACCCTGCGTGCGAGCTTCAGGGTGGGAATACTTGCGAGCAGGGGCGCGATCGACACCAGCGGCGATATATGGGCGATTCCGGCTCCGCTTGTGGCCTGGCTGCTGAGCCACTGAGCAAGAGCCCGCGGCAGGGGGTTCGAGCCACTGACAGGAAAATAGCGTTCAGGCTGCCACCGCCTCCTGCAACCTGACATCGTGCCCGAGCGCTTCGAGCTGGGCGACCAAGCGCTTGATCGACGAGCTCTCCGCGCTCACCCGCAACACGATCGGCTTGGCGGACGCCGAGGCTACCTTCTACAAGCTCTCGGAGCCCACGGCGATAGAAGCTCGCGCGCTCCGTCTGGTCGAGACGGCTCCCGTCAGCGCGTAGTCACAAGCGATCCACGCCTTTCGGCGTGCAACGGCAATGGCGGCGGGGGGTTTCGGCAGCGCAGCCGCGCGAACCTCAGGCTAAGGCCCTGCTGCGGCGATGACGCCTGCCAGAGCGCGCGCCCAGCCCGCCCGCAGGCGCGCGCGCGTGCCCTCATCCATCTGCGGCTCATAGCGCTGCGTGGCGCCCAAGAGGCCCGAGATCTCCTGCTCCCCGATCAGCCCCGCGCCGAGACCAGCCAGCGCCGCCGCCCCCAGCGCCGTCATCTCTGCGTGCGGCGCGACCACCACCGGAATCCCCAGGATGTCCGCCTGAAACTGCATCAGAAAACGATTTGCGCTTGCGCCGCCGTCGACACGCAGCTCGGCGAGCACAAGCCCACGCTGCGCTGCGACCGCATCGATCACGTCCGCGCTCTGGTAGGCGATCGCCTCAAGCGCGGCCCGCGCGAGGTGTGCGCGCGTGCTCCCGCGCGTCAGTCCGCTGATCGACCCCCGCGCCTCCGGCAGGAAGCGCGGTGAGCCAAGCCCGGTCAGCGCGGGCACGAAGTAGACGCCCTCGTTGTCCGCCAACGAGCTTGCAAGCGCCTCGCTCTCGGCCGCATCAGCGATGATCGCCAGCCCGTCGCGCAGCCACTGGATCGCCGCGCCGGTCACGAAGATCGAGCCCTCGAGCGCGAAGGTGTCCCGATCCCCCAGCCGCCAGGCGATCGTCTCAAGCAGCCCCTCCGGCGGGGGCGCAAAGCTGCTGCCCGCGTTGACGAGCAGGAAGGAGCCCGTGCCGTATGTGTTCTTTGCATCGCCCTCCCGCAGGCAGCCGTGGGCAAAGAGCGCCGCCTGCTGGTCGCCCGCGATGCCGGCGAGCGGGATCGCGTGGCCGTGGAAGCGCTCGGCGCTCGTGCGCCCGATCACCCCTGCGCTCGGGCAGATCTCCGGCAGCGCCCCGATCGGGATGCCGCCGAAGAGCTCGCAGAGCTCCTCCGACCAGCCGCCGCCGCGAATGTCCATCAGCGCCGTGCGCGAAGCGTTGGAGGCGTCGCTGACGTGCTCCCCGCAGAGCCTGAAGGCCAGATAGGAGTCGATCGTCCCAAAGCGCGCGCGACCGCGCCGCGCGCGCTGCGCAAGCTCCGCGTCCTGCTCGAGCAGCCAGGCGATCTTGGTCGCGGTGAAGTAGGGGTCCAGCAGCAGGCCCGTCAGCTCGCGCACGCGCGCCTCATGGCCCGCCTCGCGCAGCTGCGCGCAGCGCTCTGCGGTGCGCCGATCCTGCCAGACGATCGCCGGCGCAAGCGGCTCGCCGCTGTCGGCGTCAAAGGCGCAGAGCGTCTCGCGCTGGTTTGTGATCCCGAGCGCCTGCACCTGCCCCGGCCGCGCGCCGGCGCCAGCAAGCGCCTCGCCGCAGACCGCGAGCGTCCGCTCCCAGATCTCGGTGAGGTCGTGCTCGACCCAGCCGGGGCGTGGGAAGCGCTGGCGATGCTCGCGGTATGCGCTTGCGCGCACCCTCCCATCGAGCTCGAAGAGCAGCGCCCGCGTCCCCGTCGTCCCCTGGTCGATCGCCAAGATCACCTCTGCGAGCCTAGCGCCGGGCGGCCGCTGCGCACCCTCACTCCGGCCTACCTGTCGCCGCCGCGGCCGCGGCTATCGTATGGGCCATGTCGGAGATCGCCGCCCACATAACGGGAACGGTGTGGAAGATCGAGTGCGCCCCCGGCGACCGTATCGCCGAGGGCGACACCGTCGCGATCCTCGAGTCGATGAAGATGGAGATGCCGGTCGAGTCCGAGGTGGCGGGCGTCGTCAAGGAGATTCGCTGCCAGGAGGGCCAGGCCGTCAGCGAGGGCGAGACCCTCGTCGTGGTGGAGTAGGCGCGCCCGGCGATCGTCGCTTCGTCTCTCGGCGCAACGAAACTGCGCTCACGGAGGCTGCACGCCTTCGGCCGGGCGGAGATGGCTGCGCTCCTGGTGGGGCCTGTCGTAGCGGGAGCGCTGCTCGCGCCCTGGCGCTTGGGGATCGCGCTTGACGCGCGCAGGCTCTACTGCCATCTCCATGAGGACGCCGACTTCGATCGAGAGCGAGGGGGCGCACGGCGGAGCGCCTCCGAGAGAAGTCCCACGCCCTGCCTCCCGGAAGCAGCCGGGCCTCCGCAGGCCGAGCCCTCGCCGAAGGCGCCCATCCGCATCGGCTAGCCTTCGGCGGCGATGTCAGAGGAGCAGGCAACCGAGCCCCTTGCCGGCGGGAAGCTGCTGCTCGAGCGCCCGGGCGAGGGCATCGTGCGGCTGCGGATCGCGAACGTCGATAAGCGCAACGCCCTCGACCACCCGATCCTCGACGCTCTGGCAGCGGCGCTCAAGGAGCTTGCCGGCGCCGCGCCGAAGGACATTCGCTGTCTGCTGCTGAGCGGGTCGGGCGCGATCTTCTCCTCGGGCTATGACATCGGCTCCGTGCACGAGGCCGACTTCCAGGAGCGCGCCGAGCGCCTCGTCGCGCACCCCTTCACAGCCGCGATCGATCAGCTCGAGGCCTTCCCCGCCCCCACTCTTGCCATCCTCAACGGCCATGCGATCGGCGGCGGGCTCGAGCTGGCGCTGGCCTGCGATCTGCGCATCGCCCACGATCGCGTGCGGATGGGCATGCCTCCCGCCAAGCTCGGGCTGATCTACTCGCACACCGGTCTGGCCCGCTTCCTGGCGACGATCGGCGCGCCGCGGACCCGTGAGCTCTTTCTGCTCGGTGAGAACATCGACGCCCACAGCGCCCTCTCCTGGGGGCTCGTCAACCGCGTCGTCGCCGAGGATCAGCTCGAGGCCGGCGCGCTGCAGCTGGCCGCGACGCTCGCAGAGCGCGCGCCGCTCTCCCAGCGCGGCAACAAGCGCGTCATCGCCGAGCTGCTGCGCGCGCTGCGCACGCTGCAGCCCGAGCTTGAGTCAGAGCTGATCGCGCTGCGCCACTCCTCCTTCCACAGCGAGGACCTGCGCGAGGGGATGCTTGCCTTCGCCGAGAAGCGCGCGCCGGTCTGGCAGGGGCGCTGACCCCCGCGATGCCATCCCGTCCGAAGTGGCGCCTATCCTACGCTGCACCTTCTGCGGGGCGCCGGCGCGCCGGCCGCCGTGCTGAGGACGGGTTGACATCCGCAGGAATCCGCTACAGCTGGCCATGGCACCACTGATCACCAGAGAGGAAGCGCTCGCACTGGGCGAGCTCAGCGAGCACAGCGAGATCGAAGCGCTCGTGGAGCGCGCCTGGCAGGCGCGGCAGGAGCGCTTCGGCGCCTCGACCGACCTCTGCTCGCTGGTGAACGCCAAGTCGGGAGGCTGCGCCGAGGACTGCGGCTTCTGCGCGCAGTCCCGCTACGCCGACGCGCCCACGCCCATGCATCCGCTGATGGAGCCCGAGCAGATTCTCGCGCACGCGCTTGCTGCAGAGGCCGCCGGCGCCCACCGCTTCTGCATGGTAACCCAGGGACAGGGCCTCTCCAAGCGCGAGTTCGAGAAGGTCCTCGAGGGCGCACGGCTGGTCGCAGAGCACACCAACCTCAAGCGCTGCGCCTCGATCGGGCACATGTCCGAGCAGCGCGCCCGCGCGCTCAAGGAGGCCGGCATCCAGCGCGTGCACCACAACGTCGAGACCGCTCGCTCCTACTACGACGAGGTCTCGACCACCGTCTCCTACGAGGGTCGCCTGCGCACGATCGACGCCGTGCGCAAGGCGGGGCTTGAGACCTGCGTGGGCGGCATCCTCAACCTCGGCGAGTCCCCCCAGCAGCGTGTCGAGATGGCCTTCGAGCTCGCTGAGATCAACCCCACCTCCGTGCCCATCAACCTGCTCAACCCGCGGCCGGGCACCAAGTTCGGCGAGCGCGAGCTGATGGACCCCTGGGAGGCGGTCAAGTGGATCGCGATCTTCCGGCTGATCCTCCCCGACGCGCTGCTGCGGCTCTGCGGCGGCCGTGTCGAGAACCTCGGCGAGCTCCAGCACCTGGCGGTGAAGGCGGGGCTGAACGGCGTGATGATGGGCAACTTCCTGACCACCCTCGGCTCCCCGCCCGATGAGGACCGCGCGCTCTTCCAGGCACATGGCCTGAACGTCGCCCGCCAGCCCGACAACGGCGAGCGTCCGCGCCCGGACAACCGCTCCGGCTGGCTTGCGGGCGAGCCCCCCGCGCAGGAGAGCGAGGCGGCGTGCAGCCAGACGCCCGACGTGATCGAGGCGCTGCTGGCGCGCTCCGGCACGTCGGAGCGCGCCGGTCAGCTGCCGCTCGCCCTCTGGGATCCATCAACCCAGCTTCGCTACAGCGCCGCACGCAAGCGCAGCGCGCGCGCCGTGGCCGCCCTGGAGGAGGAATGTACGACCTAGAGGAGCAGCTCGCCGAGCTTGAGCGCAGCGGGCTGCGACGAAGGCTGCGGCTGATCTCCGGCCCCCAGGGACCACGGGTGCTTCTCGACGGCAGGCCCGCGCTGCTGCTTTGCTCCAACAACTACCTCGGGCTCGCCGACCACCCGCGCGTGCGCGAGGCCGCCGCAGAGGGCGCGCGACGCTGGGGAGTCGGGGCGGGCGCATCGCGCCTGGTCAGCGGCTCGATGACGATCCACCGCCGCCTTGAGGAGCGCTTGGCCGAGTTCGAGCACACGCAGTCCTGCCTGCTCTTCGGCTCCGGCTATCTCGCCAACACCGGCACCATCGCCGCGCTGGCGGGCCCCGACGACGTGATCTTCTCCGACGAGCTCAACCACGCCTCGATCGTCGACGGCTGCCGGCTGGCGCGCGCGCGCACGATCGTCTACCGCCATGGCGACGTCGAGCACCTCGCCCGCTGCCTCGCCGGCGAGCACTGCAGCGGCGAGCGCGTGATCGTCACCGACTCGGTCTTCTCGATGGACGGCGACATCGCGCCGCTGCCGGCGATCGTCGAGCTTGCGGAGCGCTTCGAGGCGCGGCTGATCGTCGATGAGGCGCACGCCACGGGCGCGCTAGGGCCGGGCGGGCGGGGAGCGCTTGCCGCGGCGGGCCTGCAGGGTCAGGCCGATGTCGTGGTCGGCACGCTCGGCAAGGCGCTTGGCTCTTACGGCGCCTACGTCTGCGCCGATGAGCCGACGATCCAGTTCCTGATCAACCGCGCGCGCCCCTTCATCTTCTCCACCGCGCCCGCGCCGCCGGCGGTGGCCGGAGCGCTTGCTGCCCTTGAGCTGCTGCAGGAGCGCCCCGACCGCGTCGGGCGCCTGCGCGCGGCGGCCAGGCAGCTGCGTGGCGCGCTCGCGCAGGCGGGCTTTGCGGTCAGCGACTCGGAGATGCACATCATCCCGCTCGTGGTAGGCGATGAGCGCGCGGCGCTCGCGCTCTCCCGCGGCGCAAGCGAGCGCGGGGTCTTCGTGCAGGCGATCAGGCCGCCCTCGGTGCCGGCGGGGACGACGCGGCTGCGGCTGACCGTGATGGCGTCGCACACCGCAAGCGAGCTGCGCTCCGCGGCCCGGCTGCTCGGTCGCCTCGCCGAAGGCCTCGGCCTCGATCCCGCGCAGATCGGCGAGCCCGCACCCGCACCGGCCGAGAGCCTCGCCGCCGATGTCCGCCCCGCCGGCGAGCTCCTCGGCAGCGCTAGCGCAGTCGGCGGGGTGGCGGCAGCGGGCGCAGCCGCGCAGGTGCCGCCCGGGCCCGCCCACCGCCTGCCGGCGCAGCCGATCGGCCCAGAGCGCTCTGGCGAGGAGGCGCAGACCGACTCCTATGAGCTGGCGCAGCGGGCGCCCGCCGGCGGATCAACGCACAGCGCGCCCTTTGACGTCGAGCGCGAGGGCCTGAGCCGGCAGGCCGCCTAGCACGCCGGCGGCAGCCGATGGGCAGGGCAGCCGGGGAGACCGCGCACGCCGGGCTCTTCATCACCGCGACGGACACCGGCGTCGGCAAGACGATCCTGACCGCCGCCCTGCTTGCCGCGATGGCGCAGGACGGCGTTCCCGCCACGGCGCTCAAGCCCGTCCTCACCGGCACCGCGGAGGCTCCGGATGGGGGCGAGCACGACCACGAGCTGCTGGCGCGCGTCGGCGGCCTCGCCGCAGAGGAGGTTGCGCCCTTCACCTTTCCGCTCGCGGCCTCGCCGCACCTGGCCGCCGAGGCCGCAGGGCGCCCGCTTGAGGGCGCGCAGCTGATCGCCGTCTGCCGCAAGCGCCTCGCGCAGGCTCAGGAGCGGGGGCAGCTCATGCTGGTGGAGGGCGTCGGCGGGCTGCTCGTGCCGCTGACCGATGATCTGCTGGTGCGAGACCTGCTCTGCGAGCTTCAGCTGCCGGCGCTGATCGCAGCGCGCCCGACGCTCGGGACGATCAACCACACCCTGCTCACGCTCGCAGCCGCCCGGGCGGCCTCCATCGAGGTCGCGGCTGTCGTGCTGACCCCATGGCCCTCCTCGCCGGGGCCGATCGAGCGCTCAAACCGCGCGACGATCACACGTCTGGGCGCAGTCGAGGTGGCGGTGCTGCCGGCGCTTGGCGACCGCTCCCCCGGCGCCCTTGCCGCCGCCGGCGGAGCGCTGCCCTGGCGGCGGTGGTGCAGCTGAGCGCGCGCCGGCGCTCGGAGGCTGTTGCGCTCAGGCCACCGCCCGGCTCTGTGCGCAGCAGGCCCGTGCCGCGGCAAGCATCCCCTCGCACAGCGCTGCCAGGTCATCCTCGTCGATGATGTAGGGCGGCATCGCATAGATCAGGTTGCCGAAGGGGCGAAGCCACACGCCCGCCTGCACCGCCGCGCGCGTGGCGCGCGCCACATCGACCTCGCGATCAAGCTCGATCACGCCGATCGCGCCCAGCACCCGCACATCCGCGACCCCCTCGATCGCATCCGCGCCCCCGAGGCCGCGCGCGAGCGCCCGCTCGATCCGCGCGACATCATGCCTCCAGTCGCCCGCAGCGATCAGCTCCAGCGATGCGCCCGCCACCGCGCAGGCAAGCGGGTTGGCCATGAAGGTCGGGCCGTGCATCAGCGCCCCGCCCTCGCCCGCGCTCAGCCCCGCCGCGACCTCCTCGCTGCACAGCAGCGCCGCCAACGACAGATAGCCGCCCGTCAGCGCCTTGCCGACGCACATCACATCGGGTGAGACGCCGGCGTGCTCGCACGCGAAGAGCCTCCCGGAGCGCCCGAAGCCGGTGGCGATCTCATCGACCACCAAGAGCGCCCCGTAGCGGTCGCAGAGCGCGCGCAGGTGCGCAAGGTAGGCGGGGGCATAGAAGCGCATGCCGCCCGCCCCCTGGACGATCGGCTCCACAACCACAGCCGCGATCTCCTCCCCGTGGCGGGAGAAGAGCGCATCGGTCTGCTCGCGCCAGCGCTCCTGCAGCGCCGCCGCGAAGCCCGCAGGCGGCCGCGGCGCAAAGATGTGCTCGGGCAGCAGCGGCCTGAACAGATGGTGCATCCCTGCGACCGGGTCGCAGAGCGCCATCGCGCCGGTCGTGTCGCCGTGATAGCCGCCACGGATCGTCAGCAGCCGCGTGCGCTGCGTGCCGGGGCGGCGGCGCCCGCCCCTCGCGCTCAGCGCCTGCTGGTACTGCAGGCACAGCTTGATCGCAACCTCGATCGCAACCGAGCCCGAGTCGGCGAAGAAGACGCGATCGAGGCCATCTGGGGCAAGCTCGATCAGCCTTGCCGCCAGCCGCACCGCCCCCTCATGGGTCAGCCCGCCAAACATCACGTGCGCCATGCGCCCGAGCTGCTCGGCCAGCGCGCGATCCAGGCGCGGGTGGCGGTAGCCGTGGATCGCGCACCACCAGGAGGCCATCCCGTCGATCAGCGTCCGGCCGTCCGCAAGCTGCAGCCGCACGCCCTTCGCCCCCACCACCGGCAGGTGCTCCTGCGGGTCGGGCAGCGGCGCGTAGGGATGCCAGACGTGCTCGCGGTCAAATGACGCAAGCTCTGCGCTCCACCCCGCGCCCGCGCCAGGCAAGCGCGCCAGCGGCTCTAGTCCTCCTCGTACGGGACGAAGTCGCGCTTGCGCGCCCCGCAGACCGGGCAGTACCAGTCCTCAGGGATCTCCTCAAAGGGCGTGCCCGGGGCGATGCCGCCGTCCGGGTCCCCTTCAGCGGGGTCGTAGATGAAGCCGCAGGACTCGCAGATCCAGCGCTTGGTCGTCATGGTGGTCATTGCCCGAAAGAGTAGCGGCCGGCAAGCGGTTATCGTCTGCCCATGGCTGCGAGGCTCGCGCAGGAGCAGGGTCAGCCCGCCGCGGTGCGGCCCGCAGCGGCGGTCGTGCTGGTGCGCGAGGGCGACGGAGCGCCCGAGGTGCTGCTCGTGCGCCGCAACCCTGGCGCGCGCTTCATGGGCGGCGTCTGGGTCTTTCCGGGCGGATCGCTCACGCAGGCAGACTACGAGGCCGCAGGCTGCACGAGCGCAGATGGGCAGCTGCCGCTCCCTGCCGCGCGTCTGGCCGCGCGCCGCGAGCTCGCCGAGGAGGCCGCCATCGATCTGCCCGCAGAGACCGAGCTTGTGCCTTTCACGCGCTGGATCACCCCGCTCGGGCTGCCGATCCGCTTCGACACGCTCTTCTTCCTCGCTCCCCTGCCGCCCGGCGCACGCGCGCGCGTGGATGGCGCCGAGTGCGTCGATGCCCGCTTCCTGACCCCCTCCGCCGCTCTGGCAGCGGCGGCGGAGGGCGCCCTCGCGCTGGCCTTCCCGACGATCAAGCAGCTGCAGTCGCTCGCTGCCTTCCGCACCAGCAAGGAGCTCTTCGCCGCCGCTGCAAGCTTCGATCTTGAGCCGATCTGCCCGCGCATCGCCACCACCGAGCAGGGCCCGCAGCTGCTGATGCCGGGCGATCGCGGCTACTGAGCGCCGCCGAGCAAACCGGCGGCGGCAGGCTCACTGCTCGATGACGTGCGTGACCGCGTTGATCAGCGCCAGGTGCGTGAACGCCTGGGGGAAGTTGCCAAGCATCCTTCCCGAGGCCGCGTCAAGCTCCTCGGCGTAGAGGCCGAGCGGGGAGGCGTAGGAGAGCAGTCGCTCGCAGAGCTGCTGCGCGGCGCGGCGCTCGCCGATCTCAGAGAGCGCCGAGACCATCCAGAAGGAGCAGATCAGGAAGGTCCCCTCCTCCCCCTGCTGGCCGTCGTCGGTCTCCTGGGTGCGATAGCGCAGCACGAAGCCGTTCACGGTCAGCTCCTCGCGGATCGCCTGGACGGTCGCGCGCACCCGCTGATCGTCGCCCGGCAGGAAGCGCACCAGCGGGATCAGCAGGCTTGAGGCATCGAGCGCATCCGTCTCATAGTGCTGGCGGAAGACCCCGCGGCGGTCGCACCCGTGCGCGAGGATGTCTGAGCGGATCTCATCCGCCACCCCCTGCCACTCCTGCGCCAGCGCGCCCTCGTCGCGCCATTCGGCGATGCGCGCGCCGCGATCGAGCGCCACCCAGCACATCAGCTTCGAGGAGACATAGTGGCGCGGAGCGCCACGCGCCTCCCAGATCCCCTGGTCCGGGTCGCGCCAGAGGGCCGCCGCGCGCAGGACCTGGTCTTGGAGCAGCGGCCACAGCCGCTCAGGGACGTGATCGCGGCGCTTGGAGTGCAGGTAGACGGAGTCGAGCACGGCGCCGAAGGCGTCGTTCTGGCGCTGCTTGTAGGCGGCGTTGCCGATCCGCACCGGCCGCGCCCCCTCGTAGCCTTTGAGGTGATCGAGGGTCTGCTCCTCCAGCTCCTTCTCGCCCTTGATCCCATACATGATCTGCAGCGAGCCATCCTCGTTGCGCTCCAGGTCGGCGAGGTACTGAACGAAGTCATCCGCCTCCCAGTCGAGCCCCAGCGCGTGCAGCCCCCACAGCGTGAAGGTCGCATCGCGCATCCAGCAGTAGCGGTAGTCCCAGTTGCGCGAGCCGCCGGGGGTCTCCGGCAGCGATGTCGTGGCGGCAGCGACCAGCGCCCCGGTCGGCATGAAGCTGAGGCCCTTCAGGGCCAGCGCGGAGCGCTCCAGGTGGCTGCGCAGGGGGTGGTCGGGGTAGCTGCCTTCCGCCAGCCATTCGCGCCAGAAGTGGCTGGTGCGCGCGATCATCTCAGAGGCCTCCTGCGCGCTCTGCGGCGCGCTCTGCTCGCGGCCCCAGGCAAGCGCGCAGTAGCAGCGTTCGCCCGCCTTCAGGGTGTGGCGGGCATGCACGCGATTGCCCTCCACGCCCATGCGCAGATCCGAGCAGAGGCGAAACACCCACTCGTCGTCTGAGGCGTCAAGCGCATGCAGATCGCTCGGCTGGCCCTCCACCGGGCTCCATCTGGCGACGGTCCGGCCGTAGTCGAGCGCAGGCTCGCAGACCATCTCGACCTGGGCGCGCCCATCGACGCATTCGATCGTGCGCACGAGCATGTGAGCGGCGTCATAGTCCGTCGGCGGTCGCGTGTGGGTGACGGCGGCCTTGCCCTCCTCCCATTCGCACATCACGAGCGCGTCGACCACGACCAGCCAGCCCTGCGGGGTCATCCACGTCGTCTCCAGCACGTTCGTGCCGGGCAGATAGCGGCGGCCGGTGGGCACGTAGATGCCGTAGGGACCGACGCGGAAGGACCCCGCCGAGCGGTCGAGCATCGCCGCAAAGACGCTCGGCGAGTCGAAGTGCGGCAGGCACATCCACTCCACGGCGCCATCGGAGGCGATCAGAGCGCAGGTGTGGCAGTCCGAGAGGAAGCCGTAGTCGCCGATCGGCGGAAATGGCGAGCTGGCGAAGTCACGCCCCGGCACTGCTGCGCCGCCGGAGGGCTGCTGCCGCTGACCTGACGCCTTCGCTGCCACGCTCAACTTATATACGCAGAGGCGGCCATTGGGCGCAACAGGACTACTCTCTTCCCATGAGCGCCTCCGACCAGGGCTCGCCCGCGGCAGCAAGCAAAGGTGCGGAACCCTTCGCGATGCACCCGCCCGCCGCCCGGCTGCTCGCCGGACGAAGCGCCCTGGTCACGGGCGGGGACTCGGGCATCGGCCAGGCGATCTGCTACGAGCTTGCAGCCCATGGCGCAGCCGTAGCGATCAACTACGTCGGGCCCCCCGACGAAGCCCACAGGATGGTCGCGGAGATCGCTGCCGCCGGCGGCAGCGCCGCCGCGGTGGCGATGGACGTCTCCTCAGAGCAGGACGTCGAGCGCGCCTTCGGGGAGGCGCGCGAGGCGATCGGGCCGATCGACCTGCTCGTCAACAACGCCGGCGTCGAGCACCCCTACCCGCTGCTCGAGATGCCCTTTGACGCCTGGCGCAAGGTGATCGACGTCAACCTCACCGGCGCCTTCCTCTGCGCGCGCGAGGCCGCGCGAATGATGCGCGCAGCAGGCAGGCGCGGCGCGATCGTCAACATCTCGAGCGTCCACGAGCAGATCCCCTGGGAGAGCTTCTCGCACTACTGCGCATCCAAGGGCGGCATGCGCCTCTTCGCCCAGTCGATCGCCAAGGAGCTGGCGCCCCTGGGCATCCGCGTGGCCTCTGTCGCGCCAGGCGCGATTGAAACGCCGATCAACGCGGAGGTGCTCTCCAACCACAAGGAGAGCGCTGCGGTGCGCGCCGAGATACCGCTCGGGCGGTGGGGCAAGCCGCAGGAGATCGCCCGCACCGTCGCCTGGATCGCAAGCGAGGAGGCCGCCTACATCACCGGCGCGACGCTCTTCGTCGACGGCGGGATGACGCTCTACCCGCGCTTTATCTGAGCCGCCTCCCGCCCCGCGGCGCCAGCCTGCGCGAGCAGGTAGGCGCGCACGAAGGGGTCAAGGTCGCCGTCCAGCACGCGCTGCACGTCGCCCACCTCCACGCCTGTGCGGTGGTCCTTCACGAGCGCGTACGGATGCAGGACGTAGGAGCGGATCTGCGAGCCGAAGTCGACCCTCTGCGCCTCGCCGCGCTCGCGTGCGATCTCCTCTTCGCGTTCGCGCTCGCGGCGCTCGAGCAGCTTTGCGCGCAGCATCGTCATCGCGGTCAGGCGGTTGGAGGACTGCGAGCGCTCGTTCTGGCACTGCACGACGATCCCAGTCGGCCGGTGCGTGATCCGCACCGCCGAGTCGGTCTTGTTCACGTGCTGCCCGCCCGCGCCGGAGGCGCGGTAGGTGTCGACCTGCAGGTCATCCTCGTCGATCTCCACATCGACCTCGCCCGCCACGACGGGCGCCACCTCGACGCCCGCGAAGGACGTGTGGCGTCGATGGGCCGAGTCAAACGGCGAGAGGCGCACAAGGCGATGCACGCCACGCTCGGCGCGAAAGAGGCCATAGGCGTTCTCCCCGCAGGCGCGAAAGGTCGCGGACTTGATGCCCGCTTCCTCACCCGCGGAGACCTCGAGCAGCTCGAGCGCAAAGCCGCGCCCCTGCGCCCAGCGCATCTCCATGCGCAGCACCATCTCCGCCCAGTCCTGGGCGTCGGTGCCGCCTGCGCCCGCGTTCACGCTCACAAGCGCATCGCCTGCGTCATAGCTGCCCGTGAAGAGCCGCTCCTCCTCGAGGCCCTCCAGGGCGCGCTGGAGGGAGTCAAGCGACTCGTGCAGCTCCGCTTCAAGGCTGCTGTCCTCGTGCAGCAGCTCCGCGAGCCCTTCCAGCTCCGCCAGCTCGCGCTGCAGGTCACCGAGCGCATCCAGGCGCTTGCGCGTGCGGGCGTGCTCGGCCGCAAGCACGGCCGCCTGCTCCTGCTCATCCCAGAAGCCCGGCTCCTGCATCCTTGCCTCGATCTCGCCGAGGCGATCGCTCAGCGCAGCTGGGTCAAAGATAGTCCGCAAGCAGCGTCAGCTGCTCGCGGAGCGCCGCCAGGCGCTGGCCGATCGGCTCCCTGCGCTTGGTCTCACCTGCCATCGCGCTAACGCTATCAGGCGCCGTGGCAGCGCTTGTACTTCTTCCCCGAGCCGCACCAGCAGGGATCGTTGCGTCCCAGCTGGTGCTCGGCGTCAAGCACACGCTGCTGCACCGTCGGAGCCTGCTCGCCGGGATCCGCGAGCCCTTCGGCTCCCGCAAAGGCATACTCGCCGCCGGCCGCGGCGCCAGCGGCCGCAGCGGCGGCGGCGATCGCCGAGGCCCCCTGCGCGCTGCTGCCGCCCACATAGGAGACGCGCGCCGGGCGGGTGGCGCTTCCGGCCGCCGCAAAGGAGGGGATCGGCGCTGGCCCCGCGCTCCCGGGCGGCCCCTCGACTGAGACCTGAACGTGGAAGATCAGCCGCGCGAAGTCCGACCAGATCGTGCGCATCAGGTCCGTGAAGAGCTCATAGCCCTCGTTCTTGTAGGCGACGAGCGGGTCGATCTGCGCGACCCCGCGCAGGTGGATCCCTTCGCGCAGATAGTCCATGTCGAAGAGGTGCTCGCGCCAGCGTTCGTCGATGATCTCAAGCAGCATGTAGCGCTCCAGCGCCCGCATCAGCTCCGCTCCGATCTCCGCTTCACGCGATCCGTAGCGCTCCATCGCCGCCGCAAGGACGCGCTCCTTGAAGGCTTCGGACTCAAGCTCCTCGACCCTGATCGAGCGCGGGTCGAGATCGAGCTCGATGTACTGGCGCAGCGCATCGAGCAGCGCCCCGACGTCCCATTCCTCGACGCTCTCTGATGCGGTGTACTCCTCGATCGTGCGCTCGAGCACCTCGCGCACCTGATCGCGCGCCTCCTCGCTCATGTCCTTGCCTTCGAGGATCGCATCGCGGTAGGCGTAGATCACGCGCCGCTGCTCGTTGATCACGTCGTCGTATTCGAGCACGCGCTTGCGCAGCAGGAAGTTCTGTTCCTCGACCTTCTTCTGCGCCTTCTCGATCTGGCGCGAGAGCATCGCCGCCTCGATCGGCTCCTCATGGCCCTCCTCGTCGACCGAGCCCAGCCGGTCAAGGATCTTGTAGATCCGATCGCCCGCAAAGAGGCGGATCAGATCGTCTTCGGCGGAGAGGAAGAAGCGGCTTTCGCCAGGATCACCCTGGCGACCCGAGCGCCCGCGCAGCTGGTTGTCGATGCGCCTGGACTCATGGCGCTCCGTGCCGCAGATGTAGAGCCCTCCGGCTGCCACCACCCGCTCGCGGTCTGCCTCCACCTGCGCCTGCGCGCGGGCGAGCTCCTGCCTGTAGCGTTGCTCGTAGCCCTCCTGGTCCGGCGTCAGGCCCTCCTTTGCCAGCTGAAGCGCGGCGAGATGCTCGGCGCTGCCGCCCAGCTTGATGTCAACTCCACGCCCGGCCATGTTGGTCGCGATCGTCACCGCGCCGGGGCGCCCGGCCTGGGCCACGACATCGGCCTCGCGCGCCGCATGCTCGGGCTTGGCATTGAGCACCGTGTGCGGGATGCCGCGCTGCTTGAGCCGCTCAGAGAGCAGCTCCGAGACCTCGACCGAGATCGTGCCCACAAGCACCGGCTGACCGGCCTGGTGGCGCGCGCTGATCTCTGTCACCACCGCGTGCCACTTGCCCTCCTTGGTCTTGTAGACCTGATCGTTGCGGTCAACACGGATCATCGGGCGGTTCGTTGGAATCTGCACGACCGGCAGGTTGTAGATCTTCATGAACTCCGTCGCCTCCGTGAGCGCGGTGCCGGTCATCCCCGCGAGCTTGTCGTAGAGGCGGAAGTAGTTCTGATAGGTGATCGTCGCGAGCGTCTGGTTCTCCTCCTGGATCGCGACCCCCTCCTTGGCCTCGATCGCCTGATGGAGGCCTTCGGACCAGCGCCGGCCCTCGAGGATGCGCCCGGTGAACTCGTCGATTATCTTCACCTCGCCGTCGATCACTTCGTAGTCGACCCCGCGCCTGAAGAGCGACTCGGCGCGCAGTGCCTGGATCAGGTGATTGACCAGATGGCCGTTCTCGGCGCGATAGAGGTGGTCGATGCCCAGGAAGCGCTCTGCCTTCGCGACGCCGCGCTCGCTGACCGCGACCGTCTTGTGCTTCTCGTCGAATTCGTAGTCGAAGTCCGCGACGAATTCCTTGCGCGCGCGAGGATCAAGCCCTTCCGGGGCCTTGCCCGGCTGCATCCGCTTGGCGAGCCTCGCAAACTGCACATAGAGGTCGGCCGCCGCTTCCGGCGCGCCCGAGATGATCAGCGGCGTCCGCGCCTCGTCGATCAGGATGTTGTCGACCTCATCGACGATCGCGTAGCTGTGACCGCGCTGCACGCGCTCGGAGAGATCCTTCGCCATGTTGTCGCGCAGGTAGTCGAAGCCAAGCTCCGAGTTGGTGCCATAGAGGACGTCGCAGGCGTAGGCCATCTGCTTCTCCTCATAGGGCTGCATGTTCTGGATCACGCCGACGCGCAGTCCGAGGAAGGTGTAGAGGGGCGACATCCACGCCGCGTCGCGGCGCGCGAGGTAGTCGTTTACGGTCACCACATGGACACCGCCGGAGCCATCCCGGCCGGGCTCATGTGCGAGCGCGTTCAGCACGACCGCAAGCGTCGCCGAGAGCGTCTTGCCCTCGCCGGTCTTCATCTCCGCGATGCACCCCTCGTGCAGCGCCATCCCACCGATCAGCTGCACATCGAAGTGGCGCATGCCCAGCGTCCTGCGGCCGGCCTCGCGCACGAGCGCAAAGCACTCCGGCAGCAGCTCCTCCAGCGGCCTGCCGCCCCGCGCCTGCTCGCGCAGCGTGGCCATGCGCGCGCGCAGCTCCTCGTCTGACTCAAGCTCGAGCTCCGGCTCGAAGGCGCCGATCAGGGCAACGCGGCGCTCAAAGGCCTTGAACTTCTTCGCCTCGCCGACGTTTAGGGCTCTCTCCAGCAGTGAGGGCACTGCATCAGGATAGCCTCGCGCCGGCTCAGTGGTGCAGGTGTCCGAGGGCGCCCGGCACGGTCCATGCGGCGTAGTCGGGGATGAACAGCAGCGCGATCACGACGCCCGCGGCACAGGCGCCGGCGATCGCCAGCGCGCGGCCGGCGCCGCCGCGCAACGGGCTCGTGCCGGCAGCGTCCGCGCGTGCCTGCACGAGCGCGCCAAGGCCGAAGTCGCCTTCGGTCGCGCGCGCCAGCACGGGCGCCCGGCCGGCAAGCCAGCTGAGCATCTCCGGCAGATGGCCGAGCACGTGCAGCGCCCCCAGCGCGATCCAGACGATGAAGCTTGCCTTGTGGACGAAGAACCACGTTTCGCGGCTGGCGGGCCCATCCACCGCCAGCACCACGCCGCTTGCGAAGACGACGATCGTGCTCGCGACAAAGAGCGGCGCAAGCAGTCGCAGCGCCGTCGCCGGCGGCCCCTTGCGGCGGTACTCGCCGGCGCCGGTGTAGTAGCGCATGAAGCGGTAGCCGGTGCTTGAGAGCTTGAGCGCCAGGGGGCCAAGCAGGAAGAAGCCGACAAAGAGGTGGGGGACGATCGTCCGGTGAATCAGCACGATCGTCACGCCCAGCAGCGCGAAGGCCACGAACAGCAGCGCCCCCAGCAGGACCGTCAGCCGCTCATTTCCCTCCGTGGAGCCCCCGAGCAGACGCGAGCGCAGCCCTCTCGCCGCCGGGCGCCGCTCGAGCCCGGGCGCTCCCTCACTCTGGCGCAGCGAAGCCATGCGAGCACTCTGCACAGGGCGTTTTAAGCCTGCGTCTCAGCGATCTAAAGCCCTCGTCGCCGTCGCATGAGAGGCATCTCATGCGCGGCGGCAGCGCGCATCCGCGCCTGCGCGCGCCGGCGCAGGTAGCGCCGCAGCCCCAGCGCAATCAGAGAAAGCGCCGCGAGGATCGCCAGCGGCCCGTAGCCGACGCCCGCGATCAGCGCGATCATCACGATCAGCGCAGCCGTGCCCACATCCACCAGCGCATTGCGCCTGCGGCGCGCCGCCTGCGAGCGCGCCCGACGCAGCGACGAGAAGTCCCCCTGGCGCACGCTCATCTGCGCAGCCTCCGCCAGAGCGGGCGTGGCAGCAGACGCATCGCCAGCGCGAGCAGGGCCAGCTTGCGAGGCGCCCAGACGGTCTGCGCGCCGCTCGAGAGCCCGTGCAAGACCGCGCGCGCGACGTCCTCTGGATCGCACGCCAGCGGGGCCTCGGCCATCCCCGCGGTCATCGGGCTGCGCACGAAGCCTGGGCGGACAGCCAGCACGCGCACGCCGCTGCCGTGGAGCTCATCGGCCAGCCCCTGCGCAAGCGCGTCCAGCGCAGCCTTCGAGGCTCCGTATACAAAGTTGGCACGGCGCGGGCGCACGGCGGCAAGCGAGGAGATCACGATCAGCGCGCCGTGGCCCTGACCACGCAGATAGCGCGCAGACTCGAGCGCAAGCGACGCGCAGCCCATCGCATTGACCGCCATCAGATCGAGCGCGCCGGCGACGTCCGCCAGCGGATCGCCGCCCGCGCCGAGCACGCCGACCGAGAGCACGATCGTCGCCACCCCGCCGAGCGCCGCGGCGGCCCCCTCGATCAGCTCCCGGTGGGAGCCCGTTGCGCGCCCCTCGAGCCCCGGGAAGATCTCGACCTCCACAGCGGGGTTGCCCTGAAGGCTCTGCGCGGCCGCCGCCAGCGGCTGCCGCTGGCGGCCCACCAGCGCGACCCGCCCGCCCTCCCTGCTCACCAGCGCGCGCACGATCGCCAGCCCGATCGCGGAGGTGCCGCCAAGCAGGATCACACCGCCCTGACGTCGCTGTGCGCTCAGCGACGAGCTAGCGGCGCTGCGATGCTGCGCCGCAGCAGCGCTCATGCGCCGCCCCTTGCGGCCAGCAGACCGAGCCTGCGCGAGAGGTCCGAGCGCAGCAGACCATCGGGGTCGATGGCGCCCTGCAGCGCCCGGAAGCGCTCCAGCTGCGGATACATCGCAGCCATCGCTGAAGCCTCCATGCGGACATCCTTGGCCAGGTACACGCGCCCGCCCGCACCGGCGACAAGCTCATCCGCACGCGCCAGCGCCGAGCGCAGCCCTGGCGTGCCAGCCGGGATGTCAAGCGCGGCTGTAAAGCCCTCGATCGGGAAGGAGAGCAGCCCGCCGGAGGGGCGCCCGAAGCGCTTGAGCACCGCCAGGAAAACAGGCACGCGCGCCTGGTCGAGGCTGACGAGCACCTGCTCGAGCACCTGCTCGCGCCCGCGCGGCACCACGTACTGATACTGGATGAAGCCCGCCCTGCCGTATAGGCGATTCCAGTTTGCAAGCGCATCGAGGGGGAAGAAGTGCGAGTTGAAGGGCAGCGGGCGCGCGCTCGCGCTGGCCGGCGAGAGCCTGTAGCGCAGAGCATTGAACGCTCTGATCATCGGCGTGTGCAGGACCTGTGCCTGCCAGCGATCCGGAACGCGCAGGCGCGGACGCTCGGCGGGGCCCGCATGCCAGCTCTCCGACTGGGCGCCCGGCGCCGAGCGCTGCCGAGACGCATCGCGGCCGACGTAGTCCGAGCGCACGACCACGCCGCGCCCAAAGCCCCGCCGGCGCCGCGAGAAGCCACCGGGCAGGTCGCCCAGCAGGTCGACCCAGGCGACCGCGTAGCGATGGCTATCGCCGCCCAGAAGCTCCAGCACCGCCCCGAGATCGCCGCAGCGGCTGATCTCGCCCACAAGCGATCTGCCGGAGATCCGCTCCAGCGCGAGCGTCGCCTCGCAGATCACACCGGTCAGGCCCATGCCGCCAAGCGTGGCGGCAAAGAGCTCGCCATCGCGCTCAGGCGATATGCGCCGCAGCTCACCGCCGGGGCTGCAGATCACAAGCGAGCGCACGCAGGCCGCAAAGCTCCCGTCCGCGGGGTGATTCTTGCCGTGGATGTCAGCCGCGATCGCCCCGCCGACGCTCACGTGCTTGGTGCCAGGCGTCACAGACAGCATCAGCCCGAGGGGCACCACTCGCTTGAGGATCGCTCCCAGCGTCGCTCCGGCCCCAACGCGCACCGTCGGGGCCCCACCCGCGCTCTCGTCCTCCTGCACCGCCCCGATCCAGTCAAGGGCCGTCATATCGAGCACGTGACCGCCCGCGTTCTGGGCAGCGTCGCCGTAAGCGCGCCCCGCGCCGCGGGCGATCAGGCCGCCAGGGCGCGCGCGCAGCGCCAGCAGGGCCTCTGCAAGCTCATCGGCGCTGCGCGGCGTGATCACCCAGGAGCGCGAAGGCGCAACCCTGCCATAGCCGCAGAGCACACGCTGCCTCGCGCTGGCCGGCCACGCGTCGATGCGCCCGCCAGGCGCTCGCGACCGCGAGGGCCCCGCGCCCGCGCGGCTGCCCTCTGCTCCTCCGGCGCGCACGCGCTCAGCCGCCGACATAGACAGAGCCTGCAAAGAGACCGACCCAGACAACGGCGCTCACGAGCAGAAACGGGTCTGTGAGGAGCAGATCCTCGGGCGCCTCGCCGGCGCCGGAGTCCAGCAGCAGCGCATAGCGCAGCAGCCACAGCACAAAGGGAAGAATAGTCAGGTCATAGAGCGCGCCTGTGCCGTGCGCCCGATATTGGAAGGCCCACAGGCAGTAGGCGCCCACCGCGACCGACGCCGCAAGGATCATCACAAAGCGCAGGTACGGCACGGTGTAGGAGTAGAGCGCGTTGCGCATGCTCTCCCCCTCCCTGATCAGCCGTGGGCGCCCCTCCTGCGCGTGGGCGACCCCATCCTCGCCGGTCTGCTCGCGCTCGGCAAGCGCGCGCGTGAGCTCCGCATAGCGCTTGCCGGCCACCAGGAAGAGGGCGCCGAAGGAGGTGACGATCACAAACCAGCGCGACAGCGAGACGCCGGTGGCGACCCCCCCGGCGAGCGCGCGAATCACAAAGCCCGATGCGACCACCGCTATGTCCGCCACCGCAACGTGGCGCCAGACCAGCGTGTAGCTTGCGGTCAGCGCAAGGTAGCCTGCCGCCAACGCGAGCAGCGAAACGCCGATGTAGGCCGTCAAGGCAAGGCCAGCTGCAGCGAAGAGCACGGCGGCAGGCAGCGCCTGCGTGATCGGCAGCTCGCCGGAGGCGATCGGGCGCAGGCGCTTTCGCGGATGCAGCGCATCCTCTGCGCGGTCGCGCAGGTCGTTGAAGAGGTAAGTGGAGCTGGCCAGCAGGCAGAAGGCGATGAAGGTCAGCCCAACCCGGCCGGGGACCTCCCGGTGCAGGAGCACCCCAGCCGCCCCGGGCGCAGCCACGACAAGCAGGTTCTTCGACCACTGACGCGGGCGCGCGGCGCGCAGCAGCGCAAGCGCCCGCAGGCGCATCCCGTGCGCAGCCACCCGCTGCTTCGCGCCGGGCCACGGCGCCGCCGGCTGCGCCTCCTCGCGGCGACTTGAGGGGGGCGCAACCGCATCTGCGTGATTGCCAATGCTCATGGAGCTGGTCATCGCCGTCGTGTCAAGTGTCGCCACATGTTGATCAAAGTGCCCACCCCACTCCCAACTCCGCGCGGCGATCATCGCAGCGGACGACTCAACGATAGCTTTTGCAGCGGTGAAAATCTTCTCACAACGCCCAGCTCACGGCCAAAAGCGCCAGCCGGCGCACTACGATCGCCGCAATGGCCTCCGAGGAGCTCACCAGACCCGCTAGGCGTTCACGTGCCCACTTTGGGCCGCAGGCGGGCGCAAACGCCGACCGCCCCCTTCCCCGCACCCGTCCGGCGAGCGCCGCAAGGCGCCGTCCGCCATCACACCCGGGCAGCGGCGAGACGCTCGCCTTTCGTCTGCGCAGGATCGCGATCGCCGGGGCGATCATCGCGCTCATCCCAGCATCGATCTCATACCTGCAGCGAATCACCGAAGCCTCCAACACGAGCATCTCGATCCGCTCGGTAGAGTGGCTGCGCTCCAACGGCGCCGCCGGGCTCGTGAACAGCATCGAGTCGATCTACTACTCGCTGACGGCGCCTGAAAAGGGCGGGCCGGCGCTGCGCAAGCTGCCTCACGTCGGCATCGGCTCCGCTGCGGCGGCCGGCCAGACGAGCGAATACCGTCCGCCCAACATCGTGCCGCTCACCCATCCGGCGCTGCCCGGAGAAGGTGTCTGGGTGCCCGCGCGCGCAGGCCAGGGCGCCGACCCGCCGCTGCTGCTGACCACCTTCCGCAGCGAACCGGCGGAATACCCGCGGATCGTCGCCGGCGTGGGGTGGATCAACACCCACAAGACCAACATCGTGCTCTATCCGGGGCAGCTGCAGCCCTCAGTTGAAATGCCCACCCGCGGCCCCGAGGAGGTGCCGCCCTCCCAGCGCTACAAGCTTCTTGCCACCTTCAACAGCGCCTTCAAGCTTGAAGACTCCAATGGCGGCTTTGCGCTCAACGGCCACGTCTACGCGCCGCTGCGCGACGGACAGGCGACATTTGTCAAGTATGCAAACGGCACCTATGACGTGCTCGCCTGGCACGGCTCCGGCACCTACGCTCCGAATGTAGTCTTTGCGCGCCAAAACCTGCCGCTGATCGTCGAAGAAGGGCACCGCAGCCCGCGCCTGAGCAACTCGGCAGAATGGGGCGCGACGCTCGGCAACGCCGTCCGGGTGTGGCGTTCTGGCATCGGCATCGACAGCCATGGCGACCTGATCTACGCCGCCGCCAACGACCAGACCGCTGAAAGCCTCGCGGACATCCTCATCCACGCCGGCGCCGTGCGCGCTATGGAGCTTGACATCAACTCCTACTGGATCTCCTTCAACACCTATGGCGCGCCGGGCGCACGCGATCCGCAGAAGCTGCTCTCGGAAATCGAACGACCAGCGACGCGCTACCTGGAACCGGACGAACGCGACTTCTTCGCGGTATACGAACAATGAGACGCAGACTGGCCACAGTCTGCGCCTGCCTCCTGGCCTCGACCGCGCTCGGCGCCTGCGGGGCGACCGGCGACGCCGCAGACGGCAGGGACGTCTCGCACGCGCCCGCACAGCGCATCACCCCAACCCCGATCGAACGGGCGCTCGCGACAATGCGCCACGTCTACGACTATGAGGTGAACGGCGCGCGGGTGCACTCCGACCTGCGCTTCATCGGCGCCGATCGCATCTTCCTGGAAGACCTTGCCCGGCACGAATACGGCAGAGCCCAGGCGCGCGCCCACTACCTGATGGTCGCCAACCCGATCCGCCACATCACGCGGATCGCACTCTACCTCCGCGGCCGCCAGCTTGTCAATGCGGTCTGGAACGCCAACGGCTCCTTTGTCGCCGCGCCGCAGCGAGAGCCCCTGCGCTTCGCTGGCCAGCGCCTCGGCACGCTCGCGCTCTGCGTGCAGGACATCGTCGGCGACATCAAGCTCGCCAAGGCCTTCACCGGCGCCTACGCCGTGGTGCGCGGCAGCTCCGGGCAGATGCGCACCTCACTGCCGGCGGCCGCCGACGTGCCGCTGCCGATGCACGGAACGGTGACCATTGCCGGCGTCAGCTACGCCGTCGGCGCCCTGCATCTGCGCGGGTGGGGCGGCGAAGCGATCACCTTCTGGCTGCTGCTGCCAAGCTAGCTGGCGGCGAGCATCGGCGCCCTCATCGGCCTGCGCGGCGCCGTAGTGGAAGCGACCGCCGCGCATCAGCGAGGTCACCGCCGCCACCAGACAAGCGCCGATCGCAAAGATGAACGTCTCGTGCAGCCCCGAGCGGAAGGGCGCGGAGATCAGCTGCGGAAAGAAGGAGTGGCCGATCAGCAGCGCCCGCGCGCCTGGCGCAAGCGCGTGCAGCGCAGAGGCGCCAAGCAGGTGCTCGATGGGGTTGTAGCCGAGAAAGGCGGCAAAGAGGATCGAGATCGGCGGCAGGTGCGCGACCTCCGCGGCGCGCGCGCCGGCAACGTCATGCGCAGTCAGCCCCGCATAGAGCGTCTGCGGCAGGTGCGCCTGAAGGCCGAGCACCATCAGCGTAAAGAAGATCCCGACCGAGATCACCTGCGCGGAGTTCTGGAAGGTCTGGTTCATGCCGCCGCCCGCGCCACGGTCGGCGGGAGGCAGGCTGTTCATCACGCCGGCTCGATTCGGCGAGGCGAACATCCCCATCGAGACCCCGTTGGCGAAGAGGACGAGGGCAAACAGCGGGTAGGGGAAGTCGGTCGGAAGCGCCATCAGCAAGCCGAAGCTCGCCGCCGCGCACACCATGCCCCCGCTCGCAAATGGGCGCGCGCCAAAGCGGTCGGAGAGGTAGCCGGACGTCGGCCCGGCAAGGAGCATCCCGATCGTCAGCGGCAGCATGTAGATGCCCGCCCACAGCGGCGTCTGCGTGAAGCTGTAGCCGTGCTCGGGCAGCCAGATCCCCTGCAGCCAGATGATCAGCATGAACATCAGGCCGCCGCGAGCGACCGCCGAGAGAAAGGTCGAGGCCGTTCCGAACGTGAAGGCGCGAATGCGAAACAGGCTGAGGCGGAACATCGGGTCCTGGACCCGGCGCTCGATCAGGATGAAGGCGAGGAGGCTTGCGGCGCCGCCCGCAAGCAGTGCGATCGTGCGCGGAGCTCCCCATCCGGTCGCGCTCGCTCCGTAGGGGCGGATGCCGTAGGTGATCGCGACCATGACCATCACCAGCCCCGCCGCAAAGGTCAGGTTGCCGGCCCAGTCGATCGGCCGCCGGTGGCGCTCGCCGCGCTCCTGCAGCTTCAGGTACGCCCAGACGGTCCCAAACAGGCCGACGGGCACCGAGATCAGGAACACCAGCCGCCAGTCGATCGGCGCGAGCAGCCCGCCGAGCACCAGCCCGATGAACATCCCGCTGACCCCGACAATGTTGTTTATGCCAAGCGCCATCCCGCGCTGGTCGGCGGGAAAGGCGTCGGTGATGATCGCCGCCGAGTTGGCGAGCAGGCAGGCGCCGCCGATCCCCTGCACGATGCGCAGCGCGATCAGGTAGCCCGCGCCCGCCCTGCCCTGCATCCAGTCGAGGGCGAGCAGCAGCGAGGCTGCGGTGTAGATCACAAAGCCAGCGTTGTAGATGCGCACGCGACCGTAGATGTCGCCCAGGCGCCCGAGCGAGACGACAAGGACGCTCGAGACGACCATGTAGCCGAGGATCATCCACAGCAGGTAGAAGGAGTTGCCCGGCACGAGCGGGTCTAGGTGGATGCCGCGAAAGATGTCGGGCATCGCGATCAGCGTGATCGAGGCATCGAGCGTGGCAAGCAGGACCGCAAGCGTCGTGTTGGAGAGCGCGATCCACTTGTAGCGGTCCCTTGTCATCGCTATGATTCTACAGGCAAACTGTACAGGTTGCCTGCATAACAATGAGGTCTTCAACAAGCAGCCCCCAAGCGCGCGAGGATGCCCGCGCTCCCAGAGAGGCTCCGGGGGCGCAGGCTGCGCAGCGCAGAGCGCAGACGCCGGAAGCAGGCGAGATCGCAAGCGACCTGCGCGCGGTGCTCAGCACGCTGATCCGGCGCCTGCGCGCCGAGAACCGCTTTCCGCTCGCCCATGCTGCGGTGCTGAGCAGGCTCGAGCGCGAGGGGGAGCGCTGCGTGAGCGAGCTCGCGGCCGCTGAGCGGGTGCGCCCGCAGTCGATGGCCCAGACGGTCGCGGACTTGGAGGCAGAGGGGCTCGTGCAGCGGCGCCCGGACCCCGCCGACCGCCGCCGGGCGCCGCTCACGCTGACCGATAAGGGCCGGCAGACGATCGCCGCTGACCGGCGCCGGCGGGAGGGGTGGCTTGCGCAGGAGATCAGCTCCTCGCTCTCCGAGCGCGAGCGCAGGGTGCTTGCGGAAGCGCTCGCGCTGCTGCAGCGCATCGCCGCCAGCTGAGCCGGGCGCGCGGCAGCGCAGGACCTTGCCCGGAATGCAGCCTGCTCGCACATGCAGGGGCGCCGCGGCGCTGTTAGGGTCTTGCCCGATGGCTCAGACAGCGCTTGTCACCGGCGCTTCCTCCGGGATCGGTGCAGCGCTCGCGCGCGAGCTCTCAGCGCGCGGCTATGAGCTGATCCTGGTCGCCCGACGCGCCGAGCGCATGCAGCAGCTGGCCGAGCAGCTGCCCGGCCGGGCGCACGTGATCGCCTGCGACCTCGCCGGCGAAGCGGGCGCGCTGGCGGACAAGGTCGCCGCCCTCTCCCTGAGCGTCGACCTGCTCGTCAACAATGCGGGCTTCGGCACCCACGGGCGCTTTGCGGAGATCGACGCCGTGCGCGAGGCAGAAGAGGTGCGGGTCAACTGCGAGGCGATCGTGACCCTCAGCCACGCCTTCCTGCCCGCGATGCTCGAGCGCCGCCGCGGCGGCATCATCACGATCGCCTCAACCGCCGGCATGCAGCCCCTGCCCTACGAGGCCGTCTACTCCGCGACCAAGGCCTTTGCGCGTGCCTTCTCCGACGCACTGCACGCGGAGCTGCGCGGCTCCGGCGTGAAGGTGCTCTGCGTGAACCCCGGCCCGGTGCCAACCGAGTGGCAGGCGGTCGCAGGCTACTCGCCTGACCACCTCCCGCCCGTTCCCGGCAAGATCTCGGCCGAGCAGGTCGCCCGCGAGGCCATCCGCGCCTTCGAGCGCGGGCGGCGCTCGATCATCCCGGGCACCGTGATCCGCTGGTACATGCGCTTGAACCGCCCCGCGCCGGTGGCGCTCAAGCTGCGCGTGATCGAGCGGATGTACCGTCAAGGATGAAGCGCTCGACCGCGAGCGCGAATCCCTCCTGATCGTTGGATGCGGTGATGCGCCTCGCCGCGCGCTGCACCTCGCGGTCGCTCTGGCCCATCGCGATCGAGAGCCCCGAGCGCGCGAACATCAGCACGTCGTTTGGCATGTCCCCGATCGTGGCGATCTGCTCCTCGGGGATCCGGTAGCGCGCTGCAAGCAGCCTGACCACAGCGCCCTTGTTTGCCTGCGGGTGGGTGACGTCGAGGTAGTAGGGCTGTGAGCGCGCCGCCGCGACATGATCGCCGAAGCGATCGTGCGCCTCGCCTGAGACCCTGGCCACCAGCTCGTGGTCGTCGCTGACGCCGACGATCTTTGCGACCTCTGCGGTGAGGCCCTCATAGCTGCTGACGACGGTCGGCTCGAACTGCACCGTCGAGCGCTCGTGCGCCACATGCGGCGCATCTGGATCGCGCAGGTACCACTCGGCTCCCCGGTAGAGCCAGACGTCAAGCCCTGCCCTCTCAAGCGTCCCGATGATCTGCGATACCAGCTCCTGCGGGATCGTCCGCTGCTCGATCACGGTCATGTCGGGCTCCACGACAAGACCGCCGTTGAATGCGGCGATCGGCGTGCGCAGCCCAAGCGGCTCCACCAGCATCTGCATCCCGCGCGGCGGACGGCCGCTGGTGAGCGCAAAGCGGATCCCTGCGGCGTGCAGCCGCTTTACCGCAGCGACCGCGCGCTCCGTCAGGCGCTTCTCGGAGGTGACCAGCGTCCCATCGACATCCGCCAGCAGCAGGGCGATCGAGCTCATCGCGCAGGTTGGCCTTGTCGGGCACAGGCGCAGCCAGGACCGCGCGTGAGGCATGGCGCCCGCCGCCGGGCAGCGCGCCGGCGCGGCGGCGGCCCGACATCTCCCAGCGACCTCGCGCTGTAGGATCGACCCGACGGCGCCGCGGAGCAGCCTGCGGGCATCGCGGCGCAGCGGCCGCGCCCGCAGCCGGGCGCGCCAGCGGAAACCCACAACCAAGCACGGAGGATGCCGATGCAACTGGGCATGGTCGGCCTCGGACGGATGGGATCGAACCTCGTCAGGCGCCTGATGCGCGCCGGACACGAATGCGTGGTGTATGACGTCAGCGCCGAGGCGGTGCAGGCGCTCTCCGCCGAGGGCGCCACCGGCGTCTCCTCGCTCGAGCAGCTGGTCCAGACGCTCCAGCCTCCCCGAGCAGCCTGGGTGATGGTGCCGGCCGGGGACATCACCGAGCAGACGATAGAGCAGCTTGCGCGCCATATGCAGGCCGGCGACGTCCTGATCGACGGCGGCAACACCTACTACCGCGACGACATCCGCCGCGCCGCCGCGCTGGCGCCGAGGGGCATCCACTACATCGACTGCGGCACCAGCGGCGGCGTCTGGGGGCTCGAGCGCGGCTACTGCCTGATGATCGGCGGCGAGCAGGAGCCGATCGAGCGCCTCCAGCCGCTGTTTGCGGCGATCGCGCCGGGGGTGGAGGCCGCCGCGCGCACGCCTGGGCGCAGCGGCGAGCCGGACGCTGCCGAGCAGGGCTATCTGCACTGCGGTCCCGCGGGCGCAGGTCACTTCGTGAAGATGATCCACAACGGCATCGAGTACGGGATGATGGCCGCCTATGCCGAGGGGCTGAACATCCTGCGCAACGCCAACGTGGGCAGCGCAAAGCGCGACGCTGACGCCGAGACCGCGCCGCTCGAGCACCCCGAGGACTACCGCTATGAGATCGACCTGCCCGCGGTCACCGAGCTCTGGCGGCGGGGCAGCGTGATCGCCTCCTGGCTGCTTGACCTGACAGCGGCAGCGCTGCTTGAGTCGCCCGACCTCCATGAGCTCTCCGGTCGCGTCTCAGACTCCGGCGAGGGGCGCTGGACGGCGATCGCGGCCATCGAGGAGGGGGTGCCGGCGCCGGTGCTGACAAGCGCGCTCTTCTCGCGCTTTGCCTCCCGCGACCTCGATCGCTTCGCCAACCAGACCCTCTCGGCGATGCGCAAGCAGTTCGGCGGCCACGCCGAGAAGCCATCAAGTTAGGCGACGATCGGGCACCCGGCGCCGGCAGCTCGAGCGCCCTGCGGCAGCGCCTCGCCACCTCTGGGGGCTTCAGCGCGCGCTTCACTTGCGGCGCCGAGCGCGCCCAGAGAGCGCTCGCGGCAGCGCCCTTCGCAGCCCGGCGAGCTCGAGCAGAAAGCCCCTGCCGATGACGCTGAGCGAGAGCGCGGAGCCGAACAGCACGACCGCGTCGATGCTCTCGCGGCCCTGCTTGGCCCAGTAGACATCTTCGAGGTTCAGCCACAGCGCGAACTCGTCAAGCGTGAGCGCGGCGCCGGCCCCGAATGCCGCCGCCGTCAGCCGCGAGGAGCGTCGCCCTTCCTTGATGCACAGCTCCATCATCCACAGATAGCCGACGATCAGCAGCCCGCTGATCCTAAAGGTCATGTGGTGAATGTGACGTCCGCCCGGCGTGATGTTTCGGAACGGGCCCCTTTCGGCGCGGATGGCGTGGGTGATCGCGCGCACCGCCGCAAAGGTCAGGAAGAAGGAGCCCGTCGCAAAGAGCTGGCGCTCCTTGCGCCTCTCGGCGAAGTGCTTGTGGTAGAGGGCGCGCACATCACCTTCAGCGTGGCGCGCGCGCTCCCGTCGGGCGCGGGCACCACCGCTGGTCGGACGCCTGCTCATCTCGCAGAACAGGCTAATCGGTCCCGCGCGAGCGTGCGACATTCACCTCCGTGGGCGCTGCCGCAGTGAGACTTACCGGTTCTCTTCGCTGCATCCACAGGTCGGCGCGGTCGGCAGCAGCCTGCTGATCGCAGGCGAGCAGCGCATCCCATTTTCCGTGAAGGCGAGCCCCGCCGAGCACGAGATCCTCACCAGCGACCCCGCCGAGCTGACAGCGCGACTGGATGCGTGAGATGAATGCTCCCGTCGGCGGGTATCTCAACCTTTCAGGCGGCGGTCGGCGACCTGGTAGATGCTGGGTCGCCACGTGGCGCTGGGGTGACGCTCGCCGCCTGCAAGCAAGCGCAGGGTGGGCGCTCCTTTCACCGTGGCGCGTAGGAAGACTGCGCCCATTGCCCATCCGGATGGGGATGTACAACTTGTACAACTTCACGCAGCCAGGGAGGCTTGTTCCTTCCCGCGCTTCCTCCTCGCAGCGCTTGAGCCGTCGGGCGGGGGCGCCGTCCTCCAGCCGGGCGACCATCGGCTCGATCGCTGCGCGCGCCGCGCCGCTGGCGTGAGCGAGGTCTTCAGCCAGCGCCTCCGCGTCGACGATGACAGCGGAGGCCGGGCCGTCCGGGGCGGGCGGCGCCTACTCCTCGCCGTCGGCGGGCAGATGCCCGAAGTGCGCCTCGAAATCCTGCGTGGAGAGCGGCTGCGCGCCGGCACGCTCATGCTCGCATCAGCAACCTTCGCATCGGTTCGCTCCTCCAGGCGCAGCGCCCGCATTGCCGAGCAAGACTGGCCGTGCAACGGCGATGACCCCTGCGCGGCGCGCTCGCGCGGGCGATCGCCACCGAAGACCCGATCCGCAGCGAGCTCCTCTACGGCGGCCAGGTCGGGGTGCAGCGTCCCATCCGTCGCTTCAGCCTCGCAGCGACCGAAGCGGGCGGCGAGGAGCTGTCACTGCTGCGGACGTGGCGACCTCACCGGCGCCGGTAGCGGACGTAGACGACGCGCGATCCGAACGTACGCGTCTGGACCAGCTCCAAGTCGATCCTTCGCTCCAGAGCCGGGAAGTAGGGCGTGCCGCCACCAAGCACCACCGGACTGAGGAAGAGGCGGTACTCGTCGACGAGGTCGAGCGCGATCAGCGCCGAGGCAAGCCCGGCGCCGCCGACGGCTATGGCCTTCCCCGGCTGCCGCTTGAGCTCGGCCACCTCCTCGGCAACACCGCGCCTCGCAAGCGTGGCGTTTCCCGCGACTGCCTCGAGCGTCGTCGAGAAGACCAGCTTTGGCACCGGCCTCCAGACTCGCGCCCACTCAACGTGCAGAGGCCCGGGAAGCTCCTCCTCTGGCATCTCCCAGTAGAGCATCGTCTCGTAGAGCCGGCGCCCGCAGAGCTGAACGCCGACCTCTCGCATCTGCTCGGTGTGAAAGCGAAACAGCTCCTCGTCGGGCTCGCCCCAGCCGATGTCGCCATCGGGCCCAGCGATGAGCCCGTCCAGCGAAACCGCTCCCATCGAGTAGATCACGGGTCGTTCGCTGATCTCGGACGCGGTCATCAGCGACCGGCCTCCGGCTCGCAGCGTGGGCGAGAACAAAGACGCAGTTGGCGCACACCGCCACGTCTACCAGATTCCGCTGGGGCTACCCCAACCTTCGTGAGCAGCCACCGGCCATCACCCGCGATGCGCATGACCTCCGAGCCATCGACCGACCTCGTCAGCCAGCTGCTCGCTTGCAACGTATCGCGTCGCGGGACCTCTGCCTCGCCGCCGAACCAGGCCCGCGTCCGCCAGCCGCCGCAGGTCGGTGCTCGCTGTGGGCGCGGAAACGTCGGCCTCCTCCGCGTACGTGGCGCGATCCGTACCGTGGAAGAGGCTTTGCTCGAGCGCGATCACGAGACGATCCGGCCAGCCTCGCTGCTCCACGAGCCGCACCAAGTATCCCCAGCGTTCGCCAGCGTCGTTGAGTTGACGCAGTCGGCGGCGTGCCTGCTCGAGGTGGGCATCGACGCAGAAGCGTACAAATGGCATCGGGTCACGCTGTGGCTGGTAAGAACCACCCTGGGCCTCTCCGAGCGCGGCGTAGTAGGCGGACGTGTTCTCGCCGAGGTACTCCTCGATCGTCACGAAATCCGGGGCCAGGAGACCGCCGAGAGCGAGCACAAGCGACTGGATGAGCCGCGCGATGCGTCCGTTGCCGTCGCGGAAGGGATGCACCGAGACGACATGCAGATGGGCCATCGCCGCCCGGACGACGAGATGCGCGTCAGGCTCGCCAGCGCCCAACCACCGCACGACCTCGCGCATCAGCTCCGGCACGTCGTCGGCAGGCGGCCCGACGTAAGCCGGTGGTCCGCCGCCGGGGCTGGTGACCTCGATCCCGTGCGTCCGATATTGGCCCGGGTCCTTGTCCTTCTGGAAGTAGCAAGCATCGAAATGGAGGTCGAGCACGACGCGCTCGACCCACTCGAACCGCTCGTCGGCGGCCATCACGCCGACGTGGTCCATCGCGCGCGCGTAGCTGGACAGCGCCATGCGATCAACGTCGGTCGGATCCAGGAGCTCAGCCCCGCTCGCGATCGCGAGCGTCTCCTCGCGCGGCACGCGAAAGCCCTCGATCTCGATCGAGCTCTCAGCGCAGGACGCCCGCCACTGCCGCCTCAAGCTGCCGAGCCACGGCCCAGCGGCACGGGCTTGGGCACCCAGCTCGTCACGCAGCTGCTCGAACGCGGCAAGCTGAGCTCGCAAGGACGCGTCAGGCTTGGGCGTAGCGTAGATCATTATCTAGAGTATAGCCGATTAGTCGTACAATCGGCTATGCCATTGATTGTTTATCCTGTCGGGGCCATCCCGCGAATCTATGAGCGGCGGCCGTCCATTTGCACAAAGCCATCTGAGCGCCGCGCGCTGGCCAAGCAGCAGCCGATGGCCGCTGGCAGTCGCTGCCAGCTGAGGGCGCGTGACCTACGGTTCATGTAGGAGACCCGCTTGTACGGCGTAGGCGCATGACCGACCCCGCCGTCGAGCCCGCGTGCGAGCGGTGGGTTACCAAGGAGCAGCTCGCCGATCACCTGGGCGTCTCGCCGCGGTGGATCGAGCGCCGTCATTGCGCCGGCCTGCCTGACCTGCGCCTCGGCGGCCTCAACCGCTACAAGGTGTCGGCAGTCGAGGCGAGGCTCCGCCAGCGCCACGCCCCCCCGGAGAGATCCTCATGCCGCTGAACCGGGGCACGCGCCACAGACCGAGGTGGGCAGGCCACGTCAAATACTGGGGCCACAAGAAATGGGTCGGCACGCACGAGAGCATGGAGGCTTACCAGGTCGCCAAGGAGCGCTGCCTGGAGGAGCTTCGCGAGGAGGTCGACAATCCCGCCCGCCGGCAGGCCCCGACCGTGCTCGAGTTCGCGGGAGCGACGATCCAGGAGAACGGCAGAATTGAACCGCCCCGCGAATCTTGGAGGCCCAATCCAATGAGAGGATGAGCCGACCGCAGATGAGGCGAGTTCCCAGGCGGCGCGCCGCGGCGACAAGCTCGGTGTCCCCGGCATCGGCCCAGGGGAGCCGACGGGCTTTCGCCGGTTCTCGGCCCCGCAAATCCGCCGCAGACGACCCCCGGTCATGCTGTCGGGCCGCGCCGGATATGGTCCCGGGATGACCGCGACGCGGCCACCCGATGGCTGGCTTGTACCATCGCCACCACAGGCGCTTGAGGGCACCGATCGCTTCGTCGGCGCGGACGCGAGGGTGCTGGACTTCTGGCGCTGGGCGTTCTCCGACCTGCGGGACAACACGCAGCGAGGAGTGCTCGCCGAGTTCCTTGTAGCGCTCGCGCTCGGGCGCACCGAGACTCGACGAAAGCCGTGGGACAACCACGACGTGACCACCGCCTCAGGTCTGCGGGTTGAGGTCAAGGCGAGCGGCTACCTGCAATCGTGGGCGCAGCGCACGCACTCGCAGCTGAGCTTCGGGCGCGTGATCGGCCGCACGTGGGATGCGAACACCAACGAGTTCGGCGCTGAGCCCGAGGTCCGAGCGGACGTGTTCGTCTTCTCAGTCCAGACCTGCAAGGACCCGCGTGGCTACGACGTGCTCGACATCTCGCAGTGGGAGTTCTATGTCGTGGCGGCGGAGCGCGTGCGGGAATGCGCCTACAAGAGGGTGAGCATCGCCTGGGTACGCAAGCACGCCGAGCCTGTGCCGTTCAGTGATCTTGCGGCCACGATCGAGCGCGTTGGGCGCGGCACTACTTTGGCCTCTGCGTGACCACCGAGGGGCATTCGTGTGCCGGCTGAGTTTGGCCGGATCAGCCCGGCACCGCGGGCTGTCCGGCGCCGACTCGCCAAGAGATCCCCGACGCCGGTCGGAGCGGCAGCGGCATCCTCAATCGATATCGCCTACCAACGCCGTAGCCAAGCTGATCGCTGTCAGGGCGGCGGAGTCGCGCCGCTCGCACAGTCGCAAGCCCGGATCAACCCTGATAAGCGCCATCTCGCGCCATCGACGCGCGATCTCGTCTTCGCCAATCTCGTCTCTGCCTGGATCTTGCCGTGCGCGTGAGCGCGCTTCATCCTCGGTGAAGGTGTCCACTGCCACGGCTTGCTCGTCGCTTAGAGCCCCTATCAAAATGAGGAATATGCCATCCTCCCTCGAAGTCCGGAGACATGGCCAAAGCTCTCGTCTCAGATCACCTGTGGGCCCGCATCGAGCCCGAGCTGCCCACCGTGGAGCGGCGCTACCGCTACCCAGGGCGTAAGCGCATTCCCGACCGGCAGGTCCTGACCGGCATCCCGTTCGTGCTGAAGACCGGCATTCCCTGGGAGGACCTTCCGCGGGAGATGGGTTCCGGCTCGGGCATGACGTGCTGGCGGCGGCTTGCCGAATGGAACGACGCCGGCGTGTGGGACCGCCTGCATCAAGTGCTCCTGGACGAGCTCGACAAGACCGGCCAGATCGACTGGTCAGGAGCGGTCATCGACAGCCCGCACGTGCGGGCAAAAGGGGGGCGAAGAAACCGACCCCTCGCCCGTGGACCGGCGGCGTAAAGGCTCAAAGCACCACCTGATCTGTGCGGGCAACGGCATCCCGCTCTTCGCCCGCCAGAGCCCCGGCTTCTACGACGATCTGGCGCTGGTGGACTCGACGCCCGTCGAGTGCGCCAGAAGTCGTGAGACCGTCAAGCGTGGCGGGGACTCGAGCCTCGCCGACGCGCTCACCGATGCCGCCGACTGCGGCTACTGCGCCAGCCATAGCCGCTACTTCTTTGGCTTTCGCCTGCATGCTCTATTTGCTCCCGACGGCACTCCGAGGGCGCTTCCCCTGACCTCTCCGGAGGTCGATGAGCGCGAGGTCTGCTTGAAGCTCACCGCGCGTTGCGAGCGAGCGCCCGGTCAGCTGCTGGTCGTGATCGGTGATAAGAACTTCCGCGGCAAGGACTTCGAGGGGCAGATGAGAGCGCTTGAGGCACAGTGATGCGCCCCCGGCGCAAGTACGAGCCTGGGCGCGGCCCGCACCTGGCTCCGATCCGTCAGCGCATTGAGTCGATCTTCTGGAGTGCCAAGGACATCCTCGCGCTTGAGCGTCACCGTGCTCGCACATTCAGGAACCTGCGCGTCCGTCTCTGTGCCCGCTTCGCTGCGCTTGCCGCGGCAGTTGCGCTCAATCATCGTCTTGGCCGTCCCAGCCGCTCGTTGGCCTGCTATGCGGCGTAACGCCGTGGCACTAGTCATCTAGCGCTCTCCGCTTCAACCACAGGTCGGCGCGATCGGCAGCGGCCTGCTGATCGCAGGCGAGCAGCGCATCCCATTGTCCGTGAAGGCGAGCCCCGCCGAGCACGAGATCCTCACCAGCGACCCTGGGACGCCACCCGGGAAGCGCTCGTCGACGTCATAGTCGATCGGCCAGCTGGAAGTCGGGGCGGGTGCCGGCATGCGGCGCGATTCGCCGGGCAGGCTGTCTGCTCGCTACAAGCGAGCAATATTGCTCTATATTCACGAGCATCAATCCCTTCCGCTACAGCGAGCCCGTCCCCGTCGAGGAGCTGATCGACCGCGACGCCGAGGCGAAGTCGCTGATGGCGCGCGCCGAGGAGGGCAACAACAGCCGTCTGGTGGCGCCGCGGCGGTTCGGGAAGACATCGCTGCTGCGGCGCGTGATCAGCGATGCCGATCGCGCCGGCTGGGCCACGGTCTACGTCGACTTCTTCGGCGTGCTCACGCTCGCCGACATCGCCCAGCGCATCGAGCGCGCATACGCCGAGCAGCTCCAGGGCCGCCTTGCCTCCTGGTTTGCCGGGGCGCGGCGGATGCTGCGCCCCACCTTCCGCGCCGGCGGCGGTCCGGTGCCGGCGGGCCTCGAGGTGGCCCTCGACCCGCAGGCCGAGCCGCCGCTCCTTGACCGCCTTGCCCTGCCGCGCCGCCTGCACGAGCGAGGCGGCACGCGCACGCTCGTCGTCTTCGACGAGTTCCAGGACGTGCTGGCCGCCAAGGACCGTCTCGACGCCGTGATCCGCTCGGAGATTCAGCACCACGGCGACGCCGCAAGCTACGTATTCGCCGGCTCGCACGTCGGCATGATGCGCGAGCTCTTCGCCGACCGCCGCCGGGCCTTCTATGGACAGGCCGCGCCGGTGGAGCTGCCGCCGCTCTCCCCCGAAGACGTCGCGGAGTACGTTGCAGGCCGCTTCGAGCAGAACGGACGCGACGTCGGCGAGGCGCTCGATCCGCTGCTCGAGCTGGGCGCCGGCCATCCGCAGCGCACGATGCTCCTGGCCCACGCTCTCTTCGAGCACACACCGCCCGACCATGCCGCCACCAACGAGACCTGGCAGGCGGCCTATGAGGACGCGATGCATCAGGTCCGCGACGAGCTGCGTGCGATCTGGAGCGCGCTGCCCACAAGCCAGCGGCGCGTGCTCACGGCGGTCGCCGAGAATGCCGACCCGCTGTATGCCACCGGGCGCAGCCACGGAGGCTCGCGCGGCGGTGCGGTGCGAGGGGCCATCCGCATGCTGGAGGACCGCGGCGAGATAGCCGCCGAGCGCGGTGCCCGCACGGGCTACCGGCTCACCGACCCGCTTCTGGCAGCCTGGATCAGAGAGGGGCGCGCAGGGACGTGACGGGGCGCTCCTCACGCGGAGGTGTGCGCCTGCTCCTGCGCGCCGGCCCGTAGCCGGATCGCCCACGCCACCTCCCGCACGGAGTGCAGGAGCTCGGTCGTGGGCCGGCGCTTCGGTGGCTGGCCTCCGCGGGCTCGCTCCTGGCCGATGAGATCGGCTTCGCGCATAGCGTCCTCGGCCACTGCACGGGCAACGGGTTCTGCAGCGCTGCGGAGAGGCGCCGGGCAAGGTGGCTCCGATCGCCTCCACGAGCCCCCGGTGGGCATCGGAGCTCACCAGACACACGCCCGAGAGGCCCCGGGCAACCAGGCTTCTGAAGAAGGAGATCAAGCCGGCGCCGGACTCCTCGCTGCAGATCTCTGTCTGAAGGATCTCCCGCTATCCGGTGCCGTTCACGCCGGTGGCTATCAGAACGTGGAGCTTCCTGACCTTCGCCCTCCTCGCGCACGCGGCAGACCGGCGCATCGGCCCAGCAGAAGCGGTATGGCCCTTGATCCAGCGGACGGTTGCGGAAGGCCTCCACCGCCTCCTCCAGGGCTTTGGCCATCTCGGAGACCTGGCTCTCCTGAGATCTGGTCGATGCCCATCGCGCAGCACAGGCGCTCGAGACGGCCGGTGGAGACGCCGAGCAGGTAGCTTTTGGCAATCACGCCTACCGGGGCCTGCTTTAGAGCGCCCGCGGCGCCCCGGGAGCCACTCGGGGAAGTAGCTGCCCTGGCGGAGCTTTGGCAGGCGCAGCTCGATGCTCGGGGCCCTGGTGTCCCAGAGGTGCTCACGGTAGCCGTTGCGCGAGCCCTTGCGCTCGGTGCTGACCTCTCCATATCCGGCGTGCCGTAGCGCTTGGGCCTCCGCGGACATGAGCGCTCAGCAGATGAGTCTTCAGCAGCGAGCGCAGGGCGTCGGGATCGGCCTGCTGGAGCTTGAGCGCTCACGAGCTCAGAAAGGTTCATGCTGTGGGGTGCGGTCATCGTGGTGATCTCCTTCGTTTGGTTGGACTTGATCTACGAAGGATCCCGCGATGGCCGCGCTACGTGCCGGGCCGCTGCGCGAGAGTCGGGCCTTACACCACGTGCGTGGACGCTACTGCACATCTATGCGCGGGGTGTCGGCCGATCCTGCCTCATGCGCCCGAGAGCCGACGCTCCATAGGGTCTAGATATTTATGGACACGACGACGAACAGCCGCGTATCAGCGCAGCGGGTCGTTCAACCGCCGCGTGCCTTGTGGCCGCGCGTCTCGCGGAGCCGCAGCGCGTCGTCGCGGATGAAAGGCTCGTGCGCCTCTGGACTGACCCACCCGGCCTCAGAGGAATACGCGAGGTCGCCGGGTTCAAGCGTCTTCCAGGTCAGACGGCAGTGGTCGTGGTCTGACCCCTCGTACGGTCGCAGCTCCCAGTGGAGAGCGGTATCCACCGCGACCTCGAACTGGTCTGGCGACCACCACGAGAAGAAGCTGTAGGGGCCGCCGGGCGCCGGGAGGTGGTCCTGCATCCCGTAGCTCTCGAAGATGGCCGTTGGCCCGCTGAGGTCGTCTAGGTGGTGCAGCTCGACGACTACGCCGTTCTCGGGCGCGTCGCGCCGGACCGACGCGGGCGCGACAGGCGGGGATGGCCACTGTCCTCCGGTCAGCCGAAGCTCCGTCGTGGTCACGTCGCCCGCCCGAGAAGCCCGGACAAGCATCACGCCCGTCTGGCGTTCGTTCATGGGCGGTTCAACTACTCCCGCTACGTGACTTTCTGCACAAGTACAATATGGCCGTGGGCCATCAATCGGGGCGCCCGGATTTGAACCGGGGACCTCACCGACCCGAACGGTGCGCGCTACCAGGCTGCGCCACGCCCCGAGCTAATACATCCAGGAGTATCACAGATGCCCGCGCCAGCCGTCCTTGGGGGACGCGTCCACGACGTCTCCGCCGACCGTCCGGCCGAACGCCAGCGTTGCGACGGCGCAGCGCCCCCGCTATCGTCGCGCTGCGATGGCCAGCCTCGCTGAGATCGTTGCCGCCTGCGATGCGCTGCTTGCGCCTGAGCGCTTTGCCGACTACTGCCCCAACGGGCTGCAGGTCGAGGGCAGGTCGGAGGTCCGCCGGATCGCAAGCGCCGTCAGCGCTCACGCCGAGCTCTTCGAGCGCGCGATCGCCTCCGGCGTCGACCTGCTGCTCACCCACCACGGGCTGCTGTGGGGATCGGCCCCGACCCCGCTCACCGGCGCCTTCAGACAGCGCCTCAAGCTGCTGCTTGAGGCAGACATCTCGCTGCTCGCCTACCACCTGCCCCTCGATGCCCACCCGGAGCTCGGCAACAACGCGCTGATCGCCCGCGCGCTCGGCGCGCAGTCGCTCACACCCTTCGCCGAGCACCGCGGCCAGCCGATCGGCTTCATCGCGCAGCTGCCCTCCCCCGGCAGCGAGCCCCGCGCTCTCCATGCCGCAATCGAGCGCCTCTGCGGACGAGAGCCGCTGCACTTCGACTTCGGCCCGACTCCCGTCCGCAGCATCGCGATCATCAGCGGCGCCGGCGCCTCCTATCTAGAGCAGGCGATCGCCGCCGGCGCGGATGCCTTCCTCACCGGCGAGCCCGCCGAGCGTGTGATGGCGATCGCCAAGGAGGCCGGCGTGCACTTCATTGCCGCCGGCCATTACGCGACCGAGACCTTCGGCATCAGGCAGCTCGGCGCCCATCTGGCTGAGCGCTTCGGCCTCGAGCACGTCTTCATCGACATCCCCAACCCGATCTGAGCAGGGCGCACGCGCACACGCGGCAGCCCGCACACGCGCGGTCGCAGCGGCCGCTCCAGCCACCGGTGCGGGCGCAATTTGCGACCGCGCGCAGACCCCCCAAACACCCTAGTCGTGTTCGTCCGCACTTGGGTGTATAAACTGAGGCCAAGAACGCTCAGAGAGCGCCTGCGGCGCTCCTTGCGGGGTTGTTCGCCGCGGGCAAGATTCCTAGACAAGGGGGTCATCCTTGGCCAACCACCTCACTCCCACCGAACTGGCTCGCGAAGCGGGTCTCGATCGCAGGGAAGTACTGAGCAAATGCCGCGAGATGGGCGTGCCCGTCTTTCGCGGCTGCATCGACCGGAGCCTCTTCCTCGCCAACCTGCGCGAGCAGGAACACGGCACCGAAGCGGAGCTCCGCGCTCCGATCATCGCGGGCACCTCGCCCGGGCGGGGTGCGCCCTCTCGGGCTGCCTGAAAGCAAACGCGCCAAAAATCACATAGCTGAGCGATGAGCGTGTGCGTCTGCGCGCTTTGCTGACCGCACAGCGATCCTGCACCGCGCTGTATCCTTCAGCTGTATGGGATTTGTGGATGTTTGCCCGCGCTGCGCTCGCATCGGAGGCTCCACCGATGCCACCCGCAGCCAGGGCGCTGAGCGGATCACCAGCTCAGCAACGACAGAGCGTCGTGCCGGTACCCTGCGCCGCGCGGAGCCACGCAGACTGAGCCGCAGATCATGATCGAAGGGACCGGGGCGCGCACGATCGCCGAGCTGACGCCGCGCGCAGCCGAGCGATACGGCGCGCGGACCGCGGTCTTGTGCAAACGCGACGGAGCCTGGCAGGAGCACACCTACGCCGAACTGGCGGGCATCGTGCAGGAGATCGCCCAGGGGCTGATCAGCTTAGGCGTTGACACAGGCGAGCGGCTCTCGATCCTCTCCGGCACGCGACCGGAGTGGTCCTACGTCGATCTTGCCGCAACCTCGGCGGGGATCATCGTCGTTCCGATCTACCAGACCAACTCGCCCGAGGAGTGCCATTGGGTGCTGCACGACTCGGGCGCCGCGGCTGTGGTCTGTGAGAACGCCCAGCAGCTGGCGAAGATCGAGGCAGTGCGCGATCGCCTGCCGAGCCTGCGGCTGATCATCGTCATCGACGAGCCGATCGGCGGCCTTGCCGCTCCCAGCGCCAACGGCCATGCAAACGGCGATGGCGAGGCTCCGCTGCTGCTCTCGCTCTCCGAGCTGCGCCTGCGCGGGCGCAGCGCCGGCAATGCCGCCGAGCTGGAGCGCCGGCGCAGCGCGGTGACCCCCGATGACGTCTTCACCTACATCTACACCTCCGGCACGACCGGGCCGCCGAAGGGCTGCATCCTCACCCACGGCAACTACCGGGCGATGATCGACCTTGTAGAGGGGGTGGCAGACCAGCGCGGCGTGAGCGAGGACGAGCTCGTCTACCTCTACCTGCCCCTCGCGCACTCCTATGCGCTGCTCGTGCAGCTGGCATCCTTCGACATGGGCCATACGCTTGCCTACTTCGGCGGCGACACCAAGCAGATCGTCGCGGAGCTGGCCGAAGTGCGGCCCACCTATCTGCCCTCCGTCCCGCGGGTGTTCGAAAAGATCTACACGCTCGTCTCAGGCACCCTCGACGCCGAGACGATCGCGGAGGCGACGCGCATCGGCATGGCGGTGCGCAGCGCACAGATCGCCGGGCAGCCGCTCGCCGATGATCTCAAGGCGCGCTACGCCGAGTACGACGAGCGGATCTTCAAGAACGTCCGCGCGGTCTTCGGCGGGCGCCTGCGCGAAGCGGTCTCAGGGGCCGCGCCGATCGCCAAGGAGATCCTTGAATTCTTCTTTGCCGCAGGGGTGCCGGTGCTCGAGGGCTACGGCATGACCGAGACCTCGACCGCCGCCACCTACTCGACGGTCTCCGACTACCGCTTCGGCTCGATCGGCAAGCCCTACCCAGGCGTGCAGATCAAGGTCGCCGCCGACGGCGAGCTGCTCATCAAGGGGCCGAACGTCTTCCAGGGCTACCACAACAACAGCGAGCAGTCCTTCGGCACGATCGTCGATGGCTGGCTGCACACAGGCGATCTGGGGCGCATCGACGAGGACGGCTTCGTCTACATCGTCGGTCGCAAGAAGGACCTCATCATCACCGCCGGCGGCAAGAACATCACACCGGCAAACCTCGAGAACGAGATGAAGCAGAGCCGCTGGATCTCGCAGGCGGTGATGTTCGGCGACCGGCGCCCATACCCGGTGATGCTGATCACGCTCGACGAGGAAGAGGTGATCCCCTGGGCGCAGTCGCAGGGGCTGCCGACGACGATGGGCGAGCTTTCGAATGATCCCAAGGTGCGCGAGCTGATCCAGGCGGAGCTTGACCGCGTCAACTCCCACTACGCCCAGGTCGAGCAGGTCAAGCGCTTTGCGATCCTCGATCACGACTTCACGCAGGAGGCGGGCGAGCTCACCCCCTCGCTGAAGGTCAAGCGCAACGTTGTGAGCGACCACTACGCCGATCTGATCGAGCAGATCTACTCCGGCCCCTACCCGCCCGGCGGCCAGCCGGTCGCGGCGGCGTCTGACTGAGCGATCCGCCGCGCAGCGCGGCGCCGACCGCCTGCCGCACGCGCGGAGCCCGCGAGCGCAAATGGCCACAGCGCCGCGGAGCTCACTCGCCGATCAGCCTGCGCAGGCCCTCTTCATCGATGACCTCGATCCCCAGCCGTCGCGCCTTCTGGAGCTTTGAGCCCGGAGCGGCGCCGGCCACGACGAGATCGGTCTTGGCGGAGACCGCGCTCGTCACCCGCCCTCCTGCCCCTTCGATCAGCTCCTGCGCCTGCTCGCGGGTCAGCTGCGGCAGCGTCCCGGTCAGAACCAGCGTCTTCCCCGCAAGCGGCCCGCCACGCCCCGCGCGCGCTTCGCGCAGGCGCAGGCCCAGAGCGCGCAGCTCCTCGATCAGCGCCCGCAGCTGCTCATCGTCGAGCGCCCTGCGAATGCCGCTGGCGACCTTCTCGCCGATCCCGGGCACCTCGGCGATCTGCTGGGGATCGGCGCTCAGCAGCGCATCGATGCTGCCGAAGCGCCGGGCGAGGTCACGGGCAGTCTTCTCCCCCACCTCGGGTATGCCAAGCGCGTTCAGCACCCGCGCGAAGGGCTGGCGCTTGGAGCGCTCGATCGCAGCGATCAGCTTGGCCGCAGAGAGGGCGCCGAAGCCCTCGAGCGGCTCCAGGTCCTCGGCGCGCAGACGATAGATGTCCGACGGGCTGCGCACGAGCGAGCGCTCCTGCAGCAGCGCCAGCTGCTTCTCGCCGAGGCCCTCGATGTCCATCGCGCCGCCAGAGACGAAGTGCTTGAGCAGCTGGTGGCGGCGCTCAGGGCAGTCGCGGTTGGGGCAGCGCGTGAAGACCGCTCCCTCCTCCTTGACAGTCGGCGTGCCGCAGTAGGGGCAGCGCGTCGGTGGCAGGGGAGGCTTCGGGCGGCGCTTGCGCTCGACGACGTGCGGGGCCGGCGAGATCACCTGCGGGATGACGTCGCCGGCGCGGATCACGATCACCTCCTCGCCCGCGCGGATGTCCTTGCGCAGCAGATCCTCCTCGTTGTGCAGCGTAGCCCTGCTGACCCTGACGCCGCCCACCGCCACCGGCTCGAGCAGCGCATAGGGATGAAGGTCGCCCGAGCGCCCTACGTTCCAGCGGATCTCAAGCAGCTTCGTCGCAGCGGTCGTGGGCGCGAACTTCCAGGCCACCGCCCAGCGCGGATCGCGGCCGGCTGCGCCCAGCCGCCGCTGCAGCTCCAGGTCAGACACCTTCACGACCGCGCCATCGATCTCGAAGTCAAGGCGGCCGCGCTCGCGCTCCCACCCTTCGCAGCGCTCGATCACCGCCTCGTCGTCGTCGATGAGAGCGATCTCCGGATTGACCGGGAAGCGGCGCTCGCGCAGCCAGGCAAGCGCCTGCCAGTGGCTGTCGATCGCCACTCCCTCGGCATGCGACAGCTGATAGGCCCAGAAGGAGAGCGGGCGCTGCGCGGCAAGCTGAGGGTCGAGCTGGCGGATCGTGCCCGCAGCGGCGTTGCGGGGGTTCATGAACGTCGATTCGCCCGCCGCCGCTCGGCGCTCGTTGAGCGCGGTGAAGTCCGACAGCGACATGTAGACCTCGCCGCGCACCTCCACGAGCGCCGGCGCGTCAGCGATCCGCATCGGGATTGAACGGATCGTGCGCAGGTTGTGGGTCACATCCTCCCCGGTCACGCCATCGCCTCTGGTCGCGCCCTGCACGAAGCGCCCGTGCTCGTAGGTGAGGCTGATCGCAAGCCCGTCGACCTTCGGCTCGACCACATACTCGAAGCGTGGATCCTCGATCCCTTCCCGCGCCAGATGCGCCCGCATGCGCTGTACCCAAGCGCGCAGCTCATCGGCGCTGCGCACGTTTGCAAGCGAGAGCATCGGCTCGCGGTGGGTGACCTTCGGCAGCGCCGAGACCGGCTCCCCGCCGACGCGGCGGGTGGGCGAGTCAGGGCGTGCAAGCTCGGGATGGGCGCTCTCCAGCTCACGCAGCTCGTCCATCAGAGCGTCAAACTGCGCATCGCCGATCTCCGGATCGTCGAGGACGTAGTAGCGCCAGTTGTGGTATTCGATCTGCTCGCGCAGCTCGCGTGCGCGCTTGGCGGGATCGGCGGCCTCAGTCGCCATCGCCGCTCGCGCTCCGCTGCCCCTGCGCGCCTGCGAGCGCTGAGCGCAGCAGCGAGCCCAGGTCGAAGGCGCGCAGGGCCTCAACCCCGGGCTCGTGCGTCAGGTCGAAATGCAGTGGCGTCAGGGCGATCCTGCCGGCGGCGACCGCCGCCAGATCGGTGCCCGGCTCCTCGTGGTAGCCGGGGTCATGACCGTAGACCCAGTAGCGTCGGCGGAAGGGCGGGCCCTCCTCCTCGCTCTCCATCCGCAGCTCATCGCGGTAGATGCGCTTGCCCAGCCGCGTGACCTCGACGGCGGAGGGCGTGCCCGCCGGCACATTGACGTTCAGCAGCGTGCGCTCAGGCAGGGGGATCTCAGCCAGGCGCCGCAGCAGCACCGAGATGAACGCAACCGCACAGCTGAAGTCATAGCCGCCACCGGCCCGGTAGTCGAGCGCGCCGCCGCGCTGCTGCTGGGAGACAGCGATCGCAGGGATGCCCAGCACAAGCCCCTCGAGCGCGGCTGCAACGGTGCCCGAATAGGTGATGTCATCGCCGAGGTTGGCACCGTGATTGACGCCCGAGATCACAAGCTCCGGCGCAAAGCCCTCGACGAGCCCGAGGCTTGCCAGCCGCACGCAGTCCACGGGGGTGCCATCCGTGGCATAGCCGGTGCTGCCATCCTCGAAGGCCACCTCTTCCACCCACAGCGGCCGGCGGGTGGTGATCGAGCGCGCCATCGCGGAGCGGTTGCCGTCGGGCGCGATCACGAGCACCCGCAGCTCGGCAACGTGCGCGAGCTCGCGATAGAGAGCACGCAGGCCCTCGGCTTCGATCCCGTCGTCATTGGTCAGGAGCACTGAGAGCACAGCTCCTGAGCATAACCGTGCCCGCTGCGGCAAATGCAGACGCTCGCCCTGATCGGGGCGCGCTGAGCGAGCGCCTTCAGCCTGCTGCGCGCCCCGCCACGTGGCCAAGCGGCAGCGGGCGCAGGCGCACAACGATGCGACCGCCGCCGTGGAGCGCCAGCAGCAGACGCCCCGCCAGGCGCACCCCTGCCAGAGTGCTGAGCAGCCGCCGATCGCGGCCGAGCTCGAGGCGGAGCGTGCGCAGGCCGGCGCGCACACGCTGCAAGCGGCGCAAGTCAAGCTGCGTGCTCTTGCAGCGCCCCGACCGGCGCCCGCGCGCCGCACTGCAGTCTCGGGGGGACCCTGAGAGCACAAGCTCAAGGTGGAGCACCCCGGGCGCGGGCACGCGCACGCGGAGCAAGAGGAGCCCGACGCGCAGGAGGCCTGCGTGCACAAGCGCCAGCGCGCCGCGGCGCGTGGCTTCACCGCCTCCGTGCGCGGCGCCTGACGTGCCCCCGGTGCTTGTTGCGGACACCGAAGTCGAAGCTGTGGCGCTCGGCGGCGCACCGCTCGAGCTGACGCTCGTCACCTCCGTGGTCGTTTCGGTGGTGATCGTCGCGGTTGTGCTGCTCTGCGTGGTCGTCGCCGTGCTGGTCGTCGCGCTCGTGTGCGTGGAGCTCGATCCGCTCAGGGTGCTGCTGCTGGTGGTGCTCGTTTCGCCGCCGCTACTCGTCGTGGCGCTTGAGCTGGTCGAGGTCCGGGAGCTGGATGTGGAGGAGGTGGTCGAGCTCGATGTGGAGGAGGTCGTGGAGCTGCTGCTGGAGAGGGTGGTCGACGACGTTGTCGAGCTGGATGTCGAGGAGGTCGTGGAGCCGGTGGTGGAGGAGGTGGTCGAGCTGGTCTGGGAGTAGATGGTGAACGACTGGCTCTTGCTAGCGGCCGCGTATTCACCATCCCCTTCCTGGAGTGCTTCAACGGTGCATGTCCCGGCTTCTATCATGCTCACCTGGTCTCCGCTCAGCGTGCAGGCGTGTTCGCTGCCCGGCGCGATCCGCAGCGTCAGCGGCAGGCCGGCGCTCGAGCTCGCCGCCACGGCGTAAGGGGCTTCGCCGACCGTCGCGTGCGCAGGAGGTGTGGTGCTGAAGGAGATCGCCTGCGCCTTCTTGACCGTGATCAGCTCAGTTGTGCTCGCGCGCTGAAAGCCGGCATCTTCGATGGTCAGAGTCACCCGATAGGCTCCGGGCGCCGAATAGGTGTGCGTTGTTTCCGGCCCCTGGCTGCTCTGCGTGCCGTCCCCGAACGACCACCGGTAGCTTTCAACGTTGCCGAACGCTTCCATGCCCAGGTCCGATTCGGAGCCGTTGAAGGTCAGCGGCACGCCTGCAGCCGGTGCCGAGCCGGTCTTGAAACGCGGCACCGGCCCGACTTCGCCGGCCTAGATCACACGGCTCGTCGCCGCGCTTTCTCCGTTTGCGCCGAAGATCGTCAGCGAGACGGTGTAGGACGTCCCCGAGCTTGCAAAAGTGTGCGTGATGCTCGCGCTTGTCGTCTCGGTCGGCTTTTCGTAGAGCGGGCTTGGCTGGACCCCCTTCATCGGTCCACTTGATCTGGCCCCAAACAATTGGACCAGTGATCTGGCCCCAAACAATTGGACCAGGCTGATCTGGCCCCAAACAATTGGACCAGGCATATGAGAGGGTTGGCGGCATGAACCAAAGGAGCGCTCATGCCCAAGTCCTACCCACCGGAGTTGCGCCATCGCGTCATCGAGCTTTGCCGGGCCGGCGGAAGACCACGCAAGCTCGCTGATGATCTCGGCGTCTCGGAAGCGACCATCTACCGCTGGATCGCCCAAGATGAAGTCGATCATGGTCTGCGGCCCGGTCTCCACAGCGCCGAACAGGCCGAGCTCTCGGCAGCGAAGGCACGCATGCGCGAGCTTGAAGCCGAGCTGGAGCTGACGCGCAAGGCATCCGCCCTCTTCAGTGAGGAGAAGGACCGCCCAGCCCCAAAAGGATCTACCCGGTGATCGAGGCCCTGGCCGGGCAGGGACACAGCGCCAAGGCCCTCTGCCGGATGCTCGGCGTGGCGCCCTCTGGCTACTTTCACTGGCGAGGCAAGCCACCCGGTGTCAGGGAGCTGCGCAGAGCCCAGCTCAGACCCTTGATCGCCGACATCCACCACGCCTCGATGGGCACCTACGGCGTGCGGCGCATCGTCGCCGAGCTGCGCTTCGATCACGAGATCGTCGCCAATCGCAAGGCCGTGCAAGCAATCATGCGCTCGCTGGGCCTCCAGGGCCTTCCAAAGCGCAAGGCGCACCGTCGCGGTCCCCCGACCGAAGGCGCCGCGGCCTGCGACTTGGTCCTGCGCAGCTTCGGCGCAGAGGCTCCAAATCGTCTTTGGCTCACAGACATCACCGAGCACCCCACCCGCGAGGGCAAGCTCTACTGCTGCGTGGTGCTCGACGCCTATTCGCGCAGCGTGGTCGGCTGGTCGATCGACAACTCCCAGCCGGCGTCGCTTGTGACCAGCGCCCTCGGCATGGCGATCGGCCGCCGCAAGCCGATCGCCGGTGGCATTGTCCATGCCGATCACGGCAGCCAGTTCACCTCCTGGGCCTTCAGCGAGCGGGTCAAGAGCGTCGGGCTTGAGCTCTCGATGGGGCGTGTTGGCGACGCCTACGACAACGCCATGATGGAGGCGTTCTGGGCGCGGATGCAGGTCGAGCTGCTCAATCGCAAGCGCTGGCGGACGCGTCTGGAGCTGGCCAACGCGATCTTCGAATATGTCGAGGTGTTCCACAACCGTCGGCGCCGACACAGCGCGCTGGGGATGCTCACGCCGAGTGAATATGACAATCTCTACACACCGACACTGGCCGCCTGACTCTCGCAAGCGTGGTCCAAGGAATGGGGTGCAGATCAGTGGTCCAAGGAATGGGGTGCAGATCACTGGTCCAATTGTTTGGGGCCAGATCAAGGCTGCCTTCGCCAAACTGCCAGACGTAATGCGTGACCCCGCCCGGCATGAAGGAGCCTTCGGCGTCAAAGCTCATCTCATCGCCCGAGACCGGCTTGCTGGTGAAGGTCGCTACCGCTTCCTGGCCTGTGGCCGGAATCCGCTGCATGCACTTTGAGCCGATGTTGCTCCACTCCTGCTGGAAGTAGTAGTAGTGGCCGTCGATCACCTGGTTGTAAGGGCTGCCGTCGGGCGCGGTGCCCAGCACGGTGCCAATTTCTTTTTCGAAGCTGCCTCCCCGACACTTGTCGCCGACCTCCGAGAGCGCGCCGCTTGAGAGGTCCGCCCAGCCGGTCGGTGGCCAGGGATCGCTCAGCGACTCGTCATGCTCGTGAACGAGCCCACCCTGCAGGATGCTTTCGGCGTAGGGATTGCCGCTCGGGTCATAGCTGCTCGCACAGGAGGAGTCACCGTAGACGTAGGGGTCCACGGCGTAGATGATCGGTTCGGCGGCGGTGCCCGTCGCCGAGTGGTACGCACAGAACACAGGCTTGGTCGAGCCGTATGAGCATTCCCCCTGCGCGCTGAAGCAGACTTCGACTCCCGGCGGCAGCAACACGAAGTACTCGCTTTCATAGCCACGCGGAAGGCTGTGCGCTTCCACGAGGCTCTTGACTGCCGTCGCCACCTGTTCATTGGTCAGGCAGACCGCTGCAAAGGCGCAGCCGTTTGCAGGATAGGGTTCGCTGTCAGCGATTTCGCCCGCGAACGTCGAGCGGTAGGAGGCATATTCGCCTTCGTAGTCCCCATACTGCGCGATCACCGAGTCGACGTTTTCATGGCCTCCGCTGTCGTGCGCAAGGTAGCTGAAGAAGTCGTTGACGCCTTCCTTGTATGTCGTCGGATAGCTCGCAGCGCCGGACGGGTCCCAGTAGAAGGCGTAGTTGTTGTTGGAGCGCATCACCATGCCGCCGTTGTATTCGACATTCGAGAGCGCTTCATCGAAGGCATATAGGGAAGCGACTGCGCGCGGGGGAAGATAGGAGATCGGCGCCCCGTGCGGCGGAAAGGCGATGATCGCCTGCGCAGATGGCGCCTGCAGCAGTAGCGTCCACGCACGTGGTGTAAGGCCCGGCCCTCGCGCAGCGGCCCGGCACGTAGCGCGGCCATCGCGGGATCCTTCGTAGATGAAGTCAAACCAAACGAAGGAGATCACCACGATGGCCGCACCCCACAGCATGAACCTTTCCGAGCTCGTGAGCGCCCAGCTCGAGCAGGCCGATCCCGACGCCCTGCGCTCGCTGCTGAAGACCTTCTGCGAGGCGCTCATGTCCGCGGAGGCCCAAGCCCTCTGCGGCGCCGGCTATGGAGAGGTCAGCACCGAGCGCACCAACTCCCGCAACGGCTACCGCTCTCGTGACTGGGACACCCGCGCCGGCTCGATCGAGCTGCGCGTCCCGAAGCTCCGCCAGGGCAGCTACTTCCCTGAGTGGCTCCTGGGGCGCCGCAGGCGCTCCGAGCAGGCCCTCATCAGCGTGATTGCCACCAGCTACCTGCTGGGCGTCTCCACCCGGCGCGTCGAGCGCCTGTGCTGCGCGATGGGCATCGACGCGATCTCAAAGAGCCAGGTCTCGGAGATGGCCAAAGCCCTGGACGAGGCGGTGGAGGTCTTCCGCAACCGCCCGCTGGACCAAGGTCCATACCGCTTTCTGTGGGCCGACGCGCTGGTCTGCCGCGTGCGCGAGGAGGGCGCGATCCGCAAGCTCCACGTGCTGATAGCCACCGGCGTGAACGCCTCCGGATACAGGGAGATCCTGGGGATGGAGATCTGCAGCGAGGAGTCCGGGGCCGGCTGGCTCTCCTTCTTCAGAAGCCTGGTTGCCCGGGGCCTCTCGGGCGTGTGTCTGGTCACCTCCGATGCCCACCGGGGGCTCGTGGAGGCGATCGGAGCCACCCTGCCGGGCGCCTCCTGGCAGCGCTGCAGAACCCATTACCTACGGGATCTGTTGGCCAAGGTGCCGAAGTCGACGCAGCCGTGGGTGGCCACGCTGGTGCGCACGATCTTCGATCAACCCGACGACACGGAGGTGCACGCGCAGTTCGCTCGTGTCGTGGATGCTCTGGAGGGAAAGCTGCCGGAGGCAGCGTCGCACCTGGACGAGGCGAGGGACGATCTCCTGGCCTTCACCGCCTATCCGCGGGAGATCTGGCGGCAGATCTGGTCGAACAACCCCCAGGAGCGTCTGAACCGGGAGATCCGCAGGCGCACCGATGTCGTGGGCACCTTCCCCGACCGCTCCTCGGCGATCCGACTGATCGGCGCACTGCTTGCCGAGCAACACGAGGAGTGGGCCGAGCAGCGGCGCTACATGGGCCAAGAGCTTCTCTTCAGAGTCGCCGGCCGCAAGGCCGGCCAGGATGAGAATGAGGGAGTGATGCTGCCGATGGCCGCGGTGGCGTAGGATTCAGTGCGGATCCTGCGGTGGCGGTGCATACACCACTTCGCTGGACGTGACCCCTGCAGCATGCCGATGGCGCAAGCCACAAGTCCCGCCGTCAGCCCCTGCAGGCGCGCCCGGCGAGCCAACCCTGGCGGGCGAGGGTGATCGGCCCCTGAGCACCGCACGGAAGCCATGCGCATAGCCAGCTCTGCTTCGGCCGGAGCGCCTCCCCGCTTGAGCGCCTCGCCGAGCGCTCAGCCGATGTCAGGCGCCCGTCCGCTGCCGCTGCCCGCAAAGCGCCGCTGGCATTGCGCGATCTCCTGCTCCGCCGCCGCGCGGTCGCCCCAGCCGTCGATCGTGACCTCCTTGCCCCGCTCGAGATCCTTGTAGATCGAGAAGAACTGCTCGATCTCCTGGCGCAGCAGCAGCGGCAGCTCATGTGCCTCCGTGTAGTGGTTCCAGTAAGGGTCATGCAGCGGCGCGCAGATGACCTTGTGGTCGGGTCCCTTCTCGTCGTGCATGCGAAAGAGGCCCAGCGGCTTGACCGGGATCATGCAGCCCGGAAAGGTCGGCTCATAGAGGCAGACAAGCGCGTCCAGCGGGTCGCCATCCTGCGCGATCGTCTCGCGCAGGAAGCCGTAGTCGGTCGGGTAGGTGGCGGCGCTCATCAGCAGGCGGTCGAACTTGATCCCGCCCAGCGCATCGTCGTACTCGTACTTGTTGCGCGAGCCCTTCGGGATCTCAACGACGCAGATCAGCTCATGTGTATCGATCTTGTGGCTCATCGACGCTCTCTGCCTCTCCTTCCTGATTGCCGCTCTCTCCCTGCGCGTAGCGTACACGCGCCAGATAGAGGCCGTGCGCGGGCGCGGTCGGGCCGGCCTGCGACCGCGGGCAGCCGCGCAGAAGGCGCGCAAAGCCATCGACCGTGCGCCTGCCGCCGGCGACCTCGAGCATCGTCCCCACCAGCACCCTGTTCATCTGGCGCATGAACGCGTCAGCCTCGATCCAGAGCTCGAGCAGGTCGCCATCCTCGCGCCAGCCGGCGGCAAGCACCTCGCGCTCGAAGCGCACATGATCGCTCGCGGTGGGCGTGAAGGCGGTGAAGTCATGGCTGCCTGCAAGCAGCGCCGCGCAGGCGTGCAGCGCCCCCCGATCGATCGGCTGCGGCCACCACAGCGCGCGTCCGGCAAGGAAGACGGAGCGCTCGACCCGCGCCAGCACGCGGTAGCAGTAGGTGCGTGAGAGCGCGTGCCGGCGAGCGTCAAAGCCGGGCGGCGCCGCCGTGCAGGCAAGGACGCTGATGTCGGCGGGCAGCAGCGCGTTCAGCTGCCGCGTGGGAAGCGCCTCGCCGCTGTAGCTTGCGACCTGCCCCCAGGCGTGCACGCCCCGATCCGTGCGCCCGGCGACGCGCAGCGCAAGCTGCTCGGCCGGGCGGCGCAGCGCGCGCGCCAGCGCTGACTCCACGCAACCTTGGACTGTGCGCAAACCCGGCTGGCGCGCCCACCCGGCAAACTCACGACCATCGTATTCGAGGATCAGCCGCGCCCGCGGCCCGTCAGGGCCGGTCCGCTCACGCGTCGGCTGCTCGCGGTCGCCGCCGTGGGTGCGCTCAGGCATTGCACCCGTCTTCGCCGTCTAGACGAGCTCGATCAGCACCATCTGCGTGGCGTCGGAGCGGCGCTCTGAGAGCTTCATGATGCGCGTGTAGCCGCCCGGACGCCCGGCATAGCGCGGGGCGACTTCCGCAAAGAGGCGATGGACCGCGTACTTGTCTTGGCCCAGCGCCGAGAGCGCCTGTCGGCGCGCGGCAAGGTCGCCGCGCTTGGCGAGCGTGATCAGCGCCTCCAGCTCCGGGCGCAGCGCCTTGGCCTTGGCCTCGGTCGTCTTGATGCGACCGTGCTCGATCACCGACTTGGAGAGGTTCATCAACAGCGCCTTGCGGTGCGCGGAGTCGCGGCTGAGCTTCCCCCGCTGCTTCTGGTGGCGCATCGCTTCCCTCAGACCTTGTTCGGGCGCAGCGCAAAGCCGCGCTGGGCGAGTGTCTCGATCACCTCTTCGATCGACTTGCGACCGAAGTTGGGGATTGCCGCAAGCTCGGCCTCCGACTTGGAGACCAGATCGCCGAGCGTCTCCACGCCCGCGCGCTTGAGGCAGTTGTAGGAGCGCACCCCCAGCTCGAGCTCCTCGATCATGATGTCGAGCGCCTCGCGCTGAGCAGGGGTCAGCGCGGCCTGGCTGGCCGCCGGCAGCTCGCCGTCCTCAAGCTCCGCCGCCGGCAGCTTGCGCAGCTCGGTCACGCGATCCACGTCGGTGAAGATCGCCAGCTGCGCGATCAGGATCTCAGCGGCCTCGCGCAGCGCCGCCTGCGGCTCGATCGAGCCGTCCGTCTCGATGTCCAGCGTCAGCCTGTCGAAGTCCGTCCGCTGACCGACGCGAGCGGGCTCGACCGAATAGGCGACGCGCCGCACAGGCGAGAAGATCGAGTCGATCGGGATCACGCCGATCGGCTGGTCGGGGCTCTTGTTCTCCTCCGCCGGCCGGTAGCCGCGCCCACGGCCGATCGTGACCAGCATCTCAAGCTTCGAGCCCTGCTCGATCGTTGCGACGTGAGCGTCCGGGTTGAGAATCTCCACGCCCGCGGGCAGGTTGATGTCCTTGGCGCGAACCTCACCCGCCTTCGCCACCGACAGCGCCGCCTCGACCTCTGAGGCATCGGAGTGCATCCGGCAGACGATGCCCTTGAGATTGAGGATGATGTCGGTCACGTCCTCCTTCACGCCCGCGATCGTCGAGAACTCGTGCGCGACTCCCTCGATCCGCACGCTCGTGACCGCCGCGCCCGCGAGCGAGGAGAGCAGCACGCGCCGCAGGGAGTTGCCGAAGGTGTAGCCGAAGCCGCGGTCCAGCGGCTCGATCGTAAAGGTGCCGTGGTTGTCCTGGGTGCTCTCAGCGCTGATGCGGGGGGTCTGGAAATCAAGCATCTTCGTCCTAGGGTCGGTGTTGTCTCATGCCTGGTCCCGGTCTTGCACCGGCACCGGCCTCGCCGCTGTTGCACTGCACAGCGCGCAAAGCCTTACTTCGAATAGAGCTCGACGATGAGCTGCTCCTGAACGGGTGCCGCCACCTCGCGTCGCTCGGGCGCGCGCAGCACCTTCGCCGTGAGCGACTCGTGGTCGGCCTGCAGCCACGCGGCGATCTGCCCGGTGAGCTCCGTCGCGGCGCGCACGACGTCCGCTGCAGGGCTGGATGCCCGCAGCGCAATCACGTCCCCCGGCCGCACCTGATAGGAGGGGATGTCCACGCGCCGTCCGTTGATCGTCCAGTGGCCGTGGCGGATCAGCTGGCGAGCCTGCCGCCGCGAGGCGGCGAAGCCCAACCGCACGAGCACATTGTCAAAGCGGCACTCGAGCAGGCGCAGCAGGTTCTCGCCGGTGATCCCAGGCTGGCGGGAGGCAAGCTCGTAGTAGCCGCGGAACTGGCGCTCGAGCACGCCGTAGTAGCGGCGGGCCTTGAGCTTCTCCCGCAGCTGGGTGCGGTACTCGGACTGCTTCTGACGACCGCGTCCGTGCTCGCCGGGCGGATAGGAGCGCCGCTCGACGCCGCACTTGTCGGTCAGGCAGCGCTCGCCCTTGAGGAACAGCTTCTGCCCCTCGCGCCGGCACTGCTTGCACTGTGCGCCCGTGTCTCTCGCCATCGCTGAGCGCGCCGCCTACACCCGCCGCCGCTTGCGCGGCCGGCAGCCGTTGTGCGCCTGGGGGGTCACGTCCCGGACGCCCGACACCTCAAGGCCCGCGGCCTGCAGGGAGCGGATCGCCGTCTCCCGGCCCGAGCCTGAGCCCTTGACGAACACCTCGACCTTCTGCAGGCCGTGCTCCATGCCCTTGCGGGCGGCTGCATCGGCGGTCACCTGCGCAGCAAAGGGCGTGGACTTGCGCGAGCCCTTGAAGCCCGCGCCACCCGCCGACTCCCAGGCGATCACGTTGCCTTCGGGATCTGTCAGCGAGACGATCGTGTTGTTGAAGGAGGTCTTGATGTGGGCCTGACCGACGGCGATGTTCTTCTTTGCCTTGCGGCGGCCGCGCGTGCGCTTCGGTGCCATCTAGCCGATCACCCCTCGCTCACTTCTTGCCGGCCTTCTTCTTGCCCGCGACCTGCATCCGCTTCGGCCCCTTGCGCGTGCGCGCGTTGGTCTTCGTCTTCTGCCCGTGCACGGGCAGGCCGCGGCGGTGGCGCAGACCGCGGTAGCACCCGATCTCCTGCAGGCGCTTGATGTCGTCGGAGCGCGCGCGGCGCAGGTCGCCCTCGACTGTGAGCGAGTCGATGATCTCGCGCAGGCGCACGACCTCCTCCTCTGTGAGGTCGCGGATGTAGGTGTCGCGCGAGACCCCCGCCTCGGCGAGGATCTTGTTTGCAGTCGGGCGTCCGATCCCGAAGATGTATGTGAGCCCGATCTCCGCGCGCTTGTTCAGGGGCAGGTTTACGCCAGCGACTCGTGCCATCTACCCCTGCCGCTGCTTGTGGCGCTTGTTCTGGCAGATCACCAGCACCGTCCCGTGACGACGGATGACCTTGCATTTCTCACACATCGGCTTGACCGACGGACGTACCTTCATCTCTCACCTATAGACGTGCCGGCAAACATATATCGCTCGGCTGACTGCTTTTTCATCGGCCACCAGCGGCCGTTCCCACCGCGCCTGGGCACCCGCGGCGCGCACGCACAGCTTGGCGCCGCTGGCGCCGAAGTGCATCCTAGCAACTTGCGCCTGGGAGGGCAGCTCCCCCCGGCGACGGGCGCCTCAGGGGCCGCGGCTGCCCTCGAGCGCGCCCTCTGCGGCGCTGCGCTCGTCCGGCGGCAGGTGCCAAGGGGTAAGGATGCGCGGGCCCTGAGCGCAGATCGCCACGGTGTGCTCGAAGTGTGCCGTGCGCGAGCGATCGAGCGTATACACCCCCCAGCCGTCGGCTCCCACCCGCACCGCCGGGCGCCCGGTCGCGGTCATCGGCTCGATCGCGAGCACCATCCCCTCCATCAGGCGCACCCCGCGCCCGGGCGCGCCGACATTGGGCACCTGCGGATCCTCGTGCATCGAGCGCCCGACGCCATGGCCGACCAGCTGCCGGATCAGCGAGAGGCCCGCGCTCTCGGCGACCGTCTGGATGGCGTTGGAGATGTCGCCGACGCGGTTGCCGACCCGCGCCTGCTCGATTCCCGCATAGAGCGCCTCCTCGGTTGCGCGCAGCAGGCGCTGCGAGGCTGCGTCGATCGGCCCCACCGCAAAGGTGCGCGCCGCGTCCGCGACCCAGCCCTGCAGGGTCACGCCGACGTCGATCGAGATGATGTCGCCCGGTTTGAGAGCGTAGCGGCCGGGGATCCCGTGCACAACCATCTCGTTGGGCGAGGCGCAGATCGCCGCCGGAAAGCCGCGGTAGCCCTTGAAGGTCGGCGTGGCGCCGCGCGAGCGGATGAAGCGCTCGACCGCCCGATCGAGCTCCTCCGTGCGCACCCCTGGGCGGATCAGGCCCTCGAGCAGGTCGAAGACCGCTGCCAAGACCGCGCCGGAGGCTTCCATCTTCGCGATCTCAGCCGCGTTCTTCCTGACGATCACGCCTCAAGCTTATCCGCGCGTGCCACGACGGTCGCGACGCGTGCGCTCCTGCACAAGCTCTCAGAGGCCTTCGGCAAAGCGCAGTGCGGCGAGCTCGGCGCGAATGATCTCGTGCAGGTGCTCACGGTCGCGGGCGGCGTCGAAGCGGTGCAGCAGCGAGCGCTGATCGTAGTAGGCGATCAGCGGCTCGGTCTGCTCGTGGTAGACCGCAAGGCGCCTGCGGATCGTCTCCTCGCGATCGTCCTCGCGCTGGATCAGCCGCGCGCCGTCCTGGTCGCAGACCCCCTCGTGCTTGGGCGGGTCGAAGTCGATGTGGTAGATGTGCGCGGGGTTCTTGACGCACACCCGCCTCCCGGCCAGGCGCTGCACCACGACATCGTCTGAGAGCTCGAGCGCGACCACTGCAGAGAGCTCCCGGCCGCCTGCGCCAAGCGCCCGCCCGAGCGCCTCCGCCTGGGCGATCGTGCGCGGAAAGCCGTCCAGCAGGAACCCGGCGCGAGCGTCTTCGGCGCCGATGCGCTCGCGGATCATCGCGACGATCAGCTCATCGGGCACCAGCTCGCCGCGCTCCATGTGCCCCTGCGCCTGCCTGCCAAGCTCGCTGCCCTCCGCGACCGCCGCCCGCAGCATGTCGCCGGTGGAGATGTGGGCGAGGCTGAAGTCCGCGCGCAGCAGCTGCGCCTGGGTGCCCTTGCCCGCGCCGGGCGGGCCGAGCAGGATCAGGTTCAGCCCGGGCATCGGCGCGGAGCCTACCGCTTCAGCGCCGACGGTGCACGGCAGGGTGAGGCGCGAGCGTCGGTCGTCTACTTGAGGAAGCCCTCATAGGAGCGCATCATCAGCTGCGCCTCGAGCTGCTTCATCGTTTCCAGCGCGACGCCGATCACGATCAGGATCGAGGTGCCGCCGAGCGGGATCTGCTGGTGGGTCTGGTCGATCAGGATCGTCGGCAGCGCCGCTATCAGCGCAAGGAAGATCGCGCCCGGGAAGGTGAGGCGGGCGAGGATGCGGTCCAGGAACTCCGCCGTCGGCCGCCCCGGTCGCACGCCCGGGATGAAACCCCCGAACTTCTTCAGGTTGTCGGCCTGGTCGACCGGGTTGAATGTGACCGCGGTGTAGAAGTAGGAGAAGATGATGATGAAGATCGACTGGCCGACCAGATACTGCCAGCCGGTCGGGGTGAAGAAGTCGCCGATCGAGCGCGCCCAGGAGGCGTGGATGAACTGGGGGAGCGTCGCCGGGAAGGACATGATCGCAACCGCGAAGATGATCGGGATCACGCCTGCCATGTTCAGACGCAGTGGCATGTAGGTCTGGCCGCCGGCCGACATGCGCCGCCCGATCACGCGCTTGGCGTACTGCACCGGGATCCGCCGCTGGCCTTCAAGCACGAAGACGACGCCCGCGAGGACCGCGAGCACGAGGAATGGCATCATCACCTTGAAAGCCTGTTCGTTGCTGTTCCACCAGGTTTCGACCAGCTGCGGCATGCGCGAGACGATCGAGGCGAAGATCAGCAGCGAGATGCCGTTGCCGATCCCGCGCTGGGTGATCAGCTCGCCGATCCACATCAGGAGCACGGCGCCCGCAGTGAGGGTGACGACGACGAGGAAGACGTGCGGGACGTCGAAGGGGCTGATCACCGATTCGCCCACGTGCGCCTGCTGGAGGTGGAAGATGAAGACGAGGATGATCGACTGGATGAAGGCCAGCCCGACGGTCATGTAACGCGTGTACTGCGTGATCCGGGCCTGGCCGACCTCGCCTTCCTTGGAGAGCTTTTCCAGCGAAGGCAGCACATGCTGCATCAGCTGCAGGATGATCGAGGAGGTGATGTAGGGCATGATCCCGAGCGCGAAGATCGCCAGATGCGAGAGGCCGCCGCCGTTCAAGAGGTTGAGCAGGCCGAGGATGCCCGAGCCGGAGAACTGCTTCTGGAGGCTTTCGATCGCGTGCAGGTTCACGCCCGGCACCGGCACGTAGGCGCCGAGTCGGTAGATCAGCAGCATCGCGCCGGTGAAGGCGAGCTTGCGGCGGATCTCAGCGACCTGAAAGGCGTTTAGGATCGTTGCGAGCAAGCGCTCAATTCTAGCTGTCGAGGAGAGTGCAGGAGCCGCCCGCCGCCTCGATCTGCTTGCGGGCCGCGGCGCTGAAGGCGTGCGCGTGCACGTGTAGGGCGTGCTCGAGCGTGCCCTTCGCAAGCACCTTCACGGGGATGCCGGTCCGCTTGGCCAGTCCCGCCGCCGCAAGCTCCTGCAGGCCGACGCTCGCGCCCGCTGCGAAGCGCTCTTGAAGGCTGCCGGTGTTGACGACCTGAGTGTGGGTGCGGAAGGGCTCAAAGGGCATCGACTTCTTCATGTGCGGCCCGCGCAGCTTGCGCATGCGCATGTGGATCGGCATCTGGCCGCCCTCGAAGGCGGCATTGCGCTTGGCGCCCGAGCGCTGCCCGTAGCCCTTCTGGCCGCGCCCGGAGGTCTTGCCCGTGCCGGATCCTTCGCCGCGCCCGACGCGCTTGCGCGCCCGCCGCGAGCGCGGCGCAGGCGAGAGCGAGTGCAGCCCGATCCGCTGCTCGCTCATGCCGGCTGACCCTCCGCAGGCGGCTGCTCACCCTCGCTGCCGGCAGGCTCTGGCTCGCCGCTGGACGGCTCCTGCTCGCTGCCGGCGGGCTCTGGCGAGCGCTCAGTCCTCGCGCTCGCTGCCTCCTCTGTCGCCACTGCGCGCCCATTGGCGCTGGCCTCCTCGTCCGCGATGTGCTCCCCGGCAGGCTCCTCGCTGAGGCCGAGCACGCGTGCGATCGGCAGGCCGCGCATCTTTGCCACCTCATCGGGGGTGCGCAGCGCACGCAGCCCTTCGATCGTGGCCTTGACAAGGTTCACGGGGTTCTGCGTGCCGAGGCTCTTGGAGAGGATGTCGTGGATTCCGGCCAGCTCCAGCACCGCCCGCACGCCGCCGCCGGCAATCACGCCGGTGCCCGGCGCGGCGGGCTTGAGCACGACGCGACCGGAGCCGAAGACGCCGACGGTCTGGTGTGTGATCGTGGTGCCGTGCTTGGGCACGCGGAAGAGGTCCTTCTTGGCCTTTTCAGCACCCTTCTGGATCGCAAGCGGCACCTCGGTCGCCTTGCCGTAGCCCACCCCCACGACTTCGCGTTCGTCCCCGACGACGACAAGCGCCGTGAAGGAGAAGCGTCTGCCGCCCTTCACGACCTTCGCGACGCGGTTGATCTCGACCACGCGTTCGGCAAGCTCCAGCCCGGCCGGCGCCACGGAGCGGTCGACATATGCGCGCGCGCTTCTCATCCTCTGGCTCCCATCGGCTCGATCAGGTTAGCCGCAGCGCGCATCAGATCGTGATCCCGTTCTCGCGCAGCGCCTCGGCGAGCACCCGCACGTTCCCGTGGTAGGGGTAGCCGCCGCGGTCGAAGACCGCCCGCTCGATGCCCTGCTGCTTGGCGCGCTCGGCGAGCAGGGCGCCGGCGCGGGCGGTGCGCTGCGCCCCCGCGAGCGCGCGCAGCTGCTGCTCATACCAATGCACCGCCGCGAGCGTCCGACCGCTGCTGTCGTCGACCAGCTGCGCGCTGATGCCGCGGTTGGAGCGGAACACAGAGACGCGCGGGCGCTGCGCATCGCCGGAGACCTTCGCCCGCACCCGCCGTCGGCGCCGCAGACGTCGCTCGCTGCGCGTGGAGACGCTCATGCGCGCTTGCCCACCTTTCGCGCGACATACTCGCCCTCGTAGCGGATGCCCTTGCCCTTGTAGGGCTCGGCGGGGCGCTGCTTGCGGATGAAGGCTGCCACCTCGCCGACCTGCTGACGGGAGATGCCCTTGATGATCACCCGCGTCGGGGTCGGCACCTCGAACTCGATTCCCTGCGGGGCGGGCACGCTGACCGGATGCGAGTAGCCGAGCGCCAGCTCGAGGTCTCTGCCCTTCAGCTGGGCGCGGTAGCCGACCCCCTGGATCTCAAGCTCCTTGCGAAAGCCCTCCGTGACGCCCCGCACCATGTTCGCCACAAGCGTCCGCGTAAGCCCATGCAGCGAGCGGTGGTCCTTGCGGTCGCTGGGCCGCTCGACGTAGAGCGTGCCCTCCTGCTCCCGGACGGAGATGTCTGGGTGCACGCGCTCGTGGAGCTCGCCGCCGGGCCCCTTCACGGTCACGCGGTCGGGCGCGATGCTGACGCTGACGCCCGCGGGGATCGGTATCGGTGCCCTGCCGATCCGCGACACCGCTACCACACCCTCGCCAACAGCTCGCCGCCCACGCCGGCCAGGCGCGCCTCGTGCCCGGTCATCACGCCGCGCGAGGTGGAGATGATCGCGGTGCCCATGCCGCCGAGCACCTTCGGGATCGCCTTGGCGTCCACATAGGTGCGCCGACCCGGCCGCGAGACGCGCTCGATCCCTGAGATCGCGCTGCGCCGCTCGCCTGAGTAGCGCAGATGCAGCAGCAGCACCTCGCCTGCGCCGCCGCTGCGCGGGCGGCGCTCGTAGGAGTCGATGTATCCCTGCTGCGCGAGGATCCGCGCCAGCTCCTCCTTGAGCTTGGAGGCGGGCACTTCCACGGTCTCATGCGCCGCCGAGACGCCGTTGCGTATGCGCGTCAGGAAGTCCGCTATCGGGTCTGTCATCGTCATATCTGAAATGCCTCCCTGCGTCGCGCGGCTGCCGCGCTCTCGCGTCCCGCGCGAGCACGCCTGCCGACCGCACGTTCGCGAGCCCGCCGCTCCATCACCACGAAGACTTCGTCACGCCCGGGATCTCGCCGCGGTGGGCGAGCTCCCGCAGGCAGATCCGACAGACGCCGAAGCGCCTGTATACCGCCCGCGGCCGCCCGCAGCGCGCGCAGCGAGTATACGCACGCACGCGGAACTTCGCCTTGCGCCGCTGCTTGACCAGTAGCGAGGTCTTTGCCATTCTTACTCCTTCTCCTTCTCGTCGCCGCCCTCGCTCAGCTCGGCCAGGCTGCGCAGCGCACGCGGCCGTCCGGAGCGCGCGAAGGGCATGCCAAAAGCATCCAGCAGCGCAAAGGCCTCCGGGTCGCTGCGCGCCGAGGTCGTGATCGTGATCTCCATCCCCCGCACGCCCGCGCCGGTGCCGAAGTCTACCTCCGGGAAGATCGTCTGCTCGCGCACGCCCAGCGAGTAGTTGCCGCGCCCGTCGAAGGCTCGCGGCGAGAGGCCGCGGAAGTCGCGTATGCGCGGAATGGCGATCGAGAGCAGGCGATCGAGGAACTCGTAGGCGCGGTCGCCGCGCAGCGTAGCCGCGATCCCCACCGGCATCCCCGCACGCACCTTGAACGCTGCGATCGACTTGCGTGCGCGGCGGATGCTCGGAAACTGGCCGGTGATCGCAGCGATCTGGTTCTGCGCGCCCCTGATCGCGGCGGGGTCCTGCTTGATGTCGCCCACTCCGGCGTTGACGGTGATCTTGAGCAGGCGCGGTGCCTGCATCACCGAGCTGTAGCCGAAGGCAGCGATCAGCGCCGGCTGGATCTGCTCCCGGTAGCGCACCTTCAGGCGCGGCACGGGAGTCTCGCGGGACTGCTCGACTGTTGCGCTCTGCTCGCTCATGGTCAGTCGATGCTCTGTCCTGAGCGCCTTGCCACGCGCACGCGCGAGCCCCCCTGCCGCTGGACGCCGACGCGGGTCGGGCGCCCGTCCTTGGGGTCGGCGAGCATCACGTTGGAGACGTGGATCGGGCCCTCGCGCTCGATCACGCCGCCCAGCACCTGACGCTGGGATTCGGGCATCGGCTGCGGCCGCAGATGGCGCTTTTGCATGTTCAGCCCCTCGACGTAGACGCGCTCGCGCGCCGGTTCGACGCGCAGGACCCGCCCGCGCTTGCCGCGATCCTTGCCCGCGATCACCACCACCTGGTCGCCCTTGCGGACGCGCAGCGGATAGGAGCCCGCTCGCTTGAGCTGATCGCGCTTGCGAGTGCCCATCAGAGCACCTCCGGCGCAAGCGAGATGATCTTCATGAAGTTGCGCTCACGCAGCTCACGGGCGACCGGTCCGAACACGCGTGTGCCGCGCGGGTTGTTTTGGTCGTCGATGATCACCGCAGCATTGTCGTCGAAGGCGATGTAGGTGCCGTCGGGGCGCCCGTGCTCCTTGCGCGTGCGCACGACGACGGCGGTCACCACATCGCCCTTCTTGACGGTGCCCTGTGGCGCCGCCTGCTTGACGGTAGCGGTGATGACGTCGCCGAGGTGGGCGTAGCGCCGGCGCGAGCCGCCCTTCACGCGGATGCAGAGGATCTCGCGCGCGCCGGTGTTGTCCGCCACCCGCAGCCGCGTCTCAGACTGGATCATCGCGCCCGCTCCACAACCTCGAGCAGCCGCCAGCGCTTGGTGCGCGAGAGCGGTCGGCTTTCAACGACCCGCACGACATCTCCCTCGGAGGCCTCGTTTGCCTCGTCGTGGGCGTGCAGCGTGCGTGTGCTGCGAACAATCTTCTCGTAGCGGCGGTGGCGGCGCGCGATCGACACGCGCACGGTGATCGTCTTGTCGGGCTTGCTTGAGACGACCAGCCCCTGGCGGATGCGCCGCACAGGGGCGCGGCGCTCCTCGCTTCGCTGATCGGGAGCACCATCGCCGGCGCCGGTCGTGGAGCCGGCCGTCGCGCGCGCCTGATGCCTGCGCTCGCGCTCGCGCAGGCGCTGGGCGCGGCGCAACGCAGCCTTGCGCGCTCGCTGCTGGCGGCGCTCCTGCGCTCGCTCGGCGGGCGTTCGCTGCTCCCTCGGCGCGCCGCTGCGCGCTGCCCGGCGTGCGCGTCGGCGCTCCTTGGGCGAGAGCGCGCTCGCCGGCTGCGCGGCGGGGGCGGGATCGGCCGCGCCCGAGGCCTGGGGCGCCTCAGCGCCGTCCTGCTCGGGGGCCTGCTCGGGCGCCTCGGCGCCGGCCGCCTGGGGCGCCTCCTCGACGCTCTGCTGCTCGCTCATCTGCGTCTCCTCTGTCATCAGGCGCCCGCCCTCGCTTCGATGCCAAGCTCCCGCTCGCGGGCGATCGTCAGCGCGCGCGCCAGCTCGCGACGCTTGCGCGAGAGCCCGGCGGTGTCCTCGAGCTCGCCGGTGGCGTTCGCAAAGCGCATCCGCTGGAGCTCTTGGCGCAGCTCAGCGATCTGCTCGCGCAGCTCGTGGTCAGGGGTGTCTCGCATCTCCTTCGCCTTCACCTGATCACTCCTCGCGCGCCACGAACTTGCACTTGACGGGCAGCTTGTGGGCAGCCAGACGGATCGCGTCGCGCGCGAGCGGCTCGGGCACGCCGGCCAGCTCAAACATCACCCGTCCCGGCTTGACCACCGCAACCCAGTCCTCAGGCGAGCCCTTGCCCGAGCCCATGCGCGTCTCAGCGGGCTTCTTGGTGATCGGCTTGTCCGGGAAGACGTTGATCCAGACCTTCCCGCCACGCTTGATCTTGCGCGTCATCGCGACACGTGCTGCCTCGATCTGGCGGCTGGTCAGCCAGCCGCATTCAAGCGACTTCAGGCCGTATTCCCCGAACTGCACCTTCACCTGGCCACGGGACACGCCAGCGCGCCGGCCACGGTGCTGCTTGCGGTGCTTGACTCGCTTGGGCGCAAGCATCAGGAGGCACCCCGCTGATCGCTCTGCTCGCTCGCTCCCTCGCCCACGCCCGCGGCAGCCTGCGCCTCCGGTGCGGGTGCCGCGGCTCCTGCGCCGCGCTCGGCATCGCTGCGCATTGTGCGCTGCTCACGCCCGGCCCCTGAAGGTCGCCGCCCGGCAGGGCGCGCCCCGGCGCCACCCGAGCCGTTGCGCCCCTGGGCGGAGCGCTGACGTCGGCGCGGCTCGCGGTCGCTCTGCGCGCCGGTGGCTGCGCCGAGGTCCGTCAGGTCTGAGCCCGAATAGCCTTCGGGCATGAGCTCGCCCTTGTTCAGCCAGCACTTCACCCCGATGCGGCCGAAGGTGGTGTGGGCCTCGCAGAAGCCGTAGTCGATGTCCGCGCGCAGGGTGTGCAGCGGCACCCGCCCATCGGAGTAGCTCTCGGTCCGCGCCATCTCCGCGCCGCCCAGGCGCCCTGCGACCTGCACCTTGACGCCCTTTGCGCCCGAGCGCATCGCGCTTGTGAGCGCGCGCTTCATCGCGCGCCGGAAAGCGACGCGGTTCTGCAGCTGCTCGGCGATCGACTGCGCGACCAGCTTCGCATCGAGCTCGGGCCGCTTGATCTCGATGATGTTCACCTTGATCTGCTTGGCGGTCATCCGGTGCAGCTCACGCCGCAGCGCGTCGACTTCGCTCCCGGACTTGCCGATCACGATTCCCGGTCGGGCGGTGTGAATGTTCACCTCAAGGTCGCCCGCGCTCTTGCGGATCGTTATGTCCGAGAGCCCGGCGTGGGCAAGTCTGCCGGTGATGTGACGGCGCACGCGGATGTCCTCCGCCAGGTAGTCGGCGAAGCTGCGCTCTGAGAACCAGTGCGAGCGCCAGTCGTGGATGTAGCCGACGCGCATCGCCTCGGGGTGGACCTTCTGACCCATCGTCTCTCCTAGCGCTCCGTTGTGAGGGTGATTGTCAAGTGTGCGGTTCGCTTCATGATCGGTGTGGCGCGCCCCATCGCGCGCGGGCGAAAGCGCTTTATCGTCGGCCCCGCGTCGGCGTAGGCGGCACGCACGACGAGATCCTCCGCGGCGAGCTCGTGGTTGTGCTCCGCATTTGCGACCGCGGACTCCAGGAGCTTAGCCCAATCGCGCGCGACGGCGCGCGGCGTGTGCTCGAGCACCGCGCGGGCCTCCGCGACGGTGCGACCGCGAATGTGCTCACAGACCAGACGCGCCTTGCGCGGGGAGATGCGCACATAGCGGGCGCGCGCGTGCACGGCCACGCGGCCGCCCTCGCGCGGTGCCGGCCCGGGGCGAAAGACCGGCGCGGGCGCCGGCGGCGGTTCCTGCTGCTCCTGCTCGGCGGCGCCTGAGGCGGCGCCCTCCGCAGCAGATGAAGCCGCCTCCGGGACGCCCTGCGCCTTGTCACCGGCCTGCTGCGGGGCGGCCTCCTGAGGCTGAGCCTCGCCGGAGCTCTCCAGCGCCTCCTGCGCGCCGCCCTGCTGGGCGGCCGGCTCCTCCTCGCCGTCCTTGCGACGTCTCCTGCGGGGCAGCGCCGGGCTCATCGCTTGCCTGACCCCGCGTGCCCGCGGAAGGTGCGGGTTGGCGCAAACTCGCCAAGCTTGTGGCCTACCATCGTCTCGCTGATGTAGACCGGGACGTGCTTGCGACCGTCGTGCACGGCGATCGTGTGCCCAACCATCTCCGGAAAGACCGTCGAGGCGCGCGACCAGGTCTTGACGATGCGCTTCTCACCGCTTGCGTTCATCGCTTCGATCCGCGCCATCAGGCGCTCCTGGACCCACGGCCCCTTCTTTGCCGATCGGCTCATCGCTGCCTGCCCTTCCCGCGCTTGCGTTCGCGCACGATGTAGCGGCTCGAGGGCTTGTGCTTGGGGCGCGTGCGATAGCCGAGCGTCGGCACGCCCCAGGGGGTCACCGGATGGCGACCGGGAGTAGTCGAGCCCTCGCCGCCCCCATGGGGATGGTCGACCGGGTTCATCGCGGTGCCGCGGGTCTGCGGACGCACGCCCATGTGGCGCTTGCGCCCCGCCTTGCCAACCTTGATGTTCTGGTGCTCAGCGTTGCCGATCTCGCCGATCGTCGCGCGGCAGACCGCGCGCACCATGCGCATCTCGCCCGAGGGCAGGCGCAGCGTCGCCATCTCGCCCTCGCGGGCTGCAAGCGCTGCGGAGGCCCCGGCGGAGCGCGCCAGCTGGCCGCCGCGGCCGGGCGAGAGCTCGATGTTGTGGACGATCGTCCCCACCGGGATCCGCGCCAGCGGCAGGCAGTTGCCGAGCGCGATCTCGGCATCGGCCCCGGAGGCCACAGACATGCCCACGCGCAGGCCCTGAGGGGCGAGGATGTAGCGCTTCTCGCCATCGACGTAGTGCAGCAGCGCGATGCGCGCGGAGCGGTTGGGGTCATACTCGATCGCCGCCACCCGCGCGGCGACGCCGTCCTTGTTGCGCTTGAAGTCGATCCGGCGATAGGCGCGCTTGGCCCCGCCGCCGCGATGGCGCGCGGTCTTGCGACCGTGCGCGTTGCGCCCGCCGCTCTTCTTGAGCCCTTCGACGAGCGTCTTCTCCGGGCCCTTGCGGGTGATCTCGGCAAAGTCCGAGTAGGAGACGAAGCGCCGCCCGGGGCTGGTTGGCTTTGGCTTGCGAATGGGCATCTCCGCCGCCTATCCCTGCTCGCTCTCCAGGCCCTGGAAGACAGGGATCGACTCCCCGGCGCCCACCTGCACGATCGCCTTCTTCCAGGTGCGGGTCTGCCCGCGCGTGATGCCACGCCGCTTGGGCTTGGCCTTGACGTTGATCGTGTGCACCTTGCGCACGTGCACGGAGTAGATGCGCTCGACCGCCTGGCGGATCTGCGTGCGGTGCGCGTCAGGGTGCACGCGGAAGGTGTACTTGCCGGCCGCCGAGAGCGCATAGCTCTTCTCGGAGATGACAGGACGGATCAGCACCTGGGAGGGCTCCATCAGCTCTGCTCCTTCTCGCTCTGGGCGCCACCCGCCGGCGCGGCGGCGCGTGCGGGCCTGCGCGGCGGCTCGGCGCGGCGGCAGAGCGCCTCAAGCGCCCGCTCGGAGAGCAGCAGCGACGCAGCGCCGACGATCTCGGTGACGCCGACGTCGGCATGCTCGATCACCCGCACCGCGGCGAGGTTGCGCAGTGAGAGCGCCAGCGCGCGCTCCTCCGGGTCGACCACCGCAAGCAGCGGTCGCGGCCCGTCGAACTGCGCCAGCAGCGCACGGCCGGCAGCGGTCGAGGCGCTTGTGAGCGCATCCTTATGCAGCAGGGCAAGCGTCGAGCGCCCAGCGTGCAGGGAGAGCGCCGAGCGCAGCGCTGCGCGACGCTCCTTGCGGTTGACCTTGAAGGCGTAGCTGCGCGGCTGGGGACCGAACACCGTGCCGCCGCCGCGCCAGATCGGCGAGCGGATCGAGCCGGCGCGCGCGCGCCCGGTGCCCTTCTGGCGCCAGGGCTTGACGCCGCCGCCTGAGACCTTCCCGCGCGTGCGCGTGGCTGCGGTCCCGCGCCGGCGCGCAGCGCGCTCCGCGCGGACGCACTCATGCACCAGCGTGCGGTGGAAGCCCGCCGCGAAGATCTCGTCGGGCAGCTCGGCGCTGGCGCCAGCCGCTCCGCCCAGCAGCGGCGCGCTAGCCATCGCTTCGCACCTCCACGATGCCCCCGCGCGCGCCCGGGACCGACCCGCGCACGAGCAGCAGGTTCTGGTCGGCCTCGATCGCCACGATCTGCAGCCCGCGCTGGGTCGCGCGCCGCGCGCCGCCGTGGCCTGCCATGCGCAAGCCCTTGAACACTCGCGAGGGCGTTGCCGCGGCGCCGATCGAGCCGGGCGCACGGACGTTGTGCGAGCCGTGGGTCTTCGGCCCGCGCTTGAAGCCGTGGCGGGCGATCGTGCCCTGAAATCCCTTGCCCTTGGTGATCCCCGCGACCTTCACCCGCTCGCCCACGGAGAACGCATCGACCGTGACGGTGTCACCCACCTTCAGATCGCCGCGCTCGCCGCGAAACTCGACCAGGTGGCGCATCGGCGGCGCCGAGGCCTTCTTGAGGTGGCCGAGCTGCGCGCGGGTCAGCTTGCGCTCATCCGTCGCGCCGAAGGCAAGCTGGACCGCCTCGTAGCCGTCGCGCTCGCGCTCGCGCAGCGCTGTGACCGGGCAGGGGCCGGCCTCCAGGACGGTGAGGCGGGCCGCCGTCCCGTCCTCGAGAAAGCGCTGGGTCATGCCGAGCTTCTTTGCAAGTATCGCCGCCATCGCCGCACGCGCCCTCAGCTGGAGAGCCTAATCTCGATGTCCACGCCCGCCGGCAGGTTGTCCAGGCGCTGCAGCGAGTCGACGGTCTTGGGCGTGGGCTGATGAATGTCGATCAGCCGCTTGTGCGTGCGCACCTCGAAGTGCTCGCGCGAGTCCTTGTCCTTGAACGGCGATCGGATCACGCAGTAGACGTTCTTCTCGGTGGGCAGCGGCACCGGCCCGGAGACGCTTGCGCCCGTGCGTGTCGCGGTCTCCACGATTTCCTTTGCCGCGGTCTCTATGGCACCGGTGTCATACGCCTTCAGGCGGATGCGGATCTTGTTCTGTATGGCTGCGGCCATCGTCGCTTTCGTTGTGCGCTTTGAAGCTGGTCCCTATTCACCAACGGAGCCTTCGACGGGCCGGCGCTTGCCGGCCCGCAGGCCCCACCCTGTCACTCGATTATCTTCGTGACCACGCCCGAGCCGACCGTGCGGCCGCCCTCGCGGATCGCGAAGCGCAGCCCCTGGTCCATCGCGATCGGCTGGATCAGCTCGATCTCCATCTGGACGTTGTCACCAGGCATGACCATCTCGACGCCCTCGGGAAGGCGGGCGACGCCGGTCACGTCGGTCGTGCGGAAGTAGAACTGCGGCCGGTAGCCCGAGAAGAAGGGTGTGTGACGGCCACCCTCCTCCTTCTTGAGGACGTAGACCTCGGCGTTGAACTTGGTGTGCGGCGTGATCGTGCCGGGCTTGCAAAGCACCTGGCCGCGCTCGATCTCCTCGCGCTTGGTGCCGCGCAGCAGGCAGCCGACGTTGTCGCCCGCGCGCCCTTCGTCCAAGATCTTGCGGAACATCTCCACACCGGTCACAACCGTCTTCGTGGTCGGGCGGATGCCGACGATCTCGACCTCCTCACCGGTCTTGATCACGCCCTGCTCGATCCTGCCCGTCGCGACGGTGCCGCGACCGGTGATCGAGAAGACGTCCTCGACCGGCATCAGGAAGGGCTTGTCCAGCTCGCGCACCGGCTCGGGGATGTAGGTGTCCAGCGCCTCCGCAAGCTCGAGGATCTTCTGACGGTACTGCTCGTCGCCTTCCAGCGCCTTCAGAGCGGAGCCCGTGATGAACGGGATCTCATCGCCCGGGAAGTCGTATTCGGAGAGCAGCTCGCGCACCTCGACCTCGACCAGCTCAAGCAGCTCCGGGTCGTCCACCATGTCGGCCTTGTTGAGGAATACGACGATGTAGGGGACGCCCACCTGGCGGGCGAGCAGGATGTGCTCGCGCGTCTGGGGCATCGGCCCGTCCGCGGCCGAGACCACCAGGATCGCGCCGTCCATCTGCGCCGCGCCGGTGATCATGTTCTTGACGTAGTCGGCGTGGCCGGGGCAGTCGACGTGCGCGTAGTGGCGCTTGTCGGTCTGGTACTCGACATGGGAGGTGGCGATCGTGATGCCCCTTTCCTTCTCCTCCGGAGCATTGTCGATTTCCTCGAAGGACCGCGCCTGACCGCCGGTCTTCTCCGCGAGCACGGTCGTGATCGCCGCCGTCAGGGTCGTCTTGCCGTGGTCGATGTGACCGATGGTGCCCACGTTGATGTGGGGCTTGTCGCGCTCGAACTTCTCCTTTGCCACTTTCTATTCGCTCCTGTATCGACTTGTCGGCCCGCCGTGCGGACGGGCCACTCGGACGTTGTAAGACTCAGCTCTGCTGGAAGTGCCCGCGCAGGATAGCGCGCGGGCGCACGCAGGCGCGCTCCGCGGGGGGCGCGCTGCGCGCGATCTCCGCCGGCGGGAGTGTGCCGGCGCGGATAGTACCGCGTTCATGCCGCCACCGGCTCCCCGGAGCGGGCTTCGACGATCGTCTCGGCGATGTTCGGCGGCACCTCGTCGTAGGAGTCAAACTGCATCGTGTAGGTGGCGCGACCCTGGCTCATCGAGCGCAGGTCGGTCGCGTAGCCGAACATCTCCGCAAGCGGCACCTTGCCTGTCACCACCAGCGCGTTGCCCCGACGCTCCTGGCCTTCGACACGGCCGCGCCGGCGCGAGAGGTCGCCGATCACATCGCCCAAGAACTCCTCCGGGGTGACCACCTCGACGGCGAAGATCGGCTCCAGCAGCACCGGCTTGGCGCGCTTGGCGGCCTCCTTGAAGGCGAGCGAGCCGGCAACCTTGAAGGCCACCTCCGAGGAGTCCACCTCGTGGTACTTGCCGTCGACCAGCGTCACGCGCACATCGACGGTCGGGTAGCCCGCCTTCACGCCGCTCTCAAGCGCCTCTTCGACGCCCTTCTGCACCGCCGGGATGAACTCGGTGGGGATCGCGCCGCCCTTGATCTTGTTGACGAAGTCAAAGCCCTCGCCTGGAGCGGGCTCCAGATCGACGTAGACGATCCCGAACTGGCCGGAGCCGCCGGTCTGTCGCACGAAGCGCCCTTCGACGTTCTGCACCTTCGCGCGCACGGTCTCCCGGTAGGAGACCTGCGGACGCCCGACGGTCGCCTCGACGTTGAACTCGCGCTTCATGCGATCGACGATCACTTCCAGGTGCAGCTCGCCCATCCCGGAGATCTCCGTTTGGCCGGTCTCCTCGTTGGTGCGCACCTGGAAGGTCGGGTCCTCTTCGGCCAGCCGCCCGAGGGCCACCGACATCTTCTCCTGGTCGGCCTTGGTCTTGGGCTCGACCGCGACCTTGATGACGGGCTCCGGGAAGGTGATGTTCTCCAGCTGGATCGGCGCGTCGACGTCGGCGAGCGTGTCCCCGGTCATCACCTGCTTGATGCCGACCGCCGCGGCGATGTCGCCCGTGTAGACCTCGGGCACCTCCTCGCGCTCGTTGGCGTGCATCATCAGGATCCGCCCGATCCGCTCCACGCGCCCGGAGTTGACGTTCAGCACGCGGCTGCCGGCCTGCAGGTGGCCGGCGTAGACGCGGAAGTAGGTGAGCTTGCCGACATAGGGGTCCGCCATGATCTTGAAGGCGAGCGCGGTGAAGGGCTCCTCGTCGGAGGGCTTGCGGATCGCCTCGCGCGCCTGCTCCTGGCCCTTGACCATCTCCAGGCCGCTCACGGGTGGCACGTCAAGCGGCGAGGGCAGGTAGTCGATGACGGCATCCAGCAGCGGCTGCACGCCCTTGTTCTTGAAGGAGGAGCCGCAGAGCACGGGCGTCAGCTTCGCTTCGAGCGTCGCCTTGCGGATCGCCTCCTTGACGCGCTGCTCAGGGATCTCCGCCTCCTCAAGGATCATTTCAAGCAGCCCGTCGTCGTAGTGTGAGACCTCCTCAAGCAGGTGCTCGCGGGCGGCGGCGGCCTCCTGGGCAAGCTCCGCGGGGATCTCGACCTCTTCCTGCTCCTTGCCCAGCTCGTCCTTGTAGATGATCGCCTTCATCGCGATCAGGTCGATGACGCCGCGGAAGTCCGCCTCGGCGCCGATCGGCAGCTGGATCGGGACCGGGTGGGCGCCAAGGCGGTCGACCATCGTCTGCACGCCCTGCGCGAAGTCCGCGCCGACACGGTCCATCTTGTTGATGTAGGCGATGCGCGGCACGCCATACTTGTCCGCCTGCCGCCAGACCGTCTCCGACTGCGGCTCGACGCCCGCCACCGAGTCAAAGAGCGCGATCGCACCGTCGAGCACGCGCAGCGAGCGCTCGACCTCGACCGTGAAGTCGACGTGGCCGGGGGTGTCGATGATGTTGATGCGGTGGCCCTTCCACTGGCAGGTTGTGGCGGCAGAGGTGATCGTGATCCCGCGCTCCTGCTCCTGCTCCATCCAGTCCATCGTCGCCGCGCCCTCGTGCACCTCGCCGATCTTGTAGGTGCGGCCGGTGTAGTAGAGGATCCGCTCAGTGGTGGTTGTCTTGCCCGCATCGATGTGGGCCATGATCCCGATGTTGCGGGTCTTCTCAAGTGGGAACTTGCGGGGCATCTGCCTTGACCTTGCCTGATTTCGCGGTTGTGGTTGCTTGCTGCTGTCGATCTGCTCGCTGCCGGGTCCCGCTCGCCCCCTGCGCACCAGATCAGGGCGCCGGCGCGACCCGGGTGCGGCGAGGAGGGCAAAAAAATGGGCCCCCTCGGGCCCATGCACGCACTTGGCCTTGCCGGGACCGCCTACGTGTCTATGTGGCCGAGGTCTCCATTCTGCTGCTCATCGCCCGCCCGGTGGCGCCCCTCGTCCGGGGCGGCACATGCGGAACGGATCGACTATAGCAAAGGGATGCTGACGGGAGGATCAGAGCCCGGCGCCCTCCAGCGCCGCCTGCGGGTGCTGCTCGCCCGCGGAGCGCTCTCGCACATCGGCTCGCTCTGCGCGCAGCAGCAGCAGGGCGGGCAGAAGCGAGAGCGCCGCGATCGCGAGCGCGACCCAGTAGGTCTTGTCGTAGGCGTGAGCCAGCGCCGCCGGGGTGCGCGCCTGCCGCGAGGCGCCCGCAAGCACCGCCGCGACGATCGCCGTGCCCACCGCGCCGCCGATCCGCTGCAGGACGTTGAGCTGAGGGCTTGCGTCGGAGACCTGCTCGGGGCGCAGCGCGGCGAAGGCGGCGGTCATCGCGGGCATGAAGCACAGACCGATCGAGAGTCCGCGCACGAGGAGGATCGCTGAGATGTACACCAGCGAGGTGCGCGCGCCCAGGAAGGCGAGCGGCACCGTCGATATGGAGAGCAGGAGCACGCCTGCGACCGCCACCCTCCCGCCGCCGAGCCGTTCGGAGATCCTTCCGGCCAGCGGCATCGCCACCAGCGCGCCAAGGCCCTGGGGCACGGTGAGCAGCCCGGCGGCGATCACCGAGTCGCCGCGCACCACCTGGTAGTAGAGGGGGATCAGGATCATCGCGCCAAACAGCGCAGCGCTTGCCCCCAGTGTCGTGAAGGCCGCGCCGCTGTAGATGCGCGAGCGGTAGAGGCGAAGATCCAGCAGCGGTCGCGCCGCGCGCGAGGAGCTCGCCAGGAAGGCGCCCATCAGCGCCAGCCCCAGCAGCCCGCCGAGCAGCACCTTCAGCGAGCCGATCGGCGCGCCTGCGCCCAGTTCGCTGATGCCGAAGGTGAAGCCGACGAGGCCGCTGGATAGCAGCAGCAATCCTCTCAGATCGAGCGGCCCCGCCTCGCCGGAGTCGGTGTGGGGCAGCATCCGCGCCGCCATCGCCAGCGCGAGGACGCCGACCGGGACGTTGACGAAGAAGATCCAGGACCAGTGCAGGCTCTGGACGATCACGCCGCCGAGCACGGGCCCGAGAATCGGCGCGATCATCGCCGGCATCGAGACGACGCCCATCACGCGGCCCATCCGCTGCGGGCCGGCGACTTCCGCCATGATGATCATCGCCACCGGCATCAGCATCCCGCCGCCGACGCCCTGCAGCACGCGGAAGGCGATCAGGGGCCCGATCGCGCTCGAGAGGCCGCAGGCAGCAGATCCAACCGTGAAGAGCACCAGCGAGACCATGTAGGTGGGCTTGGCGCCGAAGCGCCGCGCCGCCCAGCCCGTCAGCGGGATCGTCGCGCCCAGCGCGAGCATGTAGCCGGTGATCACCCACTGCACAGCAGCCACGCCGCTGTGCAGATCGCGGGCCAGCGTCGCAAGCGCGACGTTGACGATCGTGGTGTCGAGAATCGACATGATCATCCCGAGGATGACCACGCCCGCGACGACCCAGACATGTCGCTCGATGGGGGTCTCGGCGCGGCGGCTGGGGGCCATCGGCCGAGCGTAGCAGCGGCTCTGCAGCTACCAGCGGTAGTGGGCGAAGGCCTTGTTGGCCTGCGCCATCCGGAAGATGTCTTCCTTGCGCTTGAGCGCGCCGCCCTGCCCGGCGAGGGCGTCTGTGATTTCGCCCGCCAGCCGCTGGGCGATCGTGCGCTCGCGCCGCGCTCGCGCGTTTGCGACCAGCCAGCGGATCGCAAGCGTGCGCCCGCGCCGTGCGGGCACCTCGACGGGCACCTGGTAGGTTGCGCCGCCGACCCGCCGCGAGCGCACCTCAAGCTGCGGCGTGAGCGCCTTGAGCGCCTCCTCGAGCACCTCCACCGGCGGGCGCTCGGAGCGCTCCCCGATCAACGCGAGCGCTTCGTGGACGATCCGCTCCGCAAGCGACTTCTTGCCGTCGAGCATGACCTTGTTGATCAGCTGCTGAACGGCCCGCGAGCGGTGGACGGGGTCGGGCTCGATCGGCCGGATCTGCGCTCTTGCACGTCGTGGCATCCGCTGTCGCTCCCGGCGCCCGCGGCGCTCAGCGCTTCTTCGCCCCGTACTGCGAGCGGGCCTTCTTGCGTTCTGAGACGCCTGCGGTGTCAAGCGCGCCGCGCACGATCTTGTAGCGCACGCCCGGCAGGTCCTTGACGCGACCGCCGCGCACGAGCACGACCGAGTGCTCCTGGAGGTTATGGCCCTCGCCGGGGATGTAGGCGGTGACCTCGGTCGATCCGGAGATGCGCACGCGCGCGACCTTGCGCAGCGCCGAGTTGGGCTTCTTGGGCGTGGTCGTGTAGACGCGCGTGCAGACTCCCCGCCGCTGGGGGGCGGCGACCCGCCGCTTGCGCCCCTTGCCCGACTTCAGGCCCGGCGTGGAGAGCTTCTTCTTGGGAGCTACGCGCCCCTTGTTGACGAGCTGGTTGGTCGTCGGCATCGGCGCCTGATCATAGCCGGTCGGCCGCTGCGCCGACGCCTGCCCTCACGCTCAGCGCCCGCTGCCCCGCTTGGGGCCCCTTGCTGCGATCAAGCTGCAGCGCCGCCCAGCGCGGGCCGGTGCTCGATGCCCGCCGAGCGCACCGGGGCCGGGATCAGGGCGCAGGCCACGACCACCCCCACGAAGCCGAGCGACTGGCCCAGGATGCCAAGCACGCTTGCCGGCAGCGGGTCGCGAAAGACGAGGATGCCGGAGGCGATGCCGGCGATGTTCATCGCCGTGCCCGTGATCGCGATCACGGGCACCGCCTCCCCCTCCTGAAGGCTCTTCGCAGAGGCGTAGAAGGCGACGATCGAGGCGGCGACCGCCATCGCCAGCCAGGGGCTTGCGATCAGCGCCAGTGGCCCATGCGCGAGCGAGATCCCCGAAAGCGCCTTGATGGCGGTGTCGGAGACGCCGAAGAGGACGCCTGCGGAGGCCGCGAGCATCAGCCCGCTGTGGCGGTGCGCGCCGAGCGCGCGCAGGCGCGGCCCGGCGATCAGCAGCCCGCCGATCCCAAACAGGGATCCCTCGAAGGCCACCATCGCAAGCGGCGAGAAGCGCGACTGGGAGCCGTGCATCGCCGGCTGCGTGAGCGCAAGCAGCGCAAGAGCGCCGGCGATCAGCCACAGGCCCGCCCACTGCCGGCGCCCGACCGGGTAGCCGAAGACGCGATCCGCGAGCACCGCGATCATGACTACGCCGCCTGCGAGCGTCACCTGCACCACCGACATCGGCGCCAGCGCCATCGCCGCGACATGGAGCGCCCAGCCGCCTGTCGCGACAAGCATGCCAACCGCAAACGCGCGCGAGGAGAAGAGCGCCCTGGCGCTTGCGATCGGATGGCGCACGCGCACCGGCGCGACAGCGTTGGCGCCGCGGTACTTGAAGAAGAAGCCGAGGTTCGCGGTCAGCGCGCAGAGGAACGCCAGCACCACGCCTGCACCGATCGTTGCTGTCATCAGGGCCTACCTCTCTCCTGCGCACTTGTCATTGGCATCCGGCACGATCGCCGCCTCGAGCACCCGCCGGTTCGGCGCTTGCTTGCCCAATCGGCGCATTTGCGCTGCCTGCTTAGCGGGAGCGGCACAGTTAGACAGATTGCAGCGGCCACCTCTAGCGAGCATAAAGATCCGGTGAGCTTCCGCAGTGCGCTGGGCGGTATCGATCAGGCGGGCGCTGCCCCGCGGCGCCCGCCTGATCGGCGCTCAGTCCTCGGGGACTTCAGTCTCCGGCGTGTTTTCGACGAAGCCCTCGTCCGGAGCGCTTGCGCTGATCTGCTCAAGGGCGCTCAGGTCCTCCTCAAGCGCGCTCACATGGCGGGAGAAGCCTTCGCCTTCGGCAAGCTCCAGTTCGGCCGCAAGCTCGGCGCGATCGAGCAGCCCGCTGTCCTCCTCGCCGCGCGGCAGGGGCTCCGTAGCTTCGATCTCGATGCGCCGGTAGCGCTTTAGCCCCGTTGCGGCTGGGATCAGCTTGCCGATGATCACGTTCTCCTTGAGGCCGTTGAGGCGGTCGACCTTGCCTTCCAGGGCCGCGTCTGTGAGCACCTTCGTGGTCTCCTGGAAGGAGGCCGCCGAGAGGAAGGAGTCGGTGTTGAGCGAGGCCTTCGTGATGCCCAGGATCACATCTTCGTAGCTGGCCTGCTCGCCGCCTGAGCGCTCGACCGCCTCGTTGGCCGCAAGCAGCTGGCCGCGGTCGATCAGCTGCCCGGGCAGCAGCTCGGTGTCGCCCTTCTGGTCGACCTGCACGCGCTTCATCATCTGGCGGACGATCAGCTCGATGTGCTTGTCGTTGATGTCGACCCCCTGAGACTTGTAGACCTCCTGAACCTCGCGCACGAGGTAGAGCTCGGTCTCGGTGCGCCCGCGGATCGCAAGCAGCTCCTTGGGGTCCAGTGAGCCCTCGTTGAGCTGCTGGCCGGCGCGCACCCGATCGCCCGCCGCGACGAACAGGCGCGTGCGGCGCGGGAACGCGGCGCGGTGCTCCTCGCCTGAGTCGTCGGTGATCACGACCGTCAGCGACTTCTCGGACTCCTCGAGCGAGACCACCCCGTCGTGCTCGGAGATCTTCGCCAGACCCTTCGGCTTGCGGGCCTCGAAGAGCTCGACCACGCGCGGCAGGCCGTGGGTGATGTCCGCGCCGGCCACACCGCCGGTGTGGAAGGTCCGCATCGTCAGCTGCGTGCCCGGCTCGCCGATCGACTGGGCCGCGATGATGCCGACCGCGTCGCCGATCTGAGCGCGCTGGCCGGTCGCCAGCGAGCGCCCGTAGCAGGCCTGGCAGACGCCGCTCTCAGCGGCGCACTTGAGCACGGAGCGCACAGGGATGCGCACCGGATGGCCCTTGCTGTGCTCCTCCTCGAAGACATGCGCGATCTCGGCGAGTGCGGCGCGGTCGATTTCCGCGCCCTCCTCCACCAGCACGCGCCCGCGCTTGGTCTTGATCGCCTCCGCGGCATTGCGCCCGACGAGGTTCTCGTTGGGCTCGCCAGCCGCGTCGAAGGCGTCCATCTCGATGTGCTCCTCGGTGCCGCAGTCGACCTCGCGCACGATCACGTCCTGGGCGACATCCACCAGCCGTCGCGTCAGGTAGCCGGAGTCTGCCGTGCGCAGCGCCGTGTCCGCCAGGCCCTTGCGCGCGCCGTGGGTGGATATGAAGTACTCGAGCACCGAGAGGCCCTCGATGAAGTTGGACTTGATCGGGCGCTCGATGATCTCCCCCTTCGGGTTTGCCATCAGCCCCCGCATCCCGCCCAGCTGGCGAATCTGCTTGAAGGAGCCGCGCGCGCCGGAGTTGGCCATCATGTGGATCGGGTTGAGCGTGTCCAGCCCCGTGACCATCGCCTCGGCAACCTCGTCGGTGGCCGCGTTCCAGCGCTCGACGACCGCCTCGTGGCGCTCCTCCTGGGTGATCAGTCCCATGTCGTACTGCTCGGAGATCTCAGCCACCTGGCGCTCGAAGCGATCGAGGATCTGCTCCTTCTCGGGCGGCACGACGACGTCGTTCTTGGAGAAGGTGACACCCGCCTGGGTGGCGTAGTGGAAGCCGAGATCCTTGAAGGCGTCGAGCACGAGCGCGATCGCTGAGGCGCCGTAGCGCTGGACGAGCGCTTCGATCAGGCGCGTCGTGTCGGACTTCTTCATCGACTGGTTGACGAAGTCGTAGCTGGCGGGGTTGAACTCCTCGCCGAGCGCCTCCGCCAGCGCGCGCTCGATGCGGTCGTTGTAGACGATGCGGCCGACCGTCGTCAGCACGTGCCCGCCGGCGCGCCGGAAGGGACGGAACTCGGCGAGGTCGTGCAGCCTGACGACGCCAGCCTCGTAGGAGAGCTCAGCCTCCTGGGCGGTGCGAAAGACGTGCGGGCGCGCCTCATCGGCGGGCCACTTGCCGCTGGCCAGCAGCTCGCGCTTGGCTGCCAGCTCCTCGGGGTCCGGCCCGTAGGTGAGGTAGTAGGCGCCGAGGATCATGTCCTGGGTGGGAGTCGCCAGCGGCGCGCCGTGCGCGGGCGAGAGAATGTTGTTGGAGGAGAGCATCAGGATGCGCGCCTCCGCCTGCGCCTCCGCGGAGAGCGGCAGGTGCACGGCCATCTGGTCGCCGTCGAAGTCAGCATTGAAGGCGTGGCATACAAGCGGGTGGACCTGGATCGCCTTGCCCTCGACCAGGATCGGTTCGAAGGCCTGGATGCCCAGCCGGTGCAGGGTGGGCGCGCGGTTGAGCAGCACCGGATGCTCGTGGATGACCTCCTCGAGCACATCCCACACCTCCGGGATCATCGCGTCCACCATCTTCTTGGCGGCCTTGATGTTCTGCGCCTGCTTGCGCTCAGCCAGCCGCGCCATGATGAAGGGCTTGAAGAGCTCCAGCGCCATCAGCTTCGGCAGCCCGCACTGGTGCAGCTTGAGGTAGGGGCCGGCGACGATCACCGAGCGCCCGGAGTAGTCGACGCGCTTGCCCAGCAGGTTCTGACGGAAGCGGCCCTGCTTGCCCTTGAGCATGTCCGAGAGGGACTTCAGCGGGCGGTTGCCGGGCCCGGTCACGGGGCGTCCGCGCCGGCCGTTGTCAAAGAGCGCGTCGACCGCCTCCTGGAGCATCCGCTTCTCGTTGTTGACGATGATCTCGGGCGCGCCCAGGTCGATCAGGCGCTTGAGGCGGTTGTTGCGGTTGATCACGCGCCGGTAGAGGTCGTTGAGGTCGGAGGTCGCGAAGCGCCCGCCGTCGAGCTGGACCATCGGACGCAGCTCGGGCGGAATCACGGGGATCGCGTCGAGGATCATCTGCTCGGGCTTGTTGCCTGAGGAGATGAACGCGCTGACCACCTTCAGGCGCTTGACGGCGCGCTGCTGCTTCTGGCCGCGCCCCGTGCGCACCTGCTCTTCCAGCTCCGTCCGTTCCGCCTCGAGGTCCACCTGCTCGAGCAGGTCGCGGATCGCCTCGGCGCCCATCCCGCCGCGGAAGTACTCGCCCAGCCCGTAGGGGGAGCCGAAGCGTTCCTTGAGCTCGCGGAAGAGCGTCTCGTCGTGCTCGATCTGCTTGACCTCCATCGTCTTGAACAGCTCGAAGGAGCGGCGCAGCCGCTCGGCGGAGTCATCGATGTAGGCTTCCGTATCGGCTATGTCCGCCTCGATCGACTTGCGGACGTCCTTGAGCAGCTTGTCGCGCTCCTCGGCGGAGAGCTTGGCGATGTTGACGTCCAGCGCGTCCGCCCACAGGTGGTCTTCGTCGTTGAAGCCGCTCTGCTTGCCGCCCGTCAGGTACGCCTCACGGCGCTGCAGCGACTCGCGCAGCTCCAGCACGCGCTGCTCGCGCTCGGCGGCGAGGCTGTCAAGCTCCTTGCCGATCTCCTTTTCAAGTCGGTCGAGGTCCTTGGCGCGCGCCTCCTCGTCGACCCAGGTGACGATCGAGGCGGCGAAGTAGAGCACCTTCTCGAGCTCCTTGGGCGCCATGTCGAGCAGGTAGCCGATGCGCGAGGGCACGCCCTTGAAGAACCAGATGTGGCTGACCGGTGCTGCAAGGTCGATGTGGCCCATGCGCTCGCGACGAACCTTCGAGCGGGTGACTTCAACCCCGCAGCGCTCGCAGACGATCCCCTTGTAGCGGACGCGCTTGTACTTCCCGCAGTAGCACTCCCAGTCCTTGGTCGGGCCGAAGATGCGCTCGCAGAAGAGCCCGTCCTTCTCGGGCTTGAGCGTGCGGTAGTTGATCGTCTCGGGCTTTGTGACCTCGCCGTGGCTCCAGCTCCTGATCTGCTTGGAGGAGGCGAGCGAGATCTCGATCGCGTCGAAGTTGTTGATGTCGATCATGAGTGCTCCTCGCTGAGCTCGCTCTCGTCGAGCTCGATGTCGCCGTTTTCTTCTGCCTGCCCCCGATCGGGCCCTTCAAGCACAGCTTCGGACTCGTCCTCCGCTGCGCCCTCCTCCTCGAGCGCCTCCTCGCCTTCGGTCAGCGCACGCACCCCGGAGAGGTCCAGACCGAGCTCCTCGGCGGCGCGCAGCAGGTCGTCGTCCTCTTCGCCCAGCTCCGCGCGCTCGCCCTCTTCGGAGACCACGTTGACATCGAGCGCCAGCGACTGCATCTCCTTGAGGAGCACCTTGAATGACTCCGGGATCGAAGGTTCGGCGATGTTCTCGCCCTTGACGATCGCCTCGTAGGCCTTCACCCGCCCGACCGTGTCGTCGGACTTGATCGTCAGCATCTCCTGGAGCGTGTAGGCGGCGCCGAAGGCCTCCAGCGCCCAGACCTCCATCTCGCCGAAGCGCTGCCCGCCGAACTGCGCCTTGCCGCCCAGCGGCTGCTGGGTGACCAGCGAGTAGGGGCCGGTCGAGCGAGCGTGGATCTTGTCGTCCACCAGGTGCAGGAGCTTGAGGATGTACATGTGCCCCACCGTCACCTGCTGCTCGAAGGGCTCGCCGGTGCGGCCGTTGTAGAGCGTGACCTTGCCCGAGGCGCGCGAGCCGGGGCGGCGCGAGCGGTCGATGTCCATGCGGATCGCTCCCTTGTGCTGCTCCTGCCAGCGCACGAGCGCCTCGTCGACATCCTCGACGGTCGCCCCGTCAAAGACGGGCGTGGCGACAAAGACCCGTCCCGGCGCGCCGTTGGCGCCCTTCTGCGCCTCCTGGTAGGCCTCCGAGCCGTCGTCATACCAGCCGTTGGCGGCCGCCCAGCCCAGGTGCGCCTCGAGGATCTGCCCGACGTTCATGCGGCTCGGCACGCCAAGCGGGTTGAGGATCACGTCGACGGGCGTCCCATCCTCGAGGAAGGGCATGTCCTCGATGTCGACGATCTTTGAGATCACGCCCTTGTTGCCGTGGCGCCCGGCGAGCTTGTCGCCCTCGGAGATCTTGCGCTTCTTTGCGACAAGCACCCGCACGAGGTCGTTGACGCCCGGCGGCAGGTCATCGCCCGAGGCGCGCGAGAAGGTCTTGACGTCGATCACGACGCCGCCCTCGCCGTGGGGCACCTTGAGCGAGGTGTCGCGGACCTCGCGCGCCTTCTCCTTGAAGATCGCTCGGATCAGCTTCTCCTCGGCGGTCAGCTCGGTCTCGCCCTTCGGCGTGACCTTGCCGACAAGCAGGTCGCCCGAGGCGACCTCGGCACCGACGCGCACGATGCCGCGATCGTCCAGGTTGCGCAGCGACTCCTCGGAGCGGTTGGGGATGTCGCGCGTGATCTCCTCGTCGCCGAGCTTGGTCTGGCGCGCGTCGATCTCGTACTCCTCGATGTGGATCGAGGTCAGCTCATCGTCGGAGACGAGCCGCCGCGAGACGACGATCGCATCCTCGAAGTTGTAGCCCTCCCAGGACATGAAGGCGACAAGCAGGTTCTTGCCCAGCGCCATCTCGCCCTGGTCGGTCGAGGAGCCGTCTGCAAGCACCTCGCCCGCCTTCACCCGCTGGCCGGAGCGCACGAGCGGCTTCTGGTGGATGAGCGTCCCCTGGTTGGAGCGCATGAACTTCTGCAGGCTGTACTCCTCCTTGCCCCCGGAGTGGCTGATCACGATCTGGTCGGCATCGACATAGGAGACCGTGCCGGCGTGGCGCGCGACCAGCACATCGCCGGAGTCGACCGCCGCTCGGCGCTCCATGCCCGTGCCCACCAGCGGCGCTTCGGCGCGCAGCAGCGGCACCGCCTGGCGCTGCATGTTCGATCCCATCAGCGCGCGGTTGGCGTCGTCATGCTCCAGGAAGGGGATCATCGCCGTGGCGACCGACCAGATCTGCTCCGGTGAGACGTCGAGGAGGTCGACCTCCTTGGGGGAGACCGTGACGTACTGGCCGGCCTGCGTACGGCAGAGGATTTCCGACCCCTTGAGCTTGCCCGTGCGCTCGTCGATCGGGGTGTTCGCCTGCGCGATCACCCGCTCCTCCTCCTGGGTGGCATCGAGGTGGACGATCTCATCGGTTACGACGCCGTCGCGCACGACTCTGTAGGGCGTCGTGACGAAGCCGTGCTCGGAGACCTCCGCGTAGGAGGAGAGCGAGCCGATCAGGCCGATGTTCGGGCCCTCAGGGGTCTCGATCGGGCACATCCGCCCGTAGTGGGTCGGGTGCACGTCGCGCACCTCGATCGGCGCGCGCTCGCGCGTGAGCCCGCCGGCGCCCAGCGCGGAGAGCCGGCGACGGTGGGTCAGCCCGGAGAGCGAGTTGGTCTGATCCATGAACTGCGAGAGCTGAGAGGAGCCGAAGAACTCCTTCAGCGCGGCGACGACCGGGCGGATGTTGACGATCGTCTGCGGCGTGATCGTGTCCGCGTCTTCGGTCGTCAGGCGCTCGCGCACAACCCGCTCCATCCGGTAGAGGCCGATCCGGAAGGCCTCCTGGATCAGCTCGCCGACCGTCCGCAGGCGGCGGTTGCCGAAGTGCTCGTACTCGTCCAGGTGCTTTGCGATCGGCTCGCGCGGGAGCGTCGCAGCCTCGGCGGCGTAGTCCTTGACCTCGGACTCGGGGTCCTCGGGCACGCCAAGCAGCCGCGGCAGCCCCACCAGCTCGCGCACCAGCGCGATGATGTCCTCGTGGGTGAGGGTGCGTGTTTCAAGGTCGATCTCGAGGCCCAGACGGGCGTTGAGCTTGTAGCGCCCCACGCGCGTGAGGTCGTAGCGCTTGGGGTCGAAGAAGAGCTGCTGGAGCAGCGCGCGCGCGCCGTCCACGCTCGGCGGCTCGCCGGGGCGCTGCTTCTTGAAGAGCTCGATCAGCGCGCCCTCCTCGCTGCGCGTCGCCTCGGTGTCGGCTTCAAGCGTGTTGCGGATGTAGATCGACCCGTCGAAGAGCGCCAGGATCTGCTCGTCGGCGGTGTAGCCCATCGCGCGCAAGAGGACCGTCACGGGCAGCTTGCGCTTGCGGTCGATGCGCACGTACACGCGCCCCTTCTTGTCGATCTCAAGCTCCAGCCAGGAGCCGCGCGCGGGCATCAGGTTGGCGACGAAGACCTGCTTCTCTGGGTCCTTGGGCTCCATCAGGTAGGCGCCCGGGGAGCGCACGAGCTGGGTCACCACAACGCGCTCGGTGCCGTTGATGATGAAGGTGCCGCGCTCGGTCATCCACGGGAAGTCCCCCATGAAGACCGACTGCTCGCGGATCTCGCCGGTCTCGCGGTTGATGAAGGCAACCGTGATCGTCAGCGGCCGGGCGTAGGTCATGTCCTTCTCCCGGCACTGCGCGATCGAGGCGGGGGGCTCATCGAAGTTGAGCTCGCCGAACTGGACCGCGAGATTGCCCGTGTAGTCCTCGATCGGCGAGACGTCGTCGATCGTCTCGCGCAGGCCGCCGCGCTTGGCGTCGGTCAGCCATTCGAAGGAGCGGCGCTGAATGTCGATCAGGTTGGGGACTTCGAGGGGCTTGTGCAGGCGCGCAAAGCTACGGCGCGTCCGAAGAGCGTCGGCTGGTGCCAAGGTTGACTCCTTCAACAGGAAGAGATTTCAGAGAGATGAGCGAAACGGGCGGAACTGGGAGGCACGGCGGCGACGCGACATGGGGCCGGTCGGCTCTCGCCGTTCCCGGTCTCCGCCACGCACGCGCACGTGACCCATGAATATAGCACACGCCACCGTCACCCGGCGACGGGCCTGTCGGCGTCACGGACCCCGCCCCGACCGCGCGTATGCGGCGCGCGATCGCTTCTGCGGACGGCTGCGGCTATAGGCCGACCGCCTGATTGTAGCGCAGGTGTGCGCCTGCGCGCGAAAGCGCGCCCGAGCGAGCCGGCGGGCGGCGGCCGCCGCCCGCCGCAGCCCGGCCCTACTTCAGCTCGACGGTTGCGCCGGCCTCCTCAAGCTCCTGCTTGAGCTTGTCGGCCTCATCGCGTTCGATCCCCTCCTTGACGGGCTTGGGCGCCTCGTCGACCAGCGCCTTGGCCTCCTTGAGGCCCAGGCCGGTCGCCGCGCGCACGACCTTGATCACCTGGATCTTCTTGTCGCCTGCGCTGGCGAGGATGACATCGACGGTGGAGGAGGCTTCTTCGCCCGCTGCCTCTCCCCCTGCCTCGCCGCCGGCGGCGGCGACCGCGACCGGCGCCGCGACTGCGGCGGCGGATACGCCGAACTCCTCCTCGAGCGCCTTGATGCGCTCGGAGAGCTCGAGCACAGAGATGCTCTTGAGCTCCTCGATCCACTCCTGCGTGGTTGTTGCCATTCCTTACTCCTTGCTCTCGGTTGGTTGTGGGTCCTCTTCCTGCTGCTCGGCGTGCGGTTGCTCCAACGCCTCGGCGCCCGCAGCGCTGCTCTCATCGCCGCCCTCTCCCGCGCCTGCATCAGCCTCATCTGCGCCCCCCGCCGCGCGCTGATCGCGCACCTGCGAGAGCGCTACCGCAAGGCCGCCGATGAGGCTGCTCAGCGTGCGTGCAAGCCCGTTGAGCGGCGAGGCGACGACCCCCACGAGCTGGCCGTAGAGGACCTCGCGCGCGGGCAGGCGCGAGAGCGCCTGCAGCTGCTCGGCGCTGAGCGCCTGGCCGGAGAGCAGCCCGCCCTTGAAAGGCAGCAGCTGGGTGGCGCGCGCGCGCTCGGCGATCGCCTTTGCCGCTGTCGCCGGGTCGCCCGTGACGAAGGCCAGCGCCGTGGGCCCGGCAAGCACCTCGCCCAGCCCCTCGATCTGCGCCTGCGCAGCCGCTCGCTCGGCGAGCGAGTTCTTGACCACACGCAGGGTCGTCTCGCATTCGCGCAGCCTCGCGCGCAGCTCGGCGGTGCCGGCGACGTCAAGCCCGCGGAAGTCGAGCGCGATCACCGCCTGCGCCGAGGCAAGCTGCTCGGCGAGCGCGTCGATGGTGGCTGCTTTCTGCTCTCGGTTCATGGTGCTCCTCTCCCGGGCTTATGCCGCGCCTGCGGCCGCCGAGGGTCTTCGGGGCTTGACTTGGGCTCCGACTAGGCTGCCGCCGCGGCTGGAGCCTCCGTAACGATATCGCGTGTGCGGCTTGGGTCGACCTTCACGCCCGGCCCCATCGTGGAGGCAAGCGTGATCGACTGCAGGTAGCGCCCCTTGGCCGCGGAGGGCTTGGCGCGGATCAGCTCCTCGATCACGGTCGCGTAGTTCTCAAGCAGCATCTGGTCGCTGAAGGAGGCCTTGCCGATCTGCAGGTGCACGATCGCGTTCCTGTCCGTGCGGTACTCGACGCGGCCCGCCTTGGCCTCGGAGACAGCCTTGGCGACGTCCATCGTGACGGTCCCCACGCGCGGGTTTGGCATCTTGCCCGCCGGGCCGAGGATCCGCCCCAGTCGGCCGACCGCTCCCATCATGTCCGGGGTGGCGATCGCGACGTCAAACTCGTCGAAGCCCTCCTCGATGCGCTTGCAGAGATCCTCGCCGCCGACCACATCGGCGCCCGCCTGCTGCGCCTCAGCGGCCTTCTCGCCCTGGGCGAAGACCGCGACGCGCACATCACGGCCGGTTCCGTGCGGGAGCGAGACGGTGCCGCGCAGCTGCTCATCGGCGTGGCGAACGTTGAGCGTCGTACGCACGTGCATCTCAACCGACTCGTCAAACTTGGCGCTTGCGAGGCGCTTGACCAGCGCCACCGCCTCGGCCGGGCTGTGGAGGCGCAGGCGATCGACCTGCTCGCGCGCGGAGCGCACACGCTTGCCGTGTCTGACGCTCATGCGGGCAGCGCCTCCTCAACCTCGACGCCCATCGAGCGCGCGGTCCCGGCGATGATCTTCATCGCCTGCTCGATGTCGTTGGCGTTGAGGTCGGCGAGCTTGCGCTCGGCGATCTGGCGCAGCTGCTCGGCGCTCAGCTTGCCGACCTTGTTGCGATTGGGCTCGCCAGAGCCCTTGTCGAGACCGAGCGCCTGGCGGATCAGCACCGCCGCGGGGGGAGTCTTGGTGATGAAGGTGAAGGAGCGGTCCTCGTAGACGGTTATCACGACCGGGATGATCGTCCCGGTTTCGCTGACGGTCTGCGCGTTGAAGGCCTTGCAGAACTCCATGATGTTGATCCCGTGCTGGCCGAGCGCGGGGCCGACCGGCGGCGCGGGCGAGGCCTGCCCGGCGTTCGCCTGCAGCTTGATCGTGGTCAGAACCTTCTTTGCCATCGGCTTGCGCTCATCCTCCCCTAAAGCTTCTTGACCTGGTCGAAGCCAACCTCGACCGGCGTCTCGCGTCCGAAGATCGACACCAGCACCTTCAGCTTGCCCGCATCCTCGTTGATCTCCGAGATCTCGCCTGAGAAGTCCGACAGCGGGCCGGAGACGACCTTGACCGATTCGCCGATCGCAAACTCCGCGCGCGTGCGCGTGGCGGTGGTCGTGGTCTCGCCTGAGCGTCGCAGCAGGCGGTCGACCTCGCTGGCGGAGAGCGGCACGGGCTTGTGCTCGGAGCCGACGAACCCTGTCACTCCGGGTGTGCCCCGAACGACTCCCCACGAATCCTCGTCGAGCTGCATGTTGACGAGCACATAGCCCGGCATCGTGCGCTTCTCGACGGTCACCTTCTGGTTGTCCTTGACCTCTGAGACGCTCTCGGTGGGCACGATCACCTGGCGCACCGCGCGTTGCTGGCCAAGCGAGACCAGGCGGTGTTCGAGGTTCTGCTTGACCTTGTTCTCGTGTCCAGAGTAAGTGTTGATGACGTACCAGCGAAACATCTTGTGCTCGAAGGGAAGATAGCGGTGCGGGGGTGCGCGAGCGCGCTTGGGGATGCGAGGCCTCTGCCGCCTGGCGGCGCGCCCGCTCTGCGCCGCAGCTCAGAATATAAGGTTCACGATCTTCTGGGAGATCAGGTCCGCTACGCCCAGGTAGATCCCCGCGACGATCACGAAGCCAAGGACGACCGCGGTGGCCTGGGAGGTCTGCTGGCGGTTGGGCCACTGCATGCGCTGCAGCTCCGCCCAGCAGGCGCGCAGGAAGTCGACGGTCCGGCTTGCCAGCGAGGCGCGCGATCGCGACGGCGGCGCCTGCCGGCGGCCGGCGCCCTCCTCGGCGGCCGGCTTTGCCTGATCGGGCTCCACGCTCCCCCGCTGCGTGCCGGTCGCAAGCTTCATGGCCTCCTCATCGGAGGCCAGCCCGCCATCCAGCTCTGTCTCCGCCTCGGGCTGGAGCGCCGCCTGCGCGGCGGCCGCGCCCTGGATCACCGCAGCGCGCGCCTCATCGGCGTCTGCGGAGGCGTGCTCGAGCAGGTCGGGCGCCTGCTCTGCAGCGTGCGCAGCCGCCATCGGCGCGGAGGAGGCCGCTCCCGCGCGGGCGCGATCCCGGCGCTGCTTGGCACGCTTGCGATCCCGAGCCACAGCGGGTCTCCGCGCTAGCGGGTCTCCCGATGGCTGGTGTGCCTACGACACCAGCGGCAGTACTTGCGCAGCGTGATGCGGTCGGGGTCGTTGCGCTTGCTCTTCTTCGTCTGGTAGTTGCGCCGCTTGCACTCCTCGCAGGCGAGGGTCACGGCGATCCTCACATCTCCACGGGCCATATCGCACTTCCTGCGCGCTCGATCATCACTGGATTGCTAAAAAAGCCCCGCACGCGAGCGAGGCAAGGCTGCACTACAGGGCAAGGATACACAACGCTGCGCGCGCTCCGGCTAGCCGAGCGCGGCGATCACGGCGATGATCGCATAGAGGGCCACCAGCGCGACGCCCTCGAAGAGCGAGGCTTCGCCATCGCCCGACACCTGGCGCAGCGCCAGCGCGGTGAGCAGGATGGCGCCGGCGTAGAGCGGCGGCAGCGCGAAGGTGAAGTGGACGGGGAGAGCGGCGGAGACGACCACCGCCGCAGGCAGCAGGAAGGCCGCGATCTGCGCGACCGCACCCTTGACGAGGGCCACTGCGAGCTCCGCCTGGCCGCGTGCGGCAAGCAGCACGCCGCTTGCATTCTCCACCGCGTTGCCTGCAATTGCGACGATCACGATGCCGACGAAGGCGCGTGAGAGCGAGAGCGACCGGATCGCCGGCGCCGCTGAGGAGATCAGCCAGTCGGAGGCGAACGCTGCGCCGAGCGCGCCAAGCACGAGCAGCGCGAGGGACTCGGGCAGCGCAACCGAGGCCGCGGCAGCGGGGCGCACTGGGGCGCTGCGCTCCCTGTTCATCGCCCCTGCCAGCCACATCGCGTATACGACCAGCAGCGAACCGGCGCCGACGAGCGAGATCGCCTCAACGTGCCTTGCGGCAGGCCCGTGCGTGGATAGCGCGAGCGCCAGCAGCACGATGATGAAGGCGCAGACCAGCAGCAGCGTGGCGGTGTCGCTCGCCAGCTGGGCGGAGAAGCGCATGACACCGTCCTGCGCCTGCCGGGCGCCCGTGATCAGCACCAGCCCGAGCACAAACAGGGCGTTGGCTAGCAGCGAGCCCACCAACGCGCTCTGAGCGAGCGCCAGCTCGTGGTCCTTGAGGGCGAAGATCACCACAAACAGCTCCGGCAGGTTGCCGAGCGATGCATGCAGGAAGGCGGTGGGCGCGCTGCCCAGATGCGCTCCGACGGCTTCGCAGCTAATCGCAAGCAGCCATGCAAGCGCCGCAATTGCAAGCGTCGCCAGCAAGAAGCGCACGAGGGCCGCGACTGCGAGGTAGTGCGCGATCCCCGCTGCCGCAAAGAGCAGCGCCGCAAGCAGCGCCGCCCCGCGCTGCCGCCGCACGGGCGCTGCGAAGCTGCTTGAGGCCAGCCGAGCGGGTCGCATCGGCGCGAGCTTACGCGCGCGATAGGGTGAGCGCGTGGCGATCATCCCCACCGTCATCCAACACACCCCGCGCGGTGAGCGCGAATATGACATCTTCTCGCGGCTGCTCAGCGACCGGATCGTCTTTCTGGGCACCCCGATCGATGACCAGATCGCCAACCTGATCGTCGCTGAGCTGCTGCACCTGGAGGCGGAGGACCCCAGCAAGGACATCGCCCTCTACATCAACTCCCCCGGCGGCTCCGTCTACGCCGGGCTTGCGATCTACGACACGATGCAGTTCATCAAGTGCGATGTGCGGACGATGTGCGTGGGCATCGCGATGTCGATGGGAGCGCTGCTGCTGGCGGGCGGCGCGAAGGGCAAGCGCGCAGCGCTGCCAAACAGCCGCATCCTGATCCACCAGCCCTCCGGCGGGCTGCGGGGGCACGCGACCGACATCGAGATCCACGCCCGCGAGATCCTCGCCCTGCGCGAGCGCCTCGAGTCCGCCTTCGCGCAGCACACGGGCCGCTCGCGCGAGGAGATCCACGAGGCGATCGAGCGCGACCGCTTCTTCAGCGCCGAGCAGGCACGCGACTTTGGCCTGATCGACGCCGTCATCGAGGGTCGCTGAAGAGCGGCACGATGATCCCGCTGAACCTCCCAAATCTCCTGACCGTGCTTCGCATCCTGCTGGTACCGGCGCTGCTGGCGGCATTGCTGGCCAACACCGCAGCCGGCGATGTGCTCGCGGCGGCGCTCTTCGCGGTCGCCTCGGCAACGGACTTCCTCGATGGCCGCATCGCGCGCGCGCGCGCCGATGAGACCACCTTCGGGCGTCTGATGGACCCGCTGGCAGACAAGCTGCTGGTGATCGCGGCGCTGCTGGCGCTGGTGTCGCTGCAGCGTCTGGCGGCGTGGGTGGCGATGGTGATCATCGCCCGCGAGCTGGCGGTGACGGTGCTGCGACTGGGCGCCGGCGCAGGCACCGGCAGCGTGATCGGCGCAAGCCAGCTCGGCAGGCTGAAGACCGCTGTTCAGATCGGCGTGATCTTGGCTGTGATCGCCGAGCGCACGCATCCGCTGTGGCTTTCCGTCCTGGTCTATGTGATGGTTGCCGTGACGGTGATCTCAGGGCTCGACTACTTCTTCGGGCTGCGTCGCCACCTGGCCGGAGCGCGGCGGCGCGATGAGCAGAGGCTCAGCCCGCCGCCTGCTGCAGCCAAGCCTCGAGGGTGACCTCGACGGGCGCCGGCGCGCCGCCGGCCAGCTCTGTGCGCAGGTTGCCGAGCAGACCGTGGCGTTCGGCAAGCACGTTGTGTTGGTGAATCGTCTCCAGGTTTTCCTGGCGGGCGGCGAGGAAGACATCGTCAGGCAGCTCCGCGAGACGCTCGAGCACGCCCGAGATCATCTCCCGCACGCAGTCCTCGACAAAGCGCGGTCGACGGTGCGCCTTGGCCACTACCTCAGCCTCGTCGGAGCGCTTCATCAGCTCGTAGATCTCCGAGGACATCGCAGCCTCGACAATTGCCAGCAGCTGCGTTGCGTCGATGGCTTCCGCGGTCTCCCCCGCGCTCTCCGGAAAGCCGACCTGGAGCGTGCCGATGCCGCGCTGGTTGTGCGTGGCCACAGGCACGCAGGCGATGATCTGCTCGATCTGCTCGCCGGAGAAGCCGGCGCGCGCAAGGTCGTTGCGGGCGCCGGCGGCGACCAGCTCCTGCGCGCAGGGACAGGCGGTCATGCCCGTGGCCTGAACGCCGACCACACGCCTGGTGCCGCGGGCGCTTGCGCTGGCACATCCGAGCAGGGTGTAGATCTCCTGCGTCTGGGTCCCCGAGACCGGGGCGGGCTTGTGCTCCGGATAGCGCGCTGCGATGTGCACCTCAGCGCGTCTGGCATCCTGGCGCGCGCGAATGCGCTCGGCGATGCGGCAGGCCAGAAGCTCGGCGTGCAGCGGCGCCTCGTGCAGGACGACCTCGCCGATCGCCTCGTTGATGACCTCCTCGAAGCGCGACATGTGTGCCCCCTTCTGAGCGGCGCCCAGATCGACGAAGCAGTCGATCCGGGCGGAGTAAAGCTCGTCGTGAACACGTATCACTTTCTCAACATTTGTCACACCGACGCGTGAGAGCGCAACGTGCACACTTGGTTTGCGGGCCTGGACGTCCGGAACACCATCGGGGAGGATGCTCGGGGAGGCAGCGGTGAGGGGCGCAGGGGGCGCTTGGGACATCGCAGTGCAAGACTAGCGCGGCGCAAACGTGGTATCTGTATATCCCGTCTGTCGCAGGGAGGTACCAGATGGCTGTGAAGGAGGACTGAGAGAGGCCATGGAGCTGGCCGTGCTGGAGGCCGATTTGCCGTTGCGGAAGCCACGGTCGCGCGCGAGCGCGGATGACGGGGAGCTGGAGCTGGCTGAGCTGCGTCTGGAGCCGAGCGAAGAGCCGCTCGACGAGGACGCCTGGGTGGGCCCGCCGGGTGCGGAGGCGCAGCTGCTGTGGCCAAGCGGCGAGGATGCGCAGGCGCGGGTCGCAGAGGGCACCGGCGCGCGCGAAGGAGCCGACCAGGTCGGTCGCTACCTGACGGCGATCGGACGCGTGCCGCTGCTCAGCGCCGAGGAGGAGCGCGCGCTGGCGCGCCGGATCGAGCGCGGAGACGCGGTTGCCAAGCACCGCATGGTCGAAGCCAACCTGCGCCTTGTGGTCGCGATCGCCCGCTCCTATGCCGGGCGGGGACTGGCGCTGCTGGACCTCGTTCAGGAGGGCTCCTTCGGGCTGATTCGAGCGGTGGAGAAGTTCGACTACCGCCGTGGCTTTAAGTTTTCGACCTATGCAACGTGGTGGATCCGCCAGGCCGTCTGCCGGGCGCTCGCTGAACACTCACGCGCGATCCGGCTGCCGGCGCATGTCGGCGAACAGCTCAACCGCCTGCACTGGGCCAGGCAGCGCCTGACCCAGGAGCTCTGTCGAGAGCCGACGGAAGCGGAGCTTGCGCAGGCGCTTGAATGGCCGCCCGAGCGCGTCTCGAAGCTGCTGCGCTACGCGCTTGAGCCGCTCTCGCTCGAGCACCCGGCCGGAGCCAGCGAGCGACCGCTGGGCGATGTCTTGCCCGACCCTGAGGCCTCGCCCTGGGAACACACGCTGCGGACGATCGGAGCAGAGCGCGTGCGGCGCGTGCTGGACCGCTTGGGCGAGCGCGAGCGGGCGGTGATCGAACTGCGCTACGGCCTGCGCGGACGCCGCTACACCCTCGCGGAGATCGGCAAGCGCCTGCAGGTCACGCGCGAGCGCGTGCGCCAGATCGAGACGCGCACGATCGAGAAGCTGCGCGAGCTGCCCGAGGCGGAGCTGCTGCGCGGCCACTGCTGAGGGCGGCAGGCAGCCGCTATCCTGCAATCGCTCGGCGGGGTGTCCGAGTGGTTAAAGGAGACCGGCTGTAAACCGGTTGGCTCAGCCTACGCAGGTTCGAATCCTGCCCCCGCCATCGGCTTGCTGCGGAGGCTCGAGTCGCTGCCAGGGAGAGGGCGGCAGTGGCTCGCTGGCGGCACGTCGGCATCCTGCGCCCGCGCACTCCCACGACCTAAAGGACCAGCTGCCAAATGAAGACTAAGCATGCAAGCCTGCTCGGCGTCGCGCTCTGCAGCGCGGCGCTGCTCTGCTCCCCCGCGGCGCTTGCCGCGCCAACCATCGCCACGAGCCGCGCCTGCTACGTGCAGCAGGTGATCGCTAAAGGCGTCACGATCGAAGTGACCGGGAGCGGCTTCACGCCGGGCGAACTGGTGTTCGCGCAGATCCCCGCTCCGGGCGGGCTGCTTGACTTTGTCGAAGCGACGGTCAGCGCGCAGGGCACGATCAGCGCGACGCTGCCGAACGTGATACCGACCGGCATCGAACCGACGATCGAGCACGAGCGGATGCAGATCAAGGGCGTGCTCAGCGGCGCGATCCTCGCCGAAGCGCCCTTCGAGCTGACCAACCTCGGCGTCGCCATGCACCCTTCGGTGGCGCGACCAGACAGGAAGGTCGCCTACCGGTTCGCGGGCTTCACCCCCGGCCAGCCGATCTACGGACACTACCTGCACCACGGGCACGTCGCGCTCACGCACCGCTTCGGCCGCGCGGAGGGGCCGTGCGGAACGCTCAGCGCACGAGCGCGCTTCTTCCCGGGCCGCAGCAGCTTCTCGACCTACGACGTCCAGTTCGACGACTCAAAGGGCTTCCGCGCCGGCTCCGCGCCGAAGGTCACGACCAAGCTCACGATCTTCCACTTCTAAGCGCGCGCCTGCGCCCCGTCACAGACGCTTCACAAACACGCCCTCGCCGCGCGCGATGCTTGCGCCATGCAGACCACGCGCACCAGCGCTCACGTCAGCAGAGCGAGGGGTGGATCGGGGTGGGACCGCTCCGGGCAGGCCATCCAAGCACTCATCAAGGAGGAGCGATGGCTGCGCAAGCAGCAAACGTGATCGACGCTATGAACGAGGCACCGGTCTCGCGCTTCCACTCCAAGGCGATCTTCGTCGCGGGGATGGGCTTCTTCACCGACGCCTACGACCTCTTCATCATCGGCACAGCAACGACGCTGATCGCCAAGAGCTGGCACCTGGACTCGAAGGCGACATCGGTCGGCCTGATCAACTCGATGACCCTGCTCGGGGCGTTCTTCGGCGCGATCCTCTACGGGCGCCTCGCCGACCGTCTCGGGCGCAAGCGCATCTACGGGCTGGAGGCGGCGATCATGGCGATCTTCGCGCTCGCCTCGGCCCTCTCGCCGGATCTCGCGTTCCTGGTCGTCTGCCGCTTCTTCCTGGGGCTTGGCGTCGGCGGGGACTACCCGGTCTCGGCGGTGCTGATGAGCGAGTACGCCAACCGCAGAAATCGCGGCCGCCTCGTGGGCCTGGTCTTCGCTATGCAGGCGCTCGGCACGATCGCGGGCTACGTCTTCGGGCTGACGCTGCTCTCGGCGGGCATCGACCACGCGCTCGTCTGGCGGCTGCTGTTGGGCCTGGGCGCGATCCCCTCGCTGGCGGTGCTCTACATGCGCCGGCGCATGCCTGAGTCTCCGCGCTACCTGGCATGGGTGCAAGGAAGAGAGCGCGAGGCGGCGGCAAGCCTTGCGGAGTTCTCGGAGGGCACGGTCGCTCCCGCGCTGAGCGGAGCGCAGATCCGTCCCTACCGCATGCGCCTGCGCCAGTTCCTTTCCGACCGCAGGCTGATGCTGATGCTGCTCGGCACGGCCGGGTCGTGGTTTGTCTTCGACTACGCCTACTACGGCAACTCCGTCTCGGCGCCGCTGATCGTGCTGAGCGTGCTCGGCAAGAAGGCGACGATCGAGCAGTCGCTGGCGCTCAATCTGATGATCTGGGTGATCGCGGCGGTCCCCGGCTACTACCTGGCATGCGCCTTCATGGACCGTATCGGCCACCGCCGCCTGCAGCTGATCGGCTTTCCGGCGATGGGCCTGGCGTTCCTCCTGATCGGCGTGATCCCGGGCGTCACCACGGCGGTCGCACCGTTCCTGATCCTCTTTGGCATCAGCTACTTCTTCGCCGAGTTCGGGCCCAACACGACCACCTTCGTCGTCTCCTCGGAGGTCTACCCGACCTCGGTTCGCACCACCGGCCATGGCTTCTCGGCGGGGATAGCGAAGCTCGGCGCCTTCATCGGCGTCTACCTCTTCCCGCGCATCAGCGAAGCGCTCGGCGTGGGCGGGGCGCTCGAGTTCTCCGCGGCGATGGCGGCGCTGGGGATGGCGCTGACGGCGCTGATCCCGGAGACCTCGCAGGTCAGCCTGGAGGAGCTCTCAGGCGAGAGCCGCCTGCTTGCTGGCGCACGCGGTCGCATCACCGGTGCGCCGGTGCTGGCGCCAACCCCGGCAGCAACCTGAGGCGGCTCCTGGCGGTGTCGCGGGCCTGCCGGGATGGCCCGCGACGCCGGGGGAGGAAGGCAGGCGGGGGCGCCCGGCCGGAGCGCCCCCGCCGCGCGCTCGGCGATCGCATTCGGTGCGGGCGCCTCAGCGCTCGACGACGGTGACCGGGCGCGAGGCGCCGGTGGGGTTGCGGAAGAGCCCCTCGGCGGGAGCCACCGCACGGAACTGGTAGATGTGGTGGCCGCCCAGCCGGAAGCGGTAGTGCGCCGCAAAGGCGCCGTCGCGACGCGAGCGCAGGAGCATGAACGTGATCCAGCCCCCGCGCAGAAAGCGCGCCCGGCGGCGAGCGCTGCGCAGAGGAACGATCGAGCGCGCCTGCAGGTAGATCAGCTTGCCCGCTGCAGGCAGTGGGCGCGAGAGCACGCGCCCGCGCAGGATGATGCGCGAGTGGCGACGCACGCGGTGCGGGCGCACCGAGAAGCGCAGCCGCCACGGCGAGGCTTCACCGGCAAGGCTCGTGCAGACGGCGGCGCAGGCAGAGCTCGCGACCGGCGCGCTCTGCGCGCTGGCGACGGTTGTGGTGTGGGCGATGTCGCCCGGCTCAGGCAGCGAGGCGGCGTCAGTGGCGCTGGCGAGGAGCTCGAGGCGCGCGCCGCGATCCGCTTCAGTGGGCGTGTAGGTGAGCGAGCTTGCGCCCGGGATCGCCGAGCAGCCTCCGGCCGTGCAGCGCTCCCACTGATAGGACTCTCCGGTGATCACGTTGCCGGCAGGGGCGGCGAAGATCGGCGCAGCGGCGCTCAGCAGCGAGCCGACGGCTGCGGTGCCGGAGATGACTGCGGGCTGGGCGAGCGTGGGGGCGTCAGCGACGCGCACCGCTTCGTCAAGGACTGTCGCTCGCCCGCCGGCGACAGCTTCGACGTAGGCTTCAAGCGTGTGGGTGCCGTCGGTGAGGGTGTCGGTGTCCAGCGAGAGGGTCGAGCGCACGCTTTCGGGGCAGGGCTGCGGGGCGACAAAGGCGCGGACAGAGCTCAGCGCAAGCATCCGGCAGCGCCCCCCTTCTTCGTCGATCATGCGCGCTTCGCCGAGCGGGTGGCCGTCGATCAGCTCACCGATGCGAAAGACGCCGCCACCGCCGGGGTCTGAGGCCTGATAGGACCAGGAGACGGTGCCCGAGAGCGGCTGAGCGGGCGCGCTGCCAACGCTTGCGGCGATGGTCGATCGGTCTTCAAGGGTGACTTCGCCGAAGGGCACGGCAAGCGTCGCAAGCGGCCCTTCGGCGTAGCAGCGCACGCCGCCTTCGGCGCAGGCCACGCCGAATTCCAGCGCGTGAACGTTTGCAAGGCCGCTCACCTTGCTGAGCTTTGCAGCGCTGCCTTCGCCGCGGTCGCGCAGTAGGTATTCGGTGGTAGCGCCGTTGCGGTAGCGCACAAACGCTTCGCCGCTGCAGCCGCTCCCGCAGCTGTGCGCTTCCGCCTGCGCCTGCAGCGCAAAGGCGGAGATCGTGACATCCGCCGGGGGTTCGTAGACGAACCAGCCGCCTTCGTTGGGCGCAAGCCCTGCCGCTCCAGGCAGCAGCTCGACGCGGAGCTCTTCGCTGGGGCTGGCACACGCTGCGCTGAAGCGGGCAAGTTCGCCGCTTACTGGCTCACTCACACCCAACCCCGCCGCTCCGACCGGTTCGCTGGGCACATGCGGCCCCTCACACAGATAAGCGGTGTAGGGAGCGCCGTCGGCGTGCGCGGCAGGAAGCGCAAGCGCCAGCGCCGCTCCGCAGAGGGGAGCGAAGGCTCGGGCGCGCGCGATCGCGCGCAGCGCAGGCACCGCTCTTTGCAACATCGGCTCTACCTGAACTCCGACCGCAGCCTGCGCGGTGGCCGGCGCAGCTACCCTCTGCGCCGCCGATCGCCACAACGCCGCGGCAGACGCAACGATAGCCGCGCCCGCCAGCCACCGCCCTGCGGGTCGCGCTACTCTCTGCCTGCGTGCCCAGCTAGCTCAGTTGGTAGAGCACCTCCATGGTAAGGAGGGGGTCTCCGGTTCGAGTCCGGAGCTGGGCTTTCGATGCGTTCGCTAACGTGCGCGCGCCTGCGCGACGGCCTCTGAGGGCGCACCGCGAAAGGGCTCGCCGTGGCCCGGCAGCACCAGCTGCGCCGTGACGCCCTCGATCATCGCAAGCGAGGCGAGGCTCTGAGCGTTGCTTTCGTTCATCTGGCGGGGCATCAGCTGCGGCCCGCGCCGGCCCGAGAGGACGTTGTAGGTGCAGAGGGCGTCACCGACGAAGAGCGCCGAGCGCCCCTCGCAGAGGATCGCGCAGTGCCCTGCGGTGTGGCCCGGCGTGTGGATCGCCCGCGGGCGCCCGGGCAGCTCGAGCGCCTCGCCGGAGGAGAATGTGCGCGTCGGCTCCACCCCCCGCGGGCGCCCGGCCCCATCGCGGGCAAAGCGGACGATCAGGGCCCACAGCCGCGGGTTTGCCAGCTGCGGGAGGATGTGGATCGGCGACGCGTCACCGCCCTTGGCGCGCGGCCGCCGCAGCGTGTCTGCGTCCTGCTCATGGATCAGCACATCCACGCCTGACTTACGCAGATGGGGAGCGATGCCGGTGTGGTCGGCGTCTGAGTGCGTCAGCACCAGCGCGGCAAGCTGCTCGCGCTTGAAGCCGAGGCTCTGCAGGTCCCGATCGAGGCTCTTCGCAAAGCCGGGCAGCCCGGCGTCGATCGCAAGCAGCCTCCCGCCTTCCTCGACCAGGTACCAGTTGACCAGCTCGCTGCCCAGCGCGTAGACGCCCTCGCTGACCTCGTATGGCATCTGCGGGCTCACCTGCGCTCGCCTCCGCGGCAGGCTTCACGCACCGCCCGCTCGCGGCCGTGCGGCGGCACATAGGCGACATCAGCACACACCTCGGCGCGATCTGGAGGTGTGCAGCTCGGCATTCGCGCGATGCCCGCGGTCATATGGTGAAGATCGACCGTCGCATCGATTCCGGCCCCATCTTCACCGGTGTGCACTGTCCTGTGCATTGTCGCCGGAAGTGGGAATGAAGATCTCGCGCTGGTCATTGACACGACGCGTCTCCGCTTCTTGCGATCACAGAGCCAGGCACGCTACCACTTGCCTGCCTAAGCTGCAACTTGCGCTTGGGCGGCTGGTGCCTCCCGAGCGCCCAGGTACACGTGGCAGACCGCAGCGCACCTGCTACGCGGGCGCCACCGCACCCCTATCTCTCCCCTACGACCGCCGGCGCACGCGTCGTTCTGCGATGTACGTGATCACGATTCCCACCAGCAGCGAGATCACGATCACCACGATCAGCGGCGCGTGGCTTGACCCGAAGATCCAGTTGACCTTCACTTCGCCCAGGTTCAGCACCGCAAAGAGCGTGATCAGCACCGCCAGCACCAGCAGCACGATCGTGCGAGCGTGCTCGCGCAGGCCACGCCCCGTCTTCGCGAGGCCCTCCTGCAGCTCGCCCTCGGCCGCGTGGGGGGGCTTGCCGATCGGCTCCTGCTCTGCGCCAGAGGGCTCTGCCATCGCGCCCTGATCCTACCGACTTGCGCCCGGCCCCTCGCCTCAGCGCCGCTCAGCATGCGCTGCAGAGCGCAGCTCCGCCTGCACCCAATCGCAGCCTGCCGCGATGTCCTCCACGCCCATCGCCGCCGCCACGTTGAGCGCCATCCCGCGCCTGAAGAACTCGTCGACCTGCTCCTCATCGGCGCCTGAGAGCTCCTGCACGAGCGCCACCAACCCCGCATAGCGGGCACGCACAAGCGTCCTCACGGCAAGCTCGTCGCAGGCCGCATAGGACTGCAGCTGCAGCATCAGGTAGACGCGACTCTCATCGAGCATGCGCTTGTAGGCCATGCCCATCGCCGCAAGCGCATCCTCGCATTCCGGCCCCGCTCGACCGGCGGCGAAGTCGCCCGCCGCCATCCTGAACAGATCAGCGACACGGTCAAAGCCGTAGGCGATCGCCGCCAGAAAGAGCTCCAGCTTGCTTGTGAAGAGCGAGAAGACATAGGGCTGGGCGACCCCGACCCGCCGCGCGATCCGCGCCACCGGGGTGCCGTGCAGGCCGCCGCTTGCAAACTCGATCGCCGCCGCCTCGATCAGCTCGGCCCGGCGCTGCGCGGCCGAGAGGCGCTGCCTGCGCCCCTGCGCCACAACCTCAGCTCTCTGCTCCTCCTCGCTCATGCGCCTCCTGCCGCAAGCAGCGTATCGGCGCCGGGCAGCTGTCCGCTCGCAGTTTGCGCGCGCGAGCCGAAGGGCAGCGCCAAAACGAGCAGCGCGCCGGCGCCAAGCACAGCGACCGCCACCCACAGCGCGCTCACCAGCCCGCTCACAAACAGCGGCCCGCTCGCATAGGAGCCGGCTGAGGCAAAGACGCTCGCGAGCACAGAGACGCCGAGCACGCCGCCGACCTCGCGGATCGCGTTTGTCGCACCTGAGGCCTGGCCGGCCTGCTCGGGGCGCGCCGCCGCCAGCACCGCGTTTGCCGCAGGCGCGAACACCAGCGCCATCCCCGCGCCGCCCATCATGAAGGGGCCGACCATCTCCGGATAGCCCATGTGCGTGCCCGCCAGCGCGGCCAGCGCGGCCAGCGCCCCCGCCTGCAGCGCAAGGCCCACGAACATGAACGGACGCGAGCCCAGGCGCGCGGCGAGCACTCCCGCCGGCGGCGACACGACCATCGTCGCACCCGTCCAGACGAGGATCTTCAGCCCCGCCTGCAACGGCCGGTTGTGGAGCGCATCCTGCATGAACTGCGTCAGAAAGAAGATAGAGCCGAACATCCCGAAGTACATTGCAAGCGAGGCGAGATTGGTCACCGCAAAGGCGCGACGGGCAAAGAGCTCGACCGGCAGCATCGGCTCCGCCGCACGGCGCTCGTAGGTGATGAACGCAGCCAACAGGCCCGCCGCCGCGGCCAGCATCGCCAGCGTCTCCACTGCGCCAAAGCCGATGCGCTGGGCGCGGATCAGACCGTAGACGAGCGCAAAGAGGCCTGCGCTGCCAAGGGCCAGGCCACCCAGGTCAAGCGAGCTGCCAGGCCCATGGCTCTCGCGCAGCTGCAGCGCCGCAAGCGGCACCAGCACAAGCCCGATCGGCACGTTGATCCAGAAGATCCAGTGCCAGGAGATCCCTTCAACCACCGCGCCGCCCACCAGCGGGCCGATTGCGACAGCCGTCCCGGAGACTCCCGACCAGATGCCCAGCGCAAGGCCGCGACGCTCGCCCGGGAACGCCTCCGCAAGCAGCGTCAGCGTGAGCGGCGTTGCGATTGCAGCGCCCGAGCCCTGCAGCGCGCGCGCTGCGATCAGCAGCCCGCTGGAGGGAGCCAGCGCAGCCGCCGCGGAGAAAAGCGTGAAGATCGAGAGGCCGATCAGGAACATCCGCTTGCGCCCGAAGCGGTCCCCCAGCGCCGATCCGGTCAGCAGCAGCACCGCATAGGTCAGCACATACGCGTTCACTGTCCACTCCAGCGAGCCGAGCGATGCTCCCAGGTCGCGCCTGATGCTCGGCAGCGCGATCGACACCACCAGGTTGTCCAGCACCACCATGAACAGAGCGATTGAAGCGATCCCAAGCGTCCACCTTCTCTGCGCTGCAGCCATCAGATGACCTCCTAACTAGTGAGCACTAACTTCGTAGATGAGAGCTTAGCAGTCACTAATAATGTTTCAAGGGGCCGCTGCCCCGGGTAACCTTCACGCGCAGCGGCGAGCGCAGTGCAGGTGGGGCGACCGTGCCGGCGAAAGCGAGTGCAAGGGTGCAAAGAGGCCAACAGAAAGGAGCTGGCGCCATCATGCGGCGCGTCCTGCTCCCGTGCGCATGCGCTTCCCTGATCGCCGGTGCGGCCCTCAGCGGCTGCGGCGCCTCGCAGGGCAGCCCGCGCGGCACCTCCACGCGCCTGGGCAGCCAGAGCACGACAACGATCGCCGAAGTGGCCGCCTCGACCGCCGAAGGCAGGCCAGCGACGAGCGCTGCGACCAGCACGACCAGCGGCAGCGGCGCTGCTGCCGGCTCGGCCGACGAGCGCGGCGGTGCCAGCGTGTCGAGCACCCGCACCGAATCGGCGCCCGCCTTCGTCCATGGCGAAAGCAGCTCCGGCGCGCTCGCAAGCGCGATCGCCGTCCTCAGGCATGCCGGCTACGAGCCGATCTCCACCGCAACCTACAACCCAGAAGACGCCCTGCGCGTGCTCATCGGAGCGCGTCCGGGCGTCGCCGAAGGCCACCGGCAGCAGGCCTTCTTCTTCCTTGACAGCCGCTATCTGGGCACCGACTCGAGCACGCCCTCGGGATCGATCAGCGTGCTCGGCAGCGGCGTCGATGAAGTCACCCTCGGCTACGCCCTCTACCGGCCGCACGATCCGCCCTGCTGCGCCAGCGGCGGCCTCGCGCAGGTGCGCTTCAGCCTGAACGACGGCACACTGCGACCCGACCGCCCGCTGCCCTCGCTCTCTGCGCGCCGCTGAGCGCCGCGCCGCAGGCCCTCGCGATCCGCGCTAACTTGCGCTGCAGGCGGCCGCGGGCCGCATCGGCGAACCAACCGCGAAAGGAGTGCATTGATGAGCACGCTGCTTGAAGGCCGAGCCGCGGAGCTGCTGGCGGCGCCCAACTTCTGCGTCGTGGCAACTCTGCGCGCGGACGGCTCGATCCACACCGCGCCCGTCTGGGTGGACATCGAGCAGGGCCTGCCCGTACTGAACACCGCAGAGGGCCGCAGCTGGCCGCGCAATCTCGAGCGCGACCCGCGCCTGACCATGACGATCCAGAACATGGAGAACCCCTACGAGTACGTCTCGATCCGCGGGCGCGTCGCGCAGCGCACGCACGAGGGCGCCGACGAGCACATCGATCGCATGGCGATGAAGTACCTCGGCCAGGAGCGCTACCCCTACCGCCAGGAGGGCGAAGTGCGGGTGATCATCCGCGTCTCCCCCGAGCACGTCTACCACTACGGCGCCTGAGCGCCGGCGCTAGCGTGCAAACCGGCGCGCCAGCGCCGAGCCGATCGCGCGCAGACGCTGCAGCGGCCTGCGCGGGCCCTGGCTGGCGCGCTCGTAATCCTCACGGAAGAGCAGCCGCCCGGATCTGCGCGCGGCAAGCACGCACGCTGTGTGGGCGTGGCGGCGCCCGCGCGGGTTGCCTTCGGGCATCAGCAGCATGTGCTCAGAGAGCGCCGGCAGGAGCTCGCCGCAGAGCGGGCAGCGGTAGGTCGCGGGCTTGCGGTTAGCGGCCCGGCGAGCCGTCCACCAGCGCGCGCTCGCCAGCCCCTCGCCCGTCGCCCGCCGCCTAGAAGTACGCCGCCGGTTCGAGCGCGAGGAGGGCATAGATCTGGACGTAAGCAGACTGGCCGAGGAGGACCGTCGGCGTGCCGGTCGCCGAGAGGATCAGCCCGTTTGCTTCGCGCAGGCTCCCCCACGCCCAGCGCAGGTACTCATCGGCCACCGCCCTGCCCGCGTCGGAGTGCTCAAGCGCGTCGAAGTAGAGCAGGTTGCGCAGGTAGACCGAGACAAAGAACGGATTTTCCACCGCAAGCCGTTCGAGGCTGAAGTAGGCCTCGGCGGCCGCAGCGGTTGCCGCCGCTTCTTCCAGATAGTGCGCTTCGCCGGTCACTTCGTAGAGCAGCGCGCCTGCGCCGATCATCACGCCCTGGGTGTAGCTCCACAGTTCCGGGTCGCGTTCGCCGTCGCCTTCGATGTGGTCGGCGTAGAGGCCATGGGGTTCAAGCAGGCAGGAGCGCACCCAGGCGTAGGCGCTGCGCGCGAAGGCCAAATAGCCCTCGATGTGGGTGATGCGGTAGAGCATCACCGCCAGCTCCGCCGCAGGGCCGGTCGAGATCGTCGAGCGGTTTTCATCTTCTGGGGCATCGGAGTGCGGTATGCCGCCCGGACAGGGCGCGCTCGCGTTGCTCTCCCAGCCGGTCATCTCAAAGGTCATGATCTGCTCCGCCAGCGCCAGCGGCGCTTCTTCGTGAGTCAGCTGGTAGAGACGCACCAGCTCGATGCCCACCCAGTCGTTGTCGTCGTAGAAGGCGGTCCCGCCGGCGCCGAGGGCTGCCACCGTCGCGTTGTAGTGAGGCAGGCTCTGCAGCGCCTCGCGCGAGGCGACCGCGGTCGGCACCGCATTTGTCAGGTACTGCTGCAGCGCGCCAAGCTGGCTGCGCAGGAGCGGCAGCCAGCGGCTCAGCTGCCCCTTGAAGTGCGCCACCGAGACGGTCGCTGCAAGCGCCTGCGAGAAGGGCCACAGGAAGGAGGGCGAGGTCGCGCCGAGTTCTTCCTTGTAGAGGCTCGCCGCAGGGATGTAGAAGTAGTGCTGCATCGCTTCAAAGAGCTTCAGTGCGCGCACGCGCTCAGTTGCCAGTTCGATCTGCTGGGCGCCCTGCCGGCGACACTGCGGCCCCCTGGACCTGCGAGCGTCGCTCCTCTCCCTTGCCACCTGTGCCCCCCCGCGGTGCGCGGAGCTGGCCCGGGCGCCGCCACGCTGCGCACTCTTGCGCACGCCGCCGCCTGCGCAGCGAGGCTGCAGGCGCGCGGGTGAGCCTGCGACGTGCGCGCGCGGTGCAAGCGCCCAGGCAAGGGTGCAAGCGGGCCCGGCGAGCAGCCCGCTGGCAAGCAGCGCAGCGGCAAGCAGGCGCTGCGCGCGCCGGTGCCCCCTGCTGCACTCGCCCGTCTTCGCTCTCATCTGTCCCACGAACCCTTGATCGGCTGCGGCGTTGCGCTGCTGCAGCGATCCTACATTTTGGTCGCGCCGGCTCGTTGCGGCAGGCAGCCTGAGCGGCGCGCGCAGGCGATCGTCAGGCTCTGAGCTTCTTGCCCGGATTGAGCACCCCGTGGGGGTCGAGCGCCTGCTTGATCGCCCGCTGGACGCGCAGCGCGGCAGGATCTGAGCGCTGCGCATAGAGGTCCACCTTGATCGCGCCGATGCCATGCTCGCCGCTGATCGCGCCGCCCAGCTCAAGCCCAAGCTCAAGCGCCCGCTCGCCCGCGAGATGCGCCCGCTCGCGCTCATCCGCGCGCTCGATCGCGGCCAGGAAGCTGGCGTGGACGACCCCTTCGCCGGCGTGGCCGAAGGCGAAGCTCTCGACGGCAAGCTCCTCGCCGATCGCCGCAATGCCTGCGAGCGCTTCGCCAAGCCGCCTCGGGGGCACATAGAGATCGTCGTTGACGCGCCCCCCGCGCAGCGAGGCAAGCAGCGGCCCCAAGCCCTCCCGCCAGGATGCAAAAGCGCTCCCTGAGATCTCCGCCAGACGCAGCGGGCCGCACTCTTCAAGCAGCCCGCAGAGCTCCTGGCCGCGCTCGTTGACCGCAGAGGCCTGATGGCCGTCGAGCTCGACTACGAGCGCGAGCGCGCCGCGCGCGTGCTGCTGCCGCCCGCGGTCAAGCAGCGGCGCCAGCAGCTGCCGCGCGGGGAAGCGCGCCGCAGCTGCCAGCAGCGTCGGGCCGTCGAAGAAGTCAAGCAGCGAGGGCGCAAGCCCACTGGCGAGCAGGAGGTCAAGCGCGGATTGCGCCTGCTCGCAGGCCTCAAAGAGGGCAAGCCACGTGCGCGCCACCTGCGGCGCCGGCAGCAGGCGCAGCTTGACAGCGCTGATCACCCCCAGCGTTCCCTCCGATCCGATGAGCAGCGCCGGCAGGTCATATCCGCAGCGCTCGCGCCGCTCCCCCTCGCCGCACCAGGCGCGCTCGCCCCCGCTCAGCACCACCTCGAGCCCGCACACGAACGCCCCCGTACGCCCGTATCCAAGCGCGTGCGGGCCACCGGCGTTGGTCGCGACATTGCCGCCGATCGTCGAGATGCTCGCCCCGCCCGGGTCCGGCGCAAACAGCAGGCCCCGCTCGCGCGCCAGACGCTGCACCTCAGCGGTGCGCACTCCCGCGCCCACCACCAGCGTCGCGGGCTCCGCGGGATCGCTTGCGACCATCCGCAGGCGCTCGGTGCAGAGGACCACGCCGCCGGCAAGCGGGCTCGCCCCGCCGGCCAGCCCGGTCCCGCCGCCGCGCGGCACCAGCGGGAGCGAATGCTGCTCGCAGTAGCGCAGAAGCGCTCCGATCTGCGCGGTCTGTTCAGGGCAGACGACAGCCTGCGGCTGCCCGCGCAGGCCGCGCTGGATCGTAGCGTCATGGCAGTAGGGCCCGAAGCGGGCGGCGGCCAGGACCGCATCGGCCGGCACGATCGCGCGCAGGTCGCGCTCAAGGCCCCTGGCGACGCCCACGGCGCTCCCTCAAGCGCCTGGAATGGCGTAGCGCGCGAAGAAGAAGAACCAGACCTCGAAGGCAAGCACCGCAAGCACGACGCTCACTATCACCAGCCGCTCGACCGCGCTCGTGCGCACACGCCGGCGCTCGCTCGTGTTGCGCTCAGCGCGCATCGAGCGCAGCCACGGCGCGACGCGACGGGTTGCCGCCACGCGCCCGGTCAAGCGGTCATAGGCGGCGTTCAGATGCGTGAGCGCCACCGCAAGGGCGAACACGCTCACCACCAGCACGACGAGCACAAGCACGATCGCGCCCATGCTGGTGCCGCTTTCAGGCGCCACCCGCGAGCCCACCCAGACCGCGAGCAGCGGCGCTCCGGTCCAAATGTTGATCGCGACAAGTGTTGCCAGCGTCGCAAGCGCTATGCGCTTGGCACGTTGCATCCGAGCTGGTTGCTCCTGACTGATTAGATCGGCTGCCTGCATCCGGATCCTGCGCGCTCAGGCAAGGCTCGCACTGTCAACACTTTAGAGGGCGACCGCGGGCGCGCAGGCCACGCGCAGGACCGCGTTGATAGGATGGCGCCGAATCGGTCGGTGGTCAAGGGAAGTCCGGTGTGAGGCCGGCGCGGACCCGCCACTGTAGCCGGGGATGCCCACGCAACGCTCCGCCCGCCTGAAGGCGACCGGCAGGGGCAGCCACTGGCAGGCGCAAGCCGCCGGGAAGGCGCGAAGGGTTGGCCCGGGAGCCAGGAGACCTGCCGCCGGCCCAAATCCAAAAGCCAGCCCTCGAGGAAAGGGGTAGTTCATGTTCAGTCGCTCACACTTGGCCTCCACCTGCGGATGCGCGCTTGCGCTTGCGCTGCTGCTGCCATCCGGCGCCCTCGCGCACAAGGCCAAGCCACCCGCCAAGGGTGGCGTGAAGGTCTTCATCCGCGTGGAGGGGGCCAAGCGCACGCTGCTTGCCGAAACGGCGATCAGCGTCAAGTCCGAAAGCGTCGATCCCGCCGGCAAGCCGGAAGATGCCTGCACCGGCGTCACCGCAGCGGCGGCGCTGCAGCAGGCCACCCACGGTCGCTGGCAGGGCAAGTACTACAGCGGCCTCGGCTACTCGGTGGAAGCGATCGACGGCGAAGCCTTCAGCTTCGAATCCCCCTACTACTGGTCCTTCTGGATCGACTCCAAGCCGGCGACCGTCGGCATCTGCTCGGCAAAGCTGCACGCCGGCGAGCACCTGCTGTTCTTCCCGCAGTGCTCGAAGGAAGCCGCAACGCAGTGCCCGCAGGGCCTCTTCGACCCGCCCGTGCTGGAGCTGCGCGGCCCCAAGCGCGCGCGCGTCGGGCAGACGATCACCCTGCACGTGCTTTCGCTGGAAAACGCCAAGGGCGCCCCCAGCGCCGCCAAGGGAGCCTCGATCGCCGGCCTGGGCAAGGCGCTGACGGTCGGCGCATCAGGGACCGTGCGCGTGCATCTGCGCAGAGCCGGGCGCTTCGTGGTGCGCGTGAGCGCCCCTGGCGCGATCCGCGACGAGCTTGCCCTGACCGTCGTGCGCTAGTGCCCGATGCCTGCGCGCCGCATCGCAGCCCTGCTTGGCGCCTCAGCCTCAGTCGGCCTGCTTGCAGGCTGCGGCCTTGGCGCCGGCAGGGCGCCCGGCGCTCTCACCCTCACCGTGACGCGCAACTTCGGCGCCCAGAGCGTGCCCCCGCGCAGCACCCCCACCGCGGTCGGGGAAGAAACGATCATGAGCCTGCTGATGCGCAGCTACGCGGTCAGCACCCGCTACAGCGGCGGCTTCGTGGAGTCGATCAACGGCTTCTCCGGAGGCCACGAATCAGACGGCGAACCACGCGATTGGTTCTATTACGTCAACGGCAGCGAAGCGCCGAAGGGAGCGGCGGAGACGAAGCTGCGCGCCGGCGAGGTGATCTGGTGGGACCTCCACGACTGGGGCGCGGCCGAGCAAACGCCCGCGGTCGTCGGCTCCTATCCGGAGCCCTTCCGCAACGGCATCGAAGGCAAGCACCTACCGATCCGGATCGAATGCGCCGAAGTTGAAAGCAGAGCCTGCCGGACGGTGATCAAGCGCATCGACGCGCTCGGCATCCCCGCGGGCGTCTCCGCTGTGGGACCGGGTGGCGAAACGCCCGACACCCTGCGCTTGGCGGTCGGCCCCTGGAGCGCTGTTCGGGTTCTGCCTGCAACCTCGGCGTTGACCCGCGGGCCCTCGGCAAGCGGCGTCTATGCGCGCATCGCAGAAGGCGGCAAGGCGATCGAGCTGCTCGGCGTCCGCGGCCAGGTCGTACAGGTCCTGCGCGGCAGCGCGGGGCTGCTTGCCGCGGTGCGCTACCCGGGCGAGGAACCGCTGTGGGTGCTCACCGGGACCGATGCAGAAGGCGCGCTGCTTGCCGCCCAGGCGCTCAGCGAAGCGGATCTGCGCAACCACTTCGCGATCGCCATCAGCTCGCAGGGCTCGATCATCCCGCTGCCCGAGCAGCGATGAGCGCAAGTCGACTGGCGCTTTCCTACCAGCGCCTCGCAAGCCCGCTGCACGCCACCCGCGCGAGCATCGGCGCGCTCTGGTGCGCATCGCTGCTGGCAAGCGCGCTCGTGCTCTCTCATCCGCTCCTGCTTGCGCTGCTGGACCTCTCGATCGTGCTTGCCGGCGTGGCCTCCGGGCTGCTGCGGCGCCTGGCGCGCACATTGCGCGCCACGCTCTATCTGGACATCTCGATCGTGATCGTCAACGTACTGGTCTCCAGAGAGGGGATCACGATCTTCGCCCGCCTCGGTGACCTCGGCCCCTTCGGCCAGGGTGATCTGAGCGTCGAGGCGCTGCTCTATGGCGTCGTGATCGCGCTCAAGGTCACGGCCGTGACCCTCGGCTGCGCGCTCTTTGCCGGGGCGGTCGACCCCGATCAGCTGCTTGCGGGCGCACGCAGGGCAACCGCGCGCTCGGCTCTGACCGCGACGCTTGCGCTGCGCATGATCCCGCTGCTTGCCGCAGACAGCGCGCGCTTTGCGCAGGCGCTGCAGACGCGACCGCAGCGCCTCGGACGTCGGCGCGCTCAGGCGCTGATCCTGCGCGCAACGCTCACCAGCGCGCTCGACCGCGCGCTCGAGGTCGCCGCGACCCTCGAGCTGCGCGGGGCAGCCGACCAGCACCCGCAAGCGCCCCGGCGCCTGGGCGACCCGCTGCGCCGCGCGCCAGAGCGCTTGCGCGGCTCACCCCACCGCGCGCTCTCCCGCCACGAGCTCGCGTTCCTAGGCTCAGCGGGCTCGCTGCTCGCGCTTGTGGCCGGCGCGCAGCTCTCAGGCCTCGACCGCTACGTCGCCTATCCGCTGGCGCAGGCGCCGATCGCAGCGGGGACCGCAGCAGTCGGCGCGGGCATCTGCGCACTGATGCTCGCGCCGTTCGCCGATCGCCGCGGGATCGTGCCGCGCAGCGCGGGCGCTGCGGCAGGCAGGCGCGCTGTGCTCAGCGCCGCCGGGGAGGCTCGCTAGGTGTCGCGGCGCCAACAAGCGCAGGGATCGCTGCAGCCACGCGCGCCGGCGCTCACATGCGAAGGGCTCACCTACACCTACCCAGGCGCCGCTGAGCCGGCGCTGCAGGGGCTGCAGCTGACGCTGCCTGCAGGCGAGCTCTGCCTGCTGGTGGGCGGAACGGGCGCCGGCAAGTCGACGCTCCTGCGCGCAGCCTGCGGCCTTGTGCCCCACTTCCACGGCGGCGCCTTTGCCGGGCGCGTGCTTGTCTGTGGGCAGGACACGCGCACCACCCCGCCCGCCCTGCTCGGTCGCCACGTGGGTGTGCTCTTCCAGGACCCCGAGACGCAGCTGATCTGCTCAACCGTGCACGGGGAGCTGGCGCTGGCCGCCGAGGGCAGGGGCTTGCGCGGCGCAGCCGCAGCGCTCGCGATCGAGGAGGTCGCGCTGGCGCTTGCGATCGACGACCTTCTCGATCGAGCAACCACAGGCCTCTCCGGCGGCGAGGCCCAGCGGGTTGCGCTCGCTGCGGCGCTGATCGGCAGGCCGCGCCTCGCGCTCCTCGACGAGCCCACCTCACAGCTTGACCCGGTGGCAGGCGACGAGCTGATCGGGCTGCTGCGGCGGCTGAACCGCGACTTCGGCCTCACGGTCCTGCTCTCTGAGCATCGCAGCGAGCGCGTGCTGGCCGATGCTGATCGGGTGATCGCCCTTGAGGGCGGCGAGCTTGCCTTCTGCGGCGATCCGCACGCCTTCCTAAAGCACGCCGCGCGCTCTGCCCCACAGCTGCTCCCGCCCGCGGCGCTTGCCTTCTCGCTTGCCGGACAGGCGCCGCTGCCGGTGGGCGTCAAGGAGGCGCGCACGCAGCTTGCCGCGATTGCCGCTGGCGCCGTCAAGCAGCCGCGCGCCCGCGCGCAGGCGAGGCGTCCGCCACGGGCGCCGGCGGGAGATCCGCAGCAGCCCGTCCTCGCCCTTGACTCGGTCTGGCACGAGCTTCGAGAGGGACCGGCGATTCTCTGCGGCGCAACGCTGCGCGTCGCCGCCGGGGAGCGGGTGGCGCTGATGGGGCGAAACGGCGCCGGCAAGTCCACCCTGCTGCGCCACGCAGCGGGGCTGCTTGAGCCCACGCGCGGGCGCATCAGCTGCGCCGGCCGCGTCGCGCTGATGCTTCAGAGCCCGAACGACTACCTGATCCACGAGCGCGTCTGCGAAGAGGCCTCGCCCGCGGCGCTGGCCTCCCAGCGCCTGAGCGACCTTGCAGCGCGCAACCCGCGCGACCTATCCGGCGGTCAGCGCCAGCGCCTGGCGCTTGCGATCGTCTGCGACGCGCCCGAGCCCCCGGCGGTGCTCGCGCTCGACGAGCCCACGCGTGGGATGGACGGGAGCGCGCGCGCGGCGCTCATCGCCGAGCTGCACGCGCGCGCGGCACAAGGACAGGCGGTGATCCTCGCCACCCACGACCCGCAGCTGGCCGCGGCTCTCGCCGAGCGTGTGGTGATGATGGCTGATGGCAGGGTCATCGCTGATGGCCCCGCAAGCGAGCTGCTTGCGGGCGGCTGGTACTTCGCGACCGAGATCGCGCGCACCTTTGCCGACTGCGCAGAGGAGCAGACGCCGCTGCTGCCCGCGCAGGGGGCTGCGCTGCTGAGGGAGCTCGCTGAGGAGCAGCCCCAGCGAGACGGCGTGGCGGCACAGGAGGAGGGCCTGAGGTGAGCTGGCCGCTTGCCTCCTTTGTAGTGGTCGCGCTCGTGCTGGGCGTCGGCTGGGCAGCCTTTGAGCGCTCACGCCCCTCGGCGCGGACGATTGCGCTGGTCGCCACGCTGGCGGCGCTTGCGGCGCTCGGGCGCGATGCCTTCGCGGCACTGCCGGAGGTGAAGCCGATCACCGCGATGACCTTCACCTGCGGCTTTGCCCTCGGGCCCTTGGAGGGGTTCACAGTCGGCGCCCTCGGCATGCTCGCCTCAAACATCCTGCTCGGCGAGGGCCCTTACACGCCCTGGCAGATGGCGGCCTGGGGGCTGGTCGGGCTGCTGGGAGCGCTTGCGGGGTCGCTCAGCGGCCGGCGCATGCCACGCGTGGCGCTGGCGGGAGCCTGTGCTCTCTCGGCGGCGATCGCAAAGGAGATCATGAACCTCTACGTCTTCTCGCTCGGTGGCATCTACACGCCTTCCGCCTATCTGGCGCGCGTGGCCGAAGGGCTGCCATTCGACCTCACGGACGTCGTTGCGACGTTCCTCTTCGGTCTTGCCTTCGCCCCTGAGCTCGCGGCAGTGCTCGCGCGCGTGCGGAGGCGTCTGCACGTCGAATGGCTGCCCGTTTCAGGCGCGCTGTGCGCGCTGCTGATGGCCTTCGCGGTGGCGCCGCCGGCCGCCCGCGCCACAGCGACCGCCAGCGCGCTTGCACGCGGGCGCGCCTACCTCGAACGCGCGCAGGGGCCGAGCGGTGGCTTCGGCCAAGCGCCGGGAGCAGCCGAAAGCGAGCTCTACAGCGCCTGGGCGGCGATCGGGCTTGCCGGCGCAGGCCGCGATCCGGCGAGGCTTGCGCGCGACGGCCACTCGCTGCCGCAGGCGCTGCGCGCGGGTGCCGCCTCGCTCGAAGGCCCGGGCGACATCGAGCGCACGATGCTCGCCCTTCACGCCTGCGGGCTTGATGCGCGCGCCCTGGGCGCGCGCAACCTCGAGTCTGAGCTGCTTGCCGCGCAGGCGCCGGACGGCTCGATCTCAGAGCAGGTCAACCTGAGCGCCTTTGCGATCCTCGCCCTGCGCGCAGCGGGAATCGCGCAAGAGAGCCCGGCAATCCAGCGGCTCGCGCGCTGGCTTGAAGGCCAGCAGGGCAGCGACGGCGGCTTCTCCTATGGAGCGCGCAGCGCGGGCGGCGGGGCGCGCTCCGATGCTGACGACACCGGCGCTGTGCTTGAGGCGCTTGCCGCCGCAGGTGTACGCTCAGGGCCCATCGTCGCGCATGCGATCGCCTATCTGCGCGCGCTGCAGGGCGGCGATGGCGGCTTCCCCCAGGAAGCAGGCGGGGAAGCAAACAGCCAATCGACCGCCTGGGCGCTGCAGGGCCTTGACGCCGTCGGGGTGCAGGGTGGCTCGCTGGCACGGGCAGGGGGACGCAGCGCTCTCTCCTACCTGCTCTCACTCCAGGAGCCGGACGGCGCCTTCCGCTACTCGCGCGAAAGCAGCCAGACGCCGGTGTGGGTGACCGCGGAGGTCCTGCCCGCGCTTGCCTCCCGTCCGCTGCCGATCGGCGCGCCGATCGGCGCAGAAGCCGGCGACGGCACACGCGGCGAAGCTGCGCAGAGCACTGCGGCAATAGCGACAGAAAGCAGCCACAGCGCGCCTGCGGCGGCGGGCGGCGGCGGGGGTGCAGCGGCGGCGATGCCACCGCACACACGCCCCCCGGCGCTCTTCGCAGGCGGCTCACAGAACGTCGCCCCAAGCGCGCTCGCGCTCTCCGCAGCGCTCTCTGAGTCGCTGCGCGCGCTCGGGCAGCGCGCGCTTGCGATGCTCCAGGCGCCGCAGGCGCGCTGAGGCAGCGGCGATACGATGCGGCAATGACAGCGACCCCACCGCCGCTGCGCGGGGCCTGCGGCTGCGGGGCGGTGCGCTTTGAGATCACATCTCCGCTGCTTGATGCCTCATACTGCCATTGCACGCGCTGCCAGCGCCGCACCGGCACCGCCGCCTCGGCAAACGCGCGCGTTGCAGAGGGATCCTTCCAGGTGATCGCCGGCGCTGAGCATCTGAGTGCGTGGCGGCCTGAGGGTGGCGCCGAGAAGTGGTTCTGCGCGCGCTGCGGATCGGCGCTCTTCTCGCGCCGGCGCGCCGGGCAGGGTGGCGAGCCGGAGCGTCTTGCAGTGCGACTGGGGGCGATCGAAGGCGACCCCGGGATCCGGCCCTCCGCGCATCAGTTCGTCGCCTACGCCGCCTCCTGGGAGGAGCTTCCCGACGACGGGCTGCCCCGCCACCAAGAGCGCGCGCCGGGCTAGCCGCAACGCTCGCCCGCGCTCAGCCGGAGCGCTGGCGGGCTCACCTTGCAGGCGGCGCGCGCCCGCGCTGCGGCGCGAGCGGCGCAGCGGGCCTCTACAATCGCAGCTGTGAGGACGGTCAGGTTGAGGAGGGGGCTGCTTGCGCTCGGCGCCGTCGCCACGATCGCCGCGCCCCTTGGCCCGAGCCTCGCTGCGCATGCCGAAGGGACGACATCCTCGCCCTCCAGCAGCTGCGAAGCCGAAAAGCTCATCTACGAACTTGCGGCGTACGCGATCGGCAAGCAGGCAAAGCCGGAAACCGGCGCGGAAGTGGCGCGCGGCTCCTCCGTCAGCTTCGAAGCGGAATCAGAATGGCCGCTCACCTTCTATGTCGCCTCCTCCGAAGAAAAGACCCCGCATCCGGACATCGACCAGGGGACGGGCAGCGCAGAGCACGGCGAAAACGCAACCAAGTACGTCTTCGTCTCAACGCGCGCCGCGGCGAGCGAAGGGACGGTGTACTGGATCGCCTCCTTCAAGCGCGCCCTGCCCTCCTGCGGCGGCGAAGAACGCACCTTCTACACCACCTCGCTCCATGAAAAGGCCCACACCCTGGTTGTGCTGCCGCCCGCAGCCACACCTGAACCGCCGCCGGCCCAGGAAGCGCCGCCATCGGGCTCAGCGCCCACCAGCGGATCGAGGACATCCTGGTCGGCCGGCGCGAAGACGGGCTCGGGCCTGAGCGCCCGGATCGGCATCACCGCCGCGAAGCTGATCCACCTGCGCGGCACGGCGCTCGCCTACCTCATCGACTGCACGGTCGCCTGCTCGGGCCAGACAAGCGCCCAGGGCTGGCTGCTAGGCCCGCACAGAAAGCAAAGCCTGCTGAAGATCGTGCGCTGCGGGCCGCGACACTTCAAGGTCGCCGACAGCGGCGGCGGTCACCTGCACATCACCTGCCGCTTCCGCGGAGCAGCGCTCCGGCGCCTGCGCGCGCTCCTCGCCCACCGCAAGCGCGTGCGGCTGCAGATCAGCGCGACTGCAAAGGCGAGCGGGAGCAGCGCGACGCTGCGCGTGGCACGCTCGATGCTCCTGCAGCGCTAGCGCGCTCGGAGGGCGCACAATCTTCTCGATGGTCGAGCAAGCGCTGACGCCACCCGCGCTGAGGCTGCCGCCGGCGATCCAGACCGCCTGGTGGCTTACCAGGCCGCTGTCGCTGATGGCACGCTGCAGAGCGCGCTACGGCGATGCCTTCAGCCTGCGCTTCATTGGCTTCACTCGGCCGATGACCCTGATCTCCGATCCAGAAGCCATCCGCGCCCTCTACACCGAGCCAGCCCACGGCCTGCCGCCCGGACGGACGATCTCGCTGCAGCCGGTCTTGGGCGAGCGCTCGCTGCTGCTGCTCGAGGGGGAGGAGCACATCGCCCGCCGGCGGATCATGCTGCCGCCCTTCCACGGCGAGCGCATGCGCGCCTATGAGCCGCTGATGCGCGAGATCGCAAGCGCTGAGATCGCGCGCTGGCCGATCGGGCGTGCCTTTGCGGTCCATCCGCGCATGCAGGCGCTGACGCTCGAGGTGATCCTGCGCGCGGTCTTCGGGCTTGATGAGAAGCAGACAGACGATCGGCGGGAAGCGCAGCGCGCCGCCAACTTGCGCGAGCTCTTGCGAGCGCTCCTTGCCGTAAGCGCAAGCGTGCGCCTGCAGCTGCGCGTGCTGCTTGCGCGTCGGAGCCCCAGGCGGGACCCGCTTGCTCCCGTGCTTGCGATCCGCCGCCAGATCGACCAGCTGATCTTTGCCGAGATCGCGGATCGGCGCAAGCGCTCCGACCTCGATCAGCGCGCGGACATCCTCTCGCTGCTGATGCTCGCACGCGACGAGCAGGGCGAACCCCTGCCCGACTCCGAGCTGCGCGACCAGCTGCTGACGCTGCTGCTCGCCGGCCACGAGACGACAGCCACCGCGCTTGCCTGGACGATCGACCTCCTGCTGCACAGCCCGCCCGCGCTCACTCGGTTGCGCGGCGAGCTGCGCAACGCCGCTGAGCGGCCCGGCGACGAGCAGGCGCAGTCGAGCGCCGAGCGCTACCTGCGGGCGGTCGTGAGCGAGGGGCTGCGCCTGCGCCCAGTCGTCCCGCTGGCCGGTCGCAGGCTTGCGGCAGACCTCGATGCGGGCGGCCTCCATCTGCCCGCTGGGTCCGATGTGTCGCCGGCGATCTGGCTTGTGCACATGCGCGAGGACCTCTATCCCGAAGCCACGGCGTTTCGCCCGGAGCGCTTCCTTGCGAGCGCTCCTTCCACCTACGGCTGGATTCCCTTCGGCGGCGGCGTGCGCCGCTGCCTGGGCGCCTCCTTTGCGGAGATGGAGATGCGAGCCGTGCTGGCGACGATCTTCGCCGCGCTTGAGCTTGCTCCCGCAAGCGCAAAGCCCGAGTCCCCGCAGCGCAGAAACGTGACGCTGGCGCCGCGCAACGGCACGCGCGTGATCGTCAGGTCGCGCCCGATCGGAGCAGGGGACAGCGAGCACGGCGCTGATCGTCGCCCTTGCGGGGATAGCGCGCGGCGATCCCTTGAGGGCGCCCGCTAGTCAAAGAACAATCGTCTCGGCGGTTGAGAGGGCGCGTGCGCCCCGAGCGCAGAGCCTCTGTGTCATCGATGCAGTCGGCGCCCAGCACCATCGCGAACAGCAGCGCCATCACCCTGCGTCCCCCGCTCGCCGCGCCGGGGCGCTCGTCTCGCAGCCGGACCAGCTGCCCTGCAAGCTCCTCGATCCCGAGACGATTTGCCAGCGTTCCGACCAACATGACCCCCGCGTCGGAGACGGCGCGCGTGTCGTCGAGCTTCACCCGCGGAGCGTCCACTCCGAGCGCCTCGTCATCGTGCGCCGTGAAGGTGACCTCCTGCGCTCCGGCCGCGGCTGGTCCAAACAGCCGCATTCAAGCCCTTCCAGGAGGTCGCTGTTCGGTCAGCGTCGGAGGGAATCGGTGGATCGGGGCAAAGACGCAGTCCTGCGTCCAGACGTCGACCACAACATCGATCTTGGCGCGCCCGGGTCGCTCGTGCGTGCCATCGGCAAGAGATCGAAGTCGGCATGCTCTCGCTGGTAGGCGCGGCCTTCTCCGTCGCCAATCAGACCCAAGTCACGGAGTTTCGGGGCGTCCCCGATGGCATTGCAATGATGACCAGATGTCGTATTCGACACCCGATGCCGCCCCTGAACGGGGCACCGCCTACCCGCCGGACATGACGCGGCTGGACCAGAGCCATCCCATGGTCGATCAAATTCGTAAAATGCTCGAGGGGGCTCACGCGCGTAATGCCGCAGCGCCCATCAAGCTTCCCGACGAGCAAGGAGCATTCCCGCCCTCGCCGCTTTCCGGGCGCATGCTCGGGCACGGCGTGCCCCCGATCGTTGCGGACGCGAACACGCTTCGCAACGACATCATCTACTCATGCCGACACGGCTGCCGAACAACGCTCGTGAATGCAGCGAACGCCGGAGCACTGCGCATCTACTGCGCAACGCACGTGGTGGGGGAGGTCTTCGAGCACGCCAGAAGATGGACGACCGAAGCTGGCGATGTCTCGCTCGATGACTTTCTCAAGCGATGGATCACCAGCTATCTGCCTTTGATCCACGAGGTCGGCGATGAAGACATCCCGTTCGAGGTCCTCGCCCCAGCGGAGATCCTGCGAATCTCAGAGCTCGCCGATAGGGATTGCGACGACGTACCGTCTGCTGTCCTGGCTCTTGCGTTGAGAGCGTTCTTCCTGAGCGAAGACTGCGACGCTCTTTGCGCGGTCTACGGGCCGGAGTTCAACGTCGATGGGCATCGGGCATGGCTGGAGGTGCTCATGGCCGGGGGCGACGCCGCCGAGCTAAGCAGCTTCATGTTTGGCTTTTCGATGCTGCCGACACTCGCCGGCGCCGCGCTTTTTCAGCTCGGCCGTTGGCTTGCGGATACCTTCTCGCCCTTCTTGATCATCGCCCTCGGGATTCTGGGAGTGGTCCTGGGCGCTCAGGTGCCCGCAGAGACACGCAGCAAAATCGGCTCGGCGTTCGGCCACGTAGTCAACGCGTTCGGCTACGCCTTGGTGCTGCACGAGATCGCCTACACGCGGTTTCAGCGAGCTGCCCCTACCGTCCCTAGTTGGCACGAACTCGCCCTGAGGAACGAGAAACGCATGGTCCTCGCAAGAGCATGCATCCATGGCCTTGCGCGCTCATCGGCCACTCCGCTCTCCGCCGAGGAGCTCGCCAAGGCACTGCCAGACACCGGCGTCGGCCAAGGCGAGCATCTGGTTCGCGAGACTCTTCGCCGCCTTGCATGTTTCGACGAGCCCTACCGCGGTAGGTGGCAGCTCGGGCACGTGCCGTCGGTCCTTCGTCTTCGGAGAACCGAGTCGACTCCTCTTGAGGCCCAGGTTCAGCTGCCGGCTGGGGCGGACAGCGCCCGCTGGTAGTTAGAGCGCCACTAGCTCGCGGGTCGGTTTCCCCGTCCCGTTGAACTCAAACCCAAGCAACGCATGACCCTCCAGCGCCTCGGCCAGGCGCCGCAGCGTCTCGGTGCTAGTGCGGTGCTGCCCGCTCTCGATGCGCGAGATCACGGATGTGGTCGTCCCCATGCGCTCAGCAACCTGCTGCTGAGAGAGACCCAAATGGGCGCGGCGCATGATCGCAATGCGAGCGATCTGCTCAAAGGGCTCAAGACGCGCGTGGGCCTCGCGGTAGCGCTTGCTGCGCGCCAGCTTGCCCTCGATGTGCTCGCTGACGCTGGTTCCGATTGGGCTGTGGTTCTTCGCCATGGTCACTCGCCTCGCTTTGGTGCGCCGATGTTAGCAGAAGTGCGAACTCGCTCCGGGACGGTCAGGGCGCGTCGTGACCGGCGGCACGGGGTGGCACGCGCGGTTTGGCGTCCATGCGCGCCTTGAAGTCGTCCCATCGCTCGCGTGCCACCGCTATGTCGCGCGGATCGATCTTCGCAGTGCGCTTGGAGAAGACGTGCAGCAGGACCAGCAGACGTCCGGACCGGGCGTAGAGCACGCGGTAGTGCTGGCGGCCGAAGTGGCAGCGAAGCTCGCGCAGCTCGCCATCCACCTGCGAGGAGTGCGGGAACGGTAGATGCGGCATGGCGTCGCTGAGCAGGTTGAGCCGGTCGATCTGGTTCTCCAGCGCCGCCTGAATGTCCTCAGCGAGCCTGTCGATGAACCGACGCACCGGCTCGCGGCCCGACCGATCCCGGTAGTACACGGCCTGGAAATTGCTCACGTGCGGCTCCCCAGCATCGATCGCGCCGGCTTGCTTGCCGCTCGCCGCCTTCCCGCGGCTCTCCCCTGTACCGCGAACGCCTCAGCCACCAGGCGCGCCTCCTCCTCGTGCGGCGCGTAGTGCAGGTCTCGCATTGTGGTCTGGATGTCCGCATGTCCCATCCACTCCTGCACCCGGCGGATGTCCGCCTTGGCGATCATGCGCGATCCAATGGTTTGGCGCAGGTCGTGGAAGCGCAGCGGCCGCGCCGCGGCGCGCCGCAGAGCGCTATTGTTTCGACGCCGCATCGCTGAGCCATCGAAGTGCCCTCCCGCATTCCCGACGAACACCAATTCGTCCTCGCCAGTGAAGTGCTCGCGCTTGGTGAGCTTCTTGAGCACACGCGCGACCTCGGGCGCAAGCGGCACAGTGCACACCTCGCCTGACTTCGGCGTCGTCAACGAGCCAACCGCGTAGCTCGCGCGCACACGCACAACCAAGCCGCGAAAGTCCACGTCGCGCCAGCGCAAGGCAAACAGCTCCCCCATCCGCAGTCCCGTGACCGCCGCGGTCAGGTACATGGCTGCGTCCCGATCATCGCTGGCCGCTCGCACAAGCGCCTAGACCCCTCGGACGAGAAGATCTCGATATCGCCGCTGCGCTCCTGCTGCGGCTTCTCGACGTCGGCCAGGTGGTTGCCCGGCAGGCCGTAGGTCTTCCGCGCCCGCTCGAAGATCCCATGCAGGATGACGAGCGCCTTGCGTCTGCTCGCCGGCGCCAGGTCGAGGCCCCCACTCCATGCCTTCAGGTGCGCGGGCGTGACCGCCTCCAGCTGCATGGAGCCGAAGGCTGGTCGCAGCTGGCCGTCGACGATCCAGCCGTAGCCGGCGACTGTCGAGGGCTTGCGCCCACGGTCGTGCTCGACCTGGCGCAGGTACTCGTCGGCCGCCTCGTCGAAGGTCAGGCCCGTCCGCACCATGCCGGGCAGGGTGCCCCGGCGCGCCTGATCGAGTACCCCGCGCAGCCAGTCCTCGGCGGTGCGCTTCGTGAAGTACCCGGAGGGCGGCCTCCCCCGCTCGCTCCACGCCGGCCCGAGCTTGCGTTGAACCTGGCGACCGTCAGGCAGTCGGTACTTCGCGTATCAGACCGGGCCGCGCCGGCGATCGGCCCTGAAGACGTGCCCGCTGGGCGGCCTCAGTGGACCGGTCTGATGGGCGTGCTGGCCGGCCCCGTTTGGGGGTCGAAACGGACTTTCTGGAGGCGGTTGCCACATACCAAGTCTGCCGCCATCCTGGGACATATTCGGGACATATTTCGCCTGGCCAAGGTGCCAACCTAAACGAAAATCCCCGCTATGCAGGGATTCCTGAGAGCCGACGCGGGTGTGTGGGTTCAAGACATATGTCCCAGGTGATGTGATGTCTCGGGACATCGGAGACAGATGTCTCGGTAGATGCTAGACAAGTCGATCATTCCCGCGAGCGCCCCTGGTAGTCGCGCTCGGGGTCCAGCGTCAGCTCGCGAATCAGCTGCCCGTCGAGGTCAACCACACGGATCGCCCGCTCGGCGATGAGCAGCCGGATGGCCTTCCCCTTGTGCGCGCGTCCGAGCCCGATGTGGTGCAGCCGGCTGCCGTAGCGAAGGGTGACCTTGCCGTTTGCATCGACCCGGTCAGAGCGCACCCGGAAGTGAGGAGCGCCGAGCGTGGGCGCCGGGCGAGCCTTCACTCGCGCACTGTAGGCCTGCAAGGGCGTTTGACCCAAAACACCGCGATGTGGGCGGATGCGGTTGTAGTAGCGCAGGAAGGCATCAAGCTGCCCCTGCAGCCGGCAGAGGCTCTGCGCCTGCGTCTGGCAGGCCAGGTAGCGCTTGAGCGTCTGATGCAGACGCTCGACCTTCCCGCAGGTCTGCGGGTGATAGGGCCTTGAGTTCTTGAACAGCACGCCCAAGCGCTCCAGCTCGGACTCCAGCAGCACCTTGCCGCCACGGTAGGCGCCGGTGAAGACCGCCCCGTTGTCGGAGAGCAGCGACGCTGGAGTCCCGTGCAGTCGGCAGGCGCGATGGAAGGCCGCGACGACGTCTGTGGCCTTGTGCACCGAGCGCGCCTCAGAGAGCACAAGCAGGCGCGAATGGTCATCGATGATGTTGATGATCTCCACGTCCTTGCCATCGCCGAGCTTCCAGTGCGTGATGTCGACCTGCCAGAGCTCGTTGGGAAGCTCGGCACAGAAGCGCTGAAGGCTCGAGCGTGGGCGCTTGCGCGGCTGGGGGCGCACAAGCCCTTCCCGGCGCAAGATGCGCCAGATCGTGGCAAGGCTAGGCGGGTCAAGCCCCTCGGCGCGCAGGTGGTAGGCGATCGTCTGGGCGCCCGCGTCAAGGCCCTGAGCGCTCAGCTGCAGGCGCAGCGAGACGATCCTGCCCGAGCGCTCCTGGTCGATCTGATGGGGACAGGAGCGCGGAGCGCGCGATCGTGGCTCGAGCGCCTGCAGGCCGCCTTGGCGGTAGCGCTCGAGGAGCTTGTAGATCCAGCTGCGATGAACACCATGGGCCAGCGCCAGCTCGGCCACAGGGCGGCCCTCCAGCAGATGCGCCTCGACCAGGTAGCGCGCTTTGGACATCGGAGACTCCTTTGTTCGTTGTCTCCGATGTACTGACACATCTGTCGACTATGTGCTGATACTGGACAATATGTCCCAGGTGATAGGTCTCTGGTGAGTCGAGACATGCGTCTCACCCTGGACAGGGATCTCGCTGGGCACTGGTCGTGGAGGCGAAGCCCGGAGGGCTGAGCCGGAGCGACCAGTGGCGAGCCT